>RCUU01000958.1_pt1 | contig 14725 bp, 11 predicted proteins | sample 2166211 | NCBI WGS metagenome assembly RCUU01 (sample SAMN09932620, study PRJNA488358) | compost metagenome | feature: garden; material: soil; isolation source: compost soil in phenylacetic acid-enriched culture | place: Germany: Experimental Botanical Garden Goettingen | collected 2016-01-27
GCCTCGTTCTCCGACGTTGGCGGCATGGTGGGTAACGTATCCATCGCCAAAGGCGTCACTGTCGAGAACGCTATCGGCGGTTCGGGCAGCGACCTGCTGATCGGCAACAACCTGTCCAACGAGCTGAAGGGCGGTGCCGGCAACGACATTCTTTACGGCGCTGGTGGTGCGGACAAGTTGTGGGGCGGCGTCGGCTCGGACACTTTCGTGTTCGCGGCCAGCAGCGACTCGAAACCCGGTGCGGTCGACCAGATCCTCGATTTTGTCAGCGGCCTGGACAAAATCGACCTGACCGGCATCACCAACGGCGCAGGCCTGCATTTTGTCAGTGCATTCACCGGTGCGGCAGGCGATGCGGTGTTGAGCAATTCGGGCGGTAACAGCCTGTTGTCGGTGGACTTCTCCGGGCATGGCGTGGCTGACTTCCTGGTCAGCACCGTGGGCCAGGCGGCGTACTCTGACATCGCGGCGTGATGTGACGTGAGAAAGGAGGACGGCGTTTCATGCGCCGCCCTCTGTCCTCGCTGCGAACAAAGCTACGGTGGGGAGTAAAACGTCCTATGACGCAACGCGTCTTTACCTGCAAAAAAAGCGTATGGCTTTCGGCGACGCTGATGATGTTTTTTGGAGATGTAACCATGGCAAACAGCCTGAAATTAGCGGACCCGTCGGAACTCGCCGGAAAATGGCAAGTCCGGGAAGGCTCGTCCGCGTTGTTGCAGGACCGACAGTCAAATGGTTGCCTGATTGAATTGAAACTGGACCATACGCTGGGCGGGCAACTCGATTGTATGGTGCGCTGGCTGGGGCAGGCTCCCTCCGGCTGGTTTCCCGAGCCGGACGGGATTGCGTTGACCAACCATGAAGGTTCGAAAACAGCATTTTTCAGTCGACAGAAGAGTGAGTTTTATAAGCTGACATTGCCTGTTGGATTCAATGTGTCGCTGCAGCGAGCACCAGAGTAAAAGCATCAGGTCAAGTTGGCGGCCCAATGCCTCTATCTAAAAAGCGGGTCTGTTCGTTTAACGAATGGCGTAATGGGTTGTGCCTGTGAGTAATCAACTCAAGGAAGATTAATGAAGATGGCGAAGACCACTCCTGCTGCACCGCTAGTTCGAGCGCTGGGTGATTACAAGGGTATTTTGATTAGCGTCGCCAGTTTCACCGCACTGATCAATGTTCTGATGTTAGTGCCCTCTATTTACATGCTTCAGGTCTATGATCGGGTCTTGTCTTCGCAAAATGAAACGACATTGGCCATGTTGTCGCTGATGGTTGTCGGGTTCTTTGCCTTTATCGGTTTGCTGGAAGTTATTCGCAGCTTTATCGTCATCCGTATTGGCAGTCAGTTGGAGCGGCGCTTCAACCTGCGGGTCTATCAGGCGGCTTTCGAACGTAATCTTTTCAAGGGCGAGGGTAACGCAGGGCAGGCATTGGGCGACCTGACGCACATCCGTCAGTTTGTCACCGGCCCGGCGTTGTTTGCCTTCTTCGATGCGCCTTGGTTTCCGGTCTACCTGTTCGTGATCTATCTGTTCAACGTCTGGCTCGGGGTCTTTGCCACGGCGGGTGCGGTGCTGCTGATCGGGCTGGCCTGGCTCAATGAGGCGATGACCAAAAATCCCTTGGGCGAAGCGGCGGGTTTTTCCCAGAAGTCCAGCCAACTGGCCACCAGTCACCTGCATAACGCCGAAACCATCCAGGCCATGGGCATGCTGGGGGCTTTGCGCAACCGCTGGTTCCAGGTGCATTCAGCTTTCCTCGGCCTGCAGAACCTGGCCAGTGACACGGGTGCCGTTATCAGCTCCTTGAGCAAAACCCTGCGCCTGTGTCTGCAATCCCTGGTACTGGGCCTTGGCGCCTTGCTGGTGATCAAGGGCGACATGACTGCCGGGATGATGATTGCAGGTTCCATCCTGATGGGCCGCGTCCTGAGCCCCATCGATCAGTTGATCGCCGTGTGGAAACAGTGGAGTGGCGCCAAACTCGCTTACCGCCGTCTCGATGCCTTGTTGCAAGCGTTTCCACCGAGTGACGAAGCCATGGCGCTGCCGGCGCCGAAGGGCCAGATCAGTTTCGAGCAAGTCAGCGCAAGTCCTCCGGGGCAACGTGCGGCGACCCTGCATATGGTCAATTTCAGCCTCGCTGCGGGGGAGGTGCTGGGGGTGCTCGGCGCTTCGGGTTCCGGCAAGTCGACATTGGCCCGGGTGCTGGTCGGTGTCTGGCCGACCCTCGGCGGTACGGTGCGGCTCGACGGTGCGGATATCCATCGCTGGAACCGCGACGACCTCGGTCCCTACATCGGGTATCTGCCACAGGACATCGAATTGTTCAGCGGCAGCATCGCGCAAAACATCGCGCGGTTCCGCGAAGCCGATGCACATAAAGTCGTTGAAGCCGCGCAGCAGGCCGGCGTCCATGAACTGATCCTGCGTTTGCCCCAGGGCTACGACACCGTACTCGGCGAGGACGGCAGCGGTTTGTCCGGTGGGCAGAAACAACGCGTGGCGCTGGCCCGTGCGCTGTATGGCCAACCGAGCCTGGTGGTGCTGGATGAACCGAACTCCAACCTCGACACCGTGGGCGAAGCGGCCCTGGCCGGTGCGATCGCACAAATGAAGGCCCAGGGCACCAGCGTGATTCTGGTCACCCATCGCTCCTGCGCGCTGGCCCAGGCCGACAAGCTGCTGGTGCTCAATGACGGTCGCTTGCAGGCATTCGGCCCGAGCCAGGAGGTACTCAAGGCACTTTCCGGCGCCCAGGAACAGCAACGTGAAAAAGCTGCACAGACGCCGGGCGGGCTCAGCATGAGCCGGCAGTATCAGCCCACGACAAGGAACTCGGGTGTATGAGCCGCGCACACATGAACAGTCAAAATGAAGCCACGATGGAACACGATTACCTCGCGGAACGTCCTGAGCGCGACGCACGTTACTTTGCCCGGCTGGGCTGGATTCTGGCGATCGTCGGCGCTGGCAGTTTCTTCGCCTGGGCCAGTCTGGCGCCGCTCGATCAGGGCATTGCGGTGCAAGGCACGGTGGTGGTGTCGGGCAAGCGCAAGGCGGTGCAATCGATGAGCAGCGGCGTCGTTAGTCAGATTCTGGTGCGCGAAGGTCAGGTGGTGAAACAGGGCCAGCCGCTGTTCCAGCTCGACCGGACCCAGGTCGCCGCCGACGTGCAATCCCTGCAAGCGCAATACCGCATGGCCTGGGCCAGCCTGGCGCGTTGGCAGAGCGAGCGGGACAACCTTAAACAAGTGAGTTTCCCCACCGAGCTGAGCAACGATCCCGATCCGCGCCTGGCGTTGGTGCTGGAAGGCCAGCGCCAGTTGTTCAGCAGCCGCCGCGATGCTTTCTCCCGCGAACAAGCGGCCCTGCGTGCCAGCATCGACGGCGCTGGCGCGCAATTGGCCGGCATGCGCCGCGCCCGTACCGACCTGAGCGCCCAGGCCAACTCGCTGCAACAACAGCTGAGCAATCTTCAACCCCTGGCGGACAACGGCTACATCCCGCGCAACCGGCTGATGGAGTACCAGCGGCAGCTGTCGCAAGTTCAACAGCAATTGGCAGAAAACACCGGTGAAAGCGGTCGTGTGGAGCAGGGAATCCTCGAATCGCGCCTGAAGTTGCAACAACACATCGAGGAGTATCAGAAGGAAGTCCGCACCCAACTGGCCGATGCGCAGCTCAAAAGCGTGACCCTGGAGGAGCAACTGACCTCCGCCGGATTCGACCTGCAACACAGTGAGATCCTCGCCACGGCCGATGGTGTCGCGGTCAATCTTGGGGTTCACACGGTCGGCGCGGTGGTGCGCCAGGGCGAAATTCTGCTGGAGATCGTGCCCCAGGGCACGCGCCTGGAAGTGGAAGGGCACTTGCCGATCAACCTGGTCGACAAGGTTGGCACGCACTTGCCGGTGGACATCCTGTTCACAGCGTTCAACCAGAGCCGCACCCCGCGAGTACCAGGCGAAGTCAGCCTGATCTCCGCGGACCAGATGCTCGACGAGAAAACCGGCGCACCGTATTACGTGCTGCGCAGCAGCGTCAGCGATCAGGCCATGGAAAAGCTCAACGGTCTGGTGATCAAACCCGGCATGCCGGCGGAAATGTTTGTGCGCACCGGTGAACGTTCACTCCTCAACTATTTGTTCAAACCGCTGCTCGACCGGGCAGGCTCCGCGTTGACCGAGGAATAAGGATGTTCGGTTGTATGAATAAGCTTTCCATACTTGGGGCGACACTCCTGCTGCTGGCGGGCAACCCGGCAGTAGCGGCCATGGGGCCGTTCGAGATTTACGAACAGGCGTTGCGCAACGACCCGGTATTCCTCGGCGCGATCAAGGAACGCGACGCCGGCCTGGAAAACCGCGCCATCGGCCGCGCCGGGCTGTTGCCGAGACTGGGTTACAACTACAACAAGGGCCGCAACTCTTCCAAGGCCACCTACTTGAACGAGCACCGGCAAAACCAGACCGATGACCGCCACTACAGCAGTTACGGCTCAAGCCTGACCTTGCAACAACCGTTGCTCGACTACGAGGCTTACGCCGCTTATCGCAAGGGCGTGGCGCAGGCGTTGTTCGCCGATGAAAACTTTCGCGGCAAAAGCCAGGAGTTGCTGGTACGGGTGCTGGAGAACTACACCAAGGCCTTGTTCGCCCAGGACCAGATCGACATTGCCCTGGCCAGGAAAAAAGCTTTCGAGCAACAGTTCCAGCAGAACGAGCAGATGTTTCGCCAGGGCGAAGGCACGCGTACCGACATACTCGAAGCCGAGTCGCGCTATGAACTGGCAACTGCCGAGGAAATCGAGGCGCGTAACGAACAGGATGCGTCCTTGCGCGAACTGGGTGCGCTCGTCGGCGTGCCCACGATCGACATCGCTGATCTGGCACCGCTGGAGCAAAACTTCCAGACCTTCACCCTGCAACCGGCCAATTACGACACCTGGCACGAGATGGCGGTGGCCAATAACCCGAACCTGGCCTCCCAGCGTCAGGCGCTGGAGGTGGCGCGCCACGAAGTCGAGCGCAACCGCGCCGGGCACCTGCCCAAGGTCAGCGCCTACGCCACGGTGCGCCAGAACGAATCCGAAAGCGGCAACACCTACAACCAGCGTTACGACACCAACACCATCGGCATCGAAGTCAATGTGCCGTTGTATGCCGGCGGCGGGGTCTCGGCTTCGACCCGACAGGCCAGCCGTGCGATGGAGCAGGCCGAGTACGAGTTGGACGGCAAGACCCGGGAAACCCTGATCGAGCTACGTCGGCAGTTCAGCGCCTGCCTGTCGGGGGTGAGCAAGCTGCGGGCCTATCAAAAAGCCCTGACTTCCGCTGAAGCGCTGGTGGTGTCGACCAAGCAAAGCATCCTGGGCGGTGAGCGGGTCAACCTCGATGCGCTGAACGCCGAACAACAACTGTTCACCACCCGCCGAGACCTGGCCCAGACCCGCTACGACTACCTGATGGCCTGGACCAGGTTGCATTACTACGCGGGCACCTTGAGCGAGCAGGATTTGGCTCGGGTGGACGAGGCGTTTGGCCAGGGGCCGAGGACTCGGTAACACCGCAGAACCTACACAAAAACAAAAAAGTGAGTGTTCAACATGGACGTACGCATCAAACCGGCCCCGGTCGGCATGCTGTTGCTATTGATTGGCGCGGGCTCGGAACCGGCCGCCGCGGCCTGGCTGGATACCGGCACCCTCGGCGATCCCGCCAGTTGGCGCAGCGCCGAGTTTCAACGCGACTGGGGTCTGGGCAGGATGCAAGCCGATCAAGCCTACGCGGCCGGTATCACCGGTAAAAACGTGAAGATCGGCGCCCTTGATTCCGGCTTCGATTCCACCCATCCCGAATTCGCCACCGACCGATATCACGCGGTCATGGCCAGCGGTACTTATGTTGATGGCTCAGCGTTCAACGTCGACGGTTCGTTCAACGCCAACAACGACTCCCATGGCACCCACGTGGTCGGCACCATGGGCGCCTCCCGCGACGGTTTCGGCATGCACGGCGTGGCGTACAACGCACAAATCCATGTCGGCAACACCAACAGGAACGACAGTTTCCTGTTCGGCCCCAACCCCGATCCGCGCTACTTCAGCGCGGTGTACAACGCCCTGGCAGATGCTGGCGTGCGGGCGATCAACAACAGTTGGGGCAGTCAGCCGCCTGACGTCAGCTACCGTACACTGGCCGATCTGCACAACGCCTACGCCCAACACTGGAATAAAGGCACCTGGCTCGATGCCGCTGCCGATGTGTCCCGCCGTGGCGTGATCAACGTGTTCAGCGCTGGTAACAGTGGCTACCCGAACGCCAGCGTGCGTTCGGCGCTGCCGTACTTTCAGCCGGATCTCGAGGGCCATTGGCTGGCGGTGTCGGGGCTGGACCAAAGCAATCGGCAGAAGTACAACCAGTGCGGCATCGCCAAATACTGGTGTATCACCACACCGGGGGCGAAGATCGACAGCACCATTCCCGGCGGCGGTTACGCGATCAAGTCCGGCACCTCGATGGCGGCGCCGCATGCCACTGGCGCGCTGGCACTGGTGATGGAACGCTACCCGTATATGAACAATCAGCAGGCACTCGAAGTGTTGCTGACCACCGCCACCCAGCTCGATGGCTCGGTCACTGATGCGCCGGGCGGGCAGATAGGCTGGGGTGTGGCCAACCTGGGCAGGGCGATGCGCGGGCCAGGGCAATTGCTCGCGACGTTTGACGCTAACCTGGAGGCAGGGCAGAGCGATGTCTGGAGCAACGACATCTCTGACAAGGCGCTGATTCAGCGGCAAAGCGAAGACCTCGCCGAACACAACGCCTGGCAGCAAACCCTGCAAGACAAGGGTTGGCAGCATGGCGTTGCGGCGGGTGCCGGTCAGCAGGAGCAGTCCGACTACGCGGTCGGCATGGCCCGTGATGCAGCGGCAGCCAACCGGCTTTATCAGGGCAGCCTGATCAAATCCGGCGCCGGTCGCCTGATTCTCACCGGTGACAACACCTATCGTGGCGCGACCACGGTCAATGGCGGTCTGCTGACAGTCAACGGTTCGCTGACGTCGGCCGTTACCGTCAATGACCGCGGCACCCTCGGCGGTTCCGGGCGGATCGGCGCGCTGACCGCGAACGGCGGCGGTACCGTGGCGCCGGGCAACTCCATCGGCATCTTGAATGTGGCCGGTGACGTGACCTTCGAACCCGGTTCGACCTATGCGGTCGAGCTATCGCCAACCCGCAGCGATCAGATCATTGCGGGCGGTAAAGCAGTGATTGAAGGCGCCACCGTCAGCTTGGCGCTGGAAAACAGCCCGACGCTGCTGACCACCAGCGAGGCGAAATCCCTGCTCGGCATCCAGTACAACATCCTGCAGGCGGCTGATGGCATCGAAGGGCGCTTCGGTGAGGTGGTGCCCAATTATGTGTTCATCGGCGGTACCCTCGACTATTCGGCGAACGGTATTCAACTGGCGGTGGAACGCAGTGCCGCGTCGTTCGCCAGTGTCGGCCTGACGCCGAACCAGCGTGCCGTCGGCGCGGCTGCCGAGCATTTGGGCGCGGGCAATCCGCTGTACGAAACCTTGCTGCTGTCGCCAACCGCAGCCGTCGCGCAACAAGCCTTCCAGCAATTGTCCGGCGAGATTCACCCGGCGATCGGCACGCTGCTGATCAACGACAGCCGTTACCTGCGCGATGCGGTGGGCGAGCGTCTGCGTGAGCGCGATCTGTTCGATACCGGCGCACCGACCGATGATCGCAGCAACGCCTGGCTCAAGGTGCTCGGCGCCTGGGGCAAGAGTGACGGTGGGCATGACAATGCCGATTCCATCAGCTCCATCGGCGGTTTGCTGGCCGGTGTCGACGGCTTGGTCACTGAAGATACCCGACTCGGTTTTGTGACCGGCTATAGCGACAGCTCGCTGAGTATGGGCGATGGCACGCACTCGTCGGCCTCGGTCGACAGCTATCACCTGGGTACATATCTGGGGCATGAAATCGATGCCCTGCGTCTGAGCGTCGGTGGCGCTTATAGCTGGCATCGCATCGACGTCAAACGCGACCTGCAATTGGGCGCGGTCAGCGGCCAGCAGAAATCCAAACGCGATGCGACCACCGCGCAGCTGTTCACCGAAGCGGCGTATCGCCTCGATCTGCAACCCTTGGCGCTGGAGCCGTTCGCCAATCTGGCCTACGTGCACTTGCACAGCGACAGCTTCACCGAGAGGGGCGATGCCGCCGCGCTGAAGGGCGGCGAGGACAATCGCGACGTGCTGCTGTCGACGCTCGGCGTGCGGGCCGGCAAGGCCTTTGCGTTGTCCGGGGACAAACAACTGGAACTGGCGGCAACGCTTGGCTGGCAGCACAACCTGAGCAATACAAGTTCTGAAAGCCACCTGGCTTTCGCCAATGGCAACAGCGGTTTCACCGTGCAGAGCGTGTCGCTGGATCGCAATGCAGCGTTGGTCGGCGCTCGGGCCGGTCTGGCGCTGGGCCGCGATACCCGGTTGAGCCTGGACTACAACGGACTGCTTGGCTCAAAGGAAAAGGACCATGGTGTGGGCCTGACCCTGGCCTGGCAGTTCTGACTTGAAGGAAGAGAGAGCACAACATGGGACTGTTTGATTACAAAAATGCCGGCAGCGAGGCGGGCAAGGTGTTGTACAGCGATGCCATTGCCCTGACATTGTATGCCTACGCACCTACCGGCCAGTCATTACCGGCCAATGGCTGGGCACCGATCGGCGCCAATGCCCTGGGGTATCAAGGCAAGGTCGGGGCGCAGGGCACGTATTTCGGCGATAAGGACGGTTTCACCAGCGCCGAAGCCGAAGTGCTCGGCAAGTACGACGCCGCCGGAGATCTGATCGGTATCGGCATTGCTTTTCGTGGCACCGGCGGGCTCGGCTACAACGACACGTTCGGCGATATGAAAAACAACCTGTTGGCGGCGGTTGGCCCAGTGGATTACGCGACCCACTACGCAAAAAACGCCTTCGATACGCTGCTCGGTAAAGTGGCTGCGTTTGCCATCGCCCATGGCCTCGGTGCCGAGGACGTGCTGGTCAGCGGTCACAGCCTCGGTGGCTTGGGGGTCAACAGCGTCGCCGAGTTGAGCGGGAACAATTGGGGTGGCTTCTACAAGGATGCCAGTTACGTAGCATTCGCTTCGCCAACCCAGAGCTCCACTGGCAATAACGTGTTGAACATCGGTTACGAGAACGATCCGGTGTTTCGGGTACTCGACGGCACCACCTTCAGCAGCGGCTCGCTGGGCAAACATGACGCTCACCAAGCGTCGGCCACCAACAACATCGTCAACTTCAACGATCACTACGCGTCCACTGCGCAAAACCTGATGCCATTCAGCATTCTCAACCCGATGAACTGGTCGGCCCATGGCTCGCTGGGCTACGCCGACGGATTGAACCGGGTGATCGACTCGCGCTTCTACGAGTTGACCGACAAGGATTCGACCCTGATCGTTTCCAACCTGTCGCAGTCGTCACGGGGTTCGACCTGGGTCGAGGATCTCGGACGCAGTGGCGAACCACACACCGGCAGCACGTTCATCATCGGTACCGACAGCGGTGACCTGCTCAAGGGCGGCCTCGGCAATGACTTCATCGAAGGCCGTGACGGCAACGACCGTTTCCGTGATGACGGCGGCTTCAACATTCTGTCGGGGGGCAAGGGCGTCAACACCTTCGAGCTGCAGAAACCGTTGCAGAACTTCAGCATCGCCAATGACGGCGACGGCACGCTGTTCGTGCGCGACGCGTATGGCGGCATCAGCATGACCCGGGACATCGGCGCGCTGGTGGGCAAGGAGTCCGGGTCGTGGTGGGGGAGCAAGGAAGTCACCTACAGCGTGACTGCCAATGGTCTGCTCAATGACAGCGAATTGACCCACTACAGCCATTCGCTCAACGGTGACGCTTTGGGCAACACGCTGGTGGCCAGTGTCGTGGGCGACTGGTTGTTCGGTAACGGGGGGGATGATTTGCTGCGCAGCGACATGGGCCATGTGACCTTCGTCGGCGGCGCCGGCAACGATGTGCTGCATTCCGGTGGCGGCAGCAACACGTTCCTGTTCAGCGGCGCCTTCGGGTTCGATGCGATCAATGGCTACCAGGGCAGCGACAAACTGGTGTTCATGGGCGTGGAAGGCGCGGGGCAGGGCTACGACTACCGGCAGCATGCGTCACAGGCCGGTCAAGACACGCTGCTTAAGGTCGGCGACTTTTCCGTGACCCTGGTAGGCGTCGGGCTGGATACCCTTTCGGCTTCCGGGTTCGTGTTTGCGTAACGGGTTCAAACAACTGCACTGGATGCTCCGGGGCGTCTCGTGATCGAGGCGTCCCGGTCGTGAGCTATCTCTGACAATTCCAACAAAGAGAGAGAGGCAATACCCATGGGTGTATACGACTACAAAAACCTCGGCACAGCAGACGCCAAAGCGTTGTTTACCGACGCGATGGCAATCACGCTGTATTCCTATCACAACCTCGACAACGGCTTTGCCACCGGTTACCAGCACAACGGATTCGGCGCAGGTTTGCCGGCAACCCTGGTCACGGCGCTGATTGGCGGCACCGATTCCCAAGGCGTGATTCCCGGCATTCCCTGGAACCCCGATTCCGAAAAAGCCGCACTGGATGCGGTGCAGAAGGCCGGCTGGACACCCATCACCGCCACGCAGCTGGGCTATGACGGCAAGACGGATGCGCGCGGAACCTTCTTTGGTGAAAAGGCCGGGTACACCAGCGCTCAGGTGGAGATCCTCGGCAAGTACGATGCGCAGGGTCATCTCACGGAAATCGGCATCGCCTTTCGCGGCACCAGCGGCCCTCGGGAAAGCCAGATCAGCGACTCCATCGGCGATGTGATCAATGACCTGCTGGCGGCATTGGGTCCCCAGGATTATGCGAAAAACTACGCAGGCGAGGCCTTCGCAAAACTGTTCGGCGACGTTGCTGCGTTCGCCAGCGCCAATGGCCTGTCAGGCGAGGACGTACTGGTCAGCGGGCACAGCCTCGGCGGGCTGGCAGTCAACAGCCTGGCGGACTTGAGCAACGATAAATGGGGCGGTTTCTTCAAGGACTCGAACTACGTCGCTTATGCCTCACCGACCCAAAGCGCCACCGATAAAGTGCTGAATATCGGCTATGAAAACGATCCGGTGTTCCGTGCGCTCGACGGTTCATCGTTCAACCTGGCGTCGGTCGGCGTACACGATGCCCATCAAGACTCGGCGACCAACAACATCGTCAGCTTCAACGACCACTACGCGTCGACGGCGTGGAACCTGCTGCCATTTTCCATCCTCAACATCCCGACCTGGATTTCGCACCTGCCCACCGCTTACGGCGACGGCATGACCCGGGTGCTGGAGTCGAAGTTCTACGACCTCACCAGCAAAGACTCGACGATCATCGTTGCCAATCTTTCGGACCCGGCACGCGCCAACACCTGGGTCCAGGACCTGAACCGCAATGCTGAAACCCACAAAGGCAGTACCTTCATCATTGGCAGTGACGGCAGCGACCTGATTCAGGGTGGCAAGGGCAATGACTATCTGGACGGCGGCGACGGCAACGACACCTTTCGAGACAGCGGTGGCTACAACATCCTGCTGGGCGGCAAGGGCAATAACGTGTTCGATTTGCAGCAGTCGGTGAAGAATTTCGATTTTGCCAATGACGGCGCCGGCAACCTGTACATCCGCGACGCCAATGGCGGCATCAGCATCACCCGCGACATCGGTAGCATCGTGACCGAAGAGCCGGGTTTCCTGTGGGGACTGTTCAAGGATGACGTGACCCACAGCGTGACCGCCAATGGCCTCGCGATCGGCAATCAACTGACACAGTACGCCTCAACGGTGAAGGGCGGTGCAGGGGCCGATACGCTAAAGGCACAGGCTGTTGGTGATTGGTTGTTTGGCCTGGACGGCAACGATCATCTGATCGGTGGCAAGGGCAACGACGTGTTTGTCGGCGGGGCAGGCAACGACCTGCTGGAGTCAGGGGGCGGGATCGATACGTTCCTGTTCAGCGGCGCGTTCGGCCAGGACCGGGTGGTTGGGTATCAGGCGAATGACAAACTGGTGTTTCTCGGGGTTCAGGACGTGACGCCGAACGACGACTTCCGGACCCATGCCTCGGTGGTGGGGCAGGATACCGTGCTGACGTTTGGCAATGACTCGGTGACGCTGGTAGGCGTGGGGCTGGACAGTCTGTCCAGCGGCGGGATCGTTATCGCCTGAGTGTGATACGGCTTCTGCAGGGCCTCATCGCGAGCAAGCCTGCTCCCACAGGATATGCGTCAACCTTGTGGGAGCAGGCTTGCCCGCGATGAACGATATGGAAAACTGCCCACACCGAGTGGGCAGAGGAGAGTGACATTGCGATCCCGGCCTTTCTTCTTCCTTCCGTCCCGCGTAGCAGTTTGCAGCTTCTCTGGCAGGCTGTATGTGAATTATTGGGTTACGCTGAAAGCAGGCAACGTGTGAACACAAACGGTCTCTCATCATGGATGGATCAAGATGAAACTGATTTTGGTTGTGCTTGTTGTTGGTCTGTTGGCTTGGAAGTTTTCCCCTCAATTACAGTCCTGGGCTGAAGCTCGGCTATCGAGTCCCCAAATCACCGCCACGCTCGTGACTGCGCCAAAGCCTGTTTCGGCTCCAGTCAAATGCGATGGGCGCAAATATTGCTCGCAGATGACCTCGTGCGCAGAGGCCACAAACTTTCTGCAAAATTGCCCAGGAATGGAAATGGATGGCGACAACGACGGGATACCTTGTGAGAAGCAGTGGTGTCGGTGATTACTCGCTGCTCATCGGCAGGCTGCATGTGTCTCTGGTACAGGTCAGCATCAGCGGTTGCGATGATCTATGCCTGAATTCCCATGTCACCCTGTGCAGCTTGTAAGGCTCGCTCTTCGGTCAGCGGCATGAAAACTGGCTGTGTTCCACTGGCCTGGAAATAAAGAAAGTAGTGCCCGGAATCGTCTAACAATATCCGGTGCAGTTCTGATGACCGAAAGTTGTTACCGATATAAATACTTTCCTTGATGATCTCGAATGACTTGATCCCATGCTCGCGCATTGTAGTTTCAAAGGCTTCGTAAAGACTTTCTCTGCGGCGTCGATTGTTTCGAGCATTTAGCTTGAAAAAAACCACCATCAGCACGGCATAGCTGATGATGAGTATCACAAGGGTGCTAGTGCGCATGAGTGGAGCCCCATGTCCTCTCAATCGTTGTACATCTCAGTGTAGGCGCGTTCCTGGTGTTGATCGCCGAGTGGCAAGTGTCGCGACCTGCTACGAGGATATAGACATGGGCAATCTGTGTGTTATGACCGGCACGCTTCTCATGCCCGGTGCGATCTGCGCCATTGCAGGCTGGGCGTTCGACGGCGAGAAACTTTGCTATGCCGCGTACAGCGAGACGGATGGCCTTTGCAAAACGCCAACCTGGCTCGAAAGGCCGTACGTCATTGGTAGCGGTTCGGATCACGCGATGACCGCGATGGATATGGGCGCCACCGCGGCTGAGTCAGTCGAGATGGCGAAGCGGGGGAATATTTCAACTGGCGGCGTGGTTCGGAAGCTCTTCGTGGCGGATCATCCTACAACCAGGTAACTCGGACGTTTTTGAATTTCATGAGCTCGAGCGATTCCTGCAGCGACTTTGTCCCGAAGATTATTGGGCCGTCTTTACCGCCCACTCCCAGCACTTCCAGCAGCAACTCATGGGCATCTATTCGCTCAGGCGCCTGGCCGATTTTGGTTTTTGGTGTGTTGATGTGTTCATAGCTTAATGTGTACTTATGCATTGTTCGTCCCTGTAAGATCAAATCGGTGGTAACGAGTGGGCCTCAACGATACGGGCAATCCGCCATTATTTTAAGTTACAGAGATAACAATGACAACAAGACAACCCGACTGGGAGGCGTTCCAACGAGGGGCGGTTGGTCATTGGGCGTTGCGATGGCGATAATCATGGCTTCACCGTGATCGGATGCGACAGATGAGTGAGTGATTTTTCGGGTTGGTCTAAGCTTTTGACTACGATGCGCAAACGCACGCCGGGGGGATTCTGGAAGCCGAGGATTATGGATCGAGCGGGTCGCGTGAATGCCTGTTGACATCAATGAGTGGAAGAGCGAAATTAATTTAATCCTGTCATTTCTATGTATTTAGGAATGAGCCGAACAAAGCCTCGCCAGAGAAATCTGCCGGGGCTTCGCCGCATTCGGCTTAGGAGAAAACCATGTCTAGAGCTCAACGACGACACGATACGCGCCGCATAAAGGCTCGCTTCTATTTAAAGCAAAAGGCGTATGAATGCTGGTCAACCAGCGAGAAAAACGCAGGTCTTTTTGCAAACCATGGGAAGGTATGTTCCTGCTGGATGTGTGGCAATCCCAGAAAGCTGGGATTGCTCACCATGCAGGAACTGCGAGCTGACCTTCCCATTCAAGAATGAAAACAGAACCCGGCCACCGAGCCGGGTTCTTTACTTCTGAGCTCCAGAGAAACAGTCGGCAAGTTGAGCCAGTTCGGAGCACTACGCTCCCTTAACGCCGATCCAGCCAAACCGTCTGTGCATTACAGAATTCGCGTACCCCGAAGTGCGAGAGCTCCCGGCCAAAGCCGCTCTTCTTCACGCCACCAAAACTGACACGCGGATCGCTGGCGCTATAGCCGTTGA
>RCUU01000959.1_pt1 | contig 14725 bp, 16 predicted proteins | sample 2166211 | NCBI WGS metagenome assembly RCUU01 (sample SAMN09932620, study PRJNA488358) | compost metagenome | feature: garden; material: soil; isolation source: compost soil in phenylacetic acid-enriched culture | place: Germany: Experimental Botanical Garden Goettingen | collected 2016-01-27
AATTTAGCATCCATCATCTAGCTATCTTGTCTCTATCCACCTTGCTTTTTGCCGCAGGCTGCGGTAATAATAATGCAGTTAATTCTACTGCTTCGAACGCCTCGAATGCTTCTGGAACCGCAGAAGTTGCTACCCTTCCAGAAGCCTCTAAATTAAATATCAAAGTCAGTTTTTATCCGATTTACGAGTTTACCAAAAATGTGGCAGGTGATCTGGCAGAGGTAGAGGCGCTCATTCCAGCTGGAATTGAGCCGCATGATTGGGAACCAACCGCTCAGGATATGGCTGAAATCTCAGATGCGGATATGCTGATCTATAACGGAGCAGGAATGGAAGGCTGGGTGGATCAAGTACTGGAAAGTGTATCCGGGACTTCATTAATTACTGTAGAGGCCAGCAAGGGCCTGGACATCATAAAAGGTACAGAAGAGGAAGAAGCAGATCACGACCATGAAGAAGGTGAACATGTTCATGAAGAAGGTGAACATGTCCATGAGGAAGGCGAACATGTTCATGAAGAAGGCGGACATGTCCATGAGGAGGGCGAACATGTTCATGAAGAAGGCGAACATGCTCACGATGAGCATTCGCATAATCATGACCATGGTGGACTAGATCCACATGTGTGGCTCAGTCCAGTGCTTGCTATTCAAGAAGTACGTAACATTGAAGCGGCTTTATCTGCGGCTGCGCCTGACAAGGCTAAGGAATTTAAGGCGAATGCAGATGCTTATGTAGCTAAGCTGGAGCAGCTGGATCAAGCGTTTAAGGATGGACTTAAGGAGACTAAACGTAAGGATTTCATCACCCAGCATGCGGCTTTCGGTTACCTAGCCAAGCAGTATGGATTAACTCAGGTCCCGATTGCCGGATTATCTCCGGAGCAGGAACCTTCCGCAGCGAATATGAGCAAAATTGTGGAGTTTGCGAAAGAACATAAGGTGAAGACGATTTTCTTCGAGACGCTTGTATCCTCAAGTGTGGCAGACACGATCGCTAAGGAGATTGGTGCTAAAGCAGCCGTTCTAAACCCGATTGAAGGCTTAACAGAAGAAGATCTTAGTCAGAACTCTGATTATTTGGGGATCATGCGTCAGAACCTAGAAGCCTTGAAGAGTGCATTAAACGAGTAGAGTATACAGAAGTGGAAGGAGAACCACAATGGCTAAGAAATCAAAAGTTGTGAAGGAATTGAAGAGACAGGAGCTAGTCGCAAAATACGCTGCTAAAAGAAAAGATTTAAAAGAAAAGGGAGACTTCATGGCCTTGCAAAAGCTACCACGTGATTCCTCCGCAACTCGTCAAAAAAATAGATGTCAAGTATCCGGCAGACCTAGGGGGTACTTACGGAAGTTTAATGTTTCCCGGATTGTATTCCGTGAATTGGCACATAAAGGTCAAATTCCTGGGATCACAAAGTCAAGCTGGTAGAAGCAAGCTTTGCTAGTCAGAGAATACAAAGAAAACGGTCAATCCTTCGTCATTTAGAGGATTGGCCGTTTTTGTCGTTTTGTTGCTTCAATTTCATGGCCTTCAGAAAATTCGGCTATGCTTAGCATAGGAAGATGATTTATCATATAAGGAATATATTTCTATTTCGTATGGAGGTGATGCAAATGAGCTATACCGATACTTTTATTCGTGTAGCAGAGGATTGTCCAGAGGAGACCGGAGTACCGCCGATGTCTTGCCGAACGCTCCCGCCTGCACATGTGATTCAATATGAACTGCTTATGAATGAACCTTACCAATACAACCATGAAGAACTTCTATATGAGGTTCATGTGCGTCATAAACAAATTCCTCTAGAAGATCGTGCGACACGTAAGGAGGAAATGTGGAATGAGCTGTTTTCCAGAAACCATCCTTGCCTGCGGGCGTCATTACTGCCGAAACGGTTTGGCTGGGGCGTACATTTTAACAGTGAAGGTAAAATCGCTCTTTATGGCAAAGAATCTCCCGAATACGACTTTTTCACCTCCCAAGGAGAGGAAACTGCTGTAAAGCTGTTACCTGCGATGCGCAACAAACGTGCCTCGAAAGGAGAGGATTACACTGTATAAATTCATAGAAGAAATCACACTGAATACTTGGCCTGCAGAGCAGAGCATGCTTTTGAATGGATGGATTCTACGTACTGCAGCGGGTTATACCAAAAGGGCCAATTCGATCAATCCGTTATATGGGGCTGAGCACTATACGGCTGATTTAGGCGACCAAATCAAGCTTGCGGAGCAGTATTATGAGCAGGCTGGACTAAATCCAGTTTTTAAAATAACTCCTTATAGCCTACCTGCAAACCTTGATGAGAGGCTAGCGGATCATGGTTACACCATTGTCGAGCCTTCATCTGTAAGATTGCTTGATCTGGAGGACTTAACGACTCCTGATCTACGTTATACGGTTCAAGTGTCGGAGAGTTTAACTGAAGCGTGGCTAAACGTTTTCAGTGAGCTTACCGAGCTGTCCGGTAAGAACCAGGAAACTTTAACCAGAATGTTGTCCGCGTCGCATTTAAGACAAGGTTATGTCTTATTGTATAACAATGGTACTCCTACCGCTTGTGGTCTTGGTGTGATTCAGAACGGATACATGGGTCTGTATGATATTGTCACTGCTTCTGAATACCGTAGACAGGGGATGGCAGAGCAGTTATTGCTTGCTTTGCTTCACTGGGGGAAATCACAGGGAGCTAAGACCTCTTTCCTGCAAGTGGTACAAGCTAATGCTGGCGCTTCAGCCTTGTATGACAAGCTGGGCTTTAAGGAGATTTATCAGTATTGGTACAGGGTGAAAAACTAGAGGAGGAGGGAGGCGGTGAGAAAATTAGGATTAACTTCGGCGTTGAGTGAAGTGTGGAAGCGCTAAATGATGGCGACAGAGCAGCTTATTCAATGTACCTTTCACAAGACTAGAGAAAACCTGCAAAAATACAGCTTTTTGTTCAGATATCCTCATCGCTATGTCCAAAAACTGCAAAAGCTCAGGTTTATTCTTACGTTTGGCTCGAAATCTTCTTCTAGAACAAGAATTACTGCAGATTAGCAGGAATTCATGCGTTATCCAGCTTCGTATCTTTAAAAAGCTGTACTTTTGCAGGATTATCCTTGATCGATTCTATCATTTCGAATAACGGCTGTGGAACACTTTTGGAGCCGAGGACCTACGAATATAAAGAAGGCAAATATGCCCACTTTTTAGCGATGAGGATTTGAGAGAGCATTTTGAAGGCATAGATATAATAGAAAGCGGTTCGTCTTTGGAAGTTTTACGTGGGCTTTTAGGAAGGACTCATTCATACATAAATAGATATATATAGTCGCACGTAAGCCTTAATACAATACCTAAGAAGTAGAGCAGCTCTTCATTTCCTTCGGAACGTGAGATGTAGTCGTTACGCTGAGAATGAGGGAAAAATTCCCTGAAATGTAGTAATTATTGCTTGAAATCCATGCTTTTAAGGGAAAAACTCCCTAATCATTCGTTGAATATCCATTGGATTGGCTATTTCAAGTGAATGATAGGGAGCTTTTCCCGGATTACGCTTCGAGAGGGATGATCACTCGGATAAATAGGGACTTTTTCCCTAATTCTAATTGAATTCTCAAAAGCACCTCACTTACACAAACTTCCCTTGACCCGGCAGCGCCATTTCTTTGAAATTTTTGCATAAATGAGCAAGCTGAGTAGATAATTTTTCACCCTCCATCGGTACCCCATGTCCAGAGAGAACGATATGAGGGTCCAGCAGTGCGAGGGTGCGGACCGACTTTTCCGCGTCTTCCCAGTCTGTCGTGAAATAAGAGGGAGGGCCGTGCACAACCTGATGCTGAGTAGCCACAGCGAATACTGACTCTTGTTTGACCGTAAGGAAGGTGTCACCAGCAATTAGCACCTTATCCTCTGGTCTGAACAGGGAGATATGTCCCGGACTATGTCCAGGAGTATGAATCCATTTCCAGCCGTCTGCTCCAGGAACGGTCCTGTCTTCCGGCAACGGATGTATGGCTGATCCAAGGTCGATGCCATGATGTGAAAATAATGAGGACATCATACTCATCAGTCCACCGCCTACGGCCGGATCTGCTGGAGGGTAATCTTCTTTACCTGTTAAAAAAGGAAGCTCAAGTGGATGAGCATATACGGGTACATTCCATTCCTCAATAAGTTTTTTTACGCCCCCGATATGGTCAAAATGCCCATGCGTCAGGATAATTGCCACCGGAGGCTTCTCAAACTTCTCCTTAGCAAAATCAATAATACTGTTTGTGTAAGAGCTTAGCCCCGTATCTACAATGATCCAGTCCGAATGGGGCTGGCCGATGAATGCGCAATTTACGAACATGGTTCGTAGTCCGATGACACCAGGGGCCACGTCCCAAGTATCGGTGTAGCCTTCAGATAGTATTCCGTCAAGTCTCATCTTACGCCTCCTGTTCCGTTCTTAAGGTTCTGAACGATGTACCTAAGTAGTAGTATGACCTTTTTTCGAGAAAAAAATATAGCAAAAAACCCTTCTCATAAATTCATGAAGAAGGGCTGGTATTGCACTTATAAACGATAGAATCACATTAGAGCGTTCCGCAATCTGCAAATAGAATATGGCGTGGAATCCGGAAGAAGGCTTCGGCTTTTTCCTGCAGGGCAGGGGTAGGCAGATGGCTGCTGTGCAACCATTTTCGAAACGTTCCGGGATGAACGCCTATCCAAATACTTACATCGGTAACGGAAAAATCGTAAACCATACAGAGCCCGGTCAGAATCACATTGCTACGTGGAGAACTAGTAATACTTCTCTTCATAAATCGTGAAGGTGTTGGTTGACATACAATTGGACTTTGACGAATCAGTGTTTCATTAAACAAAATGTGGGGCGGGTACCCGAGTAGGCGGCAGGTCTTGTCAATGTTATTGTTGGAAGGGATACGACCTTCGTATACCCAGGCACTTACGCTGCGAGAGGATATACCCAGATCTTCTGCGAGTTTTGAAAGTTTGATATCCTTTGCCATCAATACAGCAAGTAACACACGGTTTCTAATCTGGCTACGCTTTGGACGGCGGAATCTTTTTACACGAACGCCTTGTCCAAGATATTTGCGGTTGATCAGAGACCACGCCTGGATATTATGAGTTTCTTGTTGGTTACTAGGCATAATTCCTCCGATTTTTTAAAAATATACTACAACACTTTCCTGTACATCGGCAATGGTTAATGCTGCTATTTCTGTAATCACTTTTTAAGTTTCTTTCAGAACGCGTAAGCTTATGATATATTTTTAATATCTAATTACAATATTACAACAGGGAGCGAGTTAGAATGATCAAGCATATTGTGTTTTTTAAATTGAAGGACCGGTCCGAAGAAAGCGTTGCGGCAACGGTAGCCGTACTGCGAAATATGGAAGGCAAGATCCCGCAGCTCCTTTCGATTGAAGTGGGTGCTGATATCATTCATTCTGATCGATCCTTTGATATTGCTCTAGTTACGGTGGTGGCTTCTCTAGATGATTTACAAGCTTATCAGGTTCATCCGGCGCACAAGGAAGTTATAGCTCATATTAATGAAGTTAAAGAACTTTCAATTGCTGTGGATTACGTAATTTAAGCGATCTACTGATTAACAAGCATCATCATTTTATACCGGAAGCGGTGACAGGAATGCGTGAGCTCGAGTATCCAATGGAAGCGTTAACTTATTTGGTCGTTTTTCTTGCGGCATGTTTCATTATGTTCTTCTGGCTGAAACGCCGCGGCAAACGCGGTAAGTAGGGATGATGTTGATTTCTCTAACTATTTTCGACATGGGGGTATTGCTGTGTATTATGTCAACCGCAAACAAATCGAAACCATTCTTGCTCAAATCCCAGATATAACTACGGGTCTTCGGACTGTAGCAGCTTCATGGGATAGCAATACTTTAACCGGACTAATACAGGAACGATGCCTTCATCTGGCAATAGAGGTCGTTACGGACGTTGGTAGTTGTCTGATTGATGGTTTTATTATGCGTGATGCTGGTAGTTATGAGGACATCATTTCAATCATCAATGAAGAAAAAGTGCTAGGGAAAAGTGAGATCTACGAGCGATTGATAGAGCTTGTCGCGCTTCGTAAGCCGCTCGTACAGGATTATTTTGCCTGGGATAGAGAAACACTGCACCCGCTCACTCCCATCCTTCCAGAGGTGCTGGAGCAGTTTGCCGTTGAAGTAGGGAATTATTTGGATCAGGAACTTGGGTCTAGTGTAACGCTATAATAGCATAAGATAGAATCATATAAAATAGGCGATAGCCGTGAAAGAGAGGGGGTTCCTTTATGATGAAGATGGGGCAGGAAAATGGATCGACAAGGCACTTGATTATGACGCTCCTGAAGACGAAAGGACCACTGACCATCGGCGCGCTGGCAGAAGAGTTGGGAATTACAGAGATGGGTGTCCGTCGTCATGTGCTGCAGTTGGAGCAGGAGGGACTTGCTAAGACCAAAGTGGTTCGGCAAGCGATGGGGCGGCCTTTACATATGTATTCTTTAACGGAGAAGTCCGAAGAGTATTTTCCAAAAAGCTATCATAATCTGGCTTTGGAGCTTCTGCGTGAATTGGATTATGGCAGTGGATTGGAAGCTGTTAATTCATTATTTGAGGGACGCCGTCGCCGGATGCTCACCCAGTATGCACCGATGATGGAACGCCGGAATTTGGAAGAACGAGTAGCTGAGTTATCGTCAATCCAAAATGCGGGTGGATATATGGCGGAATGGAACCGTGAAGAGGATGGGTCGTATGTAATAAGAGAATACAATTGCCCGATTCGTCAGGTAGCTACTCAGTATCGTAAAGCTTGTCAATGCGAGCATAGCCTATTTGAAGAATTGCTGGATGCTAAGGTTACGCGCAGTGAATGTATGGCAGAAGGAGGACAATGCTGCCGATACGCTATTGCACCCAAAAATGTTACAGACAAAACTTCTGAAAAGCCGTAATAATTAGTCACCAGACAAACTCCTGCTGCTTATGATATAGCAGATATAGGCATTAGCCCGGTAGAGCGGGGAGCAATGAATTCAAAGGAGAGATGAAACGATGAAAAAGGACACTAAAGGTTTGTTATGGGGAGCTTTAGTCGGAAGTGTGGTTGGATCGGTGACAGCACTTCTGTTCGCACCTAAACCAGGTAAAGAGCTGCGCAAGGATATTGCGGAAGGAACCGCTGCTGGCATTGAAAAGGTACAAGGAATTGCCGTGCAAGCAGGTGACAAGAGCATCGAGCTGTATGACAAAGCTAAGGACTCTATTGGTCATGTAGTACATGAGGTCCGCGAATGGAGCAAATCATGCTCGAATGCTGTTGAAGAAGAAGAAACCGCTACTGTAGCTGTAAGTGGAATTGCAACTGAAGAAACTGTTCAAGAGGCTGCGGCTACTTTGGAAGAGGTAACGGAGTTAGAGGTATCGCCTGCTGGTGATGAAGTAAGCAGTGAAGAAGCTAGTCTTGAAGAAGCAAAGCCAGATGACAAGGACAATAACGAAATCGCATAATGAAACAGTGGATGGAGTGTTTGGTTTTACGGTCAAAAAGTACTTATTCTCTTTTAATAGAGCCGCTTTTTCGCATTGGGCGGAGGGTGGCTTTTTTATTTCGTTTTAATGGACCTGTGAAATGATGGAAATAGTCTTAGCTTGAACTAAACGAACAAAAGGAGTATTATCTGCAATTGGGGCTGAAAGTCAGGTACATTTTGTTTTCGCCTTACATAAGCTACACAAAACAAGTAGAAGGAAGCGGTGTGTTCGTGCAGCAAGCTATTGCAATATTAGACTCAGGTGTGGGAGGGCTAACAGTTGTCAAAGAAGTAATGAGGCAACTCCCGCGGGAGAAGATCATTTATTTCGGAGATACGGCCCGAGCTCCGTACGGACCCCGTTCGACCGAGGAAGTAACACTGTTTACAGAACAAATTGTAGATTATTTGATCCAGTTTAATCCTAAAATGATTGTTATCGCTTGTAATACCGCAACAGCTGCGGCACTCGATTATATCTCGGCCAAGGTCTCTATCCCTGTCATTGGGGTGATTCACCCGGGAGCCCGTGCTGCAATTAGCGCCACCAAAAGCGGACATGTCGGCGTGATAGGTACAATAGGAACTATCAGCAGCGGGGCTTATACTAACGCATTAAAGCAGCTGTCTCCTTTTGTTGAGGTTGTAAGTCAAGCCTGCCCAGCGCTTGTCCCACTCGTTGAGCAAGGTATGTTCCGCTCTGAGAAAAGTTATGAAATTGTAGAGCAGGCATTGGAAGGCATTAAAGATAATAATATCGATACATTAATTTTAGGCTGCACTCATTATCCATTTCTTGTTGAACCCATTGGAGAGACCATGGGTCCTGGAGTCAAACTGATCAGTTCCGCTGATGAGACAGCTCGTGAGATCAGCACGATTTTATATGATAAAGGTAAGCTGTCCATCGGGGATGAAAGTCCAATTCATCAGTTCTTCTGCAGTGGGGATGCTGAAATGTTTCAGAGAATTGCCCGAGACTGGCTTGGAGAACAAATTAGACGTACCCCAGTAGTATGGCAAGTATCTACGTTATAAGATAAGCCGTGGTGAATTGAATAGGGACAAACTCCATGGAGTGTGAAATAGGCTGGGAAGCATAATTCCCAGCCTATTTTCTTGTGATTCATTTCTCCTTCATGCAGGGTAGTGGCACCTGCATACAATAGAGTGAAGAGCTGTTTGCTGCTATTTTTGAATCCACCGTATCAGCAATTTAAGGCCGAGAGGATGAGACCTAATGCGACAATATATTGCAAGCAGGGGAGATACCGTAAGCCGAATTGCCGCCCTGCATGGATTAACCCCTGAGCATATTATTCAAGGCAATCCATGGGTTGGGAGACAGTCTTATTTATATCCGGGTCAGGTTTTATTTCTGCCGTCTTCGCCACGTAAAAGGTATGCGGTGCAAGAAGGGGATGATCCTGAACGCATCGCCTCATTATTTAATGTGAGCTTAGAGGATTTGGAGAAGCTTAATCCAGGCGTGACTTCAGGGCGCTGCTGTACACCGGGAAAAGTGCTCGTCATTCCACCTCCGATTCCAGAGCGGGTGGTATTCTTGCGTGGAGAGTATGGCCCAGTTGATGTGGAGAACGACATCCGTAAACTCATTGCTCAATATCCTTTTATACAAGCACATTCAATTGGCAACAGTGTGCTTGGCAAGCCCATTTCTGTGCTTAAACTAGGCAGTGGAACCCGACATCTTCATGTTAACGCGGCTCTACATGCTAATGAATGGCTAACTTCACCTTGCTTGATGTCGTTCATAGAAGAGTACGCAGCAGCTTATGCTAAAGGTTCGGCATGGAACGGTCATCTTCCGGAGGAATGGTACAATAACTGGACTTTATGGGCTGTACCCATGGCTAACCCTGACGGTGTGGAGTTAGTACAGGAGGGCGTTTTGCCAAGCCACCCTTATTATGCGGATCTTATGAAATGGAACGGGGGACGGCGCAGTTTTCGGCATTGGAAGGCCAATATACGCGGTGTTGATCTCGGGGATCAGTTCCCGGCTCATTGGGAGGAGGAACGGGAGCGCCGTGGTGTACTGCTGCCCTCACCGCGGGATTACAGCGGTCCTGAGCCGCTGAGTGAGCCTGAAGCAGCCGCCTTGGCTGCTCTGGCTGAGGGTAAGCCTGGTGAAGCTGCCGTGTCTCTGCATAGCCAAGGGGGAGAGATCTATTGGAATTATCGGGGATATGAGCCTCCAGAGAGCCGCGAATTAGCAGATCGGCTGGCCGCTGCGAGTAGCTATCGCGCCGTTGAATTAACCGGAAGTGATGCTGGATATAAGGATTGGTTCATTCAGACCTTCCGCAAGCCCGGATTTACAGTGGAGCTGGGAAGCGGCAAAAATCCGCTGCCACTAGCAGATTTTGAGGATATGGCACTGGAAACAGGTCTTATATTGGCAACACTCCTATCCAATGTGAAATAATTATGAAACAATTGCAGTAAACTTGCGTAAAATAAAGCATAGGGTATGGCCGCTGTCGTCACTACACGTTATCCGCGGCTGTATCCTTTTTACTTGGGAGGAGGACTACTATGAAACTGAAAAAACTTCTGTCACTGAAACAATGGTCTGCTATCTTTAGTAGTTCCTGGCGATATGTAATCTCCCCGAAAGTCGCAATAGGGGACAAGCTGTTATTCACAATTCCAGTACTGCTCTATTGGGTGTTGCCGGATTTCATGCCTTTGTTGCCGATCGATGATATTGGGGTGACGATGCTCCTTATGGGCTGGTTTGTGTCACGAATGGGACGCAAATACCCGGCACTTCAGACCGGGGAATGAGGTAGTAAAAGGCGATTCGCCTCGAATAGTGTATCTAATTTGCTAATATAGTTGCTTTTAGATGTCATTTACCTTTAAAATAGGTAATTGAGTATTTAATTTAAGTACTAGGAGATGGATGATAAATGAAGGTCAAAATTACCCGCAATGCGGCTAAAGTGATAAAGAAACAAATGGAGCTAGAAGGAAACAGCGAGTTGAAACTTCGCGTAGCGATTACGCATGCTCACGGTGATCATGCTCACTACGGACTGGATTTGGACACGCCTAACGAGAATGATGTGGTAGTCTCGACAGATAAAGAAATCGATGTTATTCTTGATCCGAATCAACCGCTCCTTGATGGTGTGGTCGTTGATTATTTGTATCTTCCTGAAGAGGGTTTTGTCATTACTAATCCGTCTAAAGGTAATCACGGCGATCACTAATCGTTCGCCTATAAATATCGAACGTAAAGAAGGGTTGCTCCATGGCTAACGAAATACAAGTGTGCGATGAATGTAATTTTATGAAGCTGAAGAATATTATCCCTAAGCTACGCAAGATGGCGCCTGATGCAGAGATCAAAGTTGGGTGCAAGTCATACTGTGGACCTTGTGGCAAACGGGCTTTTATTTATATTAATGGTCGTTATGTAAGTGCGCCAACAGAAGATGAAGTGCTGAAGAAGATCGAAGCTTTTATTAAGCAACCGTCTGTTCAGAAATAATGCAGAGGTCTTATCTATTACCTTAAAAAGCCCTAAATCCGTGTTGATAACGGAGTCTAGGGCTTTTTGTTTTATTATTAGATTGAAATTTTTTATGGTGCAGAATCTTCCTTCCGGAGCATCTTGATGCCATCATATTTCATGATATCGTCAGATATTTGCAGTCGTTGCTTGCTAGTCTCAAATTCGGTGCTGCACCCCGCAACGTCAATGGCTTCGCCGCTGCTCTGGCTATAACAGGTACCGCTGTCGAATTGTCCATTCTCACTGGGGAGATAGGATCTCTTCGCATCGGCAAAGGCGCCGGTTCGCAATGTCACAAGTCGCTCCTTGCCGCTGAACAGATTATTCCCCATAAGATAATAAGGTTCACGAGAAATGCCTAGTAGATGGAGCAAGGAAGGTGTGAGATCCATTTGACCTGCCGGATCCGAATCAACGACCGGGGTGTTAGTGCCTGGCAGATGTAGGAGCAATGGAACTTGGTGCATGATTTGATGCATGTCGAGCTTACTTAGGCTTTTGCCAAGAAATTGTTCGTAATAAGAGGTCTCTTGGATAGAGTTATCATGATCTCCATAAAAGGCAAGAATCGTATTGTCCCATAATCCACGTTGTTTCATATCACTCACTAATTCCCCTAAAGCTTCATCCGTATAATGAACAGCCTGCAAATAATCTCCGAAGATGGTACCTTTAAACTCGCCCGTATCAAGCCCTTGCTTGTCCGCAGGGAGAGAATAAGGATGGTGACTAGATAGTGTAGTCAAAAAAGAGTAAAAAGGCTTCTGTACGGATTCTGCAGCATCCATAATATTCAGTGACTGCCGCAGGAACGATTTATCTCCCAATGACCAGCCTAAGGGCTCATCAATCGTGTAGTCTTTTTTACTATAAAAGTGGTCATATCCCATCGCTTTATACATGATCTGTCGATTCCAAAAGCTTCCCTCATACGCATGAAAGGCATCGGTGCTGTAGCCTTTTGACTTCAAAATGGCAGGCAGGGTGTCAAACTGATGATCCGGGTAACGGACAAATACTGAGCCGGAGACCAGCGGATAGAGTGAACCATTCGAGGCAAAATCTGCATCCGAGGTTCGTCCTTGTGAGGTCTGATGATAGTAGTTACTGAAGTAGGTGTTTTCTTTGACTAGTGCGTTCAAATTAGGTGTGACCTCTTGTCCATTGATCGAACGTCCGACAACAAAATTCATAAAAGCTTCGGCTTGAATAACAATGATGTTGCTTCCGCTGTATTTTCCAAAGCTGTCATTAAGGGCACTTTGCGCAGCATTGTGTTCATTGAACCAGAGTTTCATTGAGCTGGCTTCTTTTTGTGAAAGCTCAGGCTGCGGGCCAAGATGGTCTTTGGCATACAAGTAAATATCATAGCCATGAAATCCAATGAGTCCTGTAACGTTATACATCGCCAGGCTCCACCAGTTACCCGTGAATAAAGCCTTGGCCCAGGTAGTGGCATAAGAGTGTATAGGACCAAAGGTCAGCATGCAGCCTAGTATCAATGCAACGACGCCATTCGCACTCCGTTTCAGTACGCGTATTAAGCGTGAAGAGGGGCGGGAATGACTTCTACGAGCATAATAGGAAAACTGTTCATTATTATTGGTATAGGTGTTCCGGCGAAATAACACTACGCCAATGGCGTAAACCAGAAGCAGAAGCCAATCCGCGAACAAGTAGAGATCAGAAGGACGGAGCAGGGCAAAAATACTCCCACCTAGCGCATCCATTTGTCCGGCTTGAAACAGAACGGGAACGGTAATGAAATCCTGAAAGTAGCGGTAGTAGACAATATCTGAATAAATAAGGAGTGTCAGGACCAGGTTTATAATTAGCAGGGCTATGGTTTGTCCGCGTCGGGGAAGCCATAACACCCAAAAAGACAACAGCATAACTGAACCGAGAGCAATCAACTTGTCGAGACGGTTCATATCGATATTAGGGGCATGTAGTCCGCTGTGAAGAAACATTAGCTTAGCGAACATAATGCCAAGAAAAAGGATATAACCGATATAACGGGAGCGGACAATAGTGATAAGGCTAACCGTTATGGAAGATCTACTCCTTGTAAATGGATATTGTGACACATTAAAGCCTCCTAGCACTAAAAATGAAATAGGTAAGTAGAAGCAGTGTTGTCCTTTAGAAAGGAGAAACGGACATCGTCCTCCATTCGAGGTAGATGTCCGTTCTTAATTTAAACGCCGTAGGCGTTTATGCTTGACGTAATTGATTTCCAAATTACTTTGGATTTCTAGGTGGAAGTGGACCCAAGTATTGATAATATTGACACTCAATACGTCCGTTATACAGCTTGCGACGCTTGTCCGCTTTACGGCCGTAAAATTGTTCGAACTCCTTATAAGGACTAATCGCAAAGAATGACCAAGTCGGTAGATACAACATCATTTCACCAAACTGGCGAGTCAGCTTCTCAACCTCTTTGTCATTACTGATCCGTTCACCATATGGCGGGTTGGTAATGATGCAACCATATTCGCCTTGGGGTCTTGCTTTGGCGGCAGCCATCACGGTGAAAGTGATTTCTCCGGACAGACCAGCGCTTTTAGCAGCGGCTTCAGCAATTTCTATAGCCGCAGGATCGATATCAGTACCAGTTAGCTGCAACGGATAATCGTCTCGTACGGCATCGAAAGCTTCTTCGCGCGCTTCCTCCCATAGATACTTTGGAATGACAGGCCAATGTTCCGAAGGGAAGGAACGACGTAGTCCCGGTGCGATGTTCCAAGCGATCATAGCAGCTTCGATCAACAGTGTGCCCGATCCACAACATGGATCATATAGCGGACGGTGGCCATTCCAGCGGCTAAGCTGAATCAGCGCAGCAGCCATCGTTTCCTTCAATGGCGCTTCCGTTGCTTGTCTGCGGTATCCACGTTTGTGAAGAGCAGGTCCCGTGGTGTCTAGTGTAATGAGCGCGATATCATTTAACAAAATCACTTCGATTACATAACGAGGTCCGTTCTCTGGAAACCAGTCCGTATGGTAGGAGAGCTTCAGCTTTTCGACAATAGCTTTTTTGACAATCCCTTGACAAGCGGGTACACTCGTTAGTTGTGATTTATGGGATCGTCCTTCTACCGGGAATTCTCCATTCTCTGGAATCCAGTCTTCCCAAGGCAGGGCTTTCACACCCTCGAATAACTCGTCAAAGGTTTTAGCCGGGAATTGACCCATTTTCACTAATACGCGGTCAGATGTACGCAGCCATAAATTACAGCGACAGATGTCGATATAATCACCGCTGAACAATACACGACCGTTCTCGACCGTGGTCTCATAACCCAGTTCGTTTAATTCGCGCGCTACTACAGCTTCTAATCCCATAGGGGCGGTAGCGATTAATTGTAATTTGCTCAAATACTCTCAACTCCGTTTAACTTGTAGATAAATACAAAAAGCCAGTACAATAAGAAAAGCCAATACCATAAGAAAAGCATCCATACAAGTATAGGGGAATGCGGGACACTTCACAATGCCCGGCATTCCATAAACCATAAAATCTTCCCCGTCATCCCTTACATTGAGAAAACGGGGGATCATCAAAGGAGAATCTTTATGCTTACGCAAGAAGAATACAGTGAACAACTTTATACC
>RCUU01000960.1_pt1 | contig 14723 bp, 10 predicted proteins | sample 2166211 | NCBI WGS metagenome assembly RCUU01 (sample SAMN09932620, study PRJNA488358) | compost metagenome | feature: garden; material: soil; isolation source: compost soil in phenylacetic acid-enriched culture | place: Germany: Experimental Botanical Garden Goettingen | collected 2016-01-27
TCGCTTACTTTGACTGGATTACGGGTCCGGAGGGGCAGAAGGTGCTTTTCTTCGGACCTAAGGGCTTGTACTGGGATGAAGAGGACGCGGACGGAGCGCCAATCCCGAACGAGAAATACAAGACGACTCCTGCTAACGAGCGTACGGAGACGATGAGAAAATTCGAGGACAATAACTGGGCGGGAAATACGACCTTTATTGATACAGCGAAAATGAGCCTTGAGGCGCTGCTTTCCGCGAACCAGAAATCATGGGAGACCGTGGCGCAGTCCACGGTGACCTGGAAAACCGCGCTGGACATTACGGAATTTGTAAATACCGATCCGCTCCCGGATACCGAGATCGGCATCATCGCACAGAATGTCGGGGATATTTATACCCTTGCTTACGCCCAGATGGTTCAAGCGAAATCGGATGAAGAGGTGCTGTCGGCGCTGGAGACGGCTAAAAAGAACACCAAAAAAGCGGGGCTGGATCAGCTGCTTGAATTCAGAACCGAAAAATGGCAGGAAAATGTTAAGAAAATCAACGCGACGAAATAACTCTTGTTTGAAGGTTAAATAAGACTATTATCTGGAGGCGAGATTATGGCATTTACGCTGAGATCGAAATTCATAGCAATGTTAAGCTTCGTATTGGTTTCTTCGATAGCAGGTGGTTCCGTGCCGGTTAAGGCCGATGAGGAGAGTAATCCCCCTTTTGAAACGGAAGTGATTGTACGGACCGTAAACCAGTTTAAGAACACGGCGGATGTCCATAATTTCATCCAGCTGTCCACAAGCTATGGTGTCGATGTCATCAGCATGAACGTGAAGCAGGATGAAGATGATGAGGTTCCGTCCGGAAGTGTATTTTATCAGAGTGATATTGCTCCGATCGCGCAAGGCTACGAGAATTTCGATGCCCTGCAGGCTGTCATTACAGCAGCCCATGCTGCAGGAATCAAGGTTCATGCCTGGATTCCCCAGTTCCATGATCAGCAAGCCTTCCTTGCTCACGATGAATGGCAGATGCAAGCGCTGGTTGACGGGGTTCAGACTCCGTTCACAGGTTCTAACGGCAACGAATACTTCGTCAATCCGATTCACCACGAAGTGCAGCAGTATGAGCGTTCCATCATTCAGGAAGTAATCGAGAATTATGCTGTTGACGGTGTTGTGCTAGACTGGATCCGCTTCGACAATTACAACATGGACGTCAGTGATTACACGGTTGCGAAGTATCAGGCGCAGTTCGGGTATTCCCCGCTCAGCATTGACTTCGATACGGATTCGCCTCAGCGTGAGCAGTGGAATGAATGGAGAACCGAACAAATTGGACAGTATGTAGGCGATATCCGTGAGGATATTTCTGAATCCTCGAATCCGGGTGTGCAGCTCGGCGTGTATATTTTACCGCCGGAATTTATAGAGGTTGGACAGAATGTAGCCAAATTCAAGGATGATATCGACTTTGTCGCACCGATGGCGTACTTTGATGATTGGGATTTCAACAGTGATTGGGTATACAGCACTTCCTACGGCATCCTGAAGGATACGAGCGACCGGATCAGCGGCAGTGACGTGGAGATTGTAGCCACACTGGATAATGACTGGACTGATGATCAATATCAGGAGATTTACAAGGGAATCCGCGAGAATTATCCGGACGTGAAGCGCCTGTCGTTCTTTGCCTACGGGGCCTGGCCAGAAGATGAGCTGGCCAATATCAATGAACGTGAAACCTGGCCGACGCCCGGCTGGACGCCTCCGGTGGATCAAGACTATCCGGCCCAGCTGCCAGCTGGATGGAAGGCGCGAAATATCGGTTCCATGCCTGGTAACGCCACCTACAATTCTTCCAATAAGCAATTTACACTCAGCAGCAGCTCTACGGATATTTGGGGAAATGGAGATCAACTGAATTATATATACCAATCCGTGCGGGGCGATGCGGAGATTATTGTTAAAGTGCAGTCCACTAGCCGATTGGACGGCTGGGCCAAGGCCGGCATTATGATTCGGGAGTCGCTGGGTCATAATTCGAAGCACGCAGATATGATGCTTACCCCCGAGAATGGGGCAACCTTCCAGTATCGTGCAGAGACCGCGGGCAATATGGTCGACCATACTGCGGCTGCATCAGCTCCAAGATGGCTGAAGCTGACCAGAAGTGGAAATACCTTCAAAGGGGCTATTTCGACGAACGGGAATAACTGGCAAACGGTTGGAACGGTTCAGATTCCGATGAATCGCAAGGTGTATATCGGCCTGGCACTTAGCAATCCCGGGGATGACTCGAGGAATAAGGCTGTGTTTGGAAATGTGAAGATTACGGATTAAGCCTAATACAATGGCAACGGGTAACGATAGTTAATTGATAATGCAAAGTAATATCCGTTAATACTATAATGTTTAAAAAGCGGCTTGTCTGGGGACGAGTCGCTTTTTTTATTTGATAAGATTCTTCTAAGAAATGCGGAATTTGAGGAACTACAGGCACTTATCAATATAGGGTTTATGAGTTGAAAACAATGATGTATTTTATTTACAAAAAGACCTATAAAAAGCTTATAATTAAATCAAAGAATATGCGATCGTTTTAATCTGCTTCATAAAATGATGCAAGGATGATATTTATGACTGATGCTTATCATTTATTTGTCAGAAGATTAAAATCTGAATGGGGTTTCCAATATCGGGTTATCCGAACAGTTGTCGATGATTGGAGTGTATTTGCTTATTTAATCATTCCTGCCATGATTTATTTGATTCTCTATTATATTTATTTATGGAGCAGCAAACCGGAATGGATTTATAATATTCAGATCCATCATTTTGCTTTATTCCTTTTTGTTGTCATTGGATTTCGTACTTTTCGTTATTTTTTTGATTATGCAGACCAACTGTTTCTTGTGCAACGGAAATCATGGATTCTGAAAATTAGAAAATACGGGATGATTTACGCTATTCTTTTTCATATCGTTATTGTTTTTTTGTTGCTAATGGTTTGGTTGCCTGTTATTTATTATGGATTTGGCATGGATATCGCAGAAATTGCCCTGTTTCCTGTGTATACTGCTTTTTTTATGATTCCCTTTTTATTGTTAAAAAAGAAGATAGGAATAAGAAATAAGCTGCTCCAACGTATTGGATTAAGCACACTTTTATATGTTGCCGGGGGTTGTATCTATGTTGGGATAATCATCCTGCACAACCTTACAGTTACGGGAGTCGGCATAATTGTATTTGGCTTATTAAATATATGGTTAATCTATAAAGAACCGAAGAACTATAAAGCACACTTTGTAGAAAATATAGATCATGATTTAAGAGACCGGTTTAAAGTTTTAACCTTATTGTTAAATAATACAGGTCATAGGGTTCAAAATGTCCGCTCTGTCCGTTCACGCCCAATAATATTTAAGAATTCAAAGCAGTTCTTCAAAGTAAGAAGCAGTGCCAATATTTTGACGGAAAGCTGCTTTAAAGCCTTTTACAGGGACTCTAAATATAACAAACTCTACTTACAATTTATTGTTGTTTCATGTTATGGAATATTTAATTTGCCTAATAGGGTTGGTTGCATTTTCTTATTCGCGTTAGGTTGGGTTCATTTTTCCATTAGCAAGATGATCTGGTCTCAATTTTTAACTTCTGATTTTCTGAATCTATACTCATGGTCTGCTGATACTCTAAAAGAATCTGAAAATAAAACAATGCTGATGTTAACTTGGCCTGGATACTTACTGATTGCGATTGTTTTCCTGTCCGCCTCTAATTGCTTCTTGGATGTAGTTATCAGGCTGCTTGCAAGTGTATTGATTTTTTATGTTTGTATACGGATTAAAACTAAAAAGTTACATAGGCTTAACGCCTTGATGATTAAACTCTATAAGAAAATATGATCTTAAAAAAGATGGACACTGCACTTCTTCATCGGACTTTTACTGTATCATTTTGAAGAATAATTGGAGGGACTGTTATTGAAAACCGTATTTTTGGCAAAGCCGAGTATAGAATATCAAAATGAATATCTTACTTTCTACGAGGAATGGAAGTCTAGTGGAGAATCTATTGTACCTTGGGTTGTAAGCAGGGACCCATCTGACTTTGAAGGTATGCTTCAATTCCTGTTTGAAAATGAAAATCGGGAGTATATCCCTGAAAATTGGGTCCCAAGTTCTACATACTGGCTAGTATCCGATGATAAGAGAGTTATAGGGGCAGTAAATATCAGACATGACTTAACTGAACATTTATTAAATTGTGGCGGCCATATTGGATACGGGATTCGTCCTAGCGAAAGACAGAAAGGTTATGCTACCAAATTACTTGCTATGGCACTGGAAATAACGAAAGAACTTGGTATCAAGAAAGTCCTTGTTGTATGTGATGAAGACAATATAGGTTCCGAGAAAACGATACTAAACAATGGAGGAATACCGGACACAAGCTTTACAGAGGAAAATGGAAATGTCGTAAAAAGATGGTGGATTGAAAACGCTTCAAATCTTTAAGATAGAAGCGTTCTTCAATCAGTAGAGTATATATAATTATTCCCAGTAAGGTATCCCGTTGAAGAGAAACGGATCATTATTGACATAGGAAGTGATTTCTCTAATGGCTAATTTTCCAATATGCTCTGGCAGCCATTCATTAGCGTCTGGTAGACCCAGCCAAAAATTCATTGTTTCAAGTTGTCCTGCTATAAAAAAACCTTCTAATAGCTCAATATAGTTTTCTGGTAACGAAAAATATTTAGAGTATGATTTAAGTAACTCGTCTCTGAATGAAGGATGAATATATGAAAACGTCCAGCCAAGATCAAATAAATAACAACCAAACCCACAAGCACCAAAATCGATAGGTCTCGCTTTATTGCCGTGAAACACAAAATTACTTGGAATCAAATCTGCATGAATCATCCCCCAATTGCTGGATGTTCTCTCAATGGAATTCATCATTTTAATTACACGTTGACCTGCATTCTGAAGAAGCTCTGTATCACCTGCTTTAAGAAATCCTGCATCAGATTGTTCTTTAAGCTTTTCAAGAGATTGTAATATACGAGAGCCATCAAATGTAGGACGTTTAAATAAACTTGGGGTTTTCCAATCCGATGATTGTCTATGTAATTTACCTATCATTTCGCCTACGTATCTAGCATCATCTAATGTAGCAATGAACGGCTTCTGCTCACCTTCCACCCATTTTACTAAAGTGCATTTTGTGCTGTTTACGTCTGTAATGAATTCCCCGTGGATATTTTTAAATGGTGAAGGTAGGGTTAAGTCTGTATCTAAGGCTAAGGAGTGAAGCCAAACCATTTCTGAACGAATCACTTCTTGTTCAGTCCAAATACTTTCAAGGGTTTCACTATTGGATATATGTAAGCGGAGACTATAGCTGTTGTTTTCCAGGTCAGTTATTTTATAAATAGTATTTGCACTTTGTCCAATAAAGTCAATCGATGTACATGTTATTGAGTAGTTATGTAGTGCTTCCATTGCAATACTCAAATGATTGTTCAATCTCAAACCCCCACTTTTTTACAATTTTATAGAGTTATAATAACACACCTATAAGTTGGAAAAATGTAATGCTTGACTATATTAGTTTTTAACCGCTTGTTTTTTAATGAGAAGAAAACGAAGACGCTAGGAAACTCCTATGCGTCTTCGTTATGTGGGCCACGATCATCAGGTGTAAGCGCCTATTTTTTATTGTCTAAGCAAAGGCGAATGAGATCATCCACATCGGCTGTAGCTAGACACTCTACAGTATCAGCGGCACCGTAATAGATCTTGACCTCACCCGAATCCTCCAACAACATTCCCCCTGGGAAGATAACATGATTACGGAATCCTCCATCCACTTCATATGTGGCTTCTGGAGCCAGTAGTGGGGAATTGGACATACCGATTATGCGGTGCGGATCTTCCAGATCCAGCAGCATAATTCCTGCGGTATACCGTTTCTTCCATGAATCCTCCCATCCGTTCTTACCACGGCTGGGATCAATATCAACGGCATGGAAGGTAGTCAGCCAGCCTTGCTGTGTCTTAATGGGTGGCGCACCTGGACCCACCTTGTCGTTAGCAAACGGCACCTGTTCGACAGCCAGCAATAATGAGGAATTGCCCCAATAGCGCAGGTCTGGCGAATCGCTCATCCACATATCAAAGCGGTCAACACCCCCACGGCTATAGATGGGTAAGGGACGTTCCAACCGAACATAATTACCGCCAATTCGCTCTGGAAACAAGACCATGTTCCGATTGTCGGGAACGGACAGGCTTAAAATATCAAAAGAGTGAAAGTCATCGGTTACTGCAATTCCACCACGAAGTCCATGCTTCGTATCAACAGCGAAGCACATATAACATCTTCCTTCTATAACTGTAAGCCTGGGATCATACACACGTATGACTTCTTCATCACTCCAACTCCAGCAAGGGGCAGGCTGAACATCCCAATGAATTCCATCATTACTGAATGCAAGTCCCAAGTTAGTTGAAGTATACGGCGCAAGGGTATGTGTCACAGGGTCTCCATAGTCATTTCGAAACACCATGACATACTTGCCTTCGTACTTGGCGACTCCCGCATTAAACACCATTGCCGGATGGTAAGGGACATTGTCAGGTGATAGGATCGGGTTTTCGGGGTGCCGATGGATGATTGGACTGGATTGCAGTTTACCAATGGTAAAAGAATTCATGATCATTCCTCCAAGAATAAATATATTTTTTCTTGCGAATTCACTTCATTCGTGGGTCAGTGCTTGGATGATTCTCTACTCTTATGATTGAGGCTTGTTCCCGATAAGCAGACGGTGAGATGCCGTACTTTCTTTTGAATAGGGTAGAGAAATAGGTGGCATTATACATTCCGACGGATTCGCTGATTTTTGCAGCTGTTTCATTGGTGGTGATTAGCAGAACTCTTGCCTTCTCCAGCCTGGTATGATTTAGATATTCACTAAAGGAATTTCCAGTAATAACTTTGAACAGCTTTCCGAGATAACTGGATGACAGCTCAGAGAATTCGGAAGCAGATTCCAAGGATAGGTTCGGCTCAGTGTAATGGTCACGGATATAACCTTGTACTTTCTCAATCACCTTATTATGTTTCTGAAGGTTGATCCAATTATTTTTTTCTTCGATTAGATCGCAGATTTTACTGCAATATTTGTTCAAAATATATTCAATTTCCTCCAGGTTCTCAGCAGCTTCAATATCCGTGATTGCATCTAAGTATTCATTAAAATTGATATCCGGCAAAGATTGCAGGTGATCAAAGTGCTTTAACAGTGAAAGTAGTAATTGGATGCTATACGTAATCACTTGATTACAGGAGCCTGTGGCTATAAGTGTGGTAAATCCCTTAATTTCTTCATGTATCTTGAATTGATTTCTCGACTGGACAGCATCAACTAGTTTATTCTCATAAAAGTTCGGATAGTTTAAAGTGGTCATGATGTGGGAACGCGTGATGGAGAAGTCCAGAATGGATTCCTTTCCATAAATCAGCCGGTATTTCAAGTATTGCTGGGCTGATGTATAGGAGTATTGGATATTCTCTCTACCGTTTACTAATTCTCCAATTCCGATGGATATCGGTAATTTAAAATAACGGTTCATAAAGCTCTGTACACTGCACAGAGCTTCTTTTAACTGTGCTGGAAGTTCACCCGTTGTAAATTGGCTAATCGCTACCGCTTCATTCTCATCCGTAATTAGAAGATCGCATGTCCCAAACTCCACTAAGATTTCTTTTGCAATATTCCCAAGCGCAAAGCGTAGTAGGGGCTGCTGATCAATGCTTACCTTCGCTTTCACCTCCTCTATTTTGTCGATACTAAATATAATGGTGCAATAATATGGACCGGATATCTTCTCGTCGATCTTGCTAATTACCTCTTCGGGAATTCGGATATCACTGCTATTTCCTTTGAGAAGGGCCAACAAATAATGATCCTGGATCGTTTGTGAGGATTGATAAAGTTCGAACTGCATCGATCGCTCTTTCTCTTCCAGAGTTGTGAACACCTCAGTTAATAATTTGTATTCGTCAATGACTTGAGATTTTGAAGGTGACATGGATTTTTGCTTAATGGTATCAATAAGGGATGACATGGGTTTATACATATTTTTGGTTAGAAAGATGGAGATCAGTAGCCCTATCAGAACCAGAGCTATAGTTACTGCCAAGACGACATTTCGCAACTCAGAGATATTGGAAATCAGGTTGTTATAAGGTGTAATGCTTACAAAATACCAGCCCATCTCTTCTGAAACTACATAAGTTACTAAATTTTTCTCTTGGAGAACGGTTGTTGTGAAGCTAAGCTCAGCGTCTCCTTTCCTAAGAATTCGCTTCACATAGTCTTCCTGTGATAGATCTTTTAAAAATAGATTAGATTTGGTATGAGACAGTACCTGTCCTTCGCTGTTCATAACGAACACATTATTCATAGCGTCCGTATAGCCAATCTTGCGAATCGTTGTCAGAATCGATTGTTCATCCACATCAATCCAAATCAGTGGATTTGTAGAGGAATTCATCGAATAGTCAGGATACAGTAAAAAAGTCAGAAGCTGAATCGGATTGTTGTTATTGAAACCTGTTATGGATAGTTTACGTGGATGGAATTCCATATATTTGGAACTGATTGCATACAGTGATTTATCAAATGGCATACCCGAAGTATCCACACTTGTATCAGAGGAAGGGCGATAAATCCCTATACTGTGGATGAATGGATAGGCGCTTTTAATTTGCGATAGTTTTAAGAATGTATGATAATTTTCAGTCTTATCTTCTTCCTTGCCATTTAAAAAGGTGATGATCTGCGGATCATTAATGAGGGAGTTGCCGATTGTCATTACTTGATTGTAAACAACATCCGATGCATAGCTGATTTGGGATAACATCCCCTTAGAATTGCTATCAATCTCTTTGACAGCACTTGCAGAAAAGAGATAGAAGAGCAAGCTGGAAAGTAGACAGACGGTAATGAGAATGAGTAGGAAATATGAAATGGTAAGCTTCTGAAACGCCTTATATCGGATTAGTCGGCTCATGGTGATGCGCATGAAGAATCCCTCCGTTGCTAAAAAATCCCTGTTAAAAGTATAGGTTGAAATGGAAGAAAAGGCTACCTCACTTCTTAAATTTGAAACCGGGATCTTATTTTTGAAAGCCCTTTATCAAATAGTGAAAGTCAATCTGAACATTCAAAATAGACGCCTGGTTGCCCCCCTCTTACACTGAAAAGTAGATCTTCGCCAGCAATGAAGAAGGGATGAAACAGAGAATGAAAGGAGAATGATTGCATGAAGCTATGTTATTAAAGAACAGCAGTAAGACATGATCATCTTCATTAGGAGGAGTTAAATGGGAGCGCATCTTCGTCATCGTAAGAGAATTGGACTATTTTCCGATATACGAAAAAACACAACTTCCTATCTGCTAGTGTTACCTGCCATGATATATACATTTATTTTCGGATATATGACCTATCCATATATAGTAATCGCATTTCAACGCTTCAATTACACAAAAGGGATATTTAACAGCGAGTGGGTCGGTTTACAGAATTTCGAGTTTTTCTTTCGTTCGAACAAAGCATTCACGGTCACCTTTAATACACTCTTTTTGAATATCCTGTTTATCGCCTTTGGTACTTTGACAGCGCTCACAATAGCATTGCTGCTAAATGAGCTGCGGAAAAAGATGTTTGTGAAAGTCAGCCAATCGGTTATGTTGTTTCCGAACTTCATCTCATGGATCGTCATCAGCTATGTGATCTACGCGCTCTTATCCAAAGATATGGGTATCATTAATCAAATCTTTAACAAGTTGGGACTTGAGTCTATGAACTGGTTTACCGAGCCCAATTATTGGCCTGCGATGTTGACGATAACGCATGTCTGGAAAGGAGCGGGGATGAGCGCCATTATTTATTTGGCAACGATTACCGGGATAGATGACACTTTGTATGAGGCAGCTCAGATCGACGGTGCAAACCGCTGGCAAATGTGTATAAGGATCACTATTCCACTAATGATGCCAACGGTTGTTATTCTTACGTTGCTTTCTATCGGCAAGATTATGTATGGGGACTTCGGGATGATCTATGCGCTTATCGGAGATAACGGAACTTTGTATCAAACGACGGATATTATTGACACTTATGTGTTCCGCTCCTTAAGACAGATTGGTGATCCCTCTGAGGCAATGGCAGTTGGGTTGTTCCAGTCTGTAGCAGGCTTCATTCTTGTCTTTGGCACCAACGCCATTACACGAAAATATTTCAAGGAAGGTGCATTATATTAAGCTATTCGCTTTCAGTATAAATCTGCTACAGGTGATTAGGAGGAGTGAAAAGTGAAGAAGGGCTCCATCAGCCAAGTGATCATATATACTAGTATTTCCTTGTACTCTGCGTTGTGTTTACTGCCGATGATATTGGTTCTGATGATCTCGATTACGGATGAGGATGCCATTTTGAAGAATGGATACAGCTTATTTCCAGAAAAGTTTTCTTTTTATGCCTATAAGGTAATCTTCACCGATGGATCTCAAGTAATACAAAGTTATATGGTTTCGATCTTTGTTACGGTTGTCGGCGCTACTCTTGCCGTTCTGATAACTACTATGGCTGGTTACACCTTGGCCAACAAGAGTGTGAAATACCGCAACACCCTGTCGCTATATTTTTTTATCACTATGATTTTTTCTGCGGGTATCGTGCCTTGGTATTTAATGAACCGCTCACTGGGGTTAACTAACAACATCTGGGCGCTGATTATCCCTTCGCTTCTATTTAGCCCATTTAATCTCTTTCTCGTACGTAATTTTATGAATGGGATTCCGGACTCGTTGCGAGAATCAGCAACCATCGACGGAGCGAATGACCTTACGATTGCTTTTCGCATTTACATTCCGCTTTGTACTCCTGTAATCGCTACCATCACGCTTTTTTATGGATTAGATTATTGGAATAACTGGTGGAACGCGATCATGCTTGTTGATGACAAAGATTTATATCCATTGCAATTTATGTTGCTGCAATTGAAATCCGAGATCAGTATGTTAAATGAAATGACAATGCTGGCAGGTGCGAGTGACATCACTCTGCCGTCAGAATCCGTCAAGATGGCCACGGCTATTGTCACCATCGGACCGATTATTTTTCTATACCCATATTTACAGAAATACTTTGTCAAAGGTTTGGTCATTGGATCCGTCAAAGGCTGATTTAATCCATCTACAATTACTCTAAAAGGAGGGCAATCTTATATGCAAAAGAGTGTTAAATCATTACTCGTAGCTATGTTTACACTGACTGTTCTGTTTGGATGTAGTAATAAGAACGCAAGCGAGGGCGTGAACACTGGAGAAGACCAAAGTGTCTCTTCTCCAAAAACAGAAGGAGCAACAAATCTAGTAGAGCCAGTTAAAATCAAGTACGTAGTACCTGGCACAGAACCAAAAGATTATGAGGGAGCATACCAAAAGATCAATGAGAAGATGGCCGCGGACGGTGTGGGTGTGGAAGTCGAAAAGGTCTATATTCCGTGGGATGCTTGGGATCAAAAGCTTAACCTGATGCTGTCGACTGGTGAAGAGTTCGATCTATTCTTTATTATGCAAGATCGAACACCATTTTCTAGTTATTATAATCGCGGTGCTCTTGCTGAGCTTAGCGGAGCGATTGAACAATATGGAGATCATTTGAAAAAATACATTCCAGAAGACATTTTCGACGGTGCCAAGATTAACGGAAAATATTATGTCATTCCGACCTATTGGGTTGAAATGGCAAGTGAAGGCGGATTTAATATCCGTCGAGATATTCTTCGGCAGAACAACCTTGAGGAACCGACCACTCCAGATGAGTTAATCAGCGCGTGGGAGACTGTCATGAAGAACTGGAAGGGTGGGAGCAAGCCTTATTTTGCAGCGAAAGCAGACTTTGATCCACTCAGTTTGCATACCACAGTTTTACATCGCACCTACGATTCGTATCCGTTTACCGTTAAAGATAAATTTTTCTATGTGAATCAAAACGGTGAGGTGAAGTCATGGATTGAGACGGATGAATTTAAGAAGGATGCCGACTTTATGCATACGCTCTACACAAAAGGACTGATGAACCCGGATATTCTAGTCATGAAGCAGGAACAGGTCACAGCGCAACACGAAAGCGGTAATTGGTTTGCTCACTTCGGTACTGCGGGTAATCTGGATTCCCTTAAGAAGAATAATCCAGATGCGACAGTTAATGATATTGGCGTCGCCTGGTTTAATCAGGAAAAGGAATTCCTTCGTCCGCTAACTTTCAAGAATGGCAACGCGGTTCCGGTCAATAGCAAAAATCCTGAGGCAGCCGTCAAATTCTTGGACTGGATGCTAGCGAGTCAGGAGAATTATGACCTCGTTCAATATGGGATTGAAGGAAAGCATTACGCGAAGGACGGAGATAAAGGCTTTAAGTCCATCAACGATCCTGAAAATAATAACCGGAATAGTTACAGAGGTTCGGATTCTCAGAATGGCAACGTAAATTTCATGCGATTTGATCTGGAAAACAGCATCCCTGAAAATATTAAGGTGCTGCATGAGGCCAATCCTGAATCGATCAACAGCATTGCGGCTAACTTCGTTTTTGATCCAACCAGTGTGAGAATGGAATATACTAATATAGTTTCGGAAGCCGCTGCTAGCATTACCCCGATTTATATGGGTGTGCAAGAATATAATGAAGCATTCCCAGCAGCTTTGGACAAAATGAAAAAGGCTGGTCTCGACAAAGTGGTAGCTGAATATCAACGACAATTCGAAGCGTATCAAGCCAACCAAAGTAATGAATTGATCAATAATTAGAAATTACATGGGAGTGTGAATGTTGTGAATTTGCTAGAACAAAGAATCCATTTCGAAAAAACGAAGAAAATTTATGACAGCGTCATGCTAACCTTTCACGGCGTTGAAGGATTTGACGTTTATAATACCTCAATTCCATTTGAAAAAGATGGTCAACGATACCTGTTTGGCCGGGTCGAACGGCGTGATGAATGGGCGAGGTCTTGGGTACGTCTATTTGAGGAAACGAGTCATGATGAATGGACCTTGGTTCAAGACAGTATGATCTACACCCTGGAAGACCCTTACGTTAGTTTGATTGGAGACGAAATCGTAATGGGAGGAACTCATGTTCAATATAAAGCGGGCAAATATAGTGACTTTTTCGGTTATTTCTACCGGGGAATCGATCTGAATAATCTTTATTATTTCACTACTGGACCGAAAATGATGAAGGATATTCGTCTCGTTGAATTGCCGGACAACGCGATTGGCGTTTTCTCTCGGCCTCGTGGATCGCAGACTCGTGAACAGTATGGCAGCGATAGTATGATTGGTTTTACCATTCTCGATAGTTTAGACGAATTGACAGCAGAAGTTATCGAGCATGCTCCTTATATCGAAGGGATCTTTGGGAAGGGGGAGTGGGGTGGAGTTAATCAGGCCTACCTGCTGGACAGCGGAAAGATTGGGATTATCGGCCACATTTGTCACCTTGATAAGGATGACGAGGGTAAGGAGATAAGAGTGTATCTCAATATGGCTTTTGTCTTGGATCCTGTCACTCGGGAATTTTCTGATCTTCATCTGATTGGCAGCCGGACCTGCTATCCGTCAGGACCAGCGAAGAAGCCCGATCTGGTTGATTGTGTATTCACCTCCGGTATTGTGATGAGATCAGATGGCAAGGCGGATCTTTATAGCGGAGTAGGAGATTGCCAGACAGGACGTGTTACGATTGACTACCCGTTTGAAGGTCACGGGTGGATTGTGTAAAGGGTAACGGTTTGTTACCACGTATGATGCATGTGTAGGATGTGACTTTGTACACCCCAAGCCTTTCCGTTATAAGCGGAATAGCTTGGGGTGTTGTATTTTTATGCGCTTATATTTAAAAATGGATTAAAACGATCGGTTGGGCGAAATATAGTGACCTACTGTGTTTTTGAAGCAGGAAAATATACTTATATATGGAATACAAAACAACAAAGAGGGAGGATGAAAATGTCTTACAGTGAAATTGAATTACGTACGTCATTAACCCTAGCTGTTCCAATGATTTTAAACAGGCATTTTCATTCTATGAATATGAACAAAAATATAGAATCTGCCTGGTTTGTAGAGACGCATAAGGAAATGTTAGATTCAACATTTAGTACGATATTAATGAGTATGGTAGAAGCGCTGTTCTTGAATTCAATTGCCTACGGCCAGTACCTGAACCTACTAGAAAAAGAAGGGTTTGAGCAAGGGATTTATACTGCAGAAATATTTGGTGATCATTTTGAAATCTTACTTGAAATGAGTAAGGACTTAAACTTAATCGCTCAAAATATTATGTTTAAGATCATTGAAGAGATGGAAGATGATTCTGCAACTCGATTGTTTTTTTATAATCGTTTAATGGAATGCAACTGGATACGTTTTGCTGGCTTTGCAAAGGGTTATTTGTCTAATAAAAATCAACAGATTGACAATTTACATGAACAAAAAATTGCTGTTATGGGACAGATGGCAGCCGGTATGGCACATGAAATACGGAATCCACTTGCTTCGATTAAAGGATTTGCTCAACTTGTAAATAACAGGCTATACGAGCCGGAGATCAAGGCCGATGAATTACGTGCGTATATGGATATAACCATAAAT
>RCUU01000961.1_pt1 | contig 14699 bp, 11 predicted proteins | sample 2166211 | NCBI WGS metagenome assembly RCUU01 (sample SAMN09932620, study PRJNA488358) | compost metagenome | feature: garden; material: soil; isolation source: compost soil in phenylacetic acid-enriched culture | place: Germany: Experimental Botanical Garden Goettingen | collected 2016-01-27
GCAGCGCTGGCCGCCGTCGTAGCCGAGGTGATGCTGCAGCAGGCCGGCGACTGCCCGCGCCTTCTTCCGCAGCTCGGCATACGAGGTGAGCAGCGGCTCCTGGTCGTCATGGACGATGTGCCGGAGCGCGATCCGATCCGGTTGGCATTGCGCGTAGTGGTCCAGCAGTTCGGAAAAGTTCGCGACCTGATCTCGAATGGATTTCATCTGTCACCTGTTTCAAGCGGCAAGGCTCTGCCCGCAGGCGGCTCGCGGCGCCCGCAAAATCGGGAGAAGAGTCGGGTGGCCGCGGACGGTCACCGCAGGGGAATGGCGCGGCTCAGCGGGCCAGCTTCAGGGGGACGGCTGCCCGCTCTCGGCTGCTCGACGGCCGACTGGCGCAGGACTCCAGGGAGCCGGCGAAGATCGACTCGGCGACTTCTCGCGAGCGGATCGCCAGCACCGACAGCAGGGTGTCGCTCAGGCCGTGGCTGTCCTCGCAGCAGCCCTGCAGGTACACGCCGACATCCGTGCCGTGGCGCAGGGCCATGCGGTAGTTGCGGTCGACTTCCGGCCCCTGCAGGTACTCGCGGATGCCGGCGAGGATCTGGTGGTGATAGTCGCGGCGATAGCCGGTGGCCAGGACCACGACATCGAAGCGCTGGCTGTCCTGATGATCGTCGGCGGTGTTGCGCAGGAACAGCTCGATGTCGTCGCCGACTTCGGCATGCACCACTTCGCGCTGGGTCAGCAACTGGTGGCGCTGCTCGCCGCGCACCTTCTGCTGGTAGAGGCGCTGGAAGATCGCCTCGATCAGTTCGGGGTCCACCACCGAGTAGTTGGTGTTGCGGAACTCCTGGAGCATCGACTCGCGGCGCTCCTGGGTCTGCTGGAAGATGGTGTCGGTGAAGGACGGGTTGAATATCTGGTTGACGAAGGGGCTGTCGTCGGACGGCTTCAGCGCACTGCCACGGATCACCAGCGAGGCATTGACGTTGTCGAAGCGGTTGGCCAGGTCTTCGAAGATTTCCGCGGCACTCTGCCCCGCGCCGATGACCGCCACGTTCAACGGCCCGCTGCGCCCGGTGAGAAGCTGCTCGATGCCGCCACGATAGGCGGAGGAATGCAGGACGCGCGGATCGTCGATGCCTTCGAAGGCGCCCGGCACCTGCGGCACGCCGCCGATGCCGAACACCAGGTTGCGCGCCCGGCGGCGCGACGTACTGCCATCCGCGCCACGGGACAGCACATCCACCGCGACGAAGCGGCCTTCCTGGAAGTGGGGCTCGACGCCGATCACCTGCTCGCCGAAGTGGATCTGCCCGGCGAAGTGCGATGCCGCCCAGCCCAGGTAGTCGGTGTATTCCTCACGGGTGGGGAAGAAGGTCTTGAGGTTGATGAAGTCCTGCAGGCGACCGCGTTCCTTCAGGTAATTGATGAAGCTGAAATGGCTGCCCGGGTTGCGCTGGGTGACCAGGTCCTTGAGGAAGGAAATCTGCATGGTGGAACCGTCGATCAGCATCCCTTCATGCCAGTTGAAGCCCGGCTTGCGCTCGAGGAAGCACACGTTCGGCGACAGGCCGTAGAACTGCGCGTGCTCCTGGGTGGCGATGGCGAGCGCCAGGTTGGACGGGCCGAAGCCGATGCCGATGTAGTCGTAAACGAGTTCCATGTCTTCCCTCTCGAAGGCGCGATGCCGTGGCGGTTCAACTCCCCTGCGAGCGGGTCGCAGGGGGAGACGGTGTCACCGGCATCGCAAGCCGATATTTGATACCGATTATCATTAACAATGACGAGTGGCCGGCGGCGCTGTTTAGTCCTGTTCGAAGAAATTCATGAAAGGCTGAAGGCGCGTCCTTGATAGGCCCCGCCGATTTCCTGCACCGCGTCGCGGCTGGCGTTATCCCGGCGGGTGCCCTGCAGTTCGCTGAGCTGCCCGGACTCCATCTTCAGCAGGCGATCGGCGATGTCGAAATACTGGTCGTCGTGGCTGATGGCGAAGACGGTCAGGCCGGCCTGCTTGAACTGTGGCAGCAGCTCCCGATAGAAGAAGCGCCGGAACAGCGGGTCCTGGTCCGCCGCCCATTCGTCCAGCAGCAGGATGTCGCGCTGCTCCAGCAGCGCCAGGAGCAGCGCCAGGCGCTTGCGCTGGCCCTGGGAGAAGCGCGTGTCGAGCAGATGGCCGTCGCCGAAGCGCACCTTGTGGCGCATGTGCAGGCGCTCCAGCCAACCCTCGGTGTGCGCCGACTCGGAGTCCCGACCGTCCGGGCCGAGCAACTGGGAGAACAGGTGGAAGTCGGTGAACACCGAGGCGAACAGCTTGCGATAGGCCAGCCAGTCGTCCGCCCCGATCGGCTTGCCGTCCACCAGGATCTCGCCGGCCGAGGGCCGGTAAAGCCCGCTGAGCAGGCGCGCCAGGCTGGACTTGCCGCTGCCGTTGCCGCCCATCAGGAACACCGTCTCGCCACGGCGCAGGACCAGATCCAGCGGCCCCACGTCGAACCCCGGCTCGTCGCCCTGCCCCGGGTAGTGGTACTCGACGCCGCGCAGTTCGAGGGTCTGCCAGTGGCCGCAGATATGGCTCGGCGCGACCTCGAAGCTCTGGTGGTGCGCAGCCAGGGCGAGGGACTCCACCTTGTCGAGAGCGATCCGCCCGGACACCTGCGCGGGAATCGCCGCCACCGCCAGCACCAGCGGCGTACGCAGGAAGAGGATGGTCAGGGCATAGGTCGCGGCCACCTCGGTGGACGCCCAGCCGAGGCCATTGGCGAGGTAGAAGGCCAGGCCGATGGTGCCCAGCACCATGATGTTCGCCCAGTTGCTGGCCAGCCCGTTGTAGCGGTCGGCCAGGGTGAAGTGCTGGCGGTACCGGAGAGCGGCGGCGTCGAAGCTTTCCTCGTACAGGCGCCGCGCGCGGTCGCGGTTCAGCGCCAGTTCCTTGCGTCCGTCGATCACCGCCTGGTAGCTCTGGTAGAGCTTGTCCTCGGACTCGCGCAGTTGGCGGATATGGTTGTTCAGCTTGCCCACCAGCAGCCAGCCCACCGCCAGGGTGAAGGTCATCCAGCCGAGGGTGGTGGCGAACAGCGCCGGCGACAGCCAGGCCAGGTAGCTGAACGCCGCGATGCTCAGCACCGATCCGTAGATCAGGTCGGGTAGCTGCACGAAGGCCATGGTCACGCTGCGGATGTCGCTGGACAGGCTGGCGAAGATCTTCGCCCCGCCGATGGCTTCGATGCGTTCGATGTCGGTGTCCAGCAGGCGCTTGACCATGACCCGGCGCAACCCGTGTACGAAGCGATGGCCCAGGGCGGTGAGCGACAGCTGCGCCCCGGACGCCAGCGCCAGCAGCAGCGCCAGCATCAGGCCGAACTGCCAGAGGGCCGTGCCCAGGCCTTCGTGGACGGTGATCATGCGCTGGTTGACGAAGGCGATGACGCCGACGCTGAGCAGACCGCTGCTGATGCTCAGCAGCAGGACCAGCGCGAGGGGCCAGCGATATTGCTGGAAGACCAGACGAACTAGTTTCATGAGTGACTCCGGAGGTGGGAAATCAGGCGCTGATCGGCGCCAGGGACGCTAGATTTCGCCCAGGCGGGCGCGGCAGTGGGTCAGCGTGTCGCGCAGCAGGAAATTGACCATGGTCGGCGAGGTGCCGATCACCTGGGCCACGTCCCGCTGGGTGTAGCCCTGCAGCCGGTTGAGGTCGAAGACGACGCGCATGCGCTGGGGCAGTTCGTTGAGGGCGCGGACCAGCCGATCGACCGACTCGCGACCGGCGAATACCCGTTCCGGCGACAGGTCGCAGCTCGACGCATCGTCATCGTCGGCCTCGCCGCCATGGCACCACTCCAGGTTCTGGCGGCGCAGGTGGTCGATGGACAGGTTGCGCACCACCCGGAACATGTAGCCGGCCGGGTCGGTGCAGTTCAGTTCGTTCTCCAGCATCTTCACGAACGCGTCCTGGACCACATCCTCTGCGCGGGAGCGACAGCCAAGCAGGCGCATCGCCGTGCGCAGCAGCCCCTCCCGATGAGTGCTATAGGTACGCATCAAAACCTCGCGACGATGGCTTTCCGAGCCCTCTGCCACCCTGCAAGGAACGGGTGACTGAGGGCACGGAACAGTGCACGCATGCAGCATGATTCACATCCTTGCTAATTTTAATCATAGACTGAATGCAACTGATTATCATTTATATGATAAGTTCCAAACCGTCTGAAATCCAAGTCCTAGAGCGGTTGTAAGAAACATGGAATGTGAACAGGTCCAGATTCAGACCAAGAAACGGGAGGGGAAACTCAAGCGAGGTGTTGCGAAGGTGCAGGCGTCCACTGACGGGAAATCCGCTTCAGCGGCCCGTCATTCGGTCGAATCGTCTTGCAGGAGTTGTATGTGGAAATGAAAAAGCAGCCGGCAAGGCAGGAGATGCCTTGGGCTGCTTGTGGGGATCAGCGCGGCAGTTCGCTCACGCCGCGGTTGGCCAGCATGTCGGCGCGTTCGTTGCCCGGATGGCCGGTGTGCCCGCGCACCCACTGCCACTCCACCTGGTGGCGGTTGACCTGTTCGTCCAGTGCCTGCCAGAGGTCGGCATTCTTCACCGGCTCCTTGGCCGCGGTCTTCCAGCCACGCTTCTTCCAATTCGGCATCCACTCGGTGATGCCGCGCATGACGTATTCGGAGTCGGTGACCAAGCGGATCGCGCAGGACCGCTTGAGCGCCGCCAGCGCCATGATCGCCGCCATCAGCTCCATGCGGTTGTTGGTGGTTTCCAGTTCGCCGCCCCACAGTTCGCGCTCGGCGCCTTTGTAAAGCAGCAGCGCTCCCCAGCCACCACGCCCGGGATTGCCCTTGCAGGCACCATCGGTGTAGATCTCGACTTTCTCTTCGCTCATATCGCCCTGAATTTACGACTCGGAATCCCGGCGGCTGACCTTCGCCACCGGCAGCGGCACCAGTTGGCCGCGCGGTTCGCGCTTGCTCTGGCGCAGCGGACGCAGGCCCACCACCAGTTTGCGCGCAACCAATAGATAGAAGCCGGCACCGGAACCCTGGACGACAGGCCCCCAGTTTTCCATCTTCGCCAGGCGCAATTGCCAGGCTGCCGACGCGAGCGGCGGACGATAGCACCCGAAACGACGTTTCTCCAGCGCAAAGCCCAGCAGGCTCAGCCAGTCGCAGACCCGCGCCGGCGATATGCAGCGTGCACGGCGCAAGGCGTCCCGGGCGAAATAATGACGCATTCCCCAGGCGCTCCAGGGATTCACCCCGATCACCAGCATGTGGCCACCCGGCCGCACGCTGCGCGCAGCTTCGCGCAGCAGACGGTGCGGAGAAAGGCAGAAATCCAGGCCATGCTGCAGCAGCACCACATCGGCTGCGTGCTCGCCCAACGGCCAGGCGCATTCGTCGCAGGCGATCTCCACGCCCGGCAGTGGCGGCCCCAGGCGCACGCCGCGCTGGATGTTGCCGGTGCCGCTGGGTAGCTCGGCATGTGGCCCGTAATGCACCAGGTAGCCGCCGAAATAGCGTTCCAGCTCATCGGTGAGCAGGCTCTGCTCCTCGGCGAGCATCATTCCGCCAATCGGCCCGGCGAACCAGTCGCGGGCCTCGCCGATCAGTTGGAGCCAATCGGCATCGGCATGGGCGAAGGGTTGCTGTTCGATCATCACCACCCCCTGCAGCAGGTTGGCATTCGGCTGCGGCGCGCGTGGCACGCGACAGCATTCGCCGACACAGGACGGCATAACCGCACTAATATGCGCCAATCGATTTCAGTTAGCGACTCTCCGGCCATGATACAGATAGATGCCCTGCCCGCCTTTTCCGACAACTACATCTGGCTATTGCAGGATGTAACCAACCGTCGTTGCGCGGTGGTCGACCCGGGCGATGCCGGGCCCGTCGAGGAATGGCTGGCCGCCCATCCGGACTGGCAGCTGAGCGACATCATCGTCACCCATCACCATGCCGACCATGTCGGCGGCGTGGCGCACCTGAAGGAACGCACCGGCGCCCGTGTGCTCGGCCCTGTGGCGGAGCGCATCCCGGCGCGCGACGTTGCCCTGGACGACGGTGATCGCGTCGAAGTGCTCGGCCTGGCTTTCGAGATCATTCACGTGCCCGGCCATACCCTCGGCCATATCGCCTACTACCATGCCGACCCGGTGCAGCCGCTGCTGTTCTGTGGCGACACGCTGTTCGCCGCCGGCTGCGGCCGCCTGTTCGAGGGTACTCCGGCGCAGATGCATGCCTCCCTCAGCCGCCTGGCCGCCCTGCCGGGAGAGACGCGCGTCTACTGCGCCCATGAATACACCCTGAGCAACCTGCGCTTCGCCTGCGCAGTGGAACCGGAGAATCCGCAGGTACTGGCACGTTTCGAAGAAGTCAGCCGCTGGCGCGAACAGGGACGCATCAGTCTGCCTTCAACCATGAGTCTGGAAAGGGCGACGAATCCGTTCCTGCGCGTGTCGGAAACATCCGTTAAGAAAATTGCCGACGAGCGGGCCGGCCAGGAAAACCGTACGCCGCAAGAGGTTTTTGCCCAGGTTCGGCAGTGGAAGGACAGGTTCTGAACACTGGCGAAATCTTGACCACCTCCGAGGCGGTTCCTAGAATCGCGGAAATTTTTGCCTTGGATCGGGTCATCAGCCAATGACGCCAAAGACCTGTAAAACCTTCGATCTAGACGCATTGGCTCGTGCCATCCGTGTTTCCGTCCTGCTCTGCGCGGGCGTCCTGGCCGGCTGCCAGACCAGCAGCCACGTCAGCCAGGAACGCCAGCCAAGCCCCACTTCCCGGGCCGTCGACGTGCAGTTCAACCCTGCCTGGACGGAATCCCACAACGATATCTGGGAGCGCATGCGCAGCGGCTTCCAGCTGCAGGGGCAGATCGACACCAACCCTCGCATCGAACGCCAGCGCCTGCGATTCATCAGCAACCCGTCGCTTCTCGAGCAGGCCAGCGAGCGCGGCAGCCCCTACATGCATTACGTGGTGGAGCGTCTCGAAGAGCGCGATATGCCTCTCGAACTGGCGCTGTTGCCGGTGATCGAAAGCGCCTACAACCCGCTGGCCATATCGCGCTCCCAAGCAGTAGGCCTGTGGCAGTTCATCCCTACCACCGGCACCCACTTCAACCTGCGCCAGACCAGCTGGTACGACGGCCGCCGCGACATCACCGCTTCGACCAACGCCGCCCTCACCTACCTCAGCCGCCTGCACGACATGTTCAATGGCGACTGGCTGCTCGCCCTGGCCGCCTACAATGCCGGCGAAGGCACGGTCAGCCGGGCCATCGAGCGCAACGAAAGGCTCGGCCTGCCGACCGACTACTGGAACCTGCCGCTGCCGCAGGAAACCCAGGACTACGTACCCAAGCTGCTGGCCCTGTCGCAGGTGGTGATGGCTCCGGAAGCCTACGGCATCAACCTGAACCCGATCGCCAACGAGCCCTACTTCACCGCGATCCGGGTCAAGCCGGGCCTCGACCTGGCCAGCGTCGCCGCCCTGGCCGACCTCGACGAAGACGAACTCTACCTGCTGAACCCGGCGTTCAAGCGCAAGATCACCATGGACGGCCCGCAGCAGCTGCTGGTGCCGCTGGACAAGGCGGACACCGTCAGCGCCGGCATCGCCAGCCTCAAACCGCAGGAGCGCCCGAGCTATCAGAAGTACCGGGTACGCCGCGGCGACAGCCTGCACAGCATCGCCGAGCGTTATCGCCTCAGCGTCGCCGAGCTGAAATCGGTCAATCGCCTGCGCGCCAACCGCGTACGCAACGGCCAGACCCTGCTGATCCCCGGCCAGCCTGGCCGTCCGCTGGTCGAGCCGGCAAGCCCGCGGCAGTTGGCCCAGGTCGAGCAGCGTCCGGCAAAAAGCCGCACCTACAAGGTCAGGAAAGGCGAAAACCTCTGGCAGATCGCCCGCAACACCGGTGTCGGCGTCGACGACCTGAAGCGCTGGAACGGCCTGGACAGCCATGGCGTGAAGGCCGGCCAGGTACTCAAGCTGCAAGGTGGCCAGCAACTGGCTTCGAGCGGCAAGGCGAAGAAGGACACCGCGACCTACTACAAGGTCAAGCAGGGCGACTCGATGTACCTCATCGCCAAGCGCTTCAACGTCGAGATGAAGCACATCAAGCGCTGGAATCCGCGCAGCGCACGCGCACTCAAGCCGGGCCAGACGCTGACCCTGTACCTCGACACGGCGAGCCGCTGACAGACAGATCCAGCCAAAAAAGAAGGGCAGCATTCGCTGCCCTTCTCTTTATTACAGCTGCGACAAACTGCTACTGTGCGGCACTGTCATCCAACATAAAAAACCGATCGCCCGCCACGAATGCCAAGGTCCGGACAATGCGTCGCCTGCTTATCCTGCTCCTCGGCCTGACCCTGGGTGTGCCCGGCTACGCGCAGATCACCGTCAGCCACGGCTACGCGCAATTCGGCAACCTCAAGTACCCCCCCAACTTCGACCACTTCGCCTGGGTCAACCCCAACGCCCCCAAGGGCGGCACCCTGCGGGTGATGGGCATGGGCACCTTCGATACGCTCAACCCCTACACCCTGAAGGGCACCAGCCCGATCGGCACCGCCGACTTCCTACAGTACGGCATCAACGAACTGAACGAGCCGCTGATGGTGGGAACCGGCCTGTACGATCCCTCCGGGGACGAACCGGCCTCCAGCTACGGGCTGATCGCCGGCAGCGTGGAGTACGCCGAGGATCGCAGCTGGGTGGTGTTCAACCTGCGCCCGGAAGCGCGCTTCCACGACGGCAGGCCGATTACCGCCCAGGACGTGGCCTTCTCCTACCGCACCCTGCTCAAGCATGGTCATCCGCTATATCGCACCAGCCTGCAGGAAGTGCAGCGAGTCGACATTCTCTCGCCGCGGAGCATCCGCTTCGTGCTCCGCCGCGAAGGCAACCCGTTGCTGATCCTGCGTCTCGGCGAGATGCCGGTGCTGCCGCAGCATTACTGGAAGAACCGCGATTTCGCCGCCACAACCTTCGAGCCGCCGCTGGGCAGCGGCCCCTACCGGATCAGCCAGGTGGCTCCCGGCAGGCGCCTGGTGTTCGAGCGGGTGAAGGACTGGTGGGGCGCGAAGCTGGCGGTCAATCGTGGCAAGTACAACTTCGATCGCGTCGAGGTGGAGTTCTATCGCGACGCCGCCATCGCCTTCGAAGCCTTCAAGGCCGGCGAGTTCGACATCTACATCGAGCACCAGGCGAAGAACTGGCGCAACAGCTACGGCTTCCCGGCACTGCTGCGTGGCGATGTGATCCGTGCGGAAATCCCCCACCGGATTCCCACCCAGACCCAGGCGCTGTTCATGAACACCCGGCGCGATCAGTTCAAGGACCGCAAGCTGCGCGAAGCAGTGGGCATGATGTTCGACTTCGAGTGGAGCAACCGTACGCTGTTCAACGACGCGTACCTGCGCACCAGCAGCTACTTCCCCAACAGCGAGTTCTCCGCCATCGGCCTGCCGGAAGGACGCGAATGGCTGCTGCTCTCGCGCTATCGCAAGCAACTGCCGCCGCAACTGTTCACTCGCCCGTTCCTCCTGCCGGTCACCAATGGTCGTGGAATCCCGCGGGAAACCATGCGCCATGCCCTCAGCCTGCTCGGCGAGGCTGGCTGGAAACTCTCCGGCGACCGCCTGCTGAATGCCAAGGGCCAGCAGTTGCGCTTCGAGATCCTGCTGGTCAACCCCAGCCTCGAACGAATCCTCCTGCCCTACCGCGAGAATCTCGCCAGCATCGGCATCGATGCGCGCTTGCGTACCGTGGACCGCGCCCAGTACAAACAACGGCTGGACCAGTTCGACTACGACATGATTCTGATGACGCTGGGTCAGACCCTCAGCCCCGGCCTCGAACAATGGCAGTACTTCCATTCCAGCCAGGTCGGCCTCAAGGGCAGCAGGAACTACGCAGGCATAGCCAACCCCGTGGTCGACGCCATGCTCGACAAGCTGCTCAACGCCCGCACGCGCGACCAGCAGATAGCCGCCGCACGGGCACTGGACCGCGTCCTGCTGTGGCAGCACTACAGTATTCCCAACTGGTATCTCAACCGACATCGACTGGCCTACCGCAACCGGTTCGCCTTCGTCACCACGCCGCCCTACACCCTGGGATTGCGCGCCTGGTGGCAGACTGCCCAGGAGAAATCCCTATGAATCGCCCCCGCCGCGTGGCCCTGCTCGCCGGGCTGCTGCTGGGACTGTCTGGCGCTGTGCTGGCCGCTCCGCAGCACGCCATTACCCTATACGACGAAGCGCCGAAGTATCCGGCCAACTTCAAGCACTTCGACTATGTCAATCCGGATGCACCGAAGGGCGGCACCCTGCGCCTTTCCGATTTCGGCAGCTACGACAGCCTCAACCCGTACATTCCCAAGGGCAATCCGGCAGCGCAGCTCAGCTTGATCTACGACACCCTGACCTTCCACTCCCTCGACGAGCCGTTCACCGAGTACGGCCTGCTGGCGGAAAAGATCGAGAAGGACCCGCAGCACAAGTTCGTGCGCTTCTACCTGCGCCCGCAGGCACGCTTCCACGACGGCACGCCGGTCACCGCCGACGACGTGGTGTTCACCTTCGAGACGCTGATGAGTCATGGCGACCCGATGTTCCGCAACTACTACGCGGACGTCGACAAGGTGGTGGTCGAGGACAAGCTGCGCGTGCGCTTCGACTTCAAGCACGCCGGTAACCGTGAACTGCCACTGATCCTCGGTCAGTTGGCGGTCCTGCCGAAACACTGGTGGGCCACCCGTGACTTCGCCAAGACCAACATGGAACCGCCGCTGGGCAGCGGTCCCTATCGCATCGCCAAGGTCGATGCCGGCCGCTCGATCCGCTATGAGCGGGTCAAGGACTGGTGGGGCAAGGACCTGCCGGTCAACCGCGGCTTCAACAACTTCGATGCAGTGGTGGTGGACTCCTATCGCGACCTCACCGTGGCCCTGGAGGCATTCAAGGCCGGCCAGTTCGATTTCAACGAAGAGCGCATGGCGAAGAACTGGGCGACCGCCTACGACTCCCCGGCGGTTCACGATGGCCGCATCGTCCGCGAGGAAGTGCACAACGAGAATCCCTGGGGCATGCAGGGCTATGCCTTCAACATCCGCCGCCCGATGTTCCAGGACCGGCGAGTGCGTGAGGCGATCGCCCAGCTGTTCGACTTCGAGTGGACCAACAAACAGCTGTTCTTCGGTTCCTACAAGCGCGACGGCAGTTACTTCGAAAACTCGGAAATGGCGGCCCACCAGTTGCCGGACGCCGAGGAACTGAAGATCCTCGAACCGCTGCGCGACAAGCTGCCGCCGCAGGTCTTCGACCAGGTCTACCATCCGCCGGTGAGCGACGGCAGCGGCATCATCCGCGAGCAGAAGCGCAAGGCCTACAACCTGCTGCTGGAAGCTGGCTACAAGATCGTCGACGACAAGATGGTCGGCCCCGACGGCAAGCCGCTGAGCTTCGAGTTCCTGCTTGTCCAGGCCGACTTCGAGCGCGTGCTCCTGCCCTTCAAGCGCAACCTGGCGGAGCTGGGCATCGACATGCAGATCCGCCGCGTGGACGTCTCCCAGTACATCAACCGCCTGCGCTCGCGCGACTTCGACATGGTCGTCAGCAGTTGGCCGCAGTCCAATTCGCCGGGCAACGAACAGCGCGAATTCTGGCATTCCAGCAGCGCCGACAAGCCGGGCAGCCGCAACCTCATCGGCCTGCGCGATCCCGGTATCGATGCGCTGGTGGAAGGGCTGATCGGCGCCGACTCGCGGGAAAGCCTGGTGCGCCATGCACGCGCCCTCGATCGTGCGCTGCTCTGGGGCCACTACGTGGTGCCCAACTGGTACCTGGACACCTGGCGCCTGGCCTACTGGAACCGCATCGCCCGTCCGGAAAAACTGCCGCCCTACAGCTACGCGCCGATGGCCTGGTGGCAAGCTCGCGAGAAGGCCGAGCCGACGACGGGCAAACCCGCCGAGCAGGCCGCCGACGCCGGACAGGAGGCACCCTGATGCTGGCCTATATCGCACGGCGCCTGCTGCTGATCATCCCTACCCTGTTCGGCATCCTGCTGATCAACTTCATCATCATCCAGGCCGCCCCGGGCGGCCCGGTGGAACAGATGATCGCCAAGCTGGAAGGCTTCGATGCCGCCAGCGGCGGTGCCACCGGACGCATCTCCGGCGGTGGCGGCGAAGTCGCCTCGGCCGGCTCGCACTATCGCGGCGCCCAGGGTCTCGATCCCGAGCTGGTGAAGGAAATCGAGCGCATGTACGGCTTCGACAAGCCGGCGCCCGAGCGCTTCTGGATCATGCTGAAGAACTACGTGCACCTGGACTTCGGCCAGAGCTTCTTCCGCGATGCCAAGGTCACCGACCTGCTCCTGGAGAAGCTGCCTGTGTCCATCTCCATCGGGCTGTGGAGCACGCTGATCATGTATCTCGTGTCGATCCCGCTGGGCATCGCCAAGGCGGTACGGCACGGCAGCCACTTCGACGTCTGGACCAGCTCGGCGATCATCGTCGGCTACGCCATCCCGGCGTTCCTCTTCGCCATCCTGCTGGTGGTGCTGTTCGCCGGCGGCAGCTACTGGGACTGGTTCCCGTTACGCGGACTGACCTCGAACAACTTCGATGAGCTGAGCCTCGGCGGCAAGATCCGTGACTACTTCTGGCACCTGGCGTTGCCGATCACCGCGCTGGTGATCGGCAACTTCGCCACTCTCACCCTGCTGACCAAGAACAGCTTCCTCGACGAGATCGGCAAACAGTACGTGGTCACCGCCCGCGCCAAGGGCCTGACCGAACGCCGCGTGCTCTACGGCCACGTGTTCCGCAACGCCATGCTGATCATCATCGCCGGCCTGCCGTCGGCGCTGCTGGGCATCTTCTTCACCGGCTCGCTGCTGATCGAGGTGATCTTCTCCCTCGACGGCCTCGGCCTGCTCAGCTTCGAGGCGGCATTGAACCGCGACTATCCGGTGGTATTCGGCACGCTGTTCATCTTCACCCTGTTCGGCCTGATCATGAAGCTGGTCAGCGACATCCTCTATACCCTGGTCGATCCGCGCATCGACTTCGAAACCCGGGAGTGATCGATGCGCCTGTCCCCCATCAACCAGCGCCGCTGGGCGCGCTTCAAGAGCAACAAGCGCGGCTGGTGGTCGCTCTGGCTGTTCCTCATCCTGTTCGGCCTGAGCCTCGGCGCCGAGCTGATCGCCAACGACAAGCCGCTGGCCGTGCGCTATGACGGCGAGTGGTATTTCCCGGCCTTCAAGCGCTATCCGGAAACCACCTTCGGCGGCGAATTCCCCATGGAGGCCAACTACAAGAGCCCCTACATCCGCCAACTGATCGACGACAAGAGCGGCTGGATACTGTGGCCGCCAATCCCGTTCAGCTACGACACCATCAACTACGACCTGCGCGTACCCGCCCCCGCGCCGCCGAGCGCGGAGAACTGGCTGGGCACCGACGACCAGGCTCGCGACGTGATGGCACGGGTGATCTATGGCTTCCGCATTTCGGTGCTGTTCGCCCTGACGCTGACCATCCTCAGCTCGCTGATCGGCGTGCTGGTGGGCGCCCTGCAAGGCTTCTACGGCGGCTGGGTCGACCTGCTCGGCCAGCGCTTCCTGGAAATCTGGTCGGGCCTGCCGGTGCTCTACCTGCTGATCATCCTCGCCAGCTTCGTGCAGCCGAACTTCTGGTGGCTGCTCGGTCTGATGCTGCTGTTCTCCTGGATGAGCCTGGTCGACGTGGTGCGCGCCGAGTTCCTCCGCGGCCGCAACCTCGAATATGCGCGCGCTGCGCGGGCGCTGGGCATGCGCGACGGGATGATCATGTTCCGCCATATCCTGCCCAACGCGATGATCTCCACCCTCACCTTCATGCCGTTCATTCTCACCGGCGCCATCGGCACCCTCACCTCGCTGGACTTCCTCGGCTTCGGCCTGCCCGCCGGCTCGCCTTCGCTGGGCGAACTGGTGGCCCAGGGCAAGTCGAACCTGCAGGCGCCGTGGCTGGGCATCAGCGCCTTCGTGGTCCTCGCGGTGATGCTCAGCCTGCTGGTGTTCATCGGCGAAGCCGCCCGCGATGCCTTCGATCCGAGGAAATGAGATGAGCGTGCAGAACAGCGAAAACCTGATCGAGGTCCGCGACCTGTCGGTGGAATTCCTCTCCGGCACGGAAGTGGTGCGCGCGGTCGATGGCGTCAGCTTCGACGTCCGCAAGGGCGAGACCCTGGCCATCGTCGGCGAGAGCGGCTCGGGCAAGTCGGTGACCGCGCATTCCATCCTGCGCCTGCTGCCCTACCCCACCGCGCGCCATCCCAGCGGCACCGTCCACTATGGCAAGTACGACCTGCTGCGCCAATCCGAAGGCAAGCTGCGGCGCATCCGTGGCAACCGCATCGCCATGGTGTTCCAGGAGCCGATGACCTCGCTCAACCCGCTGCACACCATCGAGAAGCAGATCGGCGAGGTGCTGGCCCTGCACAAGGGCATGAACGGCCAGCAGGCGCGGGCACGGATCCTGGAGCTGCTCGGACTGGTCGGCATCCCCAACCCGGAAAGCCGGCTCAAGGCCTACCCGCACGAGCTTTCCGGCGGCCAGCGGCAGCGGGTGATGATCGCCATGGCGCTGGCCTGCGAGCCGGAACTGCTGATCGCCGACGAACCGACCACCGCGCTCGACGTCACCG
>RCUU01000962.1_pt1 | contig 14697 bp, 17 predicted proteins | sample 2166211 | NCBI WGS metagenome assembly RCUU01 (sample SAMN09932620, study PRJNA488358) | compost metagenome | feature: garden; material: soil; isolation source: compost soil in phenylacetic acid-enriched culture | place: Germany: Experimental Botanical Garden Goettingen | collected 2016-01-27
ATACTGTATGGCGGGGCACAGGCTACCCACCTGGCCCACCGGAAGAAATTTTGTCTCTAGATCATTGCGCCTGCGATGACAGCAACTCCGCACCATCGCGCTCGACGATCAGGCGACGTAGTTCGTCCGACACGGTCACCTTTTCGCCCGTCGCATTGAGCATCCAGATGCAGATGGCGTGGCCGTGACCGACTCGGGCGCCGTTCCAGACCGCGAACTCCATGCGGAAGCTGGTGTTGCGTATCCAGGCGACGCGGCCGGTGACGAGGATCTTCTCGCCGTGTTCCAGCGAGCGGTCGTAGGTGAAGCCGAGCTCCTTGATCACCGGACCCGGGGCGTCGCGGGTGAAGGAGGGCACGCCCAGCGACTCGATGTAGGCGTTGCGGGTTTCCTCGCACCAGCCCAGATAGGCCAGGTTGTTCACATGGCCGAAGGCATCCACCTCGGACCAGCGCACTTGGATCAAAGATGTTGGCAGATGAGCTGTCGAAGCTGACGCAAGAGAGGAGGAGAGGAAGAGGGCAGCGATGCTTGCTTCTGGTCGATCACAGCTGTCAAAAGGTATCGGGGAGGCGTGGGCAGTCCGTGTCATAGACACTAGCCTGCCCACGGCAGCTCAGGTCGTGGTGTTTCGGGTGGAGCGGGCGTTGATCATCAGGTATGCCAGCCGCGGCGGGTCAGGATTTGATCCAGGGTTCTGCTGATTGCGGTGCAACTACGCACCATCTCCATGCGCTCCCAGGTCGCCTGCTCGCCCGCCTGTACAAGTTGCTGCACCTGTGAGACAGACTTCGGCGACAGCACTTTGAGAGGGCTATGCCAGCGCTTGCTCAGGAAGATGTTGATATCGGCGGTATAGTCCTGTGCCAGCAGGTTGTAGCTGAGGTGCCGCAAGCGAGCGAGGGTGGGATTGCGGATGCGCAGGTGATTCCTGCTCAGGCGCAGCAGGCGGACTGCGAGACCTTTGCTCAGCCGCATCTGCTGATCCAGGGCACCTTTGAGCAGGCCGTGTTGAACATTGGGATTCGGCGTGAAGAGCAGCGCAGCCGGATTGGCCATGCTCGAAATGAAGTGGTTTACGCCATACAGCCGTCCCAGGCGCTTGGCAGGCAGGTCATCGACAAAGGAGCCGTCGATCCAGCGTTGTTCCGGTAGATAAGGGACTTGTTGGCCGGCGGCGTTCTTTGCCTGCAGGGTTACCGGCGGATAGATGCCCATTATTGCGCAAGAGGCCTGGATCGCCGAACGGATTAATACGTTGGGCGCGGTGATGGCGTTCAGCAGGCGAGGCGCCTGTTGTGGTTCCAGCCCGGTGATAGTGATGTTCAGGTGGCGCCCGCTGACTTTGTAGGCCTCGGCGAAGGTCAGGTCAGGTACCAGGCGCTCTATATAGCTGTTGGCATCGCCAGCCTGCAGAACGGAGCGCAGTCGCGGGCGAGGCTTGCCTTCAGTGGAGGGGAAGGTCATGGCCAGTTGTTCGGGCTGCAGGCAGTCGAGCAATTCAGTGTCGCTGTGGGTGCAGACGATGGCCGCCATCAGCGACCCGGCACTGGAGCCGGAAATGATCTTCGGCAGCAAGTGCTCCTCAAACAGCGCTTTCAGTACTCCAATATGGAAGTAGCCGAGCATTCCTGCACCGCTGAGCATCAGCGCCGAACAACCGAAGCAATGGCTGGCACGAAGGAAGAAATCCTGGCGTTCCTCCAACGGAATAACATGGTCATCAAGGTTGTCGATGACTTCCAGCGACAGGCAGACTTCCTCGATGTACTGGTGGATCAGATGCTTGGTGCCCATGTGCGCGCGGTTGTACAGGGTCGCCTTGCCCATCCCGGCGAGGTTGCCATGGATACCCTCGTTGAGGGCGAACATCAGATTGGCGTAGGCGCCCGCCTTGCGCATGCCTCGCAGGCGCTCCATCCGCTGGCGCACGGTACGATGATCATAGTCGTTCGAGACTTCATTTCTGCGCCAGTCGTCCATTCCGTTCTGTTGATCCAGAGTTGAGGCGTATTCCGCCCACTCCTTGTAGCTGTGGGCATGCTCCATTTTTGCCTGCAACGTAGTGGCCGGCTTGTTTTGCCAAAGCATGTTGGTTCTCTCCCTTATTCCGGAACAGGATGGTTAGTTGTTGGGTGACGAAGTGGGCGCCTCGGAGGCTGCTGTTCGTTTGCGTGGCGTCGAAGGACGAGCCTCCGTGGCAGGCGGTTCTGCAGTTTGGCGGCCCAGGGCGAGATATTCCTCGGTGGACTGCTGGATGCATTCGATGTAGACGTGCATGTCCGGCATTACATCGCGATCGCTGACCACGCCGAGAATGAACTGCCCGTAGAGGCTGGTGATGCCATGGCAGAGCGCTATACCGTCGGCCACTGGCGCGATGGGGTAGATCGCCAGCACCTCTGCGCCGGCGAAGTACTTGCGTTCCATGCCGCCTGTCGGCCCGGGGACGTTGGTAATCAGGGTGTTACACAGGTGGTACTTGCCGACATAGCGCAACCGACTGGTCATCCAGTTACTGAGCATTCGTATCGGCGCCGGCACAAGCTCGCCCATGGAGTTGATCAGGTCGTGCACCACGTCCCGGGCCAGCCCGGTGCCCGATTGCGTACGCTCGAGGATGGCCTGCAGCCGTGTGACCGGATCCTCGATATCGGTACCGAGGCCGATCAGCATGCCGGAGATCAGGTTTCCCGTCTGGCGTTGGTCGTGCGCGGGGGGAATGGCCACTGGGCAAAGTGCTACTAATGACTGCTCGGTAGGCAATGCTTCACGGCGCAGTAGGTAGCGGCGCAGACCGCCCCCGATGATGGCAAGGATGACGTCGTTGAGGGTGGCACCCTCTGCACAGCGGCGTATGTGTTTGAGATCGCTGATCTTCCAGGAAAGTCCGCCGAACGTCCGGTGCGGGGAAACCTGCGTGTTGAACAGTGTGGTGGGGATGCGTTTCTGGGTAGGCCTGTCCTCGCCGCGCATTCTGGCCACCAACTGCAAGCTTGCCTTGGTCACTCCGAAGCCGGCGCGCAAGCTGCGCAAGGGCTGGGTTGCCAACCGCGGAACCGTTCTGGCCCACATTTGCGCGCGTGTCGGCAGGCGCTCATTGAAGGGTTTACGGTAGGTGTCCTCGTCGAACTCCGGCTGGTCACTCATTAGCAGGTTGTTGATTTCGATACCGGCCTTGCCGTCGATGTAGGAGTGATGAAAGCGCAGCAGCAGGGCGAAGCTGCCAGGCGGCACGCCTTCGACGTTGTTCAGGCCTTCAATGACGGTGAGCTCCCAGGGCGCGCGCTCCATGTCCAGGGTGCGCGACATCGCTCGCGCCGTGAAGATGCACAACTGACGCCAGTTTCCCGGCTGCGGCAGGCCTACATGGCGAATGTGATATTCCAGGTCGAAGTTCTTGTCTTCCACCCAGTAGGGATCGTCCAGCCAGTAGGGTGCGTGCTGCAGCCGTCGGCGGAACAACGAGGTGCCGCTCAGACGACTGTTGATGTAACGGATGATGTCCTTGTGCCGAACCAACCCATCGGGAGCGCTACGCTGGTCGCATATCCACAAGCTGCCTATCACCATTGGTTGGTGGGGGGCGTCGGCATAGAAGAACTGTGCGTCCAGCGGGGTCAGTTGTTTCATGGCTAGCTTCCTCTGATGGCATGAATGCCGAGGCAACAGTCGGCAAAAAGTTACCTATGCCTCGACAGCAACAAGTGTGTTCGCGCTGGCTTCTGGGAGACGGTCATCGCAGCCCGTCCGTTATGTCTTGCAGCTCAAGCCAGCGCTCTACTTCCGGCGTCCTCTGCCCCGTAGATTGAGCAAAGGAGTCCATGCTCCAAGCGATCAGGTGTTTCAGGGAATCCCCCCTAAAAGGAGTGGGATTGCCGTTCGGCGATTGCCTGTCTGGGGGCTTTTGTTTCCAGCTGGATGTTCCAATGCGGCGTGCTAGAGCGCTTGCAATTGGACGGCAGGGCGGGGCGGATGCTTAGCGATGTATTTTCCGTCGTGCGCGGTCGGATTTTCGTTGTGCTTAATCGGCCTTTTCGTTGCGTTAGGCGGATTATTCCGACGCACATTCGTTCCCTAACTGGGGAGTACGGACATCATGGCTGCCCCCGTACTTGCAGAAGAACTTGCCGGGAAAAGACAAAGAGGTCAGCCCTGAGGAAACTCTGAAAAAGGCTTCCTGAACCTGGTGAGGTATTCCATTCCCGTTGCCCTAGTTTTTCGATGAAGCAAATGACTTTCGTCGATGCCGAGTAGCAGGCAAGCGCAAGGAATGCTGCGCAAATGGTGACGCTATCCTCAAGACTATTGCGCCCTGAGTCACGGGTGTTATTCGTTGAAAAGAGACAGGCCCATCGAGCAGCTGCGGCGGTCGTTAAACGACAGAAGAACGGCGGGCGCACCAGGCCCGAGCTATCGGCGACGACGACGCCACGGCAAGGCGAGCCAAATAGTTTCAAATTCGCGCATTCGCAAGTCAGGGGGTAATTGGCATCCCTACATGCATATGCAATTTACCATAATATACATTATGCGAAGCCTTGGATAAGAACAATTGCCCAACAGGCCGCGCCTTGCATCAGGATCAGCGCCGTCGCAATCCGCCTGAACCAGCAATCAACACACGACCAGGAACGGCAAGTCATCGCCAGGGCCTCGAAGCGTATTCAGAGTCAGCCACCACGGTCACGACAGGCCCCGTCGAAGCTGAAGTATTTGCACCTTGCGAGGAACGGTCAGGCTGCGCACTCGCCACCGTACCGCCTCGTACCTCGGCTGGCCCGGTCGCGAGCGCTGCGCCTCGATCGGGAATCGCCGGATCAAACACACCTTGCTCGACGTACGCCATGCAGGCCTCAAAAGAGATATCCAGTCGCGAACCCTGCTGGCTGTTGCAACGACAGCCATAGAGCTTGCCGTCACGGTAGCCAGTCACCATACGCCGAGCGTTCTTCTGGATGAAGTAATCGTCCTTGGACGAGACACAGAACGGCTTCGGGTACGCAACAGGCTTGGTCAGGTCATCGTAAAACGGCGCCGAGCTGGGAACGTCAGGTATCCGCGGAATCCGCTGATCAATGTAATCAGCCTTCGACAAATGCACCTCGCTGGACGAAACAACCGACGTTGCCTTCGACTTCGGCGAAGCGGACTGGACGACCTCAGGGGCCGGCTCAGCATGCGAGGCGTAACGGCTCAGGTAAATCTTGACGATGCCAGCAACCAACAACGCAGCGCACACCAGGAGCACGAACAGCGCCTTCGGCGGGCGGAACTTGAAGTGGTGTTCCGTGCCTTCTTTCACCGACTCATAACAACCGAAGTAAGTCTTGTCGATGGTGATCCTGGTCGACTCGCCATTGTCGAATTCCAGCTTGTTGCTGTTGACGGTGACTTCCGGCTTCTGGAACACCCAGCGCTTGATCACCTTGCCGCCGTTGCCCCGATGGTAGTGGATATGGCAGTTGCACAGCTCGCGCATGTGAGCGTCGATCAGCTTCGGGCTCTGAGTGATCGCGTGCAGCTCGTGACCGTCCTTCCGCATGATTTCCAAGCGACTGGCATAGTCCGGCACCTTGGAACCCTGCGAGCGCACACGGAACCACGTTTGCGCCTCGTCGATCACGATCATGGCGTTGGCCGGCAGCTCGAACCACTTTTCAGGCGTATCGAACGGGATCCACTCAGCCTTGATCGCAGGGTGATCCGCCTTGAAGCCAGTGATGTTGCAGTAGTAGACCTTGCGCCCTTCCTGGAACGCCTTCTGATCCACTTCCTTGATGGTGTTGAGGGTCTTCCCATTGCCCTGCAGGCCAGTACGAAGGACGAACATTTAGGCGCCCTTCCCTATGCTGCCGAGCTTGGTGACACTGCCAGACGCCTTGTCGATGCCCGAAAGAGTAGCGCGTGCAGTCACGGCGCCGAGCATGATGTTGATGGCCACATCGACCTTGGCCAAGCCGAACAAGGCGACGTAAGCCGCCCCGCTGGCACTCATGTTCGACACGACAGCATCGCGCACCTGGTCGAGCAACAACGTAACGCCGGTGTAGGTCACCAGTCCGACGCCCAGGGAAGTAAGCACCTTCGCCACCAGTGGGCCAAGCACGGTGCTGAGAAACGAAAACAGTCCAATAAACACAGCAGGCATATCAGGCCCCTCCACCGATGCCGCGACCGACAAAGACCGCGAAGAACAAACAGGCACTTCCAACGATGACCGGAGCAAGCCCCCGAGCCAGATCGCAGGTCGGCTCCCAACTGAATTGACCGCTCACACCGTTACCGGACCGTAACGAATAATGCTCAGGAGGCGGACAACTCGCAGGGAGCCAACGCGCAGCCCCAATGGCCGAGCTGAACAGGCCGCCAACATCGTGCTCTCCTTCCTTGACCTGGTATTCCTCCTTCGCGACTTCCGACTCAATGCCAGCCTTGGCCTGGTCATAATCCCACTGGCACTTGGACTCCTTTTCCTGCTTGAGAATCGCGCACTGGATGACATCGCCGGAGCAGGTCAGCGGCTGACCGCAGGACTCACCAGCCACCTCGTCTTCTGCCTCTTCCTCACCCTCTTCTTCCTTGCCGTCAGCTTCAGCGCTGCCATCTTTGCAACCAGGGCCGGTACAACTTGAAGACGAGCCACCGTCACTACCATCAGCATTGGTCTTGCTGGTGTTGTTACTAACGCTTGTCGTGCTGGTACATGAATTCGCACCATTGCAGTTGGTAACAGTTGTCGTTGTCTTGGTATCGGTAGTCTTCGACCCGTCAGCGTTACTTGTCTCGGTTACTTCCGTTTCAACCTTCTTATCTTTCTTTGCGGGACTCGGCTTCTTGTTCGTGCAAACCATCTGACCGTTAGCCATGCCGCAACTCATATTGCCCGGCTCAGTAAAGGAATCAGTCGCAAGGCATGAATAATGAACGCGGCCTTCCGCATCCGTGGACTTATTAGTACATTCGTTTGACTTAGAGCTCGTTGGATTGCGTTCAGGTAGGGCCGTAGGCTCAGGCGCCGCAGTGCCAGCAGTGCAGTTTCCACCCGTACCAATATAAGAATAGTTCTGCCATACACCTGTAGGATTGCCAGAGACAAAACGATAGCCATCCGAAGTGGCAGCAGCATTAGAGTACAGACAGGAACCTGAGCAGACAGAGACAGGAGGCTCTACCAAAGGAGCTAAATGACCATCGACAATCTCAGAAATCTTCTGAGCATGCGCAACCTCCTTGCCTTTGGTTGCGAGGCACTGATCATCGACCTTGCACTCACCAGTAGCCGCAATATAGGTGCTCCCAGCCGGACAACTGTCACCGATACGGTTGAATCTCCAGTAGTTGGTTCCGTCAGTTTCCGAAACAGTCGGAGAGCCAACCGCGCCCGTCGTTCGGTTTATATTAACCCGACTCATAGTGCAATAATAAAGCTGCTGACCAGCATTAGAAAGACGAAAGGAAACATACTCGGCACGATTGTAAGTAAGACCGCCCTTTCCAAGCTCAGCCGCATTATATGTAGCGGCCATGCCATTACACGCAGAAACGGCACTCAAATAAATATCGTTATATCGATCCTTCCAGTAATAATCAACCGCATGCGCAGATAAGGAAGTAAAAGAAATAAGAATAACAAGCACGAAACGATATAAAACACCCATGTCGCTATACGGCATATTCAAATCCGCCCAAAGAAAAGAAATGCGAACGCAACAATCACCACAACTGTTGAAATCAAATCAGCGGACATATAAACCTCCGGGCAAAAAGAACCCCGCCGGAGCGGGGTTCGGGTGCTTCGGCAACAGAAGCGGCGGCAGCGATTACAGCGCGCGGCGCAGGTACTTGAACGCAGCGATACCGATAATCACGACCAGGACCAGACCGCCGATGGTGGCGGCGTCAGCGCCGGCTTCGGTGATAGCGGTGGAGGCAGAGGCCGGGACCTCGGCATAAACCTGCTGAGCAAACAGAACGCCAGTAGCAGCAGCGGCGCCGAGGGAACGAACCAGAGTACGTTTGATTTGCATGGCATAACTCCTTGTAGTTAAAGCGCTTTTCTCAGCGCGAGGAACCCGAAGACGATGGCGAACAGGATGATGGCTTGGCCCGTCAAATCGCTGCTTTCCTCGGGGGTTATCCCGGACTGGGATAATTCGGATTGATCGACCGTGACCAGCGTGCCAACGCACGACAGCGCGCCGCTCGACTGAGTCCAGGTACCGTCACAGGCGACCAGTTTCATTCAGCGACCCTGAAGCCGACTGCGACGGTCTACACCATCGACCAGACGCCGAAGCGCCCAGCCAGCGAGGAAGCCAAGGCAGAGGCAAGCAGTGAACAGCAGCGCGTTCAGGATCATTCAGACGCCCTCCCCGATCAGCTGGCTTGAGCAGAGCGAGGGGCCGAAACCGAACGCACCAACGGCACGAGGCGCAGGCGCATTTGCAGGTCTTCGAAGCGGCCGACGAAGAAGCTGTCCGGGCCGACCGTGTACAGACCGGGCGCGTAGGGGGCCGCGTTGTCGTCCAGGGTGACTTTGATGTTCTGGGGGTACTTCTGCCCCGGCAGGGTGACGTAGGCCTTCTGTTCGCGAATCTGGTACGGCTTGCCGGTCTTCGCGGAGTTGCCCGACTTGATCGCTACTTCGGTGCTCTCAATCTCAACCTGAATATCCATCTCTCTTCCTCACTCAAAATTGCCCGGATGGGCGTCAAAAACCGAAGGCATCACCCACAAAGGGAGTGCCAGTTGCATGGAATTCCGTGCGTGAAAAACGCTTGAACTCGGCCACGATTTCCCAGTAACGACGGGCCTCACGATCCTCGCGGGACTCGCGAACAACCGGCACAGTTGCAGGCACGTCGAACAGCGAAGAATTGAGCGTCTGGGAAGCACGAACTGAATCCTGAAAGCGCAACATTGCCCGCTGAGACTGGGATAGATCCGCGCCTTGAAAGGAGACGGTGCGCATGTCATGCCACCAGCCGCAGGTGATTCGGGCGGTCGTACCAGGACGGAATCGGGAGCACCATCGACTTAGTAATTTCCCGAGCTTGTCGCACGAAGACGGGTGCGAAACGACTTGTGTCGCAGGCGTTGCGAATGTTGATGCCAATCTTGTTCAGACGAGCCGCGTGAGTCTCAAGGGAGCGCTGAGAAACATGGAAGGGCTGGCCTGACTGCCAAAGCATGGCGTAAGCGGCAGTCGCATTGGCGGAGGCGCGTGACTTACAAATGCCCTCCTCGATCAGTTTGTCTGCAATAGTCATCAAGTCCATCGCCGTCACCTTCAATCGCTCGTCTACTCTCAAAAAATCGTCATGCAGCACGTGAAAACGGGACTCGTCGAAGAGCCCCCAAAAAGCGAGGCCTTCACGCTGAAGAAACTCGCTCTTTAGCTCCTGTTCCATGCGCACCACGCCATGCTCAGAGCAATAAGCCCGAACGCGTTGCACGTACTGGAATTCCTCGGATTGATCGCCATACAGGCGCTTGATACGAGGAAGAAGGTTCTGATCCATTTCAAAGGCCTTGTCATAGGCCTTGCGGTACTGGAGTCGACCACCCTTCCCATTGCCCTTTGGGGTCCAAGACACAGTGCGACCGTTCGGGTACAGGAAGCCGATTGAATGCCCCAGGCGCTGGCTGGAAACGCCGCGCAGGTAAGCCAGAACGTTGCCCTCGCCCACGCCAACATTGGTTGTAAGGTCGATACGCTGGATAACCGCGCCGTCAGCAACGAAGTCGGAAGCCTTGGCCCCAGAGGAACCATCACGAAGAAATCTGTCAGTACAGCGGGTAAATGGCGGAAGCCCGTACTGAGCAAGTATTCCGTTGTAAACAGAGACGCACTGATCGATGGACGTGAAGCCGAAAAGGTTATCCAGCCGCCCTACCCGACTCGGGTTTCCCTCAACTCGAACATTGCGACCGCGAACGTGAATCGTGATCGAGGTCGAATGACTGGATTCGTGCTTGAAGCGCGGCTGATGGGAGCTAATAACCTCATCGGTATTGGCATCGATAGTCAGGGTAAAAACGTCGCAAACGACAGGAAGGTCGTGCGAATGCTCCTGAGAAATGGTCAACCAATCGATGAACATCACGATTCCCTGTCAATACCGGAATAACGGCACCCGAATGCCGGTATGCTAACCACGGAGCATGACGACATGCAAGCAAATAAATGCCGGAATAACGGAACTGTACAGGTGACCAGTATTTACAGTCTCGACACCATGAAAAGCCACAGTGATCGGACGATGACCTTCAGCGAGAACCTGAAGCGCTTCAGGAAAGCGCGCGGAATGACTCAGCCGCAAGTTTGGGGTCCGGCTGGCATTGCAAAGTCGAGCTACACGTCATACGAGGCAGGCTCGCAAATGCCATCAGCAGACAAGGTGGTCGAGATCGCCAAGGTGCTCGGCGTGACCACTGACGAACTTCTTCTGGCCGAAGAGGAAATGACGGTATCCGAGGACCTTCGGCCCATATTGAAGAGATTCGATTCACTGCCGCCAGAGATCAGGAATCAGGCACGCATTGCCCTAAAAGGCGTGCTGTTTGGGTTCGAACAAGAAGCTATTCGGTAGCCAGAAACCGAAGGAGTCTTCGGTAAAGTGGGGGTGTAACAGCCCCCCACCCCGCCGGTGCCGTTCCGAGGCACCCAAAGCCAAGGAAGAACATGAACGCCTGGATGCTGCTAATCGGCCTATCAGCCGTTGATCCGAACCCGGCCATCCCAGCAGTCCACTTCGCCAGGGAAAGCGAATGCAGGGCTGTAGCGACCGCCATCAGGCAGCAGTCAATCGCGGCAGGAAGCCAACTCCACGCAGTTTGCGAAGAAATCGAATTCGTAAACATCAACCCTGACGGGACTGTCACGCCAAAAGCCAGATCGTAGGGCGCTGCCCTACAACCCGCTCTTGCCGCCGAGGGCTCGGGAGCGCGGGACGGAGAAGCTGTCCCACACTCACGAGCTGAGGCTATTCCAGGACGAGTGTCGATCAAGGGTGAAGGCTTCGCCCCGGGTCTCCGTTCGCCGCGACGATGAAGCCATCACGACGAGCCGGGGACGCGGCCCTTGACGAGGATGGAAGGGTGCTAGCAGTTGGCGAGATCCAGGACAGATTCCGCGGGACAGTTTGCTAGCAATAATCAACCTGGTGCTCCAGCTCGATCACGCAAAGTGCTAGCGATCAGTCGAACAGGTCCTTCTGACCAGCCAGTTCAGCCACCTGGACGCACAGCGGTGCCAGTTGCCGCATCAGCATGCGCGAACGGGCAACATCTTCCTTGAGCCGAGCAATCTGCTCGCGCTGGCTATCGATCACATCACGCTGATGAACCATCAGCTCGATGCCGGCGATGAACGCCTGACTGCCAGTCCCCTTGCCGGTTGCGATCTTAGCCTGGCGCACTAGGTCCTCGGATACGTCGCGAATCGTCAGTAGCATCTTGCCTCTCCGTGCTAGCAAATTTGATCCTGGATCGATCTCACCAGGTGCAAAAATGCTAGCAGACGACGCAGCAGGATTGCTAGCAATTATTCCAGCTGCAGAAGATCCTGGACGAGTATTCTGCTAGCAACTACAGATCAAGAATCGCCCTGCAAGCCGCCTGCAGGGCATCTAAACGAGCATCCAGGGCGGCACCTTCCTCATCGAGCTGCGCCACCCGGCGGCGCAACTGGCGAAGCTCCGCGACAAGCCGTGGATAATCCTCGATCACGTGCGAAACCGCGCCCAAGTCGTCATGACCTGGTGCGTAAAGGCGTGCGTTACGTAACAGATATTCGGGGAGGTCTAGGAGCGGCATCGCATAATCGACATTACATTAAATTCTGCTCGGAAAATTCATGATCCTCGCCGAACTTAACGTAACGTCGGCCATTATGCGAAGTTACGTATTAAGCCAGGAGCAGCCGAGTCAGAGGGATTTCACCAGAGGTATCCTTATTTTGTGCTTGCTGTTCCGCTCGTTGCGCCCGGATATCCCTGTCCATTCTCCATACCCCCTATGCTTCAGATTTTGGCGCTCTTGCGTTGACGTCTCCATTGATCCTTTCAGTTCTCAAAGTCCGCCATGCTGCCGTGACGCTCACTTCACTTTCCATTCAATCCGTACGTTGGCTCGCTGCCTGTCGCGACTGTACTAACCGGGAGTCGAAACGTGCCGCAGATTATTCAAGGAACGGGTTTTGATGTGCCGGCTTTGCTTTGGTGGTTTTGTTTGCGGAGATGCCGGGTTCTGTATTCACGTTGAGGAGACGCCCGGGAGCCTGGCAGATGCCATATTCAACAGCGGCTAATGTGCGAAAAACACTTGCTCAATGCCAGGTTGCAAGCCGACTTCGTTATCCCTGTAGCTTCCAATTATCCAGCAGCCAAAGGTCGTGTCCGAGCGGGACTGTGCTTTAATGTAAGACCTCAATATTCAAATCTATCTCATTGAAAAATATGCAATATCCGATAATCACCAGACCCGGATATTGCATATAATGCAGTACATCTGAGTCAGGATCGGCCTGATCCTCCTGCACTGAACTTATCCATGCCGAAAGATCTCCAGCCGCTTTTCGAAACCTACAGCCGTTTTCGCGAGTTGAACTTCATGCAACTCAGCGAGGAACTTCCCGCTGTACGCGAATACCTGGCCGGATTTGCCGACGATAGCCGGGCTATCGAAGGGTATCTGGCCGTTCGCGGATTCCTGAAGTCCTATGCTGGCAACGAAACCACCTTCAATTCCTACCGAACCCACGTCGAGCGCCTGTTGCTGTGGGCCCTGCTGGTTGCCGGCAAACCCCTGCTGGAGCTGCGCCGGCGCGATGCCGAGGCTTTCATGGAGTTCTGTCTGAAACCGCCAGCAGATTGGGTCGGGCCGGTGATCAAGTCCCGCTTCGTTCGCCTTGGTGGGCGTAAAAAGCTGGAGTCCGATACCTGGCAGGTCAATGACGCGTGGCGGCCGTTCAGTGTGACGGTGTCCAAACGCGACCGGAAGATTGCGGAAGCATCTTTTGGCGAAGTCCATGACCGCCCTTACAAGATGTCCCAGGGCTCGGTGGCGCAGGTATTCGCGGTTTGCGGGAGTTTCTTCCAGCACGCGATTGATGAAGGCCTAACCGAAGTCAATCCGTTCCGCGCGGTCAAACAGAAGTCCATATATAAGCAGCGCAATACGCTGGATGTCGCCGGTCGCTCGCTCACGCAATTGCAATGGAGCTATGCCATCGAAACGGCCGAACGGATGGCCGATGAAGATGAAGTCCATGAGCGGACCCTGTTCATCCTCACCACATTGTTCTCGATGTATCTGCGCGTATCCGATCTGGTCGGCCGCGATAACTGGGAACCCACCATGGGCGACTTCCGCCGGGATACCGCGGGCAACTGGTGGTTCCACGTGGTCGGCAAAGGCAACAAGGCCGCCAAGGTCAGCGTTCGCGACGACTATATCCAGACCTACTTCACCCGCTACCGGCGTCATCTGGGGCTGCCTCCCCTGCCCTCGCCCCACGACAAGCAGCCGCTGCTGTCAACGCTCAAGGGGCGCGGTGGACTCTCCGACCGGCATATCCGCCTGCTGCTGCAGGAAGTGTTCGACCGTGCGCTTGCACGCATGGCCGACGAGGGTTGGAGCGACGATGAGCGGGACCAGCTGCGCTCGGCTTCGCTGCACTGGTTGCGCCACACCTCGGCGACCTTCGACGCACCACACCGGGACATGAAGGACCTCCAGGCGGACTTGCGCCACAACAGCCTGAGCACCACGCAGAACACCTATTACAACTCGCTCGACGAACAGCGAGCGCATTCGGTGAAGAGTCTCAAGCTCAAGCCATAGCTCATGTCGGTATGAAATTGGGGGCTGCGATGCCCCCTCCTCCCCCGCTGCGGCTATTGCATCAGCACCGGCACCGGCGGTGCGAAGGCCTTGAAGGTCGCAGCATGCTGCCTGGCGGCCTGCAGCAGGACCGGAATGTGCGGCTGTTTGAGCGGCCCCATCGCATGTTCCTCTTTCGGGTCGATCAGCAGGTCGAACAGCTTGCCGCCATACAGCGAGCTCTGCAGCGTGCCCTGGAACGGACTGTTGCGCGGCCAGGTGTCGTCGTGCTGGTAGATCTGGTCGCGAACCAGCACCTTGAACTCGGCGATGCGCAGGCCCATGAACGCGTTCCCCGCCCAGTAGTACACCGCGCGCCGACGCGAGGCGCCGTTGTCGGCCAGCAGGAAGGAGGACTGGTCGATGCTGTCGATGTAGCGGTCGGCGGGCAGCTTGTCGCTGGCGCCCGCCAGGGTCAGTGCCGTGGCGTAGAGATCGGTCAGGTCGAACAGGCCGGGGGAAACGCGGCCCGCCTCGATCGTGTCCTTCCAGTAGGCAATGGCGGGGACGCGCACACCGCCTTCGTAGCTGGTGCCCTTGGCGCCGCGGAACGGCGTGTAGCCGGTGTCGGGGAAGGCTTCGGCGAAGGGGCCGTTGTCGCTGGTGATGAAGAGCAGCGTGTTCTCCAGTTGGCCGCTGCGCTCCAGGGCATCGCGGATCTGGCCGATGCGGTGGTCCAGCTCGACCATCACGTCCTTGTACGGATACTTCGCCAGCGACTTGCCGACGAAGTCGGGGTGCGGGTAGTTGTCGTTGTGCGCGCCGCGGGTGGCGAAATAAAGGAAGAACGGCTGCTGGCTGCCCTTGCTC
>RCUU01000963.1_pt1 | contig 14676 bp, 12 predicted proteins | sample 2166211 | NCBI WGS metagenome assembly RCUU01 (sample SAMN09932620, study PRJNA488358) | compost metagenome | feature: garden; material: soil; isolation source: compost soil in phenylacetic acid-enriched culture | place: Germany: Experimental Botanical Garden Goettingen | collected 2016-01-27
GCGCCGATGGTACTTGGACCGAAGGGTCCTGGGAGAGTAGGACGCCGCCAAGCAAAAGAGAAAGAGCATTACCGTTGATTCGGTAGTGCTCTTTTTTCGTCTATTGTTCCTTATAATATTTTCGATATAAGGCAGGCGTAATTTCCTCGTACTTCTTAAACGTTTTAATGAAATAACCCGGATCATTAAACCCGAGCTCATCGCTGATTTGGGATACCGGCATGTCGGTTACCTCTAGCAGTTGCTTAGCCCACTTGATTTTTAATTGAGCTACGTAGCTGGAGAAGCTTTCTCCGGTTTCCTTAGCGAACAGTCTGCTGAAATAACTTGGACTAATGTGACAGAGGTCAGCCATTGCTTTGAGAGAGACCGTTTCACTCTTATGTGAGAAGATATAAGTAAAAGCGGGCTGCAGTACTGGATTCTCGCACAGGTTGGCTTTATCCGTCGAATTACTGTTCAAGTAGGCGTCGGCGACGGCATTGGTCATTTCCTTTTTGAGATTTTCGATATTTTTAAGCGTATAGCCCGGCAAAACGGAAGCTAGTTCGGTCGTTTCGCCTGTATTGGAAGCGCGTTCAAACATTTCGACCAGAAGGTTCTTGTTAAGCGCTTCTTCAACAATGTAATTGCAAAGGCGAAACAACATGTTTGATATCGTCAAGACTTCCTCATATGACATCACGGGGAGCAAATCGTAATATTCCTTGAGTTCATCCCACTTCTCATTATAGATTCGACGGTTAGTGGCACCCAAAATTTGCTCAAGATCCGTATCGCTGGCATCTCCCGAGAGTCTTACCTGGCCTGCCATTACGGCCCCTATGTATTTATCATCAATGATGATAGGTACTGCGATATCAATAATATTGTAATGACATAAGTAAATATATGGCTTGTTGGAGCGAACCGCTTCCAAACCTCCGCGAGAATCACACTTCTGGCAATAACTTTGCAGCTCAGAATCTTTCCGCACTTGTTGGCAAAATGATTGGCAGCGGCTATGGCTTGTGACCGGGATGCCTTTGTAATCGACGGTAAGGATAGCAAGCTTGGTGACCGAGGCCAGGGAGTCCTGTAGCGCTTCCCATTTTTTGAGATCAAAGATCTTGTTGATTCGCAAGTTGTTGCTGATCAATTTCATATCGCCTCCAGTTGATTCGCTTACCGAACAGCGAAAGGGTTCGAGTAGTTCTTGAAACCTATTATAACAATGATCACATAAATGGACTATAAGCTGTTGATGAATAGTATTTTGATGATAAGGAGAAGGACAAAAGGATACCATCTGATTCATAAAGTGCAACAAATTACGATCGAAAGTTATAATTATTTGCTATGAAATTCCACTGTGTCGAGGGAAAGGGTGCTATATAGTGGGGGTATAGTCATCAATATCTAATCTCCAGGGAGGAAATAAGAGATGAGAAAAGCATTTATTTGCCCAACGAAATATGTTCAAGGGGAAGACGAGCTCTTAAATCTAGGGTATTTCGTGAAGTCCTTCGGTCCATCAGCCTTGTTGATTGGACATCCAGATGACGTAAAGCGGGTTAAGGATAAGTTGGATGCAACCGCCAAGAAATTTGGAATTACTTTTGTTGAAAGCGGTTTTATGGGAGAATGTTCACGCCAGGAAGTCGCCCGGCTGCAGCAAATTGCCAAGGAACAAGGGTGTACTTCGACCATTGGTCTCGGGGGAGGCAAGGCGATCGATGCCGCTAAATGTGTAGCTCAAGGGGAAGCGCTGATTATTTGCCCAACGATTGCGGCGACGGATGCTCCAACAAGCCATTCTGCGGTGCTGTATACTCCTGAAGGCGCTTTTGATGATTATGCGTATTTTAAGCAAAGCCCAAGCGTCGTGATCATCGATACGACGGTCATAGCAAATGCTCCAACGCGTTTTCTTGTATCAGGCATGGGAGATGCACTTTCGACCTATTTTGAAGCTAGAGCGACAGCTAGTTCTTACTCCAACGTAAACGCCGGGTTGCCATGTGGTTATCGAGAAGGCGAATGCGGACCAGCAAAAGGAACAAATGCAGCGCTCGCTCTTGCAAAGCTCTGTTATGAGATGCTGCTAAAGGACGGTGCCAAGGCCAAAGCCGCCTGCGATGCAAATATGGTCACTTCTGCATTGGAAAATATCATCGAGACGAATATTCTATTGTCCGGTCTCGGCTTTGAAAGCGCTGGGTTAGGCGGTGCACACGCGATTCATGACGGTCTGACCCTTCTAGAAGGGACGCACCATTATTATCATGGGGAAAAGGTTGCTTTCGGAACCATTGCTCAATTGGTTTTGGAAAACGCTCCCACGGAAGAACTTCATCAGGTGCTAGATTTCTGCTTGGAAGTGGGTTTACCGGTTTGCTTTGAGGATATTGGAGTGGATTCCATCACGAGAGAAGAGCTGCTAGCCGTTGCCGAAAAAGCGTGCATTCCTGAAGAGTCCATCCACGCGATGCCGTTCCCTGTTACGGCAGAAGGTGTAGCTGCCGCGATAGCTACCGCCGATCGGATCGGACGTGAATATAAAGCGAGACGGGAGGCTAGTAAATGAAGAAAATCATCAACAAGCCGGAAGACTTGGTTATGGAGATGTGTCAGGGACTGATCCTGGCACATCCAGAACTTGAATTCGTTAGCAAGTACAAGGTCATGAAGAGGAAACAAATCAATCCCAATAAAGTGGCTCTGATCAGTGGGGGTGGTAGCGGTCACGAGCCCGCCCATGCCGGTTTTATCGGAAAGGGAATGCTGGACGCGGCCGTGTGCGGCGATGTGTTTGCCTCCCCTTCCCAAATTCAGGTCTATCAAGCGATAAAGGAAACGGCAGGGAACAAAGGCGCCTTGCTTATTATTAAAAATTATAGCGGCGATATGATGAATTTCAAGAACGCTGCCTACTTGGCAAGTGAGGATGGAATGAAAGTTGATTACGTCCGTGTTGACGATGATATTGCCGTTGAGGATAGCCTCTACACGGTCGGACGCCGCGGAGTAGCCGGAACGGTATTGGTGCACAAGATCGCCGGCGCCGCCGCTGAAGAAGGCCGGGAACTGGAGCGAGTCAAAGCGGTTGCGGAAAAAGCGATCGCGAATGTCCGCAGCCTTGGTTTTGCCTTAACCTCCTGTACAGTTCCGGCCAAAGGTACACCAACTTTTGAGCTGGCGGAGGATGAGATGGAGTATGGCGTAGGCATTCACGGCGAACCGGGAATCAAACGGGAGCGAGTTCTCTCGGCCGATCAATTGGCGGAACGGATGGTGGCGTCCGTATTGAAGGACTTGGCGATCTCGCCTGGTGATGCTGCTGAAGTGGCTGTCCTAGTGAATGGATTCGGGGGAACCCCGCTTCATGAGCAATATCTGTTTAATTTTGCGGTTACTAAAGAGCTGGCGAAGCGAAATGTCAAGCTATACCGGACCTTTGTCGGGAACTTTATGACAAGTATTGATATGGCAGGTCTATCCGTCTCGGTGATGAAGCTCGACGAGGAACTAAAGGAGCTGTTATCCAAGGAGAGCGACGCACCAGCTTTTAAAGTAACCGGACATGAGCAAAGACCCGAGTATCCTGTAGCAGACGACACGGCCTCTCAGGATGAAACCGCTTCCTACGTTGTTGAAGTTCATGAGGAGTGGGCTCAAATTACGGGTAATCAGGTTACTTTGCCAAATATGATCTATTGGGTTCATCAGATGGGTGAGGTGATCATCCAGAATGAGATTCCTTTCTGCGAACTGGATGCCCACGCCGGCGATGGCGATTTTGGGATGAGCGTAGCGAAGGGATTTAAGCAACTGAAACGCGAATGGCGGGGCATCGTAACCCAGCCGGAGTTAACCATTGCGAGTTTCTTGAACGCCTGTTCGCTCGTCATCATGGAATATTGCGGGGGTGCCTCCGGCCCGATTTGGGGTTCTGCATTCCGTGCGGCAAGCAAGGCGATCGAAGGTAAAGAAGAACTTAGCGTCGCTGATTTTGCGGAGATGCTGCAAGCGGCGGTGAGGGGGATCCAATCCACGGGAGAACGGTCTTTTGGACGGGGGGCTGTTGTTGGGGATAAGACACTGATTGATGCGCTTGTTCCATGTGCGAACGCCTGGTTGCAATGCGCGGAGAGCGGAGACCATTTCCTGACGGCTTTCGCCAAAGGAGCCGAGGCAGCCGTTGAAGGTGCAAAAGCGACGGAGCAAATCGTTGCCCGGATGGGACGTGCAGGAACGGTGGGCGAAAGGAGCTTGGGTTATCCGGATGCAGGGGCTTATGCTTTGGGGGTTATTTTTACAGCATTATCTAATGAGATGAAGTAGGAGTTTACTTTCATACTTAAGGGGACGAATCAATGAGAAAAAGTATCGCATTACTCAAAAAGCCGCAAGGACTCTTGGCCTTATCCCTAGTGCTTGTCCTTCTCGGCAGCCTGTTCGCCGGCATGTTGAATACCTCTTTCTACTCGGTGGATGTGAAGAAAATTAAGTTTCAAGCGGACCATGGTACGCTCAGCGGGTTGCTGTACATGCCGGAAGGGGCAGGAGCGGAGGACCCACGGCCGGTGATTATCACTACCCACGGGTACTTAAACTCCAAGGAGATGCAGGATGCGCCTGCAATCGAAATGTCCAGACGAGGGTACATCGTACTCGCTCTCGACATGTACGATCATGGGGATTCGCGATGGAGCGGGGATATCAAGGTCGGAGAACAGTTCTCCACCTTCTGGATTTACTCTCAATTTGACGCGGCAAAGTATATCTACGGGCAAGATTACACGAAGAAGGATGACAAAGGGAATGCTTACATTGCCGTAAGCGGTCATTCGATGGGAGGATTCTCCTCGTTTATCGCTTTGTATATGGATGAAATGACCTCGGTGCAAACCGGATACCGCATGATTTACACCGGGATTTCCGTTGGTTCCGATTTCTCCTATGCTTCGGCCGTGGCCCCGCAGGATCAATTCCAAGCTGCTTTTGGTGACCGGACGGTTGGGATGATTGCGGGTCATTATGATGAATTCTTCTTCAATAAATCAGATGAGGAGAAGAACGCCAAAGAGAAAAAAGTAAAAGGAACGGTTACACATAAAGACTTTGTGGAAACGGCTTCCGGGCGTGCGTTCCTGGGGCTTGCAGCGGATGATACTTCGGCAATGGAAGCTAAGTTTTTCACGGCTGACTCCGGCGAGCTAAAGGATAAAGACACGGTTTTACGCCAATCGCAAACCGGCGAACGGATAATTTTTACACCTAATCAAACACATCCATGGAATCATTTTTCAACCACAACGACTTCGCATTTGATTGATTTTTATGCACATGCGTTTGAAGGCGTGACTTCACCCAATCAGAAAAATGTGGACCTTGGTTCCGGGCATCAAATCTGGTGGTTGAAGGAAGCTTGCAATTTCATTGCGATGATCGGCTTCTTCCTCTTTATTGTCCCGTTCATCTCGTTACTGATAAAGCTGCCTTTCTTCAACAAGTCCGTCACGGAACGTTTGGAAGCGGTAGCTGCACCAACAACAACGTGGCAAAAGACCGCATTCTGGATCTCTATTGTTTTCTGCTCGGTTATTCCGGCGATTCTGTATCCAACCTTAATGGATAAACAAACAGAGGGACTAGATACGCTTTCCGTGATTTCAATGGTGCTTCTGGCAGCCGGCATTGTCACCTCTGTCGTCGGCTTTATTCTTTCAGGTTCAAAGAAAGCGGAACCAGAGAAATCCAGCGTGATGCGTAACCTCGGAGTCGGGGGCGCCGCACTAACGGTTGTATCCTTACTCATGTGGGTGCTGTTTGCGAATGCGAAACAAATTCTCACTTTAAGCAAAGTCTTTAACGAGCCGACAACGAATCAGGTTGGGTATTGGGCGCTAGTCTCAGCGTTGATTATGGCATTCGTGACGATTGGCTTCTATTATTTCAATAAAAAACAGGGAGGTACAAAATTCGAGCAGTACGGAATCAGCTGGACGCCGGTTTCGATTCTATCAAGCTTATGCACCGCCGTTGTGACCGTAGTTGTTGCCTACCTGATTCTGTTTGGCATGCAGGCGATGTTCGGGACGGACTTCCGAATTTGGACGTTTGCAGTCCGCACGTTCCAAGGCGAATTTATGATAGCAGCGCTGCGTTACATGCCATTCTTCCTCATCTACTATTTCGTAAATACGGTAGCGCTAAATGCGAACACAAGAGATCGAAAAGGGGGCTATGCCCTCGCAATCCTGATGAATGTAGGCGGTCTTCTGCTATGGTTGATCGCTCAATACGGGAAGGACTTCCTGACGGGAACTTCCGTGTATCCGGCACAGGCGTTAAACAGCATTTTGCTCTTCGCATTGATCCCGTGCCTTGCTTTAGCAGCCGTCTATGCCCGCAAGGTCTATGAGAAGACAAACAATGTGTGGCTGGCATCCTTCTTGAATACGATGCTGTTCACCATGATTACCGCAGCTAATACGGTGATGTTCTGGAACTTGGTTTAAGGTTTGACGTAAAAAACGGTCTATGCCCGCGTGAAGTCGGGATAGACCGTTTTTTTATTTTACGTAAGAAAAATTATGTCAACTTTGACCGGTTCATCCTTAGTCTTTCACCGCTTGAATGACCGCGGAGACGAGATAATCCTCAAGTTTCACCCCAGGCACCCACTTTTTGATGAAGGTTTTTGAATCGTCCTTTGGTTGGATGCTGATGTTGGTGAAGCCGCATTGGACTAGCATCTTCTCCAGTTCCGGGATTGAGGAAGCGCCGGATATACACCCGGCATACAGATCTTCAAGATCATTCTTGATCTCGGGAGGTAGTTCCGCTGTCGTAACGACATCCGAGATGGCGAGACGCCCGCCAGGGAGCAGCACCCGATAGGCTTCCCGGAAGACCTGTTCTTTGTTGGGGGAGAGGTTAATGACGCAGTTGGAGATGATCACATTGACGGTTTGATCGGCAACCGGTAAGTTTTCAATTTCGCCTAACCGGAAGTCCACATTTGCAAACCCGCCTTTAAGCGCGTTTTGGCGGGCACGGCTTACCATTTCCGGTGTCATATCCACACCGATGACCTTTCCCGACTCTCCGACTTGCCGCGAGGCGAGAAAACAATCGAAACCACCGCCGCTCCCCAAATCAAGGACGACCTCTCCCGGAGTTAGTTGAGCGATCGCTTGCGGATTTCCGCAACCAAGACCTAAATTGGCGCCATCGGGTACGGCGTTTAATTCCTCGCCGGAATAACCCAAACTGGCCGAGATATCTTTGAAATCGGTAGGGGTACTACAACAGCCGGCGGTATTCGGAGAACAGCAGCTCGATTCAGTGGTGCTGGGCTCGGATACTTGCTGAACCGCAACTTGCCGATAACGCTGGCGGACGTTTTGACGGATTTCGTCATGGGTTAGTTTGGTCATTGTTATTCCTCCTTAGGTTAACTAGCAGGAAACGGTACAGCAAGAATCGGTTGGTACCGGACGAAGATGTAAAAATTCGGTGATTCGGGCGATCAAGCGCTTCTTCGGTGGTTTTGGTGTAATCCACATCCAGGCTTCGCGATTTATCCTTTGGAGCTCTGACGCTTGTAATTTCATTAACACTTCAGCGGTATACACTTCACTCAACACGGTCATCCCTCACTTCTAATTTGATATTTGCAAGTAAAAGTTTACATGAATATCCGTATGGATGGGGAGGTTGATCAAACAATAACGACATTCACACCTTTGTTAAGACATTATCGCTTTGTTTATCCAAATCCTGCCTTGTTATAGTTATACTCCGTTAACTTGCAAAATGCAAATAATATTTTGTGATACTGAACAAATAAGCAATTGATTATATAATTATATACGATTAAGATTGAATAAGGATCATCAACATGAATAAGAGGAGGTGCATTCTAGTGGATGCGGATCAAACGATCGATGATATGGCTGAGACATTTAAGTTGCTTGGCGATAAAACTAGACTAACGATTATGGCATTTCTGAAGGAACGTGAGCTTTGCGTCTGTAATATAGTTGATTTAATTCAAATGTCGCAGCCCAGCGTCAGCCAACATTTGCGAAAAATGAAGGCAGGAGGATTGGTCACGGAAGTTCGCCGCGGAAAGTGGACCTACTACTCCCTAAGATTAACGGAGAAGCCGTACGTCGAAGAACTGCTTAAGCACCTGCCATCCCAGGCATCGAAGGTGAAGCAGTTATTGGATTGTGAATCGGCATCCTCTTGCGATGATTAGTTTACCAATGATACAAGGATGGTGAGAAGTTTGTCAGGCAAACAAACACGAAGATTATCTTTTCTTGATCGATACTTGACGATATGGATATTTGCTTCGATGGCCATGGGGCTTCTGCTTGGAAGATTTGTACCGAGTTTTTCTGAGTATCTTTCTCGCTTGCAAGTGGGAACAACCTCGATCCCGATCGCCATCGGGCTGATCGTCATGATGTATCCTCCATTGGCTAAGGTGAAATACGAGAAATTGGGCCGCGTCTTTAAGGATGGGAAGGTGTTACTCCTTTCCTTACTGCAAAACTGGGTTATCGGACCAATCCTGATGTTCCTCTTGGCGATTCTGCTGCTTAGTGACATGCCGGAGTATATGGTGGGCTTAATCATGATTGGCCTGGCTAGATGTATCGCGATGGTACTAGTATGGAGCGATTTAGCTAAAGGCGACCCGGAATATACCGCTGGATTGGTCGCGTTTAACTCGATTTTTCAAATTTTGTTTTACTCGGTATTCTCTTACGTATTTATCACGGTTCTCCCCGAATGGTTTGGTATTCAAGGCGCCCGAGTGGATGTGTCAATGGGAGAGATTGCTCGCAGCGTATTGATTTATCTAGGAATTCCGTTTGCGGCCGGGCTGTTGTCTCGGGTTGTAGGGATTCGCTGGAAAGGAAAGGAGAAATATGAACAGGAGTTTGTGCCCAGAATCAGCCCGTTAGCCCTCATTGCCTTATTATTCACGATTGTGCTGATGTTCTCATTGAAGGCCGATCTGATGATGAAACTGCCTTTAGACGTGGTTCGCATTGCCATCCCAATGATCATTTATTTCGTGGTCATGTTCCTTTTGTCGTTCTTTCTGTCCAAAAAAGCGGGTACGACTTACCCCGTTGCCACTTCGTTGTCTTTCACGGCGGCGAGCAACAATTTCGAACTAGCCATTGCCGTGGCCATCGGCGTTTTCGGTATTGATTCCGGTGTTGCATTTGCAGCGGTCATCGGGCCGCTTGTGGAAGTGCCTGTATTGATAGCGCTAGTGAATGTTGCTTTGCGTTTCAAACGGAAGCATTTCGATTCGTTTTCGGCTAAACCTAATTAAGATGCTAAAGGAGATGTTCTGATCCAATGGAGAAAAAAACGATTTATTTCTTGTGTACCGGTAATTCCTGTCGAAGTCAAATGGCCGAAGGTTGGGCGAAGAATTATTTACCGGAAGGTTGGGAGGTTTATAGCGCCGGGATCGAGGCGCATGGTTTGAATCCGAATGCGGTTAAGGCTATGACCGAGGTTGGCATTGATATCTCGGAGCAAACTTCGGATCTAATCGATATGGAACGCTTGAACCATGCGGATATGGTCGTCACGCTGTGTGGAGACGCTGCGGACCGCTGTCCGATGACACCGCCTCAGGTTCGCCGCGAGCACTGGGGATTTGACGATCCGGCAAAAGCCACGGGAACAGATGAAGAGAAGTGGGCGGTGTTCCAGCGCGTCCGTGATCAAATTGGCGAGCGGATTCAGCGTTTTGCAGCTGAAGAAGCGAATGAATAGGATATTTCATTATAATCCAGACCGGCCGTTTCGCGAATCGCCGGATTTATATTTGTGTTATTGGGGAAAAGAAAAGTGCGCTCCACTTCATTCCTTTGGTCCAGGTGTCCGTGACATCTATAAAATCCACTTTATCCATTCGGGACGGGGGATTGTAAAGGTTGAGGGTGAAACCTACGAGTTGACCGGAGGACAGGCGTTTATCGCGTATCCCGAGCGGGTTATATTCTATCAAGCCGATGAAAGTGACCCCTGGACGTATTCCTGGATCGGCTTCCGTGGAGATCAAGTGACGGAAGTTTTAGACCGAACCCGGTTAAGTCCGGCATTCCCCGTGTTTCCAATGGACACACGATTGATGCCTCAATTATACGATTTGCTGGGGGATGCGGAGGATACAGCCGCCACCCGCGATTTACGCCTTCAAGCGTTGCTGCACGAATTTTTAACGTTGTTAGTGGAGCTTGTCCCTGCATCCGGAAGTTCTAACGCTGCAAGCACACAAGCAAAAGATTCGTATATCCATCACTGCCTTGATTTCCTGCATAGTCATTATAGCGAAGAGATTACCGTTGGCCAGTTAGCCGCGATCGTAGGGCTAGACCGGAAATATTTATCGTCACTGTTTAAGCAGGTTACAGGAATGCCGCCGCAGCAATATCTGTTGAATTACCGGATGGAGAAGGCCTGCTTTTTACTGGAGAAGGCCCACTATTCAATCGCCGAAGTTGCGCGCTCGGTCGGATATCAAGATGCTTTGCTATTCTCCAAAATGTTCAAGAAAAAGAGGGGTGTCTCACCTACCGACTATCGTGGGAAATTCCAATAATCAGACATTATGCCATAGGAATCATCCGTGTTGATATAGGTGTGCCGCTCCCGGTGTATTATATTGAACATATAAAACACTAAAGGAGGACAAACATTCATGTATCAAGCAGCTGACAACAGATACGAAACGATGACATATAACCGTTCGGGACGGAGCGGATTGAAGTTACCAGCCGTCTCGCTCGGCCTATGGCATAATTTCGGCGGGATCGATGTGCTCGAGAATGGGCGTGCCATGCTGCACCGAGCATTCGATTTAGGGATCACGCATTTCGATCTGGCCAACAATTATGGACCGCCGGCAGGCTCTGCCGAGGAAACGTTTGGACGGGTGCTTCGCGAGGATCTTCGTCCCTATCGCGACGAGATGATCATTTCTACCAAAGCGGGTTATTACATGTGGCCAGGACCCTATGGAGAATGGGGTTCGAAAAAATATCTGGTCTCAAGCCTGGATCAAAGCTTGAAGCGGATGGGACTGGAATATGTTGATATTTTCTACCATCATCGTCCGGATCCAAACACGCCGCTGGAAGAAACGATGGCCGCACTCGACCTCATCGTACGCCAAGGGAAAGCGCTATATGTGGGACTGTCCAACTATCGTCCGGAAGAGACGCGGGAGGCGTCACGGATCCTGAAACAATTGGGTACACCAGCCGTCATCCATCAGCCAAACTATTCGATGATGAACCGCTGGATCGAGGAGGGGCTGCAGGATGTACTGGAGGAAGAAGGCATCGGCTCGATCGTGTTCTCCCCACTCGAGAAAGGTATTCTGACCGACCGTTATTTGAACGGAATTGCACCGGACTCCCGTGCTGCCGGACCTAGTGTATTCCTTCGTCCGGAGGACTTGAATGAGGAACGGATCACGAAAATCAAGCAGTTGAATGAATTGGCAGCCACAAGAGGACAGAAGCTATCGCAGATGGCCTTGAGTTGGGTGTTGCGTGGAGGTAGAGTGACCTCCGCACTGATTGGCGCCAGCAAGGTGAGCCAAATCGAAGATGCGGTTGGCGCTTTGACCCATCCGACGTTTACGTCGGAGGAGCTTCGCCGAATTGACGAGATTTTAGGGTTTTAAGAAATTTCAGCACACAAGCGTCGCCCGAAGGAGATTCGGGACGGCGCTTTTTTTCTACTAAATTTCCCCGCCGTATTGAGCTTTGCCCCGATTAACCAGTATAATATGTCGAGTGTACCCTTTTTGCTTAAATCGAGAGTTACGAACCATATTTCCTATAGAAAAGGTGTTAAAATTCAATGAGTATTTTAAACGTAGAACGGTTAAGTCACGGTTTTGGGGATCGGGCCATCTTTAATGACGTGTCCTTCCGCCTGTTGAAAGGTGAGCATATCGGACTAGTCGGAGCCAATGGCGAGGGCAAATCGACGTTCATGAACATTATTACGGGGAAGCTGCAGCCAGACGAAGGCAAAGTCGAATGGGCTAGACGCACGCGTGTCGGTTATCTGGACCAACATGCGGTGTTGGAGAAAGGGATGACAATCCGCGACGTGCTGCGCGGAGCCTTCCAATACCTGTTTGACTTGGAACAGGAAATGAACGATATGTATGGCAAAATGGGCGAGGTGTCGCCGGAAGAACTGGAGCAGTTGCTCGAAGACGTGGGCACGATACAGGATACGCTCACGAATCAGGACTTTTACCTGATCGATGCGAAGATCGATGAAACGGCCCGTGGCTTGGGATTAACCGATATCGGACTCGATAAGGATGTCAATGACCTCAGCGGGGGGCAGCGGACCAAAGTGCTGCTGGCCAAGCTTCTGCTTGAGAAGCCTGACATTCTGTTGCTTGACGAGCCAACCAACTATTTGGATGAACAACATATCGAATGGTTAAAGCGATATTTACAGGAATATGAGAACGCATTTATCCTGATTTCGCACGACATCCCGTTCCTGAATAGCGTCATTAACTTGATTTACCATATGGAAAATCAAGAGCTGAACCGCTACGTTGGCGACTATGATAATTTTCTGCAGGTGTACGAGGCGAAAAAGCTACAGTTGGAGTCCGCCTACAAACGCCAGCAGCAAGAGATCGCTGACCTTAAGGACTTTGTGGCGCGCAACAAAGCCAGCGTGGCGACACGCAACATGGCGATGTCGCGGCAGAAGAAGCTCGACAAGATGGATATCATCGAGCTGGCAAAGGAGAAGCCGAAACCACAATTTAACTTCAAAGATGCCCGGACATCCGGCAAGTTGATCTTTGAGACAACGGATCTGGTGATCGGGTACGATTCACCGTTATCGAGACCGCTCAATCTGCGGATGGAACGCGGGCAAAAAATCGCCCTTGTCGGTGCAAACGGGATCGGGAAAACGACGCTCCTGCGCAGCATCCTGGGTCAAATCCCGGCGATCTCCGGCTCGGCACGCCTCGGCGATCTACTGGAGATCGGCTACTTCGAGCAGGAAATGAAGGACGCCAACTACAATACATGTATCGAGGAAATCTGGAACGAGTTCCCTTCGTATACGCAGTTCGAGGTACGTGCAGCCTTAGCCAAATGCGGTCTGACAACCAAACATATCGAGAGCAAGGTTGCCGTGCTGAGTGGCGGCGAGAAAGCAAAGGTTCGGTTATGCAAACTGATTAACCGGGAAACCAATCTGCTGGTGCTCGACGAACCTACGAACCATTTGGACGTTGATGCAAAGGATGAGCTGAAACGTGCCCTGCAAGCCTACAAGGGCAGTATTCTGTTGATTTCTCACGAACCGGAATTCTATCGCGATATCGTCACAGAGACGTGGAACTGCGAATCGTGGACTACGAAAATGCTGTAGGAGATTTTGTATATGGATGCAAACTAGTAATAAGAATGTCCTATGTTAATTCATAGGGCATTTTTGTTGTGGGCGGCCGATCTAATTTAGCTTTATGGCCTCTTTGCATGATTGTCCCGTTTAATCAGGAGCAGACAGAGCAATACTTCCACATTTGAACAAAGGTATATCTATTCCCAAATCAAGAAGATGAATACTAGATTTGATTTTCACTACATGCTGAGTGAACGGGATAAGAGTGAAAAGGCGCTCAAAGGGTAACTGGGAAAGGGACTCTGTCATTCATTGCCGCGAAATCAGTTGTTGGTTATAATAGTTAGGTAGATTATTAAGAAAGTGGGAACAGTATGGGCCGCAAATGGAACAATATTAAAGAGAAGAAAGCTTCGAAAGACGCCAATACCAGCCGGATCTACGCGAAATTCGGCGTCGAAATTTATGTTGCCGCTAAGAAAGGCGAACCGGATCCGGAATCGAACCGCGCTTTGAAGGTCGTTCTGGAACGGGCAAAAACGTACAATGTACCTAAGGCGATCATTGACCGCGCCCTCGATAAGGCCAAGGGCAGTTCGGACGAAGTATACCAGGAGTTGCGTTACGAAGGCTTTGGGCCTAACGGCTCCATGGTGATTGTAGATACATTGACGAATAACGTGAACCGTACCGCACCGGAAGTACGTTCCGCTTTCAACAAGAATGGCGGGAACATGGGCGTAAGCGGATCGGTTTCTTATATGTTTGACGCGACAGCGGTCATCGGGATGGAAGGCAAGACCATCGATGAAGTGTTTGAAATCCTGATGGAAGCCGATCTCGAGGTGCGTGATATCGTCGAGGAGGACGAGGCGGTCATCGTCTATGCCGAGCCGGATCAATTCCATTCCGTTCAGGAAGCACTCAAAAACGCCGGAATCACGGAGTTTACGGTTGCGGAATTGACCATGCTGGCGCAAAACTACGTTACTTTACCGGCGGATGCCGAAGCGCAATTTGAGAAACTGATTGATGCGCTGGAGGACTTAGAAGACGTGCAGCAAGTGTATCATAACGTGGAATTTGCTGAGTAATCCCTCTGCTGAGGCGATTTGGAAACGGGCTGATAAGAAGAACTCTTCTATCAGCCCGTTTTTGCGCTCAACAACATAATATACATTGAAGGATAGGAAGTAGTTAGGAAGGGGCTTATTATGACAAGCTGGAATTTAACCGGACTGCGGACGGAGC
>RCUU01000964.1_pt1 | contig 14674 bp, 12 predicted proteins | sample 2166211 | NCBI WGS metagenome assembly RCUU01 (sample SAMN09932620, study PRJNA488358) | compost metagenome | feature: garden; material: soil; isolation source: compost soil in phenylacetic acid-enriched culture | place: Germany: Experimental Botanical Garden Goettingen | collected 2016-01-27
TATTTAGGATAGACTTTGGCAATCCGAATCCGAACCGAATTCCCCGGGAGGCCGCTCTAGTACTCTCGGTTATCCACCTCTAATTCAGCGGTTACTTCAGTAAAGACGGTTTCAGGGGTGACAATCCTTTTGGGCAGCGTCCGCCCTTCCGTCAGCTCTCTCACCGCCTGCATCAGATTCGGTCCAAGCAGGGGATTGCATTCCACCACCGCGTTGATTTTGCCTTCGGCCATGCTTCTTAACGCCCTGCGCGTCCCGTCGACGGAAATGATCACGATATCCTTCCCCGGCCTAAGCCCGTAAGCCTCGATAGCTTTGATGGCGCCCAGCGCCATATCGTCATTATGAGCGTACAGCACATCCATCTCTCCACCGTGTTTCTGCAAAAAAGAGCGCATGACCTTCTCCCCCTGTTCCAGCGTAAAATCGGCATGCTCACTTTCCAGCACCTTGAATCTCTTATCCCCGAGAACCGTATCCGCAAATCCCCGGCCGCGATCAATGGACGGCGTCGAGCCCTCCGTCCCCTTCAGTTCCACGATTTGGATTGGCCCGGGGTGACCAACCATTTTATCCAGCAGGAATTTGCCCGCCTTCTTCCCTTCTTCGTACAAATCGGAACCGATCAGAGTCACGTAATTGGACGCATCGACCGCCCTGTCGACGATGATCACCGGGATTCCGGCCTCCTCGGCCTCGTCCAGGATCGGTACCCATCCGGTCTGAATAACCGGAGCGATCGCGATCACATCGACCTTGCGCGAGATAAAGCTGCGGACCGCCTCAAACTGCTTTTCTTGAGATTGCTCGGCATTTTCAAACAGCAGCTCGATCCCCGCCTCTTTGGCCGCCGTCTTGATCGATTGGCTATTCGCGTTCCGCCAGTCGCTCTCCGAACCGAGCTGGGAGAACCCCAGCACAATGCGGTGTTTCTCCGCAGCCGGCTCTCTTGAGGAAAGCTCAGGCCCCGAGGTGACATAGGTCATGGCCGTTTGATCCGCTTCAGGGTGAACCCAAGTCTCCTCCGCGGTTCCGGCCTGGCAGCCGGAGAAGATGAACAGAAGAGCAAGCAGGGCCAGAAGAAGCATGGGTTTCCATAATGTGAAGCGATTGCGCCTACGCATAACACGTCTTCCCCCTATTTCGTGATATCCCATTAACCGGAAGCTTATCACAAGCGATTTCACCGGAAAAGAGCGAAAAAAACCTGAGCGTTTCGCCACAGGTTTTTTTCGTAAGCCTCCCCGTTCGTTCCTTACCCTCGCTCGGCCAGCCGACGCTCACCAAGCAGCCTCTGCAGCAAGATAAACAGCAGGAGCAATACGCCGATCACGATCCGCGTCCACCAAGAGCTAAGGGTACCTTCAAAGCTAATAATCGTCTGAATCACGCCCTGAATCATGACCCCAAAGAAAGTACCAACAACATACCCAACGCCGCCGGTAAGCAGCGTCCCGCCGATCACCACGGCGGCGATCACGTCCAGCTCCATCCCGTTCGCATGGAGTCCGTAGCCGGAAAGCATATAGAATGTAAACACAACACCGGCCAATGCGGAGCAAAGTCCGCTGAAGCCGTAGACCATCAATTTCGTGCGGGCTACCGGCAACCCCATCAGCAAAGAGGATGCCTCACTCCCCCCGATGGCGTACGCGTTTCGTCCGAATTTCGTGTAATGGGCCAAATAAATGCCAAGGGCAACCACGACCAAAGCGATGATGACGCTAATGGATACGAAGTGATCGCCCGGCAGCTTGATCTTCGTCTGGGCCGCCGCCGTGTAAAAGGCATTATCGATCGTAATCGTGTTGATGCTGATGACGTAGCACAGGCCGCGGGCCAGGAACATCCCCGCCAACGTCACGATAAACGGCTGAATGTTGAAATAATGAATCGCCGCCCCCATCGCCGTTCCGAATCCCGTCCCCATGATCAGAACGAGTAAAATCACGAGCGCGGGCGGCCACCCCTGCTGAAGCAGGCTCGCGGAAACCATCGTCGTCAAGGCGATCACCGAGCCGACCGACAAGTCGATCCCCCCGGACACGATCACGAAGGTCATGCCGACCGCGGTAATAAGCAGAAAGGCGTTGTCGATCAGCAGATTGAGCAGCACCTGCCCGGAGAAGAACCCGGTATACCGGAACGAGCCGGCGACGAACATCAGCAGAAACAGGCCGATCGTTACCCCTAACGGAATGTAATTACGTTTAAGCATGCGGCTTCACCCCCGGTTTCGCCGCAGTCGGCGTTCCTGGCTTCTTCCGATTCCCGCTCAGGGCAGCCCGGAATTGATCGGATTGGATCAAACAAACCGCGAGAACGACAACCGCCTTAACGACCAGCGTGATTTCCGGCGGTACGCCCACCATGTAAATCGTTGTCGTCAGCGTCTGAATAATGAGCGCCCCCACCAGTGTCCCCGCCAAATGGAATCGCCCCCCGTTTAAGGAAGTCCCGCCGACAACCACGGCCAAAATCGCGTCCAGCTCGTACCATTGCCCGGCATTGTTCCCGTCCGCGCTCGAAACGTTGGAGCTGAGCAGCAGACCCGCCATCCCTGCGCATAAGCCGCAGAACGAATAAACGGCCAAGGTCACCGTCCGAGACCGGACACCCGCCAACCGGCTGGCCGTGGGCTTGCAGCCGACCGCCTCGATAAACAGTCCTAATGCGGTTTTGCGGGTCAGCAAGGAGGCGACCGCAAATACGGCCGCAACCACAAAGATCGAAAACGGCAGCGAAAGCCAAAATCCGGCTCCCAGATATTGATACTTGGAGCTCTGTACCGTAATGATCTGTCCGTTTGTAATCAGCTGCGCGATCCCTCGCCCGGCTACCATCAGGACCAGGGTGGCTATGATCGGCTGGATGCCGACCCGGGAGACCAGAAATCCGTTCCAGAGGCCAAGCACGGCGCACAGAACCAGCGCGAGGCCGACGGCGGACAGAACGGGAATCAAGCTATTCTGGTCCGTCGCCCGGCTAATCTGCAAACAGGCCATCGCTCCCGCAATCGCTACAACCGAGCCGACAGACAGGTCGATGCCTCCGGTCGCAATTACCAGAGTCATCCCGATCGCCACGAGAATTAGCGGAGAACCAAAATTCAGGATGTCGATCAAACTGCCGTAGAGATGGCCGTCCCGCATTTTGATGGAGAAGAAGTCCGGCGAATAAATCAAGTTAAACAAGAGCAACAAGGCGAGCACGAGCAAAGGCCATACCAAACGATGTTTTCTCATCCCTTCTCCCCTCCGGCGATCGCCTGCATCACCTGCTGCTGATTCATTTCGGCGCCCCTCATTTCCTTCACCTTCCGGCGGTCGCGGAGCACGGCGATCCGATCGCTCACCCGCAGCACCTCCTCCAGCTCGGAAGAGATAAACAACACGCTCATCCCCTTCTCCGCCAGCGTCAGTACCAGCTTCTGAATTTCCGTCTTAGCGCCGATGTCGATTCCGCGGGTCGGCTCATCCAGAATGAGCAGCTTGGGCTCGGTCACCAGCCATCGGGCTAGCAGAACCTTCTGCTGATTGCCGCCGCTCAAGTTGCGGATCAATTGCTCCGAATCGGGCGGATGAATATTCAGCAGGCGGATATACTCCTCCGCAATTTCCTCTTGGCGTTTGCGCGGAATTGCGCGAGACCACCCCTTCGCCGCCTGAAGCGCCAATACGATGTTCTCACGAACGGTCAAATCGTCGATAATGCCTTCCTTCTTCCGGTTCTCGGAGCAAAAGGCAATGCCTACGTCTATGGCCTGACGGGGGGAGTGAATACTCCCGCCGCTGCCGGCCATTTGAAGGCTTCCCTGATCGTGCCGGTCGGCCCCGAAGAGAAGGCGGGCCATTTCGGTCCGACCGGAGCCAAGCAATCCGGCTAACCCGACAATCTCCCCTTGGTGAATCTGCAAATCGAAGGGCTCGATCGACCCTTGCTTCCCCAGTCCCGCCGCGTTCAACAGCCATTCGCCTTCCGGCTTACCGCCGTCCGCCGCCGAGCTTGGGAATTCCTCCAGCAGCTCCAGTTCTTTGCCGATCATCTTCGACACCAACTCGATGCGGGGAAGCTCATTCACGAGATACTCCCCCATGAATTCCCCACCGCGAAGGATCGTAATGCGGTCGGAGATTTCGTAGACCTGATCCAAAAAATGCGTGACGAACAAAATCGCCAGTCCCTCTTCTTTCAGCTTCCGCATAATGGCAAACAACTGCCGAACCTCGCTCTGATCCAAGCTGGAGGTCGGTTCATCCAGAATCAACACTTTGGCGGAAATGCTGAGCGCCCGTGCAATGGCGACCAACTGTTGAACCGCAACCGAATAAGTTTCGAGCGAACGGGTCACATCGATGTCCAAATGCAGCCTTTCCTTCAGCAGACGCTCCGCGTTCCGGTTCATTTCCTTCCAACGGACCCGGCCGAACCGGTAAGGCTCGTGGCCGATATAAATATTTTCCGCAACAGACAAGTTCGGGCAAAGGTTGATCTCCTGATAAACGGTGCTGATGCCGGCAAGCTGCGCCTCCTGCGGACTATGCACCCTGATCGGCGACCCTACCATCTCCACAAGGCCTTGATCCGCGGCGTAAACCCCGGTCAACACCTTGATCAAGGTCGATTTGCCGGCACCGTTCTCGCCCATCAGCGCATGCACCTCACCGGGAAACAGCCGGAAATTCACATTTTTCAGTGCTATTACGCCGGGAAATGTTTTATGGATCCCCGACATGTGCAGAATCGGTTCCATAGGCTCCATATCCTTCATCTCGCTTAATACTTCCGGTTAGGCAGCTCACGCTTGGCGTCTTCGGAAGTAAACACGCCTTCTTCGGTCACGATCCGCTTCTCGATTTCCTTACCGTCGACGACATCTTGAACGGCTTGCATCAGTTGGGGTCCCAGCAGCGGGTTACATTCCACGATAAAATTGATTTTGCCTTCGCTAGCCGCGACGAACCCGTCTTTGACCCCGTCCACCGTGATAATGAGGATGTCCTCACCCGGCTTCAACCCGGCCGCTTCAATCGCTTGGATGGCTCCTAGTCCCATATCATCATTGTGGGCATACAGCACATCGATCTTCTTATTCGCCTTCAGGAAGGACTGCATGACTTCTTTCCCCTTCGCCCGCGTAAAGTCACCGGTTTGCGAAGCAATCACTTTCAGATTCGGATTCGCCGCGATCACTTCCGCAAAACCCTTCTGGCGGTCGATCGCCGGTGCGGAACCCGTCGTTCCCTGCAGCTCCACGATGTTGATCTCCTCGGTCGAGTCCTTGAATCGATCCACCAGCCATTGTCCAGCCCGGCGTCCCTCTTCCACGAAGTCGGAACCGATAAACGTCTTGTACAGCGAGTCGTCTGGAGAATCGACCGCTCGGTCAGTCAGAATCACCGGAATCCCGGCGTCCTTCGCTTCCTTCAGCACGGTATCCCAACCCGACTCCACCACCGGCGAAAAAGCGATGACATCCACTTTCTGCTGGATGAAGGTACGAATCGCTTTAATCTGGTTTTCCTGCTTCTGCTGGGCGTCGGAGAACTTCAGCTCGAAGCCGGCCTCTTTGGCCGAATCTTGAATCGATTTCGTGTTCGCCGTTCTCCATCCGCTTTCCGCGCCAACCTGCGAAAATCCAAGCACGATTTTTTTGCTTTCCGCCGTTGTGTCCTTCGCGTTTTCCGTCGTTGTGTTGCTTGCCGAATTGGATTGCTCCGCTTGTTTGCCGCCGTTATTCGCCGGCTCCTGGGCATTCCCGCCCGAGCCGCTGCCGCCGCATGCGGACGCCAAGAGAAGCAGCAAGGATGCCGCAACAATCAGTCCGGATTTTTTGATCGAAACCATCTTCAAATTCCTCCCCTTTTTGGATCACCATGGTCTGGCGTGATCCGATTATAAAACGCTTACATCCTCTCGAGATACGGAGTTTCATCGCAGACGTTTGCGTTTTCTTTCGTTTCTATACTCCACTTCGATCTGTCCAGTTTGTTTTTTTGCGGCGTTCCTTTGTTTTCTTATGAATGATTGCGTTTTCAAGGGGGTTGCTTCATAATATGGGATCAAAAGAGCCCTTCTTGAAAGGCAGGCCTCCCATGAAGCTGATCAATTGGATCTCCTCCAGCCTGCGCGCGAAGCTCCTCCTGATGTTCCTGTTCCTGACGGTCATTCCGCTCATCGCCATCGGGTTGGTCGCTTATCAGAAGTCTTACAACACGGTCTACGAGAACAGCAAAGCCAGCGCAGTGCTCACGGCGGATCAACTGGCGCGAAGCCTGGGAACGTTGTTCACCGACAGCAGTAAATTGCTTGAACTCGGCAACCATTCGCAGGTGCTGCATTTTCTCTACTCGCAAAACGACACCTATGAGGATGCCAAAGAGATCCTGCGGACGATCGACTCCTACCGTCAAACCTACAAATATGAAAGCGTCCTGAATATTACCATGATCAACCTGTACGGGAGGGGCATCAGCGAACGGCGCGGTGTATTTGTGCTGGATAAAAACCCGCTGCGTAATCCCCATTTCGCCTATTTAATCGACAATCCCGATGTCGTACTCACCGTCCCTCCGCTTGACGCCCTGACGTTGGACCATCCCGACGGACTTCAGGAGAAACCCGCCATTTCGATCATGGCCGCCGTCAAACAGCGGATTACGCACGAAACGATCGGCTTCATCGTCATCGATGTAGATGCTTCGGCGGTCAGCCGATTCTGCGACGAGGTCAAAGTGGGCGAAACCGGATTCTTCTATATCGTCGACGCCAGCGGACGTCCCATCTTCATGCCGTCCGGGCTCGTCCCGGATCAGGTCTTGCCGGAGCGGGACGTCTTGGCCCGAATGGCTACCGGCGCTTTGACCAGTTATGTCGATAAATCGAACGGAGGGCCGAAGTTCATCTTCGCCTCCTCCCCCCAGGCCGCAGGCTGGAAAATCATCGGCCAGGTCAACTTGCGCGAAATCGTCAAAGAGGCCGATTCGATTCGGCAACTCATCATCGTCAGCGTGGCGCTGAGCATTTTGTTTGCCGTTTCTTTGCACTTTTTTATTTCCTCCCGGCTCACGCGCCCGCTCAAGCTGCTGAAGAACAAGATGAAGCTGGCCGCATCCGGCTTTCTGGAATCCAAGGTCACACCCGCAGGCAATGATGAAGTCGCTGACCTGGGGCGCAGCTTTAACATTATGCTTGGGAAAATCAAGGCCCTGCTCGAGCAAAGCATCCGGGAACAGGAAGAGATCAAGAAAGCCGAATTGCGCGCCCTGCAAGCCCAGATCAACCCTCACTTTCTGTACAATACGCTCGATTCGATCCTGTGGATGGCGGAGGCGGGCAAGAACGACAGGGTCATCACGTTGGTGCAATCGCTCTCCCGGCTGTTCCGCATCAGCTTAAATCGCGGGCGCGACTGGATCCCCTTGGAGAAGGAAATTGAACATGTCCACAGCTACCTGATCATTCAACAGATGAGGTATCGTGATATTTTGGAGTACCGGATCGAGGTGGAGCCGCATCTCCTCCCCTGCTCCGTTCTCAAAATGACGCTCCAACCGATCGTGGAAAACGCGCTGTATCACGGCATCAAAAATAAGCGGGGCAAAGGAATGATTACGGTATCTGCTCAGGAATCCGGGCGCGAGCTTCAGCTAACCGTAAGGGACAACGGGTGCGGAATGCCTGCGGATAAGCTCGAACGGCTGCGCCGCGATTTGCTGAACGGACGCCTGCCCGTGGAAACCGGCGAAGAAGTGTCGGGCGGCTTTGGACTTCATAACGTCCATCAGCGGATCAAGCTATTTTATGGCGAACCCTACGGGGTCGCGATCGACAGCGTTGCCGGAGAAGGCACGACCGTAACGATATCCATTCCAAGAGGCAAGGAGGAATGACCGATGAAGAAAGTGCTGCTCGTCGATGATGAGATTCTCGTCAGGGAGAACATTCGGGATTGCATTCCGTGGGAACGGGAAGGGTTCGAGTATCTCGGCGACGCTTCCGACGGAGAGATGGCTCTGCCGATGATCGAGCAGTTGCAGCCCGATATCTTGATCACCGACATTAAAATGCCGTTTATGAATGGCCTTGAGTTATGCCATGTGGTGCGCGCTAAATTCCCTCAAATCAAGATCATTATTTTGAGCGGACACGGGGAATTCGATTATGCCAGAAAAGCGCTCAGCCTTGGCGTGGAGGAGTATTGTCTGAAACCGATCAGCGCCTCGGATCTGGTTGGGTTGCTTCGGGCGGTAGGCGACAAGATCGATAAGGAGCGAAGCGAAAAGGAACAGCTCGCGGGGTTGATGCGCCGGGAACTGGAGAAAGCCGGGAATTCACGGCACAAGCTGTTAAGCGATTTATGCGGAGGGCTGTTGTCCGCACCGGAGGCCATTCAAACGGCCGAAACTTTATCGGTTCCGTTGGTTGCCCGCTGGTATGCCGTAACGATTATCGATCTGCGTCCTGCGGAACCTTCAACCGGAGAAATGGATGTCGAGGGTGCCGCGGATTGGACCGATCTGTTAGAGCATATTCAGAAAGAGTGCGATCATCGCCAGATGCTGCAGTATCCAGCCAGCCGGACCAAAAAGGTATGTATCGTCAAAGGGGATACGGAAAGTGCGATCAAGAAATTGCTGGAGCCTTTTCGCCGAGTGCAGGCCATCCTCGAAGAACCGGCCTGCCGCTTCCCGCTTTCCCTCGGGATCGGCTCGGGACATGAGCGTATCCAGGGCATTCACCTTTCTTTTCTCGAAGCCGAGGAATCTCTTCACTGGCTACGGCTCACACGGCAAAACCGGCAAAACCTGCTGGAGGCGACGCGCAGCTCCATTCAACACAATATTTTGCTGGACCGGCAGGCCTTTATTCGGTTTCTAAAGATCGGAACCTCCCGGCAACTGTCTTCCTTTATCCCTGAATTCGCCGCCGTACTTCAGTCGATCGATTGGGATGCCTCTCTGACCGGTTACTACATCCTGAACGACCTGACGTTGGAGGTGTTCAAGGTGGCCGAGGAGTCCATCCGGGGACCCGGGGACTCGGGCCAGAGCCTCCGGTCGTTTCAGGGGCGGATCGAAGCGGTGGACCGTTGGGAGGAGGCCTGCGCTTATTTAACCCACCTGGTGGAACAATTCTGGTTGTGGCGCGCCAGATCCACCGACCGTTACGCTGATTTACTTCATCGGGTGAAGGATTATATCGCTGCCAATTATGACAAAGGCTACATTTCCCTGCAGCATGCCGCCGAGCATGTCAGCATGAGCCCGAGCCACCTGAGCAAAATCTTCAGTCAGGAAACCAGTCAAACGTTTATTGAGTTTCTGACGGAAACACGGATTCGCAGAGCGATGGAGCTGCTGCAGTCGACGCAATGCAAAACGTATGAAATCGCTTGTCAGGTCGGCTATAGCGATGCGCATTATTTCTCGAACCTATTTAAGCGGGTGACCGGGATGACGACAACCGAATTCCGTAAACATGGCGCGTTGACCGCTGTCAAAACCAGCATCCGCCTCACAAGGGAGGAGCCGCATGATCATGCCATTTCAGAGTCGCTGGAATAAACGCTCGATAGGGGGCGCTTGGTTGGGAAGGCTGATGAGCGGACGTACCTTGGGGCCGGCGTTGGGTTTGCTGTTGGTGTTGGCGCTCACGGGATGCCAGAGGGCTCCGGCGTCTGTCGCGGAGGGTGGAGGTGCAAGCACTACGGTCTCGACCGCCGCCCCTGTCGCCGTCCTTCCGCCTTCAACTTCGTCTAAGCTCCAAGCGCCGAAGTACATTTTCGGCATCATCTATCCGATGGCGCATCCTTTCTATGAGGAAATCACCCGGCTTGCGGAAGAGGCGGGCTCTCCCGAAAAGGTGAAGCTTGTCGTCAAAGCCCCCGAAACGGTAAGCGTGGAACAGCAAATCCATATGATGGAGACGATGATCCAGCAGCAGGTTGACGGTATCGCGATTTCCCCGATCGATTCCGTCGCGCTCACCCCGATGATCAACAAGGCGGTAGACGCCGGAATTCCCGTCATCTGCTTTGAATCGGACGCCCCGGATAGCCGACGTTCGGCTTATATCGGCACGGACAACGTGGAGGCCGGGGCGGAAATGGGCCGCGTGATCCAGAAACGGATGAAAGATAAAGGCATGGTCCTCGTCGCATCCGGCGTTTCTTCGATGAGTCAGGATCGGGAACGGCTGGAGGGATTGCTGGACTTTTTGCATGACGAAACGAATATCCAGGTGTTGGAGATCCGCCACAACGAGGGGGACGACGGCAAGGCGCTGGCCGACCTGGAAGCGATGATTGACGCCCACCCCCATTTCGATGCCTTCATCTCGGTCGATCTTACCTCCAGCTCCGCCTCCGTGCTCGTCTGGAAAGCGATGGGACTAAACCGTTATGCCGTCGCCTTCCATATGACGCCGGAAATGAAGGAGGGCTTGCGCAACGGACAGATCACTTCCGTGCTTTCGCAAAATGAGGATGGGTGGGGTGGATTGCTGGTCGGCCAATTGCTACGGTTGGCCCGTGGAGAGTCGGTTCCCGCCATTAGTGATACCGGGTGGACGGTCATCGATGGCTCACCCGAAGCGATGGCGTCCAAAACGAAGTAAGAGGCGTAAGCAAAAGCCCTTCCAGCGGCACAACCGCGGAAAGGGCTTCTTTTCCGTTGATTAAGCTTGTCCTTCTTCTCCCAAAACAAAGCGATAAACGCTGTCGACCTTCTCCTCCGTCAAATCCCCGCTGTTGTCGAACACTAGGATAGAGGAAGCCGGGATGTCCCAATTGATCTCCGGTACGAACTGCACACGGTGCTTGAAATCATCCCAGTGCTCCAGCTTCCAGGTATCGCGGTCCGTGCGACGATCAATAATTCTTTCCTTTTGGGTCTCCATGTCCTTCAGCGCGACGACCACAACCTTGACGTCCACTTCCCTTTTGGACAATCCCGCCTCTTGAAGGAGCGTTTCTAGCCACGCTTTGTTTTTCAGTTCCGCCGTGAATGGAGAAATCATAAATACGTTTTGGCCGGCCGCCAAGTTTTCAATGCAGATGTCCCGCGTCGTATCGTATTCCAGGTCACGCAGATGCTTCTTGTAAAATTCGGAGTCCCGGTCGTTCACGTCCAGACCGTTCATCTCCAACATTTTCTCCACACAGCGTCCCCCTACGGTATCGCGGTCCAAAAAAGCCGCCGGTATCCGTCTTGCCAACTTGCGGGCCACCGTCGTTTTCCCCGTTCCAGCGACTCCTACGAAAAAGACCAATTTCAGCATGATGTCCAAATATCCTCCTTCGGCAATTGCGAGCAGTTATGTATTTTGTCCTATTGTAACATTTTTTCTCCCGTTTGCGCCGTTGGCTGGCCGCCACAAAAAAACCGGCCCGGGAAATCTCCCCGAAACCGGCGATTGAGGCCCGTGTTCCGCACGCCATCGCAATGGCTTAGGATTGCTGCTGCCGCAGCCGCGTCTCCCGGGCGAGCTCCTTGACGTTGTCCTCCAGTCGGCTGCGCAGCTCCTCGGCGATTTCGAAACCACCCGCTTCGGTGCGCGCCACTTGGGTGTCCACCGCATACACGCCGCCCAAGATATAACGTGCGCCCAGCACGGACAAGACCGGCTTCAATGCGTAATCAATCGTAAGCAGGTGAGCAAGACTCCCCCCGATAAAGAGCGGCAGAATCACTTTTCCGGCCAAGCCCTTTTGCGGCACCAGATCCAAGAACGTCTTCAATACGCCGGTATACGACGCTTGATAGACAGGGCTGGCGACGATCACTGCGTCCGCTCCAGCCACCAGCGCATTCGCTTTAACGATCGCTTCACTTTCAAATTTGGTGTGGATCAAATCCTCCGGCGGCAACTCCCCCACGTTCAAATGGCTGACTTCGAAGCCTTCCCCTCGCAACAGCTCCTCGGTCAACGCGATCACCGCTCCCAGCCGGGACCCCAGTGTTGGATTGCCGTTAATCACCGTAACTTTCATTTGGATTCTCCCCTTGTCTCATTCGGACGTTCGCCTTCCCTCGAATCCCCGACGAATTCCCTAAATTTTAAAACGATGCTATCAAGATTTGAATGAAAAGTCAATGCAAGCCAGGGTGCCTTCCCTAGGCAGGCGAGCCGCTCGGTCAGGCTTTTTCTACAAAGCCTCGATGATGTCTCCGGCGAGCAGCGACGCCGGGTTGCCCGTACGGGCCGCGGCCGCGCGCTCGCCGGCCAGGCCGTGCAGATAGACGCCGAACGCCGCCGCTTGCACGGCGTTCAAGCCTTGCGCCAGCAGCCCGGCGATGAGGCCGGTCAACACGTCCCCCGAGCCCCCGGTCGCCATGCCGGGGTGCCCGGTGACGTTGACGAACACGCGGCCGTCCGGGGCCGCTACGACGGTGCGCGCGCCCTTGAGCACGAGCGTCACGCCGTGCTGTAAGGCAAAGCGCCGCGCCAGGCCGATGCGGTCCCGCTGTACTTCGGCCGTGGACAGGCCGGCCAGCCGGGCCATCTCGCCGGGATGCGGCGTTAGGATCGTCGCCGCCTCCCGGCGCTGCCACGCCGCTAAGCCGTTCGCGGCGGCGAGGATGTTCAGGGCGTCCGCGTCCACCACGAGGGGACGCGGAGCGCCCTCCCACACGGCGCGCAGGAAGCCGTCCTCGCCCGGGAAGCGGCCCAGCCCCGGGCCAACGGCGAGCACGTCGCGCGCCGCCAGCAGCCGCAGCAGCTCGGGGGCTGCTGCGGCGTTCCACGCGCCGGCTTCGGGAGCGCCGCCGGCCGGCGCGAGCATCAGCTCGGGCACGGTCCCGAGCACATGCGGCAGCAGCGCCTCCGGCAGCGCCCACGTGACGAGGCCGCTGCCGGCACGGAGTGCGGCTTTGGCGGCCAGCCGGCCGGCGCCGCTCATCGTGAGGCTGCCCGCCGCCAGCAGCACGTGCCCGTACGTGCCCTTATGGCCGTCGGCCTCGCGCCGCCGGCTGGGGTCCACCCCGAGCTCGCCACGCAGCGCCTCCTCGGTGAGCAGCACCCCCGCTTCCGCCGCAAAGCCCGGCGGAAGCGCGCGGGGGATGCCGATATAGCGGACGATCACGTCCCCTGCGGCCTTCGCGCCCGGATACTGCGTCAGCCCCGCCTTCAGGAAGGCGAGGCATACGGTGATCCGGGCCTGGATGCACGGGTCGTGGACCGCGCCGGTATCGGCGTCCAGCCCGCTGGGGATGTCGGCTGCCACGATCGGCAGCCGGCTCTCGTTCGCCTCCCGGATGAGGGAGGCGTAGGCTCCCCGGGGCGCGCCCTTCGCCCCGGTGCCCAGCAGCGCGTCCACGATCCCGGTCACCCCGCGGGATCGGGCCGCGGCCACCGCGCCGGGCGTGTACGCCTCGCCCGGCAACCCCAGGGCTGCAGCGATGTTGTGCTGCAGCCCGGCTTCACCGCCGAGTCGCTCCGGCTCCTCGGCGTACAGCAGGCTCACCTGCACGCCTGCATCCGCCAGATGGCGTGCGCACACCAGACCGTCGCCGCCGTTATTCCCCTTGCCGACGAGGATCAGCCAATGCTCCGCCGTCTTCTCCTCCTCCGAGACCCGCTCCCCGCCGCTCACCAAGGCATGACGCTCGCGAATCGTCTCCGCCGGGCGCTCCGGAAGCCGACCTTCCCGCCGCAGCCGGCAAAAGGCCAACACCTCCTCGGCAATCGCCCGTCCGGCGTTCTCCATCAAGGCGACCGCCGGGATTCCGATTTGCACAATGGCATGGTGGTCAATGGCGCGCATTTGCTCCGACGTCACCAATTTCATGGTTTCTCCCCTCCCCCTGAACTTACTTGCGCCAAACCACTCTTCCCTAGTACCCCACCGTGAATCGGGTGCCGATATAATACGGGTCCTCCGCCTCGTCAAGCAAGGCTGCCGCGTAATCCTCCGTCGTAATCCGGCTGTTGTCGCGCTCGTCGGTAACTAATCGGTCTAGGCCCAACCGAAACATGCCCGTGCGGTTACCCGGCTCGATGAGCGCCGGCGGGCTCAGCACGGTCCATTCGAGATCCGACGCCTGGTAAATACTCAGCGCCTCTTCATGGGCCCGGGCCAGCGGCCGTACTTCCTCCGGGAACTCCGGCGTATCCATCAAGCGCACCCCCGGCGCGACCTCAAGGCCGCCGGCCCCGCCAACGGAGATCAGCCGGCAGACGCCGCCGCGCTTGACGCCTTCAATCAGCGAGCGCGTCGCTTCCAGCAGCTCGTCCTCTTCCCCTAAGCGCGGCCCGTACGCGCTGATCGCGAGATCCTGCCCCTGGACCAGCCGGGCGATCGATTCAGGGACCAAGATGTCCCCTTCCTCCAGGAACAAATGCCCGGCCTTTTTGGTGTCCGCCGGGACGAGATCCGGCAACCCCATCTCGGCCGCCCGCGTCCGATCTCTGACCACCGCCGTCACTTCATGTCCGCGCCGCACCGCTTCTTCCGCAATTCTTTTTCCGATCGAACCGGTCGCGCCAAATAATACGATCTTCATCTATGTCTCGCCCTTTCCTCGCGTTGGATGGTAATCCCAGGTTTTGCTGTTTACATTATAATCATCCTGCCCCAGCAAGTCCAAAAGAACAAGGCCTCCCCGCTGCCGCGCAGCCAGAGAAGCCCACTGTCATCTGCAGAGGACCCATTGTTGTAGTTTGTGCAACATTT
>RCUU01000965.1_pt1 | contig 14673 bp, 10 predicted proteins | sample 2166211 | NCBI WGS metagenome assembly RCUU01 (sample SAMN09932620, study PRJNA488358) | compost metagenome | feature: garden; material: soil; isolation source: compost soil in phenylacetic acid-enriched culture | place: Germany: Experimental Botanical Garden Goettingen | collected 2016-01-27
TCACTATGGTATTCAGCGCCCCTCTTATTCCGAACTTTATCCTGATCAAAAATTTAGGGCTTATGAACTCCCTGTGGGCACTCATGATACCTGGCGCCATCAGCGCTTTTAACTTTTTCGTGATGAGAAGTTTCTTTATGCAGCTCCCTCAGGAGCTGATAGATTCCTCCAGAATCGATGGGTGTGGCGAGCTGCGGATCATAGTCAATATGGTACTGCCGTTGTCCAAACCGGTAATGGCCTCATTGGGGATTTTCTACGCCGTCGGGCACTGGAATACGTACATGAGCGCTCTGTATTATATCAACAAGCCGGCCTTATGGCCTCTGCAGGTGATGCTGAAGAAGCTCTTCGAGACGGATGATATCAGCATTGACCCGGCTTCCACAGTCTATAGTTCTTTGGCTCATACTTCACCTGAGGGTATCAAAATGGCTGTTATCATTGTCGCTACTATTCCGATTATCATGATTTATCCGTTTCTTCAACGCCATTTTGTTAAAGGAATGATGGTCGGATCCGTCAAATCCTGATCTAATATAGTGTGGTAGAATAGGAACGCGTTAAGCGAGACGAATCGGAAGGTGGTATCCATGGATGAGATGTGTATTAATCGTAGACGACGAGCCCATGATTCGAAAGGGACTGTCTATCATGATCCAGCAATGCAGCGAGCATCCGTATAATATCAAGCTGGCTCAGAATGGCGAAGAGGCAATTCAGCTCATTATGGAGGAACAGCCGGATTTTCTTTTTACAGATATCCGTATGCCCAAAGTAGACGGACTGGAGTTATGCCGGCGGTTGTCGGAGATGGAGACGGATATTCAAACCGTTGTTATCTCAGGTTACGGTGATTTTGAATACGCCCGCCAATGCGTGTCCTATGGCGTAAAAGAATATCTCCTGAAACCCGTGAGCAAAGTGAACCTTCAAAATGTGATCGCCAAACTGGAAGCGTATAGAAAGAAGCTGGAGAGTTTTGTTTCTGTCGCTAAGCTCGATGAATGGGTCATGCGTATGGATGATGCCATCTGGACCTTGGATAAAGAGAGGTTGAACCTTGTACTACAGGAATGGGAAACTGATTTCCTCCAGCGCAAGATGAGCCGAAGTCAGCAAAAAGAGCTTCTGGAAGAGGGCTACGCCTTGCTCGTGAAGAAGCTCCTTGTCAATTCGGTCATACCCGGTAAAAGCGTGTTAGACTTGTCCGCAGCAGCTGGACCTGAACAGTTATTCCACTGCTTCGCAGAAGCGTCAGCAACTATATTGGAAGAGCTTCGTAGAAAGCGCAAGGGCAAAGCGAAGGACCCGATAGAGGAAGCTAAAGCATTCATCGAAAAGCATCTCGCCCAGGAAGTATCGCTGGAGGAGGTGGCGGAAGTGCTTGGTCTAAATGCCTCTTACTTCAGCCAGATGTTTAAACACTCGACGGGAGAGACCTTTGTACATTACCGCATCAAACGTAGGATGGAGAAGGCCAAAAGGTTGCTTGCCGATGCAAGCTTTCGGATAACCGATATTTCCTATGAGGTCGGGTATGCAGACCATCCTCATTTTACGAAGACATTTAAGAAGTTTACCGGGCTGGCTCCTTCTGAGTATCGCAACCAGCTGGGGATTGATTGATGAGAAAAAGTCTGTCGAACAAGTTGTTTGCCTCCTTTTTGACCGTCATTCTTCTTTCCTTGTCCATGGTTGGATTTATCTCCTATTTTCAGGCTTCGGCTGAGCTGGATAAATCTTCAGAGAAGTCCATTGCCCAAGTCATCCGAAGCGCGTCCTATCAAACGGATCTGTATTTGCAAAATTATGAAAAGGCTAGCGACTCCATCCTGTCCTACAATCAAGTCAAAGAGTTCCTGGATATGGACCCGGAGGATAGCTACTCCTACTATCAATATACGAATGACATACAGAAGTATTTGTTTCGATCTTTGTTTATTCTGTATCCCCAGATTAATCTGATGTACGTGATCGGTGAACACGGCAAGGCCATTAGCGATGATAACTCAAATCAAGCGCATAGCCTGAAGTTTCATCCGCAGGAACGATACCGCTTCTTAAGCGAACATACGCCGGAGAGCGGCCGCATCACCATTCTCAACACGAATGTGATGAATGAAGGGGATAAGAACATTATTACGATGGTCCGCCGGATCAGAGGCGTCGCTTCCTATCGCCCGAAAGGTATAGTAGCCATTGAATTTAAGGCAGAGGATCTGGCCCGCATATGGGAACCTCTTGATCTGGGACAGGGCGGGTCCTATTTTATCATGGACGAATTCGGTAAGCTCCTATATCGGGCAGAAGGAAACAAGAACTATCCTGAGTTATCTGCTGAGCACATTCAGAACGTATTTCAACACCCAAATGACTCTGTCATGGAAAAGGTAGGCGGGAAAGAGTATTTGTTCGTGTCGAGAAAATCCAATTATTCCAATTGGCAGCTTGTAGTATCCATACCGGTTGGCGAGCTGCGCAAGCCTATTTCTACCATTCGTACGACCACACTGGTGGTGGGGGCTCTTACGCTTGTTGGCACACTATTGCTTGCCATCTGGTTCGGACGATCCATCACGAAGCCGATCCTGATTCTTAAGGAAGGGATGAGGGAGACGGAAAAAGGCAAGTGGCGCAGGCTTGAGATGAACGGCCGTCAGGATGAGCTGGGGGGATTGATGCGTAGCTACAATCTCATGGTGACCCGGTTGTCTGAAATGATTGAGCGGGTATACGAAGCGGAGCTTACCACCCAGAAGGAGGCTCTGGAGCGTCATCAAGCTGAATTCCAGGCACTCCAGCTGCAGATTAATCCGCACTATCTATATAACACATTAGAGACTATCAAATGTTATGCGGTCGTTCAGGATTCGGATGAAATTACAGAAATAGTGGAGGCCATGGCATTCATGCTTCGCTACTCCATCCAAACTAATCTGGAGGAAATTACGATTGCCAATGAGCTTAATCATGTACTGAGCTACATGACAATTCTGAAACACCGGATCGGCAGGGAGTTCGAAATCGACGTTGTGATTCCACCGACGCTGCTACTGGCTAAGATGGTCAGGCTGACACTTCAGCCCTTGATCGAAAATATTTTTCAGCATGCGTTTCCCGAGGGAATTGAAGACAGGCATTATATTCGAATTGACGCCAGAATTGAGGGAGATCGGTTTCTAGTTTTCGTAGAGGACAACGGAGCAGGGATGTCCCGTGAACGGCTTGTTAAACTTCGTGAGCAGCTGAATCTGAATCAGCTGGCGGATACGGAAGGAGATTCCCTCTATCATACCGGTGGGATCGGGCTCATGAATGTGCACCGGAGAATTCAAATGGTGTTCGGTGAACAATACGGATTAAGCGTCGAAAGCGTGGAGAATGAGGGAACTCGGTTGATCTTATCCATGCCTGCGGAGTGAGAAAATAGATGTGTTCAGACAAGACTATTACTAGGAGGAAATTAGCAATGAAAATTGACTTAACGGGTAAAATTGCGCTTGTTACAGGGTCCAATGCAGGGATAGGCCGGCAAATCTTGCAGACCTTGGCTGCTTCCGGCGCCAAAGTGGCTGTAAACTATTTGCTTGGTTCTGCGGAGGAGACGGTCGACGCAATCCGTCAGGCCGGAGGAGAAGCTTATGCTTTTCAGGCAGACGCAACAAGTCCTGCCCAATTGGACAATATGGTGAAGGAAATAGAGGAGCATTTTGGCGGAACCATCGATATCCTCGTCAACAATGCGGGTGGTATGATCAATCGGATCCCCAATACTGAAATGAACGAAGAACATTACAATAAGGTAATGGACGTCAATTTTAAATCATGCGTGTTTGCCTGCAAAGCTGTAGCAGCGGGAATGATTGCCAAGAAAAGCGGAAAAATCATCAATGTATCTTCCCTCGCGGCTCATGACGGCGGCGGACCGGGGGCTTCCGTTTATGCAGCAGGTAAAGCTGCAGTATGGTCTTATACCAAGGGACTTGCCAAAGAGCTGAGTCCTCACGGAATTAATGTAAACGCTATCTCTCCCGGATTTATCGGTCAGACCGCTTTCCATGCTACCTTTACCGCTGATGCGGCAAGACAGGCGACGATTGCGAAGATTCCGCTGGGCCGGGAAGGTGCCCCACAGGATGTGGGCAATGTGGCACTCTTCCTCGCTTCAGAGCTGTCGGATTATCTGACAGGAGAAATTATTGAAATTAATGGAGGCTTGTTCATGCGATGATGAACCTTAAGGAGAAAGCCGATACTTTTTCCTGGGTTGGTCTTGAGGTTGATAAATTGACAATGGAGCTGGAGCCCTTCCAGAGAGAAGAGATTCTGCTCCCGACAGAACCCGGTGGTTGGTGGCACCAATATGTGTGTCCCCAGCATCATACCGAGTTGATCTTCGATGCTATGGAGTGCAATGCGGTTGTCTTTGCTTGTCCGAAGGGCTGCAAGCTGGAAGGTGAACCCTACCGGGGAGCTTGGTTGGTATACCGGCATCAGGCGATGGCGCGATACGCACTGCATGCTGCCGCGGTATTCGCCGCAGACGGGGAAGACTTCTATAGCGGCTTAGCCCAGAAGATTCTTGTCGGATATGCGGAGCAGTTCCCATTGTATCCGGTTCATCCTGATGCTCAACCGTGGATGCTTAGTGGCCGTGCCTTTCATCAGGCACTGACGGAGGCCATCTGGTCCACCACGCTTATTCGTGCCTATCTGCTTCTTGTGGACCATGGCGTGACGTTCGCGGAGGAGGAAGAGTTGAAGCTGCAAGTGTTCTTCACGATGCTGGAGGAAAGTATGGAGCAATACCGCCACATCCTCATTTACGAGAAGAAGAATGCAGAGAGCAATTATACTGCATGGCTGAACGCCAGCCTGGCTTGCATATATGCCGCCAAAGGCACCACAGAAAAGCTCGCTTCTTTGCTGGAGGGGGAAGGCGGATTCTATCATCATCTATCCATTGGCGTTAAGCCAGATGGTTTTGAATTTGAAGGCAGCACATACTACCATATTTTTGTATTGCGGGCTTATCTCATAGCAGCCGAGATGGCTGGGCGCTTCGGAGTTGATCTCTATGAGGCCAAAGGTGATCAAGGACAATCCATCCGTGGCATGTTTCAGTTGTTGGTAGAGATTAGCGGCGATAACGGGGAGCTTCCGGCCGTACATGATGGTCCTTATGCGCGCGTTCCTTTCGCACGAGAAATTGCTGAAGTATTTGAAATAGGAAGTGCGGTTTACACAGAGCTTAACCTTCAGCCAATACTAGCGAATGCTTATAGGTATCTATACGGGGAGGGAGAACGGACTGGTCTGGAGGCGGTGCTGTACGGAGTAGGTGAGAGCAGGGAGCTTCAATCCACTTATACGGTGAGGGACTCTGTCCTACTGCCGGATTCAGGATTCGCCGTGCTCCGCCACCCTGGCAATCCGCTGTCCGTTCTGGCAGACTTCGGTGAGCACGGGGGATCACACGGGCATTTTGACAAGCTTCATATCACGATCATGCACCGATGGGGGGAGGTTGCTCCCGAGCTGGGCATGGTTCCTTACGGATCTATTTTGCGCAAGGAATGGTATTCCGAAACCACGAGCCATAACACGGTCACCATCGGAGGTCGCTCCCAAGCTCCACATACCGGAAGCTGCAGGCAATTCCGTAAGGAAGGCAATGCTACGTACTTATGGATTCGCTCGGACGGTGCCTATGAAGGGGCTATTCTAGACCGGCATCTTGTGTTGGCCGACGGATGGCTGCTGGATTGGTTTCATGTTGAGCAGGTGATGGAGCGGGATCAGGAAGTAGACTTATGGTTCCATCCGACAGGACATTTGCGGTTACCGGCCGACCCTCACCGCGTCCAGACGGCCTCTCCAACATTCCTTGGACTGGAAGCTGGCTATGGCTCAGTAGAGATACTGTCCGTAATGAAAAATGAGACGGACTGTATGTTAAATACGGAGTGGAATATCCGTTATCGTGAAGTGGGCACTGACCGGGAATATGAAGTATCCACAAGTACTCTGCTGGCGCCCGGCTCTATTATGCATGAAATCCGCACACCGGGTATTGCCGAAGACCCGAGTCGATTGCTACGAGGCATCATGCTTCGGCACATTGGACCGTCGGTTGATTTTATTACGGTTTATCGGGAGGGTCACGAACCTGCTGTATTGAAGCTTGTGAGTCAAGCGGGCGAACTGCCCCGAATCCAAATAGCAACAACTGGGCAACGAATTGACTATTGCCTTGACCCTAAAGCGGGACTGATTCAGGAAGAGTCCCGGAATACGGAGGAGTAGAGATGTTAGAACCTTTATTTCAACCTACCAGCGGCGTACTTGACCTGTCTTATGGACCAGATGAACATACAGATGTTGGAGAGAATCCTCCGCGGTTTACTTGGATGCCTGCTTGCCTGGAAGAGAGTATGTATGAATTGCAGATCTCCTCAAACTCAGAATTTGAACCTGAAGGTACGTTGACCTACAGTCGAATTCCCTATAATTTGTTTACCCCGGATAAGCCGTTGACGCCTGGCTCGTATTATTGGCGGTACAGTCTTATTGGAGAGAATGATATCCGTTCCGAGTGGAGTAAAGTAAGAGCTTTTGTGGTGGAGGATGGCTTGCCGTTGACACCTCTGCCCTCTCGAACACAGCGATATTCAGCTGCTTCCGCCAACCATCCGCGGCTTTGGCTTCAAGCGGAACAATTACAGTCTTACCGGGAAGTTGTCCGCCAAGACCCAACCTCCACTGGCTGGAATGACTTCCTGAAGCATTCCGTTCTACCCTGGACCGAGCGCGATCTTATTCCCGAGCCTGCACCGTATCCAGATAATAAGCGTGTCGCCAAACTATGGCGGCAGATGTATATGGACTGCCAGGAAGTTTTCTATGCTGTCCGACATCTCGCTATAGCTGGAGTTGTGTTGGAAGACGAGGCGCTTATCGCCAAAGCTAGAGAGTGGTTACTTCATGCTGCAAGCTGGAATACGGACGGTACCACCAGCCGGGATTACAATGATGAATGCTCCTTTCGCATAGCCGGAGCGTTGGCATGGGGCTATGATTGGCTTCACGGCTCTCTGACGGAAGAAGAACGCCTTAAGGTAAGGCAAGCGCTACTGCGAAGAACAGGGCAGATCGCCTTCCACGTCATCGAACGTTCCCGAATTCATCAAGTTCCTTATGACAGCCATGCTATCCGCTCTTTATCCTCTGTGATCGTTCCCTGTTGTATTTCCATGTTGGGCGAGGAGGAGAAGGCGCAGGAATGGCTTGATTATACGCTGGAGTATTTCTCCGCCATGTATACCCCATGGGGTGGCAAAGACGGCGGGTGGGCGGAAGGTCCGATGTATTGGACCACTCAGATGGCGTTCGTTACGGAGGCGCTCAATTTAATTCGCAAATACATGGCAATCAATTTCTATGACCGTCCTTTCTTTCGCAAAACCGGTGATTTTCCGCTCTATTGCTTCAGTCCTGATACCGTGAGGGCCAGCTTCGGCGATCAATCGTCGCTGGGAGATCCGGTCAATCTCAAGACGGGCTTCAATATCCGCCAATTTGCCGGTTTAACCGGAAATGGGCAGTACCAGTGGTATTTTGAGCAAACTAAGGAACTGAACCCTGATACCCATATGATCTTTTATAACTACGGCTGGTGGGATTTCCGGTTCGATGAGATGGTTTATCGCACGGATTATCCGCAGATTTCTTCAGAGCCACCGGTGGCTGCAGAACCTCTGAAGTGGTTTCAGGATGTGGGATGGGTCGCCATGCATCATCGGATGGAGGATCCGCAGGAACATATCATGCTGTTGGCCAAGAGCAGCCGTTACGGCTCCGTGAGCCATAGCCATGGGGATCAAAACGCTTTCCTGCTGCATGCCTTCGGCGAGCCTTTAGCTATTGAAAGCGGCCATTACGTTGCATTCAACAGCACGATGCATATGCAGTGGCGCAGGCAGACCCGTTCCAAGAACGTAATTCTTATTGACGGAAATGGTCAATATGCTGGCACGGATAAATCGAAGAACATGGCAGCCTACGGCAAGGTGTTAAAGGCGTACAGTACGCCTGGGATCAATTACACGCAAATGGATGCCACCGAAGCTTACCGCGAGAATGTACCCTATATCAAGCGGTATGTGCGGGAAATCTATTTCTTTGATAGCGCTTATTTTGTTATCACAGACAGTGTCGATCTGGAACGTCCGGGGAAATTGGATTGGCTGTTTCATACGCTTTATCCTATGAAGCTGAAGGATCAATCCTTTAAAGTAAATGGCAAAAAAGCTCAAATGGCGGGCAGATTTGTCTATAGTTCCTCGGGGGAAATGACACTTAGCCAAAACAATCAATTTACCGATGTAGATCCCAAGGAATGGGAAGGGCTGCCCGAACATTGGCATTTGACGGCATCTACTCAAGAGGCTATAAGTCATCGGATCGTGACTCTTCTGATTCCTCAAAAATCAGGAAGCCGGGATTACGTATCGTATTTTATGGACGATCAAGACCATGGGGTTCATGTCTATTTTACGAATCAGGGGATTACCCACCGGGTTGAGATTCCAAAAGCTTATTAGTCTTAAAGTATCTCATTTTATGTATGACACCCCATTGTACAAGGAGAGGGTTATATTATGAAAAAATGGATGGGTATTTGTTTGGCTACCGTAATAGGTGCTACCGTAGTTGCAGGCTGCTCAAACAAGGATAAAGAAGAGCCCGCCGGAGGCGCGTCAAATACGCCGCAGAAAACTGAATTCTCGATCTCGATGCGGACGCTGGCTTTTAACTATGTGGAGAAATCTCCCGATTTGAATAATGATAAATGGGTGAAAAAGCTGGAGGAGATGACGAACACCGACTTGGACATTGTGTTGGTTCCTCATAAAGAGTTCGAGCAGAAAATGGTGCAGATGTTCGCCACTAATGATATTCCGGATGTCGTTCAAGGTTCGGGTGGCGTAAACGGCAAGGAAATGGCTGGTTCCGTTGAAGCTGGCGTGTTCATGCCCTTGGATGATCTACTGCAGCAAAACGGCCAGAATCTGTTGAAAGTAATCCCGAAGGAAGCTTGGGAGAACGTCACCTATCAAGGGAAAATTTACGCAATACCAGAGTTTCTGTCCAATCCATCCCGCCGTGCGACTTGGATTCGTAAGGATCTGCTGGATCAAACCGGCTTGCAGGTTCCAAAAACGGTTGATGAGTACTTGAATGTGTTGCGTGCCTTCAAAAAGCTGGGGGTAGAGAACCCTTATATGGGCCGTCAAGATTTCAAATATGCTGATGCTTTCTTTGGCGCTTATGATGTTTTTCCGTACCTGACTATGTTCGAGGAAGTAAATGGCCAGATTCAGCCGAAGTTTATGGATAGCGAAAATATGATGAAGGCGTTACAAACCTACAACACCATGTATACAGAGGGTTTGATCAACAAAGAATTCGCTACTATCAACCCGACCAACTACAAGAATGCGATTCTCTCAGGCAAAGCCGGTATGTGGACGATGAATGCAAACGAACTTCTACAATGGGAGCAGCAATTGAAGGCTTCAACGCCATCCGCCGAGCTGGAGATTATTGCTTCGCCAGTTGGACCTGACGGAAAAGGAGGTTCCTATTTGTACGGCTCCGCTACGCGCACCTTCTTTATCAAAGAGGGGACGAAGAATGCTGCGGATATTGTGAAATTTTTTGACTGGATGCTGAGTGAAGAGGCAGAAACCTTCTTTACCTTTGGGATCAAGGACGAAACCTATAAGGAAGAGAACGGCAAAATCGTATACACTTCTCCTACGGATTCCGTTGCTGTAGATGAGGAGCGTTACCGTCAGTCTTTCCTCTGGATGGTGCAGGATACTACGTATAACAAGGGTGTCCTTAATACGACAGAAGAAGGCAGAAGCTTGATCAATGTATATGATACTATTCTGGCTAATGAAGGCCGTGATGGAATTCAGTTCGACCCGCGGCTAGATGCCCTGGTGAAAAATCCAGACATTGCACCTAACTCGGACACTGCGCCTCCGGTACTGCTGACGCATATGGTAAAGATGGTATATGGGAAGGAGCCTATCAGCGACTGGCCGAAGGTTGTGGAAGAGTGGCTTTCCAAAGGCGGCAACGATGTCATCAAAGAAGCTACGGAAAAGTATAATAACAAAGTAGGCGTTACCATGCCACGAAGATAAACTTACCCTCCACTATCTTTTTAACATAAAAAGCAAAGGATTTATTAAGGGCTGCCGAGAGGTAGCCTTTTTTGTTAGGGCCAGTTTACTTTAATGTAATATCCAAAGTATGGATTATATGGTAAGTTAATTAGACGTATTCTAATGAACCATATAAAAAGAAATGGAGTGATTTCATAAAGATGCGGAATTCAAAAATTTTATATTAGAGGCAAAAAAGAACTATCAATTAGAAAATACTATATGGATCACGGCTATTGTCCCTTTTGTCTATGGGATGTATCTGGCGTTATTAGAAGGATTACCTAAAGCTTTTGTTGTTAATTGGCCGCTACAAATTCGCAACTATACATGATGGGGTAGTATTTGGTCTAGTTAGTGGAATGGCACTAGTGAAATCTCTAACGACAAACCGTTAACGAGATTACAGCATTGCTGTTACAGAATTATTGGAGCAGTATAAAATAGTTAAATGTAAAGTTACTCTTCCAATTATTTGGGTTTTATTGCAAGATATTAATGCAATCATGTATTTATTGAATAATAAGGGGGAGTGCGAATAATGTTATCATCCACAGAGCTTAGCAAGTTGCACGAAGTGAATTACAGGGAAGACCGCTTAGAGGCACTTAATCATTTTTTGGAGGATCTCTGTGATAAGAAAGTAGCCGATGGTTATATTTACTCTCTTAGCCGTTATGGGAAAATATTTGCTAATGATGCCGGGGGACGTTTCAGTTACGAGGAAGACAGCACTCAAAAACTGCAAACGGATACAATTTTTCGTATCGCTTCAATTACGAAACTGTTTACAGCGACCGCGATCTGGCAGCTTGCGGATGATGGTAAGATTTTCATGGGGCAGCCTGTTAGTTCTATTCTTCCAGAGTTTGACGCGGAACCGTTTAAGCCGATTACCATTGCTCATTTGCTGACTCATACCTCCGGCATCGCACCTGATCATGGCACTATAAGTGATACCTACTATAAAAGTGCATGGTGGTATATTTATGAATCGGAGCTTGGAAAAGAAAACTGGATTAAAGCTGGGCTTTCCTATGGCATTCGTTTTCCGGTAGGTACGCAATGGATGTATTCATCGTTCGGATACATGATTCTTGGTGCAATAATCGAGAAAATAACAGGTGTTTTTGCGGATGAATACATAATGGACAACATTGTAAAACCGTTAGGCATGACAGATACTTTCTTTGTGATACCGTCTGAGAAGGCTAGTAGAATCGCTATTCGTTCGGAAGAGGCTAAGGAATATTTTCAGAAGCTTCAAACAGGAGATATAACAGATGAAGAAAGAAAATCAGATGAGGAAATCAAGACTCCCGGGACTGGTGGGGGAATGTATTCAACCGTTAATGATCTACAAAAGTTCGGGATTATGCTGCTTAACCAAGGGGAATATGAAGGGGGTCATATCTTAAGTCGTATGGCTGTTCAGAAAATGACCAAGCGATTCAATTCTGAGAAACTTCCAAACTACGCTTGGGGAGATGGAGGAGCGGATAGACCATACGGTCTTGGGCCAGACCTTCGATATAATGAAAGTACATCTTATTCTGAAGGCACTTTTTTCCATGAAGGATGGGGGTCTTGTTCCCTGGTCATTGATCCAGTAGAAAAGCTGGTTGCCGTTTGGTACATCCCTTTTCATAAAAATATATGGGATGGAAGAGGTATTTTTGGCACAAACAATGTGATCTGGTCCGGACTTGAGTAAGAAAGTTATAGGTTATGTGATATCAATGATAGGCAGGATGTGACTTATGTTTGAGAGAATAAAGCACCGCTTTCGCATTATGAGAGCGGTTGCTTTTGTTACATATAAGGAATGGAGTGCGTATAGAACGCATTCAATGGTTTCTATTTTTGTAGGTCCAGTATACTTTTTGGTGCAATATTATATATGGAGTGCTGTTTATAGTGGGGAATCCTACATTAACGGGATGTCACTCTCTCAGATGCTCTCTTATTTTTGTGCCACGATGTTGATCAACTACTTGACCATGGATTTTGCTGATTGGAATTTACAAATGCTTATTCGTACCGGGAAATTCATTACCTTCTCATTAAGACCGCTGAATCATATGTTCTATGCTTTATCTCAGAAGGCAGGGCATAGAGTACTTGGACTTTTATTTGAGTTTATACCCTGCTTTATAATTTTCTTCTTTATTTTTCATATTGACGTTCTACCCGCTAATTTACTATACGCAATTCTTTCTATAGCGATGGCGTTTATGATGAATTTTTTCATCCATTATAGTATCGGAATGGTCGCCTTTTGGATGGTGCAATCCTCCAGTATTCGTAATTTTTTCAGTCTTTGCGAGGGGATATTCTCAGGGTCGCTGATTCCATTAGTATTTTTTCCAAAATCCTTACAGATCGCATCCTTTTTCTTGCCGTTTCAATATACGACCTTTCTTCCTGCAATGGTCTATACGGGTAGCTATACTTTGGCTGATATAACCTTGCCTATTCCTCAAGTTTTGTTGCTTCAGCTCATAGCCGTTATTATTGCCGGAGTGGTCTGCCGGGTGCTGTATGCGGTGTCGCTTAAGCATTTTACGGGGGTGGGCGCATGAAACGAATGTATCTAATATACAAAACTTGTATGAAGGCGAATATTGCTTCTGCGATCACGTATCGTGTTAATTTTATTCTGAATAGTTTGATTATGCTCATAGGGAATGTGTTGTTTCCCCTAGTAACGGTGTTCATTTATAATTCGAATGCTTCTTTTGAAGGATGGACCTTCCAAGAGGCGCTGTTAATTCAATCGGTGTTTATTTTGTCTACGGCTTGTGCCGGGATTTTTTTTAACGGAATTATGTGGAATACGATGTCCCATGTTGTGGAAGGCACGCTGGAAGTGGTCTTAATTAAACCTGCCTCAAGTCTTTTTTTACTGTTGGCCAGATCTTTTGAATTCGAAAGTATCGGGCTTTTAGGAGGGGGGATCGTTATGTTCGCATACGCCCTTAGCGGAATCGAAGGGGTCACTTTCAGCTCTTGGCTGTTATTTCTATTATTGTTTGTAGCAGGGCTGTTGGTTATGTTTGGCGTGGCGCTCATCGTTGCAGCGATTTCATTCAAATGGGTAGCGAATTCCCGCTTACCGGAGATGTTTGAGAGTATGAAGTCTTTTGGAAGGTATCCAGGGACGATTTTCCCTAAAACCGTCGTAGCCGTCAGTTCATTTCTATTTCCGGTTTCCATGATTGCCTACTTTCCAGCATCAACACTGATTGGACGGTGGGAAGCCTATTTTTTTATAGCGATTATCCCGTGTGTGTTGTTTGCTGCCTTCGGGATCTGGCTCTATACTTACATGCTTCGTAGTTATAAAAGTGCCGGAGGATGAATTTGTATGAAGGAGAATTACATTGGACATTATTACCGTCAAAAACTTAACGAAACAATATGAAACCTATCACCGTGGACAAGATGCAAAAAGCGTTTTTAAAAGTCTATTTCATCGTGAAAAATCGGTAATTACCTCAGTAGAAGATCTTTCGTTCAGTGTTGGAAAAGGAGAAATTATTGGTATTTTGGGGCCAAACGGTGCAGGGAAATCTACGACTATTAAAATGCTGACAGGTGTTCTTTATCCCACATCGGGTGAAATAAATGTTCTGGGGTACAACCCTCATAAACAAAAAAATCAATATGTAAAACAAATCGGGGTATTGTTCGGACAGAAATCTCAGTTAATATGGGACATTCCCCCTTTGGATAGCTTCTACATGAATAAGGAAATCTATGATATTCCCATGAATGATTTTCGTACAAGACTAGACCGGTTTGTGAGTATGTTTGAGATTGGCGATATTATTACTAAACCTACGCGAACCCTTTCACTGGGGGAACGAATGAAATGTGAGTTTATTATGGCCATGCTTCATTCACCGCCTGTAGTTTTTTTGGATGAGCCGACGATTGGTCTGGATGTAATAGCTAAACAAAGAATCAGAGCGTTCATTAAGCAGATGAATCGGGAAGGCACCACATTTATTCTAACGACCCATGACTTGGAAGACGTGGAGCGTTTGGTTCAAAGAGTACTTATTATTCATCAAGGAAAAAAAGTATATGACGATAAGTTCTCTGAACTTCGTCTTCATCTAGGCGCCAAAAAAGTAGTCCGGCTTTCTGCAGCCACAGCTATTGGAGAGATTGATCTGCCTGGGGCTGAGATCTCGGAGAGAATATCAGATTACGAAGTGGAATTAATAATCGATACCGGGCAATGTAAAATGGGGGAGTTTCTTCATATTCTTAGCGAGAAGGTAGAGATCCTTGATATATCCATTAAGGAGATCCCGATTGAAAAGATCATTAGCTCCATTTATGAGGTGGATGCGCACAGTCATTCTCAAGATTGAGAACGGATCATCTGCAGATTAAGATCGAGCATTGACCATAACTTTTCAGT
>RCUU01000970.1_pt1 | contig 14588 bp, 8 predicted proteins | sample 2166211 | NCBI WGS metagenome assembly RCUU01 (sample SAMN09932620, study PRJNA488358) | compost metagenome | feature: garden; material: soil; isolation source: compost soil in phenylacetic acid-enriched culture | place: Germany: Experimental Botanical Garden Goettingen | collected 2016-01-27
CCATACTGCTCTAGAAAACGACGAAGAACAGGCTCAAGTGCCCAGCAATGCGAACAAATCGGATCGGTCACATAATAAAGATTAACTACTTTTTTGGGTTGATTAAAATCAATAACCTCTATTTCTTCCTCTCCAGCTACTCCGCATACACCTGTTTTTAGATCACAAACCATATTATCATTGTTTGGCATTATATTTTCCTCATTTCACGAAATACATATTTATTTGCTTGCAATTGAATTTTAAATCATAATAAAAATCATTAATACCAATAGTTCTGTGGATTTGTCGTTTATACAACACATTTAAGAACTTGTTTAAAAAGTAGGAGGTTAACAAAATGACTGAATCAAAGACGGACCCCCGAGTTCTACGTACCCGCAGATTAATTATGGATTCTTTCATTGAACTTTCGGGGAAGAAGGAATTTAAGGATATTACTATAAAGGATTTAACTACAGAAGCTATGATTAATCGCGCAACTTTTTATTATCATTTTGAAGATATATATGACTTATTGGAAAGAGTACTGTCAGAAGTATTGTTAGTTAAGTTGAATTATGATTTCTATCAAAATGACGAACTAAATGAAGAAGTATTTGTAAGCATCTTTGAATCCGTAACGAATTTCCAAAAGTCATTATCCAGTCGTTGCCATAGAGGTTACGAAGATACCATTGCTCGTATTATTAGGGAACAGCTCGAAATTATTTTTTACAAAATGTTGTTAAAGCAACATAAAACTGAAAAGGATGAAGCTCTAAAACTTACAGCTGTCCTATTAAGCTGGGGAATTTACGGGGCTTCTGTAGAATGGAGAAGAAATAGTCAGAAGACACCGCCGGAAGAATTTATCAAATTAGCGATTCCTTATATACGGACTGGAGTCGATAGAATTTAAGGTGGTCGAAAAAAATTGAAAATCGTAAAGGGGCATAGTAATTCCAGTTCCTATTCCCAGCACAACACATGTGGAGTCGGTAGCTTTGTTGGTGAGAGATGTAACAGTGATTCAACCCCCTTTACTTACTTGAGTTTTCCAGTGTGGTACAGATTGAAACATTGGTGACACAGATAGAGGAGATCAGACTTGATGTGAAATTGATGTAAAAATCTACCGGATTTGAGTCTGATGAAAAGAATTTTAATTCCACTAACGGAGAACGATAAAAGAGCAGCGAGTTAGACGAGCGTAGCCCCTAGGCTCCATCATAAAAAAAACGTGAAGATCTTCGTGGTCACACTTTTGGTCACAGTGCTTATTTTTTCATGACGATGACACGAATACATAAATAAACCGCCCTGTTCGCAATGTTGCTGACAGGGCGGTTTACTATGTCATAGAGGGTAGCTTGAAAGTTAGCAGTCAACCTGTACGCTACAAACTATCTTGCACGTTTTTAAGGCTAACTTATTAATAGAGCAGTTACACAAAAATAAGATTACTCTGCTACAACTTGTTTGCCTGCAATCCGGCCGAATGTGAAGATATCAGCGATGGCATTACCGCCAAGGCGGTTTGCACCATGAATGACCCCTGTTACTTCACCTGCAGCGAACAGCCCAGGGATGACTTCGCCTTTTTCATTCAATACGCGAGTCTTCTCGTCGATCACCAAGCCGCCCATTGTATGGTGAACGGATGGTACAGCTTTTTCGATGTAGTAAGGGCCTTTTTCAAGAGATTTCAATCCACCGCGATGTTTGAAATCAAGGTCTTTACCTGTTTTCGCATAATCATTTACTTTATTAATCGTTTCTTTCAAAGTGTTCACGTCAATTTTGAAGAAATCAGCCGCCTCTTCAATCGTATCGGCTTTAAAGAGCAAGCCTTGTTTAACGAGTTGATCGTATTCGTCTTGATGAACTTCGATAGTTTTACCGATATCCTCAATGCCTTGATTCCATAATTGATACGTATATCCGCCCGTTTGGGCAAGAATTGCTTTAGAAATAACGTCACGACGTTCTAATTCCTCAACGAAGCGCTTGCCTTCTTGGTTAATCAGGATCGCACCATCGAAGCGGGAGTCTGCAACCAGGGAAATAACACCTGTCTCAGGATTACAGATTGGATACGTTTGAATACTCTCCATGTTTGTCAGTTTGGCGCCAATCGTTTCTGCCATAACGATACCGTCACCTGTAGATCCTGGTGTATCGGTAGACATATATTTTTCATCCATTTTAGGGTTATACTTTTTACGCATCTCTACATTGGATCCAAAACCACCGGTAGCGATGATGACGCCTTTGTTCGCATGGAATGTGATCTTGTCGCCAGTAGCCGAAGTCGCAGTTACACCGGTTACTTTGCCGCTTTCGTCCTTCAGCAAGGTTTCGGCTTTCATATTCGTTTTGATCGTGATTTGATCAGCGTCTGTTTTGGCTTTTAACTTAGTAATCAATTCAACACCTGTATGACCTACAGGAATCAACGCACGTTTTCTGGAATGGCCTCCAAATTGGAACAGATGATCAGGTAAGAACTCTACCTTGATATCATCGCGCAGCCATTCGGCAGATGATAGAGCATTGTCGGCAAGAATACGAACCATCTTTGGATCCCCGAGGTTGTCTCCGCCTTTCATCGTATCATTATAGAACAATTCAGCCGTGTCATCTGTGATGCCAAGAGCACGTTCAACCCAGTTGTCCGGCGCATTCATCTCACCACCGGAGATCAATGTGTTGCCGCCAACAGCTGGCATTTTCTCGAGCAGAACTACATTAGCTCCAGCGCTCTTCGCTTCGATAGCCGCACTAAATCCAGCACCCCCGGCACCGATGACGACAACATCATAGGTTTGCTCGACTTCTTCTTTGTCTTTGCTTCTACTGACTGCAGCGCCAGCGACAAGGGTAAGTCCAGACTTCGTAATTGCATCTTGAATGGCTTCGAGATATCCTTTGCTTGTAACTGTAGATCCGCTAATGGCATCAACTTTTGCGCTGTTAGTTGCCATGACATCTTGCTTGAGCTGCGTATAAACAGGTTCTGCAAGTACTTCATTTTCCTTATGCTCTGTTACTTTAATGTCAGTGATCTTGTTATCTAATAAGGAAACTTGTACTTTAATATCGCCATGTTTACCTTGCCCAACTCCTTCAAAGACTTGAACTCCGTTTCCATCTGCAGCGGGTGCTGCATCTTTACCGCCGCAGGCAGCAAGCGTGAACATAAGACTGAGGACTAGTAGAATAGATAACAGCTTTTTCGTGTGAGTTCGCATAATATCTCCTTCATTCTGTTGTGAATTGGTTACATACACTAGGGAGAGGAAGATTTGCTAGGCAAATCCTTTATCTCTAGCCTAGACATGAATGGTATTTCATGTGAAAATATGCACAAGACCTATTATAGATTTAGTACAGCATTATGTATTTGCACAGATTAGCGTTTTTTTGTCTTTTTCGGGCATGTAAGAAACGGATATTGTGAAGGGCTATGATTACAATGAAATCAATTCACTTAAAAATTACGTTAATCGCAGGAGGCTGCTTCTTGCTGCTGTTCGTTGCATTGCTTGTAACCATATATTTGGAGATGAACCATACGGTTGTCCCTTTGAATAAGAACTTAACGCAGCAAGTGGTTAATGCACGCAGCGACCAGATCGATTATTGGTTTAATCAGCGCATCGGTGAGATAGACATGCTTGCTTCTCTAGCTTCGGACCATCATTGGACACGAGATGAATTGCTGCAAGAGATCGATAAGTTCGAGGCGAAGAAGCAAGTAGAGTACGAATCCATACGCGTGGTGGATATTTACGGAGATTCCTGGTCAGCAAGGGAAAAGCCTTTTTCGATACTAAACCGATCCTACTATCGAAAACTACTGCTAAATTCAGATTCCAATTATGTGGTGAGCAATCCGATCGTATCCAAAGCGAATGCAGCCGAAATCGTCGTCATTCTCTATCGCGTGAATCCATCGGTGAATGATGAGGTAGCTTATATTGCCGCAGCCGTCTCCGTCAAGAAGATGAAGGAGATTGCTCAAGATGTAATGCTATATGACCAGTCAGGCCAGCTTATCGTCGATTGCAGAGAGCTGGGTGAAGGAGATGGAGCGGAGGATGCAGCAGATAAGAAGAACATGAGTGTATTTGAGGCTCCAATTCAAAATGTGGAAGGCTGGAAGCTAGTACTCGAAGTACCGAATTCAAGTCTATCGCTAGCGGTGATCAAGACCCAGCGGACTGCATTGCTGGTAGGCGTTCTTATCGGTAGTGCGGTTATCGTCTTTCTGATGCTGCTTGCTTCTTCCATTATTCGTCCAATTCAGTCGCTTCGCCAGGTAATGGAAAATGTGCAGAACGGCAACCAAACCATACGAGCAGATGTTACGCGCTCGGACGAGATCGGTGATCTTGGGCGAAGCTTCAATGACATGCTTGTTCAATTATACGCTGTGGAGCAGGACCGAAAGGAGATGGAACTCAGACTGATACATGAGCAGATCAAGCCGCACTTTTTATACAACACATTGGATACGATCCAGTGGATGGCAACGGAACATGGAGCAGACAATGTGGTGGAGATGGTCGAAGCGCTTAGCGCGTATTTCCGATTAGGGCTTGGCACAGGCAGTCCCTACATTCTGCTTGATCAGGAGTTGTACCATGTCGAGAGTTATCTTCATATTCAAGGCGTGCGATATGAGGAGATTCTGGACTACGAGCTTCAATATGATGAAAAGCTTGCTCAGTGCCAAGTCGTTCGCTTCATGCTGCAGCCGTTGGTGGAAAATGCGATTTATCACGGGATTAAGCCACTTGGGGATCAAAAGTGCAAAATTTCGATTACAGCATATAAACAGGTCGATTATTTGGTCATTAAGGTTGAAAATAATGGGGTTATGATTCCTGAAGAGAAGCTTGAACAGATGAATCAAGCCCTTCTTGATGATAAATATGATCGTTCTGCCACAGGCTTTGGGCTATACAGTGTTAACCATCGCATTCGACTAGCTTACGGGGTGCCATATGGCCTTGCAGTGAAGAGTGAAGATGGCATTACCGTTATGGTCATTCGAATACCTTTGGAAGGGGAGTGGGATGAAGATGTGGAAGATTGTCATCGTCGATGACGAAACGATCATTCGCAAAGGCTTGCGGCAATACATTGAGGAGAGTTCGTATCTTTTTGAAGTTGCAGGAGAAGCGAAAAGTGCAAACGAAGCATTGAATATGGTGGAGAAAGCCCCACCACATGTATGTCTTGTGGACATCAACATGCCGAATATGAATGGGCTCGATCTGATGAATATATTGCGCGAACGCTGCCCGTCGGTTCTGGTTGTCATCATCAGCGGCTACGATAACTTTGAATATGCACGTCAAGCCGTGCAACTGCAAGCATTCGATTATGTATTGAAACCTGTGCCGAAGAGTGATCTGAACAAGCTGCTTCATCGGATCGATGAGCATCTTCAGGCAAAATATCCTTTGCATTCACATGAAAGCGGGGTGGATAAGGAGCGGGAGCTTCCCGGGTATACAGGGGATGGAACAGTGCTTATCCAAAAAGTGACCGAGTATATTGACAGTCATTATCAGGATCCGGAGCTGTCTATTACTCGAGTAGCAGCGCTATTTCATATCAACCAAACCTATCTTAGCAAGCGTATGAAGCAAGAAATCGGTGCTTCATTCCTTGACTATGTCACCGAGCTTCGGATATCGAAGGCGAAGGAGATTCTGGATGACGTAATGCCGAATATCAAAATCGGGGATCTGGCCGTGAAGGTAGGGTATAAGAGCCAGTACTATTTTAGTCGTGTGTTCAAAAATAGAGTCGGCTCAAGCCCCTTAGAGTACAAAAAGCATCCGTTCGGTTATGGATAGGAGGGCCATTCTCGGAGCCGCCTTCTATCAATACGGTTGGACGGAAATCTATTTGCCGCTTGCCAAGCTGCTGATGATGGCTGTTATTTTCTTCGGCGTGGGCATCAATTTAGTAGAACGCCGCAGCAATTAGGCGCCACCATATATAAACACGACGCAACCTCGAGGGGGTTGCGTTTTTTATTTGGCGGATTGCTTAGAGGACATTGATAGAAAATAGGTAGGACCTAAGGAGGTAAGGCGCTATCTTTATACCTATAAAAACGCGACGTGAAGGCCTTCATGTCAACAAGTGTATACCCAATGTCATTAATTATCTATTTGAAAGAAAGGCCACTTTTCATAATGTTACTATAAGGACATTGACATATGTTATAAGCTTCTATGACGTGTCGGAATCTCGGAAGGGAGGAAAGAGCATCGAATTAAGCTGAAATGGAAGCACATACCATTTAGGAGATTGATGTTTCTTGACTCAAGAATCAGAAGGGAGTTGGTACGATATGAAGAGGAGTAGAAAATGGGTAGCTCTCGTCATGGTTGCGATCATGATCGTAACGATGATACCGATCGCGCAAGCGGAAGAGGCGCTGCCGCTTACACAGACAGAGGAACAGACATCAGCGAACCCGCCGGGCGAAGCCGATCCGGTCGAGGTGACGAATCAATCAGACCTACCGGGAGCGGGTACGGAGGGTGTTATTGCGTCAGTGTATGGGGCGGTATATCACAATCTTGCAGCGGGCTTATCTTATGAGTGGTCGCAAGAGCCGGAAGCTACCTATCCGGATGAAGGCAACACACTTACGGATGGTATATATGGGGCAAGCAATAGATCCGACGTAGCATGGGTTGGACATCATCTGAGTAAGACACGCGAAGTTGTGTTTGATTTGGGGGTGGAGAAATCCATCACGGATATTAAAGCCAATTTCCTCGAAGATTGGCCAACGAACAATGTACTCGTGCCACTCACGGTATCGATGTACGTCTCCGATGACAAGGTGAACTGGGGACTGCTCAAAGACAATGCCACACAGAAGCTGTGGAATGACGGCAAATACACGGAGACCTATGTGTGGGACGGCAGCAAGGACGGCATTAAAGCGATCGGCCCAGATGCGAAAATCGCGTATGCTCGGTACGTCAAAGTGTCGTTCTCCATGCATCCTTCGGCGATGACGCTCGTGGATGAGATTGAAATTATCGGTCAAGACGGGCAAGCAGCGGGAGCGGTAACCGTGCCGACGCAGGTGGCGAAGCTCCTGGCGCCTGGCGAAGCGACGGCGGGCATTCAGGATCTTGGACTGCTCTATAACGGACATTATGCGGATAAACCTGGAATAGGGAATTGGAAGAAGGACCGGATTATTCCGAATATCAGTTATGTGGATAAGGATAATAATCCGACGGCATGGCTCTTCGACGGCATCCTCTATCTCGGGACGAACTCTCCAGAAGGACGCAGTTTCGGGGCGGGGTCGGGTAATCCGTCCATTCTTGCAGACTGGAAATGGTATTTGGAAAAAACGTTTGCGGCAACTGGCGATATGCAGCAGTTGAATGAAGCGACAAAAGAAGTCGGTCAGAAGCTTGGCGAACCGAATCATAAGACAAAGGTTGTTCTGATGATTCCGTATCCGGATGAGGGCGTAGTCAATTTCGGAGATCTCGGTGACGGAAATCTCAACTTTACTGGCCACAATTCGCAAGCGCTTACAAATCGTGCGAAGGCAACGCAGTGGTATATCAATGAGGTGAAGTCGCTCTGGCCTGAGGGGAAATATCCGAATCTTGAACTGGTAGGCATGTACTGGCTGGAAGAACAAATCGGCATCGATGCAGCCGGTCCGGACTTGGTAAAAGCTGTAAGTGAGCAAGTGCATGCGGAGAATATGAAATTTTTCTGGATTCCGCATTCCTTGGCGTACAAGGCTTATATGTGGAAGGATGTCGGCTTCGATGCGGTAGCGCTCCAACCGAACTATTTCTTCGCGCCGATAGGTTATGATCGTTTTGAAGATGCTTCGAACATCGCGAAGCTTTATGGGATGACTAACGAGTTCGAGTTCGATGATCGGATGCTGACGGACGGTGTGTTCCGGGAGAGGTATATCGATTATTTGAACAGCGGTGTGGAAACCGGGTTAATGGAACATGGCTTCAACGCTTACTATCAAGGTAATAATGCCGTTTATGATAGCGCCGTGAGCACAGACCCGGCCAATCGGATCCTGTATGACTGGCTGCATCAATATGTCAAAGGAAATTATACAGTCAACAATGCGGCTCCGCCTGAAGTGGAAGTGCAGATGAACGGTGAGCCGTTTAAGGCAGGGGAAGTTCTAGCAGACTCCAAGAAAGTGAAATTTACATGGAACCTTAAAGATGTTGCCGATCCAAGTGTGATCAAAGTTTCTGCGATGTATGATGGAAAGCCTTACACGGTAGGGACGGAAATCACGTTAAAGAATATGCTTGGCAAGCATGTGTTGGATGTTACCGTCACTTCGGGGAAATCGAAGAAAACATCGTTTACGTTCGAAGTGAAGACGGATGCCGCGACAATGATTGCGCTCGTGGACAGTTACGTCAATGACAAAAAAATGAATAACAACGATGCAACGGCCCTTAAAGTTTACCTCGATGCGATGAAACAGGCGGAAGGCGTCAACCCAGCCGAATTCACGAAATCGCTGAAGAACTTCAATGCGAAGCTGGATCAACTGAAGCAGAACATTGCGGGCGATGCCTATACGATGTTGAAGGAAAGCGTCTATTACCTGGCAGGCAGTCTGGCTCAAGGCAAACCTGTTGAAGTATCGTCGATTGAAAATGGTGATCCGAATTATATCCCATCCAACGCGGTGGACGGATTCCAAGCGACACGCTGGGCGAGTCACTATGATGATGCGAACTGGTTCCTAGTCGACCTGGGTCAGCCTACAGCAATGGATACAGTTCGCATCAGTTGGGAAGGTGCTCGCGCCGACACGTATAAGCTGCTCGTATCGGATGATAAGAAGACTTGGACCAATGTAATGCCGAATGACGGCATTATTAAAGCGCAGGACGGTAAAGAAACGGTTCAATTTAAGCCGGTTACGGCGAGATACATCAAATTCGAAGGCGTAAAGCGGGCGACATTCTACGGTTATTCCTTCTATGAGTTCGGTGTATATTCGCTTTCTAGTCAGCCGGCATCTCTGGAACGCAATCTTGCACTAGGGCTTCCTTATAGTTGGTCGCAGGAGCCTGAGGCAGCGTATCCGGATGATCAGAAGGAACTGACAGATGGTAAATACGCTAAGTTAGATATTAATGATCCGGCATGGGTCGGACATCTGCGGAAGAAAACTCGTGAAGTCGTGTTTGATCTAGGTGATAAGAAATCGATCTCGAAGATCAAAGCGCATTTCCTGGAAAGCTGGCCAACCAACAATGTGCTCGTGCCGCTGACCGTCTCGATGTATGTCTCCGATGACAAAGTGAATTGGGGATTGCTTAAGGACAGCGCGACACAAGAACTCTGGCGAGATGGAACGTACGATGAGACCTATAAATGGGATGGCGGTAAGGACGGTATCAAAGCCATCGGTCCAGATGCGAAGATCGCCCATGCTCGCTATGTGAAAGTGACATTCACAATGCATACGCGTGCAATGACCTTCGTGGATGAGATTGAAATCCTCGGTGAAGACGGCAAAGTTGCCGGAGCCGTAACTGTTCCAACGCATACGCCGAAATTCTTGGCGGCAGGCGAAGCGACAGCGGGTATCGAGCATCTTGGACTTTTGTATAACGGGCAATATGCGAATGACTTAGGCATCTGGACGAAAGAACGGATCATTCCGAACATTAGTTATGTCGATAAGGACGGCAAGATTAAGGATCGACTCTTCGACGGTGTTCTGTATCTTGGCATTAACTCTCCAAATCCAGGTCGTGATTTCGGCGGGCGGGCTTATCTGGAAGATTGGAAATGGTATCTGGATAAAACCTTTGCGGTAGGCGGCGATATGGATGCGTTAAACGCAGCGGCTAAGGAAGTATCCGATGCGCTGAACGAGTCTGGCGTGAAGGAAAAGGTTGTCCTCATGATTCCGGATCCAGGTGAATCGATCACTAATTTCGGAGCTATTGAACAAGGTGGAGAATCGCTGAACTTCAATGATTCCGTTGGCAAAGAGAAAGCCCTTGCGAACCGTGAAAAAGCAGTTCAATGGTGGCTGCAGCAAGTCAAATCGAGATGGGAAGCAAAAGGTTACGCTAACCTCGAGCTTGTAGGTATGTACTGGTTCGAAGAGCAAATCAGCACAAGCCAATCCGGACCGGATCTGATCCGTTCGGTGAGCAGCACCCTGCATGACATGCAAATTAGCGGCAAGGACCTGAAGTTCTTCTGGATTCCGCACTTCTTCGCTTATAAAGCGTTCATGTGGAAGGATGTCGGCTTCGATGCGGTGACGATCCAGCCGAACTACTTCTTCGAGCCGACGGATATCGAGCGCTTGGAGGATTCTGCGAATCTGGCGAAGCAGTATGGCATGTCCAATGAACTCGAGTTCGATGATCGGATGCTGACGGACGGCGTGTTCCGCGAGCGGTATATCGATTACTTGAACAGCGGTGCGAAGACAGGGCTCATGAAGGATGGCTTCAAATCGTATTACCAAGGCAACAATGCAGTCTATAACACCGCGGTAAGTAAAGATCCAGCGACACGCGTTCTTTACGACTGGCTGTATCAATTTGTTAAAGGAACGTATCAGGTCAACGAGGCTCCGCCTTCCGAGGTAGACGTGCAGATGAACGGCAAGCCGTTCCAGAGTGGGATGAAACTGTCGGATTCAGAATCCGTATCCTTTACATGGAAGCTTAGAACGGATGATGGTCTGACGAAAGTGACGGCGACGTATGACGGCAAGCCTTATACAGCGGGTACCGTTATTCCGCTTGCAGGCAAGCTTGGCAAGCATGAGCTTAACATTACCGTTACGGCGGGGCGTATGGTGACAAAGTCATATGTTATCGAAGCAACGACGAATGCATCTGGTATGAAAGCGTTAGTCGACCGCTTCGAAAAAGCGAAGCAATTTACGAATTCTGCAACGGTGCGTTCTTTGAACAACTATTTGGAAATGATGAAGCGCTATGAAGGGAAAGATGCAGCGCAAGTCACCAAGTATCTCCAAGGCTTTAACGCAAAGCTGGATGAATTCAAGAAGGCGGGTACGATAAAAGATGAAGCGTACAATACGCTGAAGGAAAGCGTCTATTACCTAATAGGCAATTTGGCGCAGAATAAAACAGTAGAAGCTTCGTCGACCGAAGGCAATAATGCGAATTATGCACCGGCTAAAGCTGTCGATGGATTCCCTGCTTCAAGATGGGCGAGCGAATACGTGGACAATACTTGGTTCCTGGTCGATCTTGATGAAGTGAAGGAAATGGATACGATTCGAATCGATTGGGAATATGCTCGTGCCGATAAATACAAACTTCTTGTGTCGAACGATAAGCAGAACTGGATCAATGTCATGCCAAATGATGGAATTATTACCGCGCATGATGGCAAAGAAACGATTCAGTTCAACCCGGTCAAGGCAAGATACATGAAGTTACAAGGCATAAAAAGAGCAACCGATTACGGATATTCCATCTACGAGTTTGGTGTCTATAACCTCTCGGGCGCTGTAGACGTGAAGGGCATTGAGGGCATACAAGTAAAGGTTGACGAAGAAGCGAAAAAAGTAACGATTGATGGATTGCTGATGAATGGCGTCCTTACAAATGTGAAGTTGAAGGTGCTTGATCCGAAAGGCAAGGTTCATCTCGAAGATGAGACGAAGAGTACAGTCGCGGGAAGCTTCCAATTCACATTCAAACTTACGGGTAATTTAAAGGGAACCAATGAGGTGTATCTATCGACTGGCTATATGAGCGAGCCTGTAAAAGTGACCTTTGAATACTCAAAAGAAAACCCGGGTAAAGGTCACGATAAGTAATGGAGAAATAATCCATCCAAGCAGCAATACGACCCGCGCTGAAACTTCCTGTACCGGTTATCGAATTATCTGTCCGAGTAAGACTAATAACCGAAGTAAAAACGTTTGAGGCGTAACATAACAAGCCGATTAGGTGCCAGACCACGGGGTCTATACCTAATCGGCTTGTTTCTATGTACAGAGGTGATGACAAGACGGGATCTCTTCTTTCTTAAACGGGAGAATCATCTGCGGGAACGATCTTCAAGGTCAATAAAAAATATACTGTAATTGAAGATAATAAATTTGAAAAATTAAGAGGTTTTAAAAATCATCAGATGAACTTCCCTTGTCCTGATTGGGTTTGTAGTCGATGATCCCGATATGTAGAGGAAGCAATCAAAAGACGTTTTCTAGATTCAGGTTCTAATGTCGTGGATTTTCGAATGCAGCTTGCCCGCTAAGTTTTCCTACGTAGAAGGCCCTTATAAGTCAAGGCTCTAGCAAGCCGTGGCTGATGCGAACAAACTAACCAATGTTCCCGCATACGGTGCATGTGGAAGCAGCCTGTTCGTTGGTGCTTGAAATTGAATAAAGACGTGACAAATAGAGGATTAGGTGAATGTAAATTGGGATGAAACCAAATATTTCAAGTCGTTCCTCTGTTTTTATATCAAGATAATATTCAGGTTTTAGTGGGATTGTATTATGTATTGTATAATAGAACGACTGCCTCAACAGGTATTTATAATATAAAACATAGGAGGATACATGTCCTGGAGCAAATTGAAGCAACAACTGGAGAGTTTTCTCTGTCCTGCGTTATACGGCAGGGTTGAATATCGCGCAAGCAGTTACCGTTATTTACCTGATAAATCAGGGAGTTGTTATATTTCGGTAGATAAAAAGAACGTACTCAATATGAATGATAGAACTAGCTCAATTAGATGGTATCAGACGGAGCAGGAGATTAAGAATGATTCAGATCTCCAAATTCCTATCAGCCATGAAGACATTGAAGCGGTTAGAAAAGATAGTAAGGGGATCATCCCGGAGGATCGTCTAATAGTGATTGCAAGAAGCAGAAAAATATCAGAGCTTGCAAAGGAACTTTTGTCAGCACAGACGTCATTAAGTAAATCGAATTTTATTGTTATAGCTACTAAGTATTTATCTATTTCCATAGAGGAGAGCTTAGAAAGCGACGATATCTTATTGAATATTCTAGCCTTAGTGGACAGACGCGTTGGAAAAAAGCGAATGTTGAACATGACAGAGAAGATGAAGTTAAAGCACCCAATTGTGCAATATTTTTATGAACTAAGGCGTAGTACATTATGAAAATAAATAACTTCATGGGTGGAACGTGGTATTAAACTGTCCTAAAAGCTGACCACATAACACTCCATAAGCCTGGTTTTCATTGATTAGGGCTCAACGTATAAGTTTGTTCACCACTGTCCACGCATGTGGAGTGCTGTTCACTGTTAGTGAGGAAAGACAGATAACAGAGATGTATTGGCGTTGGCTACAAGAAAGGGGTAAAGTTCCCTCTTTTTTGATTGCAAGGCAATGCTATTGAATGATCTTATGAAAATATTGATTGAAAGGGCAGTCTGCCTCTGAAAAAAATACATTCCCCCTAAGCCGACGAGATTCAGGTATTTATCCTGATTTTCACTCGGCTTTTTCTTTTGACAAGAGTTTTGGATTTTCGGGGGAAGTGCGTGAATGACCGCTCCACCCTATTTTTATTCATTTATCCTCAGTGTTTCGTCTATACACTTTTCTTCTTTGGACATAAGATATTTCGAAAATGGGTAAAGGAGGATTTATATGGCAGAAAAAGTGAAGGTTAGCCCGCAATTCAAAAGACTTTGTATGCAATTTGGAAAAATTCTAGGTGGTGAATCGGAAGTTGAAGAAGGTCCGGTTTGTTTTGTCATGCGCATGACGAACTTAAGGGAGACGATCCTGGGAAGAAGAACGCGCTCTCCTTTGGTGCAAATGCAAATGTTTTCGTTTGAATCTCTTGATAAGTCAGGCCGCGCGCTTTGTTTGGGCGAGACTGCTGTACATCAAAATCAAGTAAATCGATTGATGTCGAATCTCCGTAAACGTGGGATAAAAGTGACTGCGCTTCATAATCACTGGCTAAAAGAAAACCCTCGTTTAATGTATATGCACTGGGAATCCATTGACAATCCTGTTGCGTTTGCTAGAAAAACCAAAGAATCCATTGCGTTCTTGGGTTAATGCAGTGGAGCGATGAGGTTGGATTCTTAACTTATTCTGAAAGGATGATTTCGTATGGCTGAACAGGTGAAAGCAAGTCCCCGTTTTAGAAGACTATGTAACCAATTTTCAACCATTTTAGGTGCAACCGAGCATGAAATTACAAAGGGTCCGGTTTGTTTTGTCACCAGAAACAGGAAAGTAAACGCCTCAATTTTGGGAAGACGTACCACATCTCCATTGGTCCGTTATCAACTGTTCTCGTTTGAATCACTGGACAGTTCAGGCCGCGCGCTGTGTTTAGGGGAAACAGCCCTCTTCCAGAACCAAGTCAATCGATTGCTGTCAAACCTTCGCAGGAACGGGATCAAAGTAACAGCAGTCCATAATCACTGGCTGTTTGAGAATCCACGTCTTATGTATATTCACTGGGAGTCGATCGATAATCCCGTTGCATTTGCAAGAAAAGTAAAACGTTCGATTGCCTTCTTAGGTTAATGATGAGGAATCGTAC
>RCUU01000971.1_pt1 | contig 14584 bp, 12 predicted proteins | sample 2166211 | NCBI WGS metagenome assembly RCUU01 (sample SAMN09932620, study PRJNA488358) | compost metagenome | feature: garden; material: soil; isolation source: compost soil in phenylacetic acid-enriched culture | place: Germany: Experimental Botanical Garden Goettingen | collected 2016-01-27
AATGCCATATTTTCGTCAACAGATTAATTATATTAATTAATTTACAAATAATAGAAAACAACTTACATTTTTCACTCTATACCTTCTTTTTCATAAAAAAAAAGCACCCCGGTAGCCGAAACAGCCGGGATGCTTCTTCATTTCAATACTTTGTGAACTACAATACCGGGTAAGAACAGCAATAATCAGTTACACCGAATACTTCCAACGCAAATTTTGAGTTACCAGGAACATTGAATGTCTCTGCTCCCTTAATCTCCTGCCATACTTCACTGCCAGGTAGCAGCACCTTAAGATCACCGGACAGAATTTCCATAATTTCAGGACCATCCGTACCAAATTCATATACACCAGGTAACATGATGCCAAGTGTCACCTTAGTTCCATCCTGCAAAATTACCGTACGGCTGGTTACTTGTCCGCCATAATATACATTGGCTGCTTTTTCAATCGTTGCGTTGTTAAACTGACTCATTACTTGTTCTCCCCCTAATGATTATTCAGTTAATTACAGAAGTGCTTTCACACGGCTAACTACGTTCTCAACAGTAAAGCCGTATTCTTTCATTACTCTGTCGCCAGGCGCGGAAGCTCCGAAAGTAGTGATGCCCAGGATATCACCTTGGTCACCAGTGTAACGTTCCCAGCCAAAGGTTTGTGCCATTTCGATAGCAAGACGAGCCTTAACTCCTGGAAGAATTACGGAATCACGGTATTCTTTATCTTGTTTTTCGAACAGATCCCAGCTTGGCAAGCTGATTACACGAACATCGATACCTTCTTCAGCCAAAGCAGCTTGTGCTTTAACAGCCAATTGTACTTCAGAACCCGTTGCGATAAGTTGTGCTTGTGGAGTGCCATTCTTGGAATCAGAAACAATATAACCACCACGTTTGATGTTTTCACGCACGCCATCAACTGTTCCAGCAAGGATCGGCAAGTTTTGACGAGTCAAAACCAAAGCAACTGGATTTTCTTTGTTTTCCATAGCATAAGCCCATGCTGCAGAAGTTTCGTTAGCATCAGCCGGACGAATAACAGTCAGACCCGGGATAATACGCAGGGAAGCCAATTGTTCGATCGGTTCATGCGTAGGTCCATCTTCACCAACAGCAATACTGTCATGTGTCAGTACATATGTTACCGGCAATTTCATGATCGAAGCCAAACGAATAGCTGGACGCAAGTAGTCTGTGAATACGAAGAATGTTCCTCCGAATACTTTAAGACCCGTGTGCAGTGCAATACCGTTCATTGCTGCAGCCATACCAAACTCACGTACGCCGAAATAAATGTTGCGGCCATCATAAGATTCTGATGTGAAAGATGTCAAACCATTCAAATGCGTCATAGTGGAGCTTTCCAAGTCAGCGGAACCACCTACAAGCTGAGGAACGCCAGCAGTTAGACCATTAAGCGCACTACCGGAAGCGACACGTGTGGATACAGCTTTATCTTCAGTAGTGTAAGTTGGAAGGTTAGCATCCCAGCCTTCTGGAAGATCGCCATTGATTACGGTTTCGAATTGTGCAGCAAGCTCTGGATATGCTTTTTTGTAAGCTGCAAATTTTTCGTCCCAAGTTTTGTTGGCTGCGATTCCGTTTTTCTTCACTTCTGCAAAATGTGCACGAACTTCGTCAGGTACGTAGAAATCTTCTTCGTATACCCATTTGTAGAAATCTTTGGTCAGTTTAGCTTCTTCAGCGCCAAGTGGGGAACCGTGAGTACCGCCATGGCCGCCTTTACCTTGTTTGTTAGGGCTACCATAACCAATTACCGTTTTTACTTCGATCAAAGTCGGTTTGCTGGTTTCAGCTTGCGCTTCAGCGATAGCTTTTTCAATAGCTGGAAGATCATTTCCGTCTTCTACGCGCAGAACTTGCCAACCATAAGCATCAAAACGTTGAGCCACGTTCTCGGAGAAGGAAAGGTTCAATTTACCATCAAGGGAAATATCATTTGAATCATACAATACAACCAATTTGCCCAGTTTCAAATGACCAGCGAGTGAAGCAGACTCGGAAGAGATCCCTTCCATTAGGTCACCATCACCACAAATAGCGTAAGTATAGTGGTCAATCACTTTATGTTCATCTTTGTTGTAGGTAGCTCCCAATTGAGCTTCAGCCATAGCCATACCAACAGCCATACCAATACCTTGTCCAAGTGGACCTGTTGTTGCATCGACACCAGCGGTGTGACCTACTTCTGGGTGACCCGGAGTCAAGCTGCCCCATTGACGGAAATTTTTCAATTCTTCCATAGGCAAATCATAACCACTAAGGTGCAGCAAGCTGTAAAGAAGCATAGAACCATGTCCTGCGGACAATACAAAACGGTCACGGTTTACCCATGTTGGATGATCAGGGTTGTGTTTCATTGTTTTTGCAAACAATTGGTAACCCATTGGTGCAGAACCCATTGGCATACCTGGGTGGCCGGAGTTTGCTTTTTCAATAGCGTCAATCGCCAAAGTACGAATCGTTGTAATGGACAGGTTATCTACATTTGAGTTTTCTTCCTTTTGAATCACTTGTTCTTGTTCACTCATTTAATAGTTCCTCCTCTGAAATCTCAAGAATGTCATTTTGACTCTTATTGTATCATTAGTGTGGAAGCAATTCCAATTGTTTTTAAAAACTCTTTATTTGAACAGCTTATGTTTTGCAAAATCGACGTATTTATATACACAAAAAGAACTATTAGACAAGCCAGATTTGCACTAGTCTATGGTCTAGTTTTCAATTACGACTAAAGTTTGTTTTACAATGCTCAAATATGCAGTAAGATGGAGTTAGTTAAGCATTATTTTCATGCATTATCCAACATTTACTAGTGGAAAGGAACTTTGAACATGAGTTCGAATAAGGACATCTTTATTGTACTTACCGGTACAGGTACGGCCTTTAGTGGTTTTATAAAGTGGTTTACAAAAGCCGATCTGAATCATGCTTCGATCGCCTTTGACTGTGAACTGCGGGAGGTATACAGCTTCGGAAGAAAAAAAATGCACAATCCATTCGTGGCAGGTCTAATTCAGGAGAACTTTATTGACCCTTTCTATAGCAGTGCGAATTGTTCTATCTATCAGTTACGTGTTAGCGCTGAGGAATACGATACGATGTACAATCACGTCCAAGGGATGATGCAAAATCAGGAACGGTATAAATATCATCTTTTAGGGCTGATCGGTGTGCTTCTGAATATTAAAATCGATAGAGAAAATGCTTATTTTTGTTCCCATTTCGTTGCCTCACTATTTGAAGAAACTGCAGTTCAGCCTGTGAATAAACCTTCCTGTTTCGTTACACCGGAAGATTTCGCACTTTCACTCTGTGCCCATAAGATTTTTACGGGCAAGCTGTCCTATTATTTACGTAGAGCTCAGAGAACCTCTGCACGTCCATCATCTGTACCATTACATACTTCTTCGGTTGCCACACGAATGATGCGTATGAATGAAGACCGGACGGAAGGAGTCGTATAGAAGGTTCTTGTAAAAAGGGCTACGCGGATTAATTCCGCGTAGCCCTTTTTACGTTGCCAATCAACTGCCAATAACAAATTCAACCATATCCTGTTTGCACATGAGTTCATAACCGATGGATTGATATAGAGAAATTGCCCCTGCATTCTCCTCAAGGACATTCAAATACACATTTGAGGTAACTCGACTCCCCGCACGTGTGAGCTCTGCACAGATCTTTTTTCCGTAGCCTTGCCTTCTCCATCTTACATCCGTTCCGATGTTCCCCAATTCAACGTAATCCTCGCTATAAATATGGTATCCACCTACTGCAATCAGCTCATGTTGTTCCATCACACCATAGAACGGATACTGTAATTCTTCTTTTGAAAAAGCCATTGTATCTAAATCGGCCATTTTCGATTCAATAAGCTCAAAATAAGGCGTCCCCAACTGTAAAACGCTTGTATCCACCGGTGGCAACGCTTCTTGATGGATATGCTTCATTAGAAGCAGTTTTTTGGGAGACTTAGCAAGCTCAAGCTGTGAAGCAAGTACAGCCATAACTTCTTCATTGACGATTACATTACCGACAGCATTGTCAGGTAAATGCAGTTGTTCTTTCATAAATGAAAGTACCGACCGGAGACAAAACGACTTCTCCACTGGATATACTGAAAAAGCATAGAATGGAAGTCCCCTTAAAAAAGCCAATACGCCGAGCAACTCACCTTGATCAGTAAACTGTCCGTAGTGTACCGCATTATGCTTACGAACTGTAAGGTATGAATAGTATAAAAAATGCTGTTCCCTATGGATCGAACGCAAGATTGATTTTATTTCCGGTGGTGTTAATTCTCGAATCATATCCCTACCCCTATCAATGTTTGATACAGTGCTTCAACATTAACATGATATCAGGAAGCCACGCAAAAAAGGAGATGGGGCATGGATATAGTGTCCGAGACTACTTAATTCGATGACTTTGGAAATACTCCGACCAATCCGATGATATAACGACTGTAACGGTATCCGTTTTGGTGTTGTACTCATTCTGAGCCGTAAAGGTAAATATAATCGGGCCGTCTGGGAGCTTTTCAAAAGAGCTATCGTACATTTCACCTGTCCAAAGGGTTTTATCGTCATTGGTTGGGCTGAGCTGCGTAGTGAAACCTCCGTTCATAGTCACTTGCACAGTATCTGGGAGACCTGTTGCTGTACCTTGCAGAACAAAACGTTCTCCTGCCCAAAATACGTTGTAGCCTCTAGGACTTTCCTCATTTCCACTCTTTTTCAGATTGTAATCTTTGCGATTGTTGTTCCACTCTTCGGTGTGCTTCACTCCACCTTTAATACTCAGTAGATTCACCATAAGATATTTTCGAGGAGAAGCTTTGCTCCAGTTGTAGCCATCATAGACTTCCACTTCAACCGCATATTTTTCATTCTCGATTAGTGATCCAGGTGGAGCTTGCCATTGTTTAGCACTTGAAACTTGCTCACCTGATTGTACTTTGATCGTCCCTGTGGCTAAATTTATAATCCGCACCTTATAACGCTGTTGTAGATCGCCGTCCTCGTCTTGGTAATTCCATTTGATGATCGGGGTGAGTGTGCTTGCGATTGTGGGCTTGGATGGCTCCGTACTGATTGGGTACGTTATAGTAGCCGTTGGTATCCGGTTGACTACCGTGATGTTCTGAGAAAGCTCGCGGTACAGACCCAGTGAATCTGTTACGAGTTGTCTAAAGGTAAAGACACCGTTAGATGTGAATTGCTTCGCGAAGTCCTTTTGATCGCTTGTTAGGGCTTCAGTCCCGCTAGCTGTTTTGAGATAATACTTGTGACTGATCGAATCTCCTTTCGGGATGTCGGGATCAGTGGCTTTACTCTTGATGTTCAGGATATCCCTCCGATAAATCGGCTCCTTCGTAGCATCCTTGCCTGTATCTGTAGTTAATGTAAACCCTGGCTGCGGTGGATTATCAATAATGAATGTTTTTTCGTTTGATATTTCTGACCAAGATAACTTTGAATAGGCTCGTCCATAGACGGTGAAATATTCAAACCTATTGAAGGTGTAGTTAGGGAGTTGATACTGGCGGAGTAATCCTGTGGTGTCTGCGTTTTCAATTGATTTAGTGAAGAGCCCATCTTTCGCATAGAACTCTAACCTATACTTTTCCTGTGGATCGTTCTCTGGGTCGGTGTATATCCACATGATGAGTGGATCGCCTTCTTTTTCCGCGTCGATTACAGATGGATTAGCTGCTGTTCCGGCAGGAGTCATAAGGGTTAAAGCTGGTGCTAGATTCTTAACTACAGTTACCTTCAAGGTCGCAATATTTGATTTAGCACCAATCTGATCAACAATCCAGTGTTCTAGCGTATATGTTCCTGATCTAAGAAATTCCAGGTTAATGTTAGCTGTACGATAAAAATCAGTAGCACCCTCACTGTCCGTTACTTTCCAGTAATACTGCAAACTTTTGACGTCAGATGGATCTTCATCGGAGTCCACCCCATAATACGTTATAGTATCATACTGGTAAACAGTATTCGGTCCATTAATCCCAGCTGTTGGAATATGGTTTTTCACAGTGAAAACACGTGTTGCGTAAGAACGCTGTGGTGTGATATTAGAACTTACCGGTTGATCTGTAGCAGTAAGTCGCATTTCCCACCCATCGGATATCGCTTGTTGTGGCGTAACTCCACGCCTTGCAATGAGGTCACCAATTGTCATGGATTGATTGCGGTTGCTACCTGAATAATAATAAGGACTGTTATTAATTCTGGCATACCATGTGTAAGACAGCGAATCTCCGTCCTCATCTGGATCAGGCGTCATATTTTCCATAGTAATAACTGTATCCCGATAAACTTCATTCGGCATATTAAAAGCTGCTACGGGTGGATTCTTGATAACTTGAACACTTTGACTATACCCATCGGACCATAATCCTCTATTATCATGCACTTGTAAATTGATTTGATAATTTCCTAATCCATAAGCAGCAATATTCGGCGGTGTTGTCGCTCCACCCCAATGCTCCCATACTTTATGCCAACCGTCTTTGATTACAGTCCAATAATAAACATCTAATGGATCATTATCCGGATCAAAAGACTTGTCTATTATCGTTGTAGCCTTACGGTAGGATACGATATTAGGCTCAACGGTGAATAACGCTACAGGAGGCAAATTACCAGTTGCTCCTACTGTCCTCTGGCACCAATCACTCCATGTACCTAACCCATTTTCACCATCCATGTCCCTTACTCTTAGCCGAATATCGTATTGATCATTACTTGGCAGCGGATTAGGAGGATAACCATCATTCCACCCCGTAGCTTCTGTTTTTTTATATTGCCATTGCCTGTCTACAAGCCCTTTATTAAAGCCAGTAATATGGTCCAAGTCATAAGAGCTATCACTGATCTGAAGATATCCCCCCACCAGTTTGGCACTAAACAAAGCTATCGGCTTGCGATGCACATGAAAAGTCATGGAGGACAAATTATCCCGGCTCCATTTCCGGTAAACATCGAATCGGTCATCATTTTTTGGATGATCTCGCCCCTGAAAGGTCGCTGTATATACCCCACTATAGGGGAATGAAGAGTAAGCAGCTGTTCTCCATAATCCTGACTCTCCAATAATGCCCATAGAGTTATCATAGAAATTAGGGTCATGATCATATCTGAAACGCTCTGCGGATTTTGGATCTCCTTCAGAGTCAAAGAATTTAGTTCTCGTTTCAACAGGGGTGTTGATAAGGATAAATGACTTATTTCTCATCTGTTGTTTGACATTTATGATTAAATTCTTTGATTGTTTCATTCCCGAAGGGTCAGATGCCGTAACTGTCATATTGTAAGATCCCGGTGGCAAAGAATCCTCAATAGCGTCTATTGGGATATAAAATGGTTTTGATGATTTCGCCTGATGTACTGTAGTTTTCTTGTAAAATACGTTAGGAATTTCTGCAGTAACTGTCACATCTTCGTTATCTGGATCACTTACATATCCCTCAATATTTATAGCGCTCAGACCAGGCGCGTTAACTAGCGTTATACCGTTCGGTGTCCCTACCGAAATAGAAGGAGCATGGTTGGGAATCAATCTAGCAACCTCAGTCATGTAGGGCGTGTAACCTCCAGGTTCATAACTTGCATGGTAGGGACCCTCTGAGGGACCCAAATCTGTTCTATACCACGCCGAATGTGCAATAACTCTTATTCGAAAAAGTTCAGGAGCATTACTATTATCATTATCAAGAGGACTAAACATATTATGTCCTTGTGTAAATTCGTTGGGATAAGTGGTCTTCATGGCATTTCTTATATTAGAAAGGTCAAAGTCCATACTTTCTATCCAATTCCGTGCGAGGCCAATATTCCAGAGAGTACCCCATTCAGTACTCCAATTCTGGGTGTAGCCATAATAATAATTACCAGCCGTACATTGCCATTCTTCATCTCGCCCATTTGAAATATTTTTTTCGCGTTCATATCCTGCCTGAGTATAAGCAGAACCACACATTTGTACTGTAAGTTTTTGATCCCATAAGTGAGACTGGCCTGGCGGAAACCTCCCGTTTAAATTAATAGCAATGTGCATGGGGGACCCGCCGGGTGCTATATCATACAATAGTTGCTTAGTTACCTTGTTATAAGAAATATTAGTTATCTTAGTCACAGGGAAATAAATATTAATTGTATTGGGCATCACATGCGTTCCAAACCCGCCATTAAAAGTAATATCCCTGTAGTATATGATATTATCATCATCGGCTGCCTGAACTGTTGTATTTATTCCTACGCTCTCTAATACTGGTTGAGGCACGATTGGCAATAATGTAAAGATCAACAATAAATATAAAATGAAGCCTATCCTGAAATTTTGTTTCACAAGACTATCCTCCGTTCTTCACTTATAGATCCCAATCTACCTCTGGTGACCGATTCTCCACCTCTACAATCCGTTCAATAAGATTTTGTGTGCTATCAGAGTTTATCGATCTTCTGTCTGCTTCAGTTACAAACTGTTCAATGGTGGGCTGTCCAAATTCTTCGAGAACTGTAAGACGTATTTCATATTTCCCGACTTCATATAGCTCCAAATTCAGACGCGTGCGATTCTCTTCGTTAAACCGAACCCAACTCTCACCTGCAAAAGATCCGTTGTTATCAGAATCATAACAATATTCCCAAATCCGACGAATGAGCGGATCTTTATCCTTAGAAAAAGACATATCATCTATTGAAACCACCGCCTTGTTTCCATTGCTCGGATCACGATATACCTTCCCCGGTATCCCAAAGTAAGCAAACGGCAGTTCATCGGGAACGATATTAAAAATAATTTCATTACTTGCAGAATAACCTAATGTATTTTCAACATAGATCGTAGCCTTGTACTTCCCTGCATTCTTAAACAAAATATCTATACTCTCTAATCCCGCTAAGGTGCCACTGTATTTGATGTCTGCATTCGTTCCACCAGAGATAGCACTGATCGTAACTTGAGTTTTCGATGGGATCAGAGGAAAACGTGTAGGGCTTTGACTGTAATTTGTGAGGATAGTTTTACGATTTTGTTTCAACGTACCAGAAATATTGATAATAGCAGCTGGTATAGGTTCAATCACTGTTACCTCTGTACTGGTACTCCCAATTTGTCCATCATTATCAACCACCGTGAGCGAGATCGGGTATGTCTGACCTACATCCTCTCTGGTGTACCATACGTATCCTCGTGATGTATTACCGATCCCCCCCTGTGCTCCGGGTGTACCCCAGGCATAATCCGTGATGTAACCGTCCGGATCAGAGGAAGCTCCTCCGTACACCATCATGTCGTCCCCGGATTTAACATATTTTGGTGCACTTATTCGTGCGATAGGAGATTTACCTTCTGGTTTAGCTGGCGGATTTGGGGGAGGAGGGAAAAGATCATCGGGAGGATCTTTCTTATATACTCCAGCTGAAGTTTCTAGCCCAACTTCCAAAGATGAAATGGGTCCTGTTTTTGTTATCACTGGATTTTTGAACTTTACAACCACTTTTAAAAGATAATCTTGTTTATAATAATCTCTTCCCTTTAATTTAGATGCTGGGATTTCAAAATCAAAATCCTTATTTGCAGTAAGAACTTTTGAATATTCTTTCTTCATAGAAGAATCAGCTTTTTCTTTTTCCCTTGCGTAAAATACCCATTCAGAAATATTTGAGGCATCTGAATAGGATAGCAATTCGCCCTTCACATTAATTTTCACCGCAACTTTATCACCAATCATTTTCGTTGGATTCGGGTTGGGTTGAATTAATGTTGCTGAAGCATTCAAGGTAACTTGATCTGGTAGTGAGTATTCAAAATTGACCGTTCCACCATAGCTATATGAGGTCATTTTCGCTTCGGCCGTAAAATAATATGGTAGTGTAATGTAATATAGCCGACCTGTTACCCATTCACCTTTATCAAATGCATCCGATACATTTTCGGGTAAGTATTGCGCTGATGGGACCTGGTAAGTAACAATGAATTTCCCATCTTTCTGACCTACTTTACCTTTGTCCCCTTCAAGCTCCATATCTATCATCTTAATGCTTGACTGAATAATATTACTGTAGGGGACAGTATTTACACTGTCCCTAAACCACGTTACTTGACTCGGACTAACTGGATCAGATTTTGTGGTAACAGTTGTTTTTGGCGGTGCGCCAGATGGAGTTGAATAATCAGTAGCGTTTACGTTTTTGGTTGTGTTCACTCCACGATCTTGATTATAATCATTAATCTGCCATCTTCGACCATCTGCATATCGCCAAATAGAATTACCCGGCGTAGTCCTAAAAACACTTGTAGAATTATTGCCGTTAGCACCTGTGACTTTAAACGTTTCGACCTTTTCATTACCTTTAAGAGTAACCTTTATTTTTCCGTTTTCTACGGTGATGGCCCCAATTACGCTGTTATTACCTGAATATTTTAAAGTTCCTGCTTTAATTGCAGCGATGTTTACTCCACTAGGCGGATCTAAATAAAAAGTCTTTGCGGCATTCCCTGATCCAGTTAATCCAGTTGTGATCGGTATACTTACTGATCCAGATTTTACGTCTGCAGCCTGAGCAGAATACATTAAATTTGGTGCAAAGAATAGGCAAATAATTAAGAAAATTGAGAACTTCCTTATTTTTTTATTGTTTTTCATCTGCTGCATCCCCTCTTAAACTTCTGGAGGATTAACGATATATTGTGAAACCAAATTATTTTTGTTTTCCACCCAAATAACAAAAGACTTAAAATCTCCATTATAATAATAGGCTTGATAGCTGGACATTTGCTTCCCTGGTGCTAAGCTCCAACCCCATAGTGCTTCCTTGTCATTCACAGAAGTATCCTTGCTTCTTGGCATAGTCGGATACGCGCCGAGTTGACTACCGAATCCTAAACGCCATTTCTCGCTTACATCCGTGTAATCTTTTTTAATTGTATTTCCACTATTATTTTCCACTGTAATTTTCGTCCAAATAAAGTACTTCCCTTCTCCGGAATATTTGAACTTCTTAATCAGTGCTTGAGCATCTTTGGACTGTGCATCATATATCATGATCTTCTCCAACGTATAGCTAAGCCCACCCGCCGTAACCGTCACCGGCAACTCAATATCCTTCTTAAGTCCATATTTACTCAGATTATCCCTCATAATAGGTGTTGGCGTTGCTCTTGGCTTCACAATGGCTGTTGGCTTAGCCGTAACTACTGGTGTGGCCGCTGCTGCATTAGTAATCCTCCCCTGCCCTAATACCACGCTAAGTAACATTGTCGCTGCCAAAGTGGCCTTTACAATTTCCTTTTTCATACCGAATCTCTCCCTAGTCTTAATTGGATTTTTCTTACTTATTAAACTTATACTCCTGAAATGCAGGTACTCTGATTGGCTCTTGTGTTTTGGCTCTAGAGATCAGCAGCGGATGTTCCGTCTCGATGACGGCAATAACCGAAGGACCCTCTATGTATTTGGTAATGCCATATTCACTATCCTCGTATAAAAGTGGAAAAGTCACTCCATCAGAATCATCAACGATATCGAACTTCACAATCTTTACTTGCTTCTTAAAACGGCTGCCCACTTGGGGAGAAAGACCGTTATCAAGCCCAAGATTCGCCTGCAAAGCATGCTGAAAAGTATCATAAGCATCCGTGGGATCAATAATTAGACGCCCCCGTGTGAGTTCAAATTCATCTAATTCCTGCGCGGCATCATGAACAGCGATATTGTTTGCGTCTTTTAACATGCTGCGCAGCATGTCCCACTCCTGGTTCTGGATCTGAAAGAACCAGGAGTAGATAAAGATCAGTAGGACAAATGCCAGCTTAATAATGTAATCCATAAATTAGGATCATCCCTTAATCAATCGAGATATTCACTCATAATTGACCCATGGCCATAATATCGGGTCGGCTGCGATACAGTGGAAAAGTTATACGGAAACAAATTTATCCGCGGTGCTGTTACATACACATCAATTCGTTGCTTTCGCTCCTGAACAGTATCCGTACTGCTCTTAATTTCAATGGAACCCTCTGAGAACCCAATCGCTTTCAGATTTGAAACCACTTCATTCCGCATAGACGCTGTAACCATCCCCTCCGTTGCTGCTTTTTGTGTGATATAGGACGTATTAGCTTTGACCTGTAAATCTAGCAGATAATCAATATAGGTGAATATGGGCTGCAGGATAATAAACAGGACAAGCCACATGAATAATGCCCGGAGGACGGTCTCCTTCAATAGAAACGCCTCCTTCTAATATTGCTCTACTTGCTTAGTATGTTTGATGATATCGTCTTGACTGCTGCCAATGATATGCGTAGCTACTGTGATAAACATCCCTGCGATGACAAAACCAATGGCTAGAAATATTGCGACGGAGATAGAGTCTTTTTTCATAATCGAGTTAAACCGAAGTGTGGGTCAAAACCCGAGCAACTGCAGTTTGGCTGGAATCCAACGGTTGAGTTAAGGTTACACCCGGGATTTCCGGTTTATTATCATCCGTAGCATTAATTACCTCTCGTACTACTGGAATCAAAACGGCAATTACGATGGCCACACATAAAAATCCGATAGCGATAAACAACCCTGTAGAAATTGCGTCCTTTTTCATTGTTAATTTCTCCCTTTTATTATATATTTTTTTAAAATAAAGTGAACATACAATTTCTCACTGAAACATGCCGACCCCATTGAAATTTCCTTTGATCAGCAAAATGTACTGCATGGCCAGCGCGACGATCATCAAAAAAATAGCAATCGATGGGATCACATTAATGATCGTCGATAGATCACCGATAAAAGACCACTTTTTCAAATACTGATCGCTGGAGATTTTGGAGATAATCTTACTTTGCTCACGCAAATAATTCGCCGCTTCTGTGTCGTCATCCATACCCTCAGTAGCCAGCAAAATGGACCGAATGTCATTAATAAAACTATGGTTATCCGGAAACTTGGCACAAAACCATTCAATCGCCCCCTCTACCCCCTCATCTACTGCTCGTTCTGACAACTCGTACAGATCCTGACGTATATATAGAAAATGTCCAGCCGTATTCCCGCAAAAAGTACCAAATTGCGCATAGCCGCGCTTGCGAAGCCGATTATTCTCATATAGACGGATGAAAGAGATCAGCTCACCGTCTTTTTTAATAACCGTTTTTTGGTGAAGCCATGCAAGTACCCAACCAAATGGAAGATAGCGAATCGGACTACTGATTACGAGAATAAGTAGAGCAATTAGAGGGTCATAAATGGAAAAAGAATTGGATCGAATGAAATCGCTGACGACTTGAGTGATTAAATAAATCAGCGCTGCTGAATAACGGAAAAGCGTGACCTTACGAGCCGAAATCGATAAACCAGAATCATTTAATAATTGTTGAAGTCTATCCCCCTGCACCCGTTCCCCAAGCTCATTCCACCGTAGTCCTAGTCGGACAAGATATCGTTCTTGTTTACTGCTGCTGCTTACAAAGACAAGTAATGCGACATATACGATCCCAATTACAGAAATTAATAGTAACAATCTGTCCATAGCTCATCACCTTAGTGGTAGTCCAGTTTAGGTCTGGCGAGAATAGTACTGATCACAAAAGAAATAAATAGACCGGAGATGATCACCATCAAAAAGGAAAGCCCTACTGTAGTCTCAAACTGCAATTGAAAATAGACATCAGGCTTCAGCATATACATAAAGGTTCCAACCGTAGATACCAGTACCAAAAGATTTCCATATAAGCCAAGGCTGATCGCGTCTCTACTTCCCGCTTTTACAGTCAAAATAGTCTCCCTCTGCTGTTCCATAGAACGGTTTAACAACATCAACGAGCTTTTTAAATAACGGGTTCCTTCCTTCTCGGCATAGAGCAGATCCGATATAAATTCCAGGGCGAAGGTAGTACCAATTGCATTGGAGAATCTCCCGGCCTCCTCAACAAGCTCTTTTTCATTACTGTAATTAGAAAATGCAGCACCTAGCAGCTTCAAAGGACCCTTCAGCACATTCTTATCTGTAAGAAAATCCGCTGTCCGATCGAGTATGGAGTCTACCGACAAATGAGTGAATTTGGTAGAGATCTTGACTACATCAAGTAGATCATAGCTTCCATGTACCTTCCTCTGCGCATAGATGTACCTCATACGAAAATAAGGAATCATCGCTGAAATTACAGCTATAAAAAGCGGGAATCTCCAAGCCCCTTGGAACGGTTGCCCTTCACTGAAGGTGATTCCCTCCAGAAAGGGATTGTTAAAGCTCATCCGCCCGGGAAGCTCGCTAAGCGTCAGTAGTCCTGATAGAAAAACCGCAATAAACACTATTGCTGTACGCATGACAAAACGCATAACACTAATTCCCGGCTCGTACTTTCGGTGTAAGAAATATAGAAGATTATCTAGATGACGGTAGAGCCATAACCTTTTTTTAACCTTGCTGACTCTTTTGCCAAAAATACTCACCTTATGTTTAATTCGAAAATCCACTTTGTGACCCACTTGCCGTAACTGCCGTTCGATAAGTGGTTTGGTAAGCAGCCACATTCCCCAAACA
>RCUU01000972.1_pt1 | contig 14582 bp, 10 predicted proteins | sample 2166211 | NCBI WGS metagenome assembly RCUU01 (sample SAMN09932620, study PRJNA488358) | compost metagenome | feature: garden; material: soil; isolation source: compost soil in phenylacetic acid-enriched culture | place: Germany: Experimental Botanical Garden Goettingen | collected 2016-01-27
GGTGGCGGATCTGTACAGCGGGGCTCCGAATTCTTTTGAGCAGGCGCAGAAAGCGCTGGAGTATACCTTTTATACGGGAGCCGGCCAGCTTGTCCTCTATGATGAAATCGCTTACAACCCGGAGAAGCCCAGCTTGAAAATGGTTCCTGCCGACACGGGCATCACTGACGCTTTGGCGCGGCTGGACAGGGATACAGTGGCCCGGGCATTGAAGGCGCTGATTCAGAGATTGCTTGAAGGGGACTGCCCGTCCCCGGCCCATCTGAAAGATTGTGTTCTGTACGCTCTGGTGAACGAAGTCAAAGGAAGCGAATTGTTTCTCCGTCAGGAGGAGGCAAGCAATTTCATTTCCGAGATGGAATTTCAAATTCCGGCCTGTGAAAGTCTGGACGAAGCCGAACAAAGGGCAATCTATTATTTGAACCGGATTATGGACAGCATTGAGGAACGCAAGGATAACAAAAGCGGACGGACGATCAGCCTGTGCAAAGCATTTCTGGAAGCCCATTATATGGAGGATCTGTCGCTGGAGTATGTCGCCCGGCATTTTTTTTTCAGCCCCGCTTATTTCAGCAGCTTTTTTAAACAGCATACCTCCATGACCTTCACCGAATATTTGCTGCGCCTGCGTATGGACAAAGCCAAGGAGCTGCTGCAGGACGGGGACCGGAAAATCTCGGCTGTTGCCTTAAGCGTCGGATTCAGGGATGCCGGCTATTTTACCAGAGTTTTCAAGCGGGAAACCGGACTGTCGCCGGAGGAATTCCGGAAGAAAGACTTATTGTAGGTGGGAACATGAGGCTGAAGAATAAGCTGGTCTTGTCCTATATTGTGCTGATCACTCTCCCTTTGGCAATCCTCGGCCTGGGTTATTATTATGCGAGCAAGGAGATTATGCTGAAGCTGGCCCGTGACAACGTTAGTGAGATTGTGCTGAAGAACAACCAGATTATCAATGAACGGTTGAAAATCATTCAGGATAACAGCCTCTCGCTGATGGTGGAGTGCCAGCTGTATCAGATTTTTGACGGGCCTGGACCGGCAGAGGGACAGGAGCTGCTTGCGACCAATAAAAAAGTGACAGAGATTCTCGGGCGGTACTTCTCGCAAGCAGCCGATCTGTACTCCGCTGAACTGGTCACGCAGGCGTTCGTGTATGGAAGCAAGAACAAGAATACCTATCCTCCGGATCATTTCTACAGCTCGGAGCTGTACCGGGCAGCAGCCGAAGGGAAAGGGCGTATCGCCTGGGTGCCGACCTATGATTATACCCGGATGCATGCGCTGCCTGAGCTTGCGGGCACGGATATCGATTACCGTTATATGTTCTCGGCGGTCCGGGAGATCAACCCTTCCTGTGTGCAGAATGACATCATTGTCCGGGCAGGGAAAGGGTCCGAGAAGCCGGTTCTGGTGATGAATTTCAAGGACGATGTATATGCCAATATATTCAGGGGCAGCATTCCGATTCAGGGCTCGGTGTTCCTGGTCGCCAGTGAGGACGGGACAATTGTCTCTCATCAGGATAAAACGCGTCTGGGCACCGTGGAATCTGCAGCCTGGCTGAAGGAGGTGCGCAGTAAAGGCAGCGGAACGGCTTATGTGACAGTCGGCGGGAGGCGGATGATCGCCTGCTTCGACTTATCTCCGGTGACCAACTGGCTGTCCGTTGTGCTGATACCTCCAGGCGCATTGACCCATGATATTGCGAATACCATCCTGTTCTTCATTATGGCGCTGGGTACTCCGCTGCTTGCCCTTTCGCTTGTGTTCGCCTATGTGATTTCCGCGCGTATTTCGTCTCCGGTCAGCAAGCTGCTCCTCGCCATCAAGCGGGTGGGCGGCGGGGATTTCAATGCGCAGATCAAGGTGGAGGGCAGGGACGAGCTGGGCCATGTGCTGATGAAATTCAACAGCATGAATGAGCGGGTCCGGGAATTGATCAATGAGAATTATGTGGTCAAGCTGCGGGAGCGGGAGACAGAAATCCTCGCGCTGAATATTCAGCTTAATCCGCATTTTCTATATAACACACTCAATATTATTAACTGGATGGCTGTATATGGAGAGAAGGAGCAGGTCAGCGGCATGCTGATCAGCCTGTCCCGCATGCTGCATTACACGACAGACAACCGGAAGGACCTGATGCTTCTGAGAGAGGATATTGCCTGGCTTCAGGATTATATTGTGATTATGGCCAACCGCTTTGAGCACCGGTTCCGCGTGGATTTGGATATTCAGCCTGAACTGCTGGAAGTGAGCGTGCCCAAGCTGTTCCTGCAGCCGCTGGTGGAGAATGCCATCATTCATGGCTTCCGAAATATAGAAAGCGGCGGGTTGATTACTATTTACGGACAGCGGCAGGGGGATGATATCCGCTTCTGTGTAGAAGATAACGGCAGCGGGATCGAGCCGGAGCGTCTGGAGCAGCTGTTGAAGGATGAGAGTCCGAGCATAGGCCTGAAAAATGTGGATAAACGGATCAAGCTGCTGTATGGCAGCAAACACGGCATAGAGATTGAATCGGTTCCTGAATTCGGCACCCGGGTGAAGCTGGTGATCCCGTATCCGGGATCCGAGTGAAGGGCCTTATCCAAAAGTGCTGTACCCCCGGCCAATGGCTTGCGGGGTTCTCTTTTTATATTTGACCGTAAAATCGTACAGGAAACGAAAGATCGTACAATAGGCTTTTGCGGCGGGTCCATATACACTGTTTATAGGCGGCTGCAGCGCTTACATTCGAATCAAGGGGGATAAACAATGAGAAAAAATACCGGCAGAACCAAGCTGATGTTACTCTTCCTAATGATAATTGCGTTAATTGTAACCGCTTGCGGGACGGGTGGGAACAATGCGGATACAAAGGCGAATACAGGTAAAGGCAACAACCAGGAGGGAAATAGTCCCACTGCTGGGGAGACAGGTACCGCTGCTGGGGAAAAAGTAAAACTGAAATTCACGTTCTGGGGCAGCCCGCAGGAGAAGCAGGCGGTTGAGGATGCCATTAAGGCTTTTGAAGCGAAAAACCCCAATGTTACCATTGATTCCATCCATATCCCGGGCACGGACTTTTTACAGAAGCTGAATGCGATGATTGCCGGGAATGAAGCGCCGGATCTGAGCTATTCGGCCGCATGGAAGCTGAAGATGGGCGAAGAAGGCCTCATCTACAATTTCTTCGATCTGATGAAGGATGATCCAAGTATCAAAAAGGAGGATTATCTCCAGTACGCCTGGTGGAATTGGGATACCGACAAAAGTGCGGGACCTTATCAGGCCTCTGTCGTTCCATCCCTGATGTATAATGCCGATCTGTTCAAGGAAGCAGGAGTAGAGCTGCCGCCGACCAAAGCGGAGGAAGCCTGGCAATGGGATGAATTCGTGGAAACGGCCAAAAAGCTCACCCTCGACAGGAACGGCAAGCATCCCGATGATCCGGGATTTGATCCCAAGAACATCAAGCAATACGGTGTGAAATTCAGCCTCAGCTGGTTATCCTATATGCCGCTTGTTCTGTCCAACGGCGGCGATTATTTGACAGCGGACGGCAAGGAGTTCGGTCTTTCCAAGCCTGAAGCGACAGAAGCTATCCAGAAGATTGCTGATTTGATCAATGTATACCATGTCGCTCCTTCACCGGTTCAGGCCAGCAGTATTCCGGCACCGGCAACTGCGCTCCAGTCCAGAAAGGTCGCCATGGTCATTGACGGAAGCTGGAACCATCTGGATCTGAGCAAAGCCAATATCAACTGGGGGGTAGGTGTGCTGCCGGTGCTGAAGGACTATAAGTCCTTCTTCCTCGGAGGCTCCCTGATTATATTTAAGAGTTCCAAGCATCCGAAGGAAGCCTGGGAATTCTCTAAATTCCTGACTGATCCGCAGAATGTACTGGAGCTTCATCAGGGACTCTGGATGCCGCAGCTGAAGCAATGGTATGAAGATCCGAAGCTGGTCGACAGCTGGGCAAATGAAGAACTCCCGGGCCGCCCGGCCGGGTTCCAGGATGCTGTCATGCGTTCCACCTACGAGCATGCAGAGCCTTCGGCAGAGAATAATGTCAGAAATTTTGTGGAGATCGACGCGGCGGTAACGGCGGGGCTGGATCAGGTATGGCTTGGCACCAAAACCGCCGCAGAGGCGATGAAAGAAGTAGAGGCCAAAGTGAAGCCTCTGGTCAAGGGAACCTATTTGAAATAACGGGCTTTGCCGGAAGGAGGCTCTGCCTAATTCACGGGGCAGAGCCGCTGCCGGCTGCAGCCCGAAGAGAGGAAGCATGTATATGGAACCCGTCCCTTCCCTGAGTGTAAACCGTGCAAAGACGAAGCGCAGTTCCTACAGCAATGAGCTGAAAGGCATCCTGTTTGCCCTGCCAGCCATTCTTGGACTGCTGATTTTTACACTGGGTCCCATGATCTACAGCCTGTATATGAGCTTTACCGACTATTCGGGGTCCAATTCACCAACCTTTATCGGACTGGACAATTACACAAGAATGTTCAGCGGGGAAGACCAGTATTTCTATAAGTCGCTCGGAGTCACCCTGTATTTTGTTGTGCTCAGTGTGCCCACCGGCATTATCTATTCCTTTCTCCTGGCCATTCTGCTGAACCGGAACATCAAGGGGAAAGCCATCTTCCGGACCGTCTTTTACCTGCCGTCCATTGTGCCGATTATCGCAATTTCGTTCATCTGGCTGTGGCTCCTGAATCCCGATCTGGGGCTGGCTAACGAGCTGCTCCGGGCGATCGGACTTCCGGGCAGCCAATGGATTTTTGGAGAGAAATCTGTGGTCCCCTCGCTGGCGCTGATGAACCTGTGGACAACGGGAGGGACGATGATTATCTTCCTGGCCGGCCTGCAGGATATTCCCCGCTCGCTGTATGAGGCCATTGAGATAGACGGGGGATCGAAGCTTCATAAGCTGCGGAATATCACGATTCCCATGATGACGCCGACGATTTTTTTCAACCTGATTATGGGTATCATTAACGGGTTTCAGGTGTTCTCCCAAGCCTATGTCATGACCAGCGGCGGACCCAACAATGCCAGCTTGTTCTACGTCTTCTATCTGTACCGGGAAGCCTTTCAGTTCTCACGGATGGGAAGCGCGAGCGCCATTGCCTGGGTGCTGTTCATCATCATTATGCTGTTGACCTATATGGTCTTCAAGACATCGAAAAAATGGGTGTATTACGAGGGAGATGAAGCCAGATGAGGACTAGGGCATGGGTTGAGAAGGGATTGGTGTATTTGGTGCTTGTGGCCGGAGGCCTCTTCAGTCTGCTGCCGCTGATCTGGTTGATCCGCAGCTCCCTGATGGATATGGGACAGATTTTTGAGCTGCCGCCCATATGGATACCCAACCCCTTCCGGTTTGGCAATTTCAGCGAAGCGCTGACCATTCTGCCATTTGGACGTTACTTTATCAACACCACAGTTATTGTGATTTTTTCGATGATCGGTGTGCTCGTGACCTGCTCTATCAGCGCGTACAGCTTTGCCCGTATGTCCTGGAGAGGCCGGGACCTCGTCTTTGGCCTGCTCTTGTCCAGTATGATGCTGCCCTATGCGGTCACGCTGATTCCGACCTTTATCGGCTGGAGTAAGCTGGGATTGACCAATTCGTTCATTCCGCTGATCGCACCGGCCTGGTTCGGCGGAGGCGCGTTCAATATCTTCCTGCTGCGCCAGTTCTATCTGAGTATTCCCCGCGACCTTGACGAGGCTGCTTATGTGGATGGTGCGAGCCATTGGAGGATATTTATCTCCATTATCATTCCCCTGACGCGGCCCGCGCTGGTGGTTGTCGGCCTGTTCACCTTTCTGGCTTCCTGGAATGACTTCCTGGGGCCGCTGGTTTATCTGAACAGCGAGTCCAAATATACGCTGGCGCTGGGTCTGCAGCAATTTAAAGGCATGTACGCTGCGGAATGGCATCTGATGATGGCCGCGGCTACGGTGGTGCTGGCTCCGGCGATTGTCGTCTTTTTTATCGGGCAGAGGTACTTTATCGAGGGCATTACACTAACAGGCATCAAAGCCTGAAGATACTGAAGGAGTGAGGAACTGTGATGAATTCATTATATCTGCGCAAGGAGGGGCAATCCCGCAGATTGTCCAGCTGGGATCAGACGGGAGGTAACCGGGATTTCATCGTGATCGGAGCCGGACAGACGGCAGCCATCGCCGAAATTGAAGGCTCGGGCATTATCCAGCATATCTGGATGACGATAGCGGCCCGGAATAAATATGCGTTCCGCAAAGTGCTGGTCCGCATGTTCTGGGATGGAGAGGAGGAGCCCAGTGTGGAATCGCCGGTAGGCGATTTCTTCGGTGTCGGCCACGGGGTGGCCAGCCACTATGTCTCCATGCCGCTGAATATGATTACCACCCAGGGGGTGATTGAGGACAAGGCGGCGATGAACTGTTTTTTTGAAATGCCGTTCCGCAGCAGCGCACGGATCGAGATTATCAACGAATGCGAAGATGAGATGGTATTGTACTTCTATGTCGACTATGTGGAAAAGCAGATCCCGGAGGACAGCTTTTACTTTCACGCTTCCTGGCGCAGGGAGAATCCGACCCGGGGGACGGTTGATCTGGCGGCCTTGAAGGTGGAGCATGATGGGCAGGACAAGGCCAATTATGCCGACCAGAAAGTGTATGAGCTTAAGAATCTGACCGGTGACGAGAACTATGTGCTTATGGATGCTGTGGGGGAAGGGCATTATGTCGGCTGCAACCTCAGCATTGACCACTTGAATCCGATGCCGGGCTTCAGCTGGCCGGGCGAAGGGGATGATATGTTCTTCATCGACGGCGAACCATGGCCGCCCCGCCTGCATGGCACAGGGACAGAGGATTATTTCTGTGCCGCCTGGGGCTACCCGTCCGGCAAATATGACAGCCCGTATCACGGGGTATCCCTGTATGCGCCGATTCGCGGCAACGGGGATGCATGGAGAGAGAGCAACACCATCCTGTTCAATGACTACTCCGGCAAAATCACCCAATACCGTTTCCACATTGCAGATCCCATCATCTTCCGGGAGTCCCTGCGCTTCAGTATTGAGCATGGTCATGGAAACTCCCAGTCCAATGATTATTCTTCCGTGGCCTACTGGTATCAGCGTGAGCCCCACAAATCTTACCCGGAGATGCTGCCTGTGAGTCTGAGATTGCCGCTTCCCGAGAAAGAAAGCGCGAAACAGTTCTTCCAGACCTTCTAATCCGGGAGCCAGTAGGACTGGTCCGAGCGGAAGTGATTATAGCCATAAAAGACAGCACAGCAGCGATTCTCTGTCATTCGAGAATCGCTGCTGTGTGTTTGTGCTATGCTGCCGCTTCAGTCAGCGGCTGCTTGGCGCCGGAGAAACGCCTCAAGCAGCCGTTTCATGGCTTAGGAAACAGCTTTGGAAATTTTGGGTTACTTTTACGACGCTCTGAAGGTACTCTGGAGGAACTCTGAAGGTACTCTGGAGGAACTCTGAAGGTACTCTGAAGGTACTCTGAAGGTACTCTGAAGGTACTCTGAAGTTACTCTTACACTCCAGCTACACTCCAGCTACACTCAGGCTAGACTCAGGCTACACTCCAGCTACACTCCAGCTACACTCCAGCTAGACTCAGGCTACACTCAAGTTACACTCCAGCTACACTCAAGTTACTCTCAAGCTACTCTGAAGCTACTCTGAAGCTACTCTGAAGCTACTCTGAAGCTACTCTGAAGTTACCTCAATCTACCTCAAGCTATCCCCGGGTTTGCACTGGCTACCCCGGGCCACCTACGAGCTGCGATTTTTGTATCCTCCTTGACTAATTCGGACTACAGATCCGTTATTTTGGTCAAAACCTCTAATTAGTGGGGAATGCGGACTCAGAAGACGTTATTTAGGCTCAAACGAGGCATATGAGGAGGAATGAGGACAAATAGCGGATTCTCTGTCCGGAAGTGTGGCTAATGGGGAAGATTCCGGGAAATAAGGTCTTCTGTGTCCGGAACGACCGGGAGCGATTCTTAGATTCGCTGGATTTTTGCGCTATAGCAATAATGGATGACTCGAGGAAACCATAGCGTTATGAATTCAACCCCTGCTGACAAAGCAGGGGCACATTGAACGTTCATTCCCGATACTAGCCGGGTATTAAGGAGGATTCAACTTGGCTGTTGCAGGAGGCACTAGGTAAGGGTGAAGGCCAACGCAGGTTAACGCAACCCACGCAACCCACGCAACCCACGCAGCCCACGCAGGTCAATGCAATCCGAAAGTGATTGCCCTCCCTGGCTCAAGAGTCTTCTTGAAGAGGCGGGAGTCCAGGCGGTCGGACAACTCTTCATGGACAGCCAGCTCCTTCTCTCCTGTGCGGGCAAAAGGCTCAAGCCCGCGGGCATTATCATGCCGGAGCTCGACGAATACTGTGACCGCCTCTATGCAAAGATTCAGGATGGAAGCCTCCACAGCGTTTTCCGTTTTCCGGTAGGTCACGTTGAAGCTTCCGCTGCCAAGCTTGAGCTGTTCCCAGGTGAAGGAGCTGCTTGGACTGAGAGGCCGGAAGGACAGCTGCCGGGCGGAGGCATCATAAGCCAGACCTAGTATGTCGGAGACAAAGAGGCTGGCGAACACCCCCGAGGCCCAGCCGCACTTCCCGCAGTTATTATGCCGGACCACGTCTCCATAAGGGGCTCCGTTGTTGTACGGCCACCACCAGAGTGAGCCGTCGGCGTCGGTCAGCTGGCGTATCCGGGTCAGGTAGCCGTCTTCGCCTGACAAAGAGGCGGAATCCGTAATCATACCCATTCCACTCATGTACCCGGGGAAGGTGCAGGTGGAATGGTCTCCCCACTGAATCCCCCGGGATTCAGGATTGTAGGTCGGGTTATGCGGGCTTAAAGAGAACTGCATGTAATGCCTGTAGGTCTCATTGTCATAGGAAGTATACCCGTACAGAGGCATCAGAATGGTATCCGACTCCTCTCCGTCGTGATGCAGCAGATTGATCTGCCCCTCTTCGGTCAGGTTCCAGATGAACTGCATTCCGAAATCTGCATATTTCCCTGTGTATTTCCCGGCGTTATCCTTAAGCTTATCGCCGGAGCTGCTGATTCCCTCAGCATACTGAAGGCCGAACGGGCCTTCGGCAGTAGCCAGCCGCTCCAGATCCGCCCGGATATTCCCGGCAATGGTCCGGTAGCGTTCTGCCCTCGCCGTATCACCGAAGACCTCCTCCACAATACGGGCATAATGGAAAAAGGCAGTCCAGGCAATCACATTGGAGCCTGTATGATAATCCCCCAGCGAATAGGCGTCAGACAGCCACACTGAAGGGAAAAGCCAAGGATCTTCTTCCCTGCGGGTCAAAAGCGTCTCCTCCAGCAGACCGCATATTGATTCGTGGATTTCGGGCCGGTTCAACAACAACTGCTTGTCGCTAGTAGTCCGGTAATAGAGGCCAGCCATCACAACGGAGGACAGGGAGTTGCTTAGCGAATGGGTGATTCCGCCTTCATACCTGTTGCCGGGCGGGCGGACCCCATGCTCCAGGAACCATAACATACCCTGCTGGAACAGCTCCGGTTCTGCAGTGTGAAAGGGAAGCAGAGAATAGAACATGTCCTTGTTCCAGGTGAACTGTGTTGTGGGCGATGTGCCCCAGTTAGCCCCGGCAAGGCAGCCCAGGCTGTCCATGGCAAGGGAGCCGAAGCACTGGAGAAGGGCGCGTTCATAGAACTCCGCCGCGAATGGGTCTTCGTCCATCTTCAGCCGCCCGGTGATTCCTCTGAAATAGGCCCAGGTCTCATTAAGCCAGTAAAGCGTGCCCTTCTCTTCAATAAGCCGGGGACAAGGATCGCCTGCCGGATAGATGACCGCAGGCACCCAGCATGTTTGACCCGGGGCGAGGGAAACAGGCACTATGCCACCATTGACGCCTGCCCTATGGCCCGATACGTGAACACAGAATTCCGGACCGGAGAATAACTGGTCCTGCAGAGTGTCCGCCGAAGGCAGCGTAACTTCACCCGCGATGGTCTGGCCGGATTGATTCTCCAGCTGGAGCCCGTAGACCAGGCCGCGCAGGCGCTGCGAACCGTCAGCGGAAACCGGGGTATAGACGAGGAGGTTGGCCTTGATTGCTCCCAGCTGATATTCCGTGACCGGAAACAGATTATCGAGCAGAGAAGTGGTATAAGGCAGATCATCAATGCCCAGGTCGTAGTGCTGCCCGCCCAGCTTCAGACTATAGGCATAAGGTCCGGCTTCCCTGAAATCCTTGCACATCCATACGCCGGGGATATTATCACTATAGTAGCTGCCATTATACACTGTGACGTTTTTGATCGAGCCGTTCATGTGAACGTTCACCAATGTTTTATTGTTCGCGGTATCGAAGGTCAGCTCAGGGTCCGGAAGCTTGCGCCCGAAAAAACTCATCGGATCATTTGCCGTAAACTTGCCGTTTCTATAGACAATTCCGAAATACCTGCTTCTTGGCTGGGATAGGGCCTCGCTGATCGTAATGAAAGGATGCGGCATGGGTCTTCTCCTTTACCGTGGTGGATTAGCGGCCTGCAGTGCCTTCCTTCATTATTGAAGAACGAGAGAGGGAAAGCTATAGGAGAAGTTTTGGATTATGGGAGGAATTATAGCGCTTTCATACAACGTTAAATTGATCAAATCCAGTGTGAATCGCGTTGACATTGCGGGAATCAAAAGATAATATATGATATATTAATCGTAATAATTACTAATAAAGTCCGCTAATAAATTTCACTACATCAAGATTATAAGGGGTTTCTGTAAACCATGAACAAAAGCAGCGCCAATCAGCGTCTTCCAAGAGCAAAAGGAATCGATATGGGTACTTACTATACACCCAAAGAATGTGCTAAAAAGGTTAGATATCTCGTCCTGCCGGATATGAACCGGAAGATTGTCGAAGAATTTATTACCATTCTGGGCATGAGAGATACATTTGAGGAACACCGGGTGCCCATTCCGAACAAAGTGGTGATGTATGGCCCGCCAGGCACAGGGAAAACGCTGACAGCATTTTATCTCGCTCAACAGCTGGAGCTCCCTTTGATCCTGGTCCGATTGGATGCGGTCATTCACAGCCATCTGGGTGAGACCGGCAGCAATATCAGAAAAATTTTCGAGTATGCCAAAACCTCGCCTTGCGTCCTCTTTCTTGATGAATTTGATGCGATTGCCAGAACCCGTGAGAGTAGTGATGAGGTGAAAGAAATGGCCCGTGCCGTGAACACGTTGCTGCAATGTCTTGATGATTTTGGGGACAGCAGCATTTTTGTGGCCGCAACCAATCTGGAAAATGAGCTGGACCGGGCCATCTGGAGAAGATTTGATACGAAAATGACCTATTCACTGCCTGATGAATTCAGCAGACGTCAATATGTTGAACTATTGATTAACGGGTTTGAGGGAGAAGCAGGTTTAACGGAAGCAGTCAGTGAGCAGCTTGCCGGCTGCAGCTTTGCAGATATCGAACAGATTGTGCTGAAAGCAAAACGTAAGGCAATCATCGAACACTGTCCACTGAAATATGAGCATATTGTTCTTGCTTATAAAGAATACAGCCCTTCCATTTAAAGAGGCAGCCCGGGAATTGATGGCGAAAAGGGCCGGGAGGGCCAGCTGGGCAGGAATGTTGCCGAAAATACTGGAGAGGCGGCGAGAGCCATAATTACTTTTTGACCCCAAATAAAAGAAACAGCGGCAGCCATAGACGAGAAATAAAGTCCAGGCTGCCGCTGTTTTATTGAATCGGCTGAACATTCAAGCCTCTTCCTCTTGTGGTGTTCTAATTTCTTTAAGCTTGATTTTATAAATCTCCCCCCATTCTTTCATAGATACTATGATCGGTTCTAACGTCCTTCCAAAATCAGTAAGTGAATATTCCACTTTGGGCGGCACTTCTTTATAAACTTCTCTATGAATGATGCCATCCCGTTCAAGCTCCCGTAACTGGAGTGTCAGCATAAACTGTGTAATCCCCGGATTGAGACGCCGGAATTCATTAAATCGTTTGGTTCCGTCGATGAGATGATAGAGAATGATCCCTTTCCATTTCCCCCCGATCACATCCAGAGTTGTCTCCACAGGACATCCTTCCATATTTGGATTAGCACCGTATTTGTTTCTCCGGTCTCCCATTACGCAACCTCCTTACAATGGTATGATTTTTAATACTATATAATAAAATTATGCCTACTTTCTTTAAGTAAGTATACAACATATAATTCAATTGTACGATATACCAATTTGAAAGGAAGAAAAATATGAGCAATCACCAAAAAATGAAAGCAGTCGGTGCTTACCGATATCTCGCTATATCCGACCCGGAGAGCCTGGTGGATCTGTTTATAGAAAAACCGCTTCCTGCAGGCCGTGATCTTTTGGTAGAAGTAAAAGCAATCTCTGTCAACCCTGCCGACTTAGGTATGCGGCAGAATAACAACTATGAAGAAGGATCACCTAAAATTCTGGGTTGGGATGTAGCCGGGATCGTGGAACAGGTTGGACCTGAATGTCAGTTGTTTAAACCTGGAGATGAGATATATTATGCAGGGAGTGTGGCCCGCCCAGGGGGTAACAGTGAATTTCACTTGGTAGATGAACGAATTGTGGGAAACAAACCGGAGAGTTTGGATTTCGCACAAGCAGCCGCTTTACCGCTTACTTCGATTACTGCCTGGGAGGGTCTATTCGATCGTTTAGGAATCAATCATAGCGTAGAAGAAAACAAAAATAAAAGCATACTCATTATCGGTGCAGCCGGAGGAGTAGGGTCGATTGCAACTCAACTTGCCAAATTAGCAGGTCTAACTGTAATTGGTACTGCTTCACGCCCAGAGTCAATCCAGTGGACTAAAGATCAAGGGGCAGATTTTACAATTAACCACAATAGTCATTTTGCAACGCAACTCAAGAATATTGGATATGAAGCCGTAGATTATATATTTTGCTTAAATGACACGGTACAACATTTAGCGGATATGGCAGAGGTTATAGCCCCTCAAGGCAAGATTTGTTCAATCGTTCCTGCAGATAAGACTTCTTGGACGGGAAGCTTGGATATGGACCTGCTTTTCTCTAAAAGTGTCACGTTTGTATGGGAACATATGTTTACCCGGTCAATGTTCCAGACCAAAGATATGATCAAGCAACACGAGCTGCTGAATGAACTGGGTGAATTAATCGATACTGGCAAGTTAAAAACCACGTTAACTGAACGCCTGGAACCAATTAATGCAAAAAACCTGCGTATAGTACATGAAAAAGTGGAAACAGGAAGATCGATAGGAAAGATTGTATTGGAAAAGTTCTAACAATACTTCAACGATAAGCATAGTGATGCTGTTTCAATAAAACCCGATTTTTAATCATTTGAAAATCGGGTTTTTGTTTGCGTAGAGGATTAAGACAGGCGAGTCGAGCGGGAATGGGCTGAATTGACGGGGTTCCGGTTGGTTTTGTCGATGGAGATCAGGTGCTTGAACATGAGCATGAGCTTCAGTTTCAGCAGGTCGCCCACTTTTTTGAAGTCCAGGCCGAGCAGCTCGCCTGTTTTTTCAAGCCGGTACTGCAGGGTATTCCGATGGATGAACAGCTGCTTGGCCGCTTCGTTAATCTGTCCCTCATTGGCGAAGAAGGCCTCAAGCGTTGTGAAGAAATCGGCGATATATTCGTCGTCTTTTTGCATGAGGGGCTGCAGCAGATTCTGGCAATACTTCTTCATCGCCCCGTCCGGGATATGGGAGAATAAATATGAAAACTCCAGATCCGAGAAACAAATAACCGCATTGTCATCCCCCAGATGATAGCTGATCCGCTCCGCCTCTGTACACTCCTCGTAAGCCTCTCTAATCTCGCTGATCTCCGATTTGATCTTGCTTACATAACACCGCGCTTGCAGCTTGCCGCTCGTATTCAGAATTTCGCTAAAGCATTTGACCAGCAGCTCGGTAAACACCCCGTTACCGGTCACATTGTCTTTGACCTTAAGAATGAACAGCAGCTTGTCGCCGGTTTCAAAAAAATGAGATTGCAGGGTGCCTAGGATAGGGTGATAGCTGATTTCCCGGCAGAGCTCCCGAAGCATCTGCTGGCTGGAGTGGGTCAGATCATATTCAGGCCGGGCTACAGGAACAATTAAGGCGGAGAGATACTGTCCTGTCAGCAAGGGAGATCCTAGCGTATGCGCCTGTTCCACGAAGCTCTCTTTGGAAAGATGCCCCTTCAGGTAGCGCTGGGTAATGACACTCCACTGGTAGCCCGTTACGGTATGCTGTCCATCCTGCAAATGATCCATATGATAGCACAGCACCTCTGCCGCCTGGTGGTACAGGCCTTCCTCGTCGGAATTAATCGAACCCTCCTCCGGGATCACGAGCAAAAAGCCGTAGCATTGCTTGTCCTTCATCAGGGGAATCCGGCAGAACCGGCCCAGCTCTGTTCTTCCTTTATAATACTTAGGCTGCCAAGGCCACTCCTTCGTCAGTTCCACCTCAGGCCAATCGGAGCAATTGAACAGAATTTGTCCCCTCGCACTGAACACTACAATAG
>RCUU01000973.1_pt1 | contig 14568 bp, 12 predicted proteins | sample 2166211 | NCBI WGS metagenome assembly RCUU01 (sample SAMN09932620, study PRJNA488358) | compost metagenome | feature: garden; material: soil; isolation source: compost soil in phenylacetic acid-enriched culture | place: Germany: Experimental Botanical Garden Goettingen | collected 2016-01-27
CATTTGATCAATGGTGGAGCCTTGGGTAACCATCGGATATACGTTTTCCCCTTTGTCAACCACGAATTCCACCAGAACCGGTCCAGGAGTCTCAAGCGCTTCTTTCCAAGCCTGCTTAGCCTCTTCCTTGTTCGTAGCACGCAGACCTTTAACACCGTATGCTTCCGCCAATTTAACGAAATCAGGACTGCCTTCGAGATCAATATGGCTATAACGATTGTCATAGATCAATTCCTGCCACTGACGAACCATTCCGAGCACCTGGTTATTAATAACGACTACTTTAACCGGAATTTGATTGATAGCGCAAATAGCAAGCTCTTGAGCGCACATTTGCATGCCGCCGTCACCATTTATTGAAATAACAAGCCGCTCCGGATGTGCCATCTGAGCACCGATCGCAGCCGGGAACCCGAATCCCATAGTTCCAAGGCCACCCGAGGTGATCCATGAGCGTGGCTGATTGAACTTGTAATATTGAGCCGCCCACATTTGATGCTGTCCTACGTCTGTTGTTACAATGGCATCCCCGTTTGTTGTATCATTCAACAGCTCGATAACCCATTGTGGTTTAAGCACCGTTTCAGAATCCTTATATTTAAACGGCTTATCTTTCTTCGATTGAATGATCTTGGCTCTCCATTCATCCGCTTTATCCGTACGTGCAACAAGCGGGTTCAGCATCTCGAGAACCGTCTTAACATCCCCGACGATAGGAATGTCTGCTGCTACGTTCTTGCCTATTTCGGCAGGATCGATATCAATATGTGCTATTTTGGCGAGTGGAGCAAATCCATCCAGTCGACCGGTTACACGATCATCAAAGCGTGCACCTATATTGATGAGAAGATCAGCATTTTGAATGGATTGGTTAGCCGTATACGTTCCGTGCATACCCGGCATTCCCATCCACAGCTCATGCCCGCTTGGGAAAGCGCCAAGTCCGAGCAGCGTAGTCGTAGTTGGAATCTCCGTCTTGTTAACGAATTCAAGCAGCGCTTCATGCCCACCGGAATAGATTACTCCACCGCCTGCAATGATGACAGGCTGTTTCGCTTCTTTAATCGCTGCTGCAAGCTTATCAAGCTGCAGGCGATTAGGCACAACAGTAGGATGATATCCGCGAAGATTGATCGAATCTACTGGCTCGAACAATGTTTTGTTAGCTGATACGTCCTTAGGAATATCGATCAAAACCGGACCTTTACGTCCAGTGTTCGCAATGTGGAAAGCCTCATGAATCACGCGAGGCAGCTCCTCGACATTTCTTACCAGGTAACTGTGCTTCGTGACCGGCATCGTAATGCCGGTAATATCAGCTTCCTGGAAAGCATCTGTACCGATCAAGCTCGATACAACGTTACCTGTAATAACAACCAATGGAACAGAATCCATATATGCTGTAGCAATCCCGGTTACTGTATTCGTAGCGCCCGGTCCGGAAGTAGCTATACACACGCCAACCTTCCCGGTGGAACGTGCGTAGCCATCCGCCGCATGTATTGCTCCTTGTTCATGTCTTGTCAGCAAATGCTTGAAGTCGGTAAAGCCGTATAACGCGTCATAAATATATAGAACCGCGCCTCCCGGATAACCGAAGACACATTCGACACCTTCCAAAAGCAAACTGCGAAGTAAGATTTCCGAGCCTGAAATGACTTCAGGCTTCATCCATTTCTCACGTAATTGTTCTGTAGACCGCACTGCTGGAATTTGCGCGCTCATCAGTCATCCTCCTTCCAAAATTTAGGCGAATATAGTTTGATATAAAACAAAAAAACCCTTCGTCCGCCGGAACAGTTTCCTATTCCGAGGGACGAAGGGTTTGAATCCTCCGTGGTACCACCCATTTTTACCTGATACCTCACAGTATCAAGCCTTGACGAGTACAGGCATAGCTATGCCCTCTTACTCGTGATCCCTAACGCGGATCTGACGATTCCCCCTAATAGGCTTATGCGCAAGTTCTTCCGCGGATAACTTGCAAGCTTTTCAGGAAAACAGCTCCGAGGTGAGCTCGCATTTAAGGGGTTACGGTGGGTGGTCTCAGCAAATCCATCCACTCTCTGAGCAAAGAGCCCTTAAACCTTCGTCCTCTTCATCGCCGATGTACTATTCAACGAAAAATGTTTAGGAACATTATATGATTACTAACATGAGGAGTCAATACCCTTTTGATTTTACTCATTTAAAGCGTCAAATGATCTCCTTTTTAAACTTACCCCTAATTCCTTGGAATTGCAAGTATTTCCTTAACTTTTTTTCTATATAAGTTGAACTAAATAACTGTTTAGACAGTTCACATTTATAGCTTCCTGCTCTATAAAGATTATGTAATATTTACAGGTTCTATACTCCTCATCTCCAGTTAGGAACACTTCCTTACCCTTCGTTCATATGATACAGAGGAAACGCCCAATTTGTTGACAGTAAGGAGGAGCATGAGCTAATGATTCGCTATAGAAGGCCAAAACAGGACGATCCCGTTATTTATGAGTTAATTCATAAGGAGCTTGTCCCTTTTTCTCACCTACCGCCGAAGGAGTTGAATACAGTGCTTCATGATTTGCCGAAAAGGTTATCACGCGGCGTTACGCTGGTGACTTCCCCTTATTACGAGGCAGATCCCGTGGCGTTCATTCACTTCATGGTGCATGGAGAGCTGCTGTACATCGATATGATGGCCGTTGCCCCCGCGCACCGGCGCAAGTGTCATGGCAAGACGCTCATGGCTCAGGCTGAGAACTTCGCCGGCTCGCGCGGTTGCAAACGCTCCAAAGTGATGGTGGACCGCGATAATACTCACGCACACATGTTTTACAAGAAAATGGGGTACCGGACTCAGCGCTATATCAAGCCCTCTCAGTGCTATGAATTGGAAAAGAAGCTATTAGTTCGCAGTTAAAATAAGTCTAATAATGCGAACTACCAGAATCCTCCGTAAGGCGGATATCCATAGCCGTTACCATAAGGATATCCACCACCGTAGCCGCCATAGCCACCATAACCGTAGCCGTAAGGCGCTGTCCCAATCGCCAGCAAATCAAACAGCACCAGCGGGATGATTGCTTTTGTCTTCACCTTTTTTCCGGATGCCGGACGAACAATTAGACGATTACCACTGATTTTGACAAGCTTGCCTGTTACAATAGTTCCATCCTTTTTGTAAGCTGTAATCGATTTGCCAAGCCACTTTTCAGCGTCTTTCTTCGTCACTGTCTTGCTCATGGAAGACCTCCTCCTGTCAGTGATATCGTATAACCTTGAGTACCTTCTAACCGACTTATATGAACCGACTATTTTGTGTTCATCCCAACATATTCACCTCAATAGGTTCGTGACTGCACCATCGCCTTAATCCTGTAAAAAGGGCTGTACAAATAAAAAAAACACCGATAGAGCATGATGCTCCAGCGGTGTTTTTCGCTAATATTTTATTACCTTTTGCCCGGGTCATATGGAGTCCCAAGCGCTGACGGAGCCGATGAACGCCCAACTGCACTAACCAGCACGATAATGGTTAGCACGTAAGGAATCATGAAAATAAATTCCTGCGGAATGCTCTTTGACCATTCAAACAATTGAACATAGTTTCGAATAGCTTGCGAGAAGCCAAAGAACATTGCTGCTCCCAGCGCTCCAACCGGATTCCATTTGCCGAATATCATCGCAGCAATCGCGATAAAGCCTTGGCCTGATATGGTGTTATGTGCAAACGTACTTGTCGTAGTTAGCGTTATGGTAGCGCCGCCGATACCGGCAAGAGCACCGCTCAGCAGCACACCAATATAACGCATACGCTTGACATTAATGCCTAGTGTGTCAGCCGCTCCGGGGTACTCCCCTACCGAACGCAGGCGAAGTCCAAACGGTGTCTTAAATAAAACATAATACGATAAAGCAACAAGAATTAAAGCAAGATAGGTCGTAGGATAAGCGTTAAAAAAGCCCTCGCCTATGACCGGAATATCGCGAAGAAAAGGTATAGCTATTTTCTGAAAGGCATGAATTAACGGTGTCTCAGCTGATCCGTCGAACAGCAGCTTGACGATGTACACTGTTAATCCGGCCGCCAAGAAGTTAATGACAATACCGCTGATCGTCTGGTCAGCTTTAAACGTAATGGAAGCTACCGCATGAATAAGCGCGCCCATAACGCCAACCACTATAGCTGCCAGTATCCCCATCCAAGGTGACAGGCTGCCCATCCCTGCCTCTTGTGCATAGTAAGTGCCTACGCCAGCGGCAAAAGCGCCAAAGATCATCAGACCCTCCAGACCAATGTTCACAACACCGGATCTCTCGGAGAAAATACCGCCAAGCGCAGAGAAGATCAACGCAGTGGAAAATACGAGTGTCGAATTGAGCAATTGCCCAAGCAGTGTAAGAACATCCATCTTACATCACCTTCTCTTTCTCGCGCTTTTTATATAACGGCTTCAGTACCCAACGTACAATGCCCTGCGCGGCAATAAAGAATATAATTGATCCAATCACAATTTTGATTAACTCCGGCGGGACTCCGGCGCCAAAGCTCATTCCGGCTGAACCATAAGTAAGTCCTCCGTATAAGATCGCTGCCAAAACAACCCCAAGAGGATGATTCATGCCCAGCAGCGCTACTGCAATTCCGTCAAATCCGTAGCCCGGCGAAGCTGCGAACACCGATTGGTAATGGAACACTCCGAGCACTTCAAAGGAACCCGCTAATCCCGCGAATACTCCACTTATGAACATCGCTTTTACTATGTTAGCTCCCACGTTCATACCGGCATATTCCGCAGCCTTTGGATTCAAGCCTACAGCCCGCATCTCGTAGCCTTGCTTGGTTTTCCAGAGATAAGCAAAGAAAAATGCAGCTGCCAAAAGAGCAATAACGGTGCCCCAATGAACACGGGCATTGCCTAAGCTGCTTGCAAGAAATGTCATGGTAGCTGATGCATCGATATCCTCCGAACGGTTTTGCCCCTTCAAAAGATAAAAATGTCTGATTACGTAGTTAGACAAATATAACGCCGTCCAATTCAGCATAATCGTAGTAATAACTTCATTTATGCCTCGCTTCGCCTTCAGATAACCGGCAATCGACGCCCAAAGGCCACCGGCAACTCCTCCCGCAATAACCGCTAAAGGAACAAGTACTCCCGAGGGAAGTCCTGCCCCGGACAAAGCAACAGCCGTAGATGCGGTCATACCAATTAACACCTGTCCGTCAGCACCAATATTGAACAGTCCTGAGCGAAATGCAAATGCTACAGCTAAGCCTGTAAAAATTAGCGGTGTGACCTGCCGAATCGTTTCCCCAAAATCGTACGGGCTTCCAACTACACGCTTAATCAGAAATCTGTATGCATCTATCGGGTTGTAGCCGCCGATCACCATAATTACAGCACCAACCAGCAGCCCTAACAGGATGGCAACGAGCGGTACGACAACACTATCCGACAAAAAGATTTTACGCCATTTATTCATCCGTCAGTTCCCCCTGTCTCCAGCATCCCGCCCATCATTAGGCCTAGCTCCTGATCATTCGTATCCTGCGGCAATACTTCACCAACAATTTTCCCCTCGAAAATAACAGCTATGCGATCGGACACGTTCATAATCTCCTGAAGCTCAAAGGATATTAGCAAAACGGCCTTTCCCATATCTCTTTGCTCTACAAGCTGACGATGAACCGCCTCAATTGCACCGACATCCAGGCCTCGTGTAGGCTGCGCCGCAATCAGAAGCTCAGGGTCCATTTCTATTTCCCGAGCAATAATTGCCTTTTGCTGATTACCTCCGGACATCGAACGAACCTTTGTCTCTATGCTTGGCGTCCGCACATCATATCTATCAACCAGATTGCGAGCATGCTCCTCCATCGCGCTGCGATTCAGAAAGCCTCCCTTGCTGTACGGAGCTTGATAATACGTTTTTAACACCATATTTTCACTAACAGAAAAATCAAGAACAAGACCGTGCTTATGGCGATCCTCCGGAATGTGGGCTACACCACTCTCTGCTATGGCTCTCGCCGACTGGTTGGTAATATCCCTGCCACCTGCTTTAATCGTTCCCGAATCTATTTTCCGCAAGCCTGTTATCGCCTCAATCAGCTCAGTCTGGCCATTGCCATCTACCCCGGCAATTCCTACGATTTCTCCAGCCTTTACTTCAAGATTAAGACCATTTAGCAGAGGTACTCCATCCTTGCTGTTCATCTTAACATCGCTTAATTGAAGCACAGGTTGTCCGATGTTGGCTTCCTTTTTGTCAATTGTGAACGAGACGCTTCGGCCTACCATTTTTTCAGCCAGCTCATTCTGATTAGTCTTGTCGGTATCAACGGTATCAATGACCTTCCCCCGCCGAATAATCGTTACGCGATCAGATATCTCCATGATTTCCTTCAACTTGTGAGTGATCAAAATAATCGATTTTCCTTCAGCTACAAGACGCTTCATAATGGCCATAAGCTCTTCAATTTCCTGAGGAGTCAGCACAGCGGTTGGCTCGTCAAATATTAAAATATCCGCGCCGCGAAACAAGATCTTCATAATTTCTACCCGCTGCTGCATCCCGACAGAAATATCTTGTATTTTGTCATCCGGATTTACATGAAGACCATATTGTTCAGACAATTTAGCTACCTGGGCTGACGCAGATTTATAGTCGATATTCAAACCCTTTTTAGGCTCCATACCTAGAATAATATTCTCTGTTACCGTAAAAGGCTGGACTAGCTTAAAGTGTTGATGAACCATACCAATACCCAGCTTGATCGCTTTATTGGGATTTTCGATTTTGACAGGCTGTCCGCCCATCTCGATCTTACCTTCATCAGGCTGATATAAACCAAACAAAATATTCATCAATGTTGATTTACCGGCACCATTCTCGCCGAGTAGAGCATGTATTTCCCCTTTACGCAAAGCTAAACTAATAGAATCGTTAGCCACAATACCGGGAAACCGTTTAGTAATTTGCTTCAACTCAACAACGGGTGTCGAAGCGTTCATGTAAATCACCCTCACCATGTATGGGATAATAGTGCTCGAAAATGCTGTGAGCAAACAGACAAGGCCAGCTATTCACTGGCCTTGCTCCAATTATGGGTAACATCCGATCTTACTCAGCAGGTACTGTAATTTCGCCGCTAATAATTTTTTGTTTGAATTCTTCAACTTTATCCAGAACTTCTTGACTCAAATTCGCTTTTGAAGTTTCAGGAAGGCCTACGCCGTCGTCTTTCAGGGTCAGATTTGTAATCTTGCCACCTTCAAATTTGCCGTCGAGTACTTCTTGGGTAATATTTTTTACAGCTACGTCTACTCTCTTCATCATGGATGTCAAAGTAACTTCATCACCAAATTCAAGGGATTGGTCTTTATCTACGCCGATAACCCACACTTTAGTAGCTCCGCCTGCATTGTTTCTGGCTGTAGCTTCGTTAAATACGCCGTTACCTGTTTGTCCAGCAGCAGGGAAAATAATATCAGCGCCGCTGTCATACAATTGGCTTGCTAGGGATTTACCAATATCCGGCTTGTCATATGCACCCGCATAAGTAGGTGTTACTGTTGCATCCGGATTAACTGCCTTAACGCCAGCAATAAAGCCAACCTCAAAGCGTTTGATTACCGGGCTTTCCATACCGCCAATAAAGCCGATTTTGTTCGTTTTGGTAGTCAGACCTGCTACTACACCTACAAGGAACGAGCCTTCATTTTCAGCAAAGGTAACTGATTGAACGTTAGGTGCATCCACTACACTATCAATAATAGCCAGCTTCGCATTTGGATTGGCATCAGCAACCTGCTTCGTTGCATCACCAAGATCAAAACCGATTGCCCAAGTCAAATCATATCCGCCTTGCACAAATTGATTCAGGTTCGGAATGTAATCCGCGCTGCTTGCGCTTTGCAAATATTTGTGTCCGATCCCTTGCTCTGCATTCAAAGCTTCAAGAGCTTCCCAAGCTGATTGGTTAAAGGATTTATCATTTACTCCACCAATGTCAGTAACCAAGCCGATTTTTGCATCTGATTTCTTTCCTGCATCGTTACCGCCGCCATTGCTTGTGCTTGCTTCCTTATTTCCAGTATTAGTGGAGCCCGAATTGTTCGCAGCTTTGTTGTTGCCACAGCCTGCCAAAATTACGGTGAAGGCTAGCAGCATCACTAGAGATAATTTCAAGGTTTTTTTCATAAGATCATGGTTCCCCCTTTTTTTGTTCGTCCTGTGTGGACATTTACATCAAAATTATACATGATGATTAGTGTATAAATCCATACTATTAATGACCTCCGGTCAAATAATTTTCGCTTATTTTTGTATTAAAACGCTTTCTTCCGTCATAATTATCATGTAATGTTCGCTTCATGTGACGTTAAGCGCTTTCTCAGTTTGTCTCCCCCACGTCTACGCTGTAAAACTTCTCCAGTGTAACGCGTTGCTTCATCCTGAAGACAATACAACTTCAGAGTCAAATTACCTTTAGATATTATGAAAAAAAGCAGCTTAAGATATACTCTTAAGCTGCTTTTTCTATATAAAAACATTGCCAAGCTATTAAGCTTCAATAATTAAGCGTTGATTTTCTCTTTAGCTACGTTAGCCAAGGAGTTGAACGCATTGATGTCGTTAACAGCGAGATCAGCAAGCATTTTACGGTTGATGTTAACTTCAGCCAATTTCAGACCATGCATCAATTTGCTGTAAGACAAGCCGTTCAAGCGTGCTGCAGCGTTGATACGAACGATCCACAATCTGCGGAAATCGCGTTTTTTCGTGCGACGGTCACGATATGCATACAGCATGGATTTCATTACTTGCTCATTAGCTGTTTTGAAAATGCGGTGCTTCGAACCAAAATAACCTTTAGCCAATTTCAATACTTTTTTATGACGACGACGAACAACGAATCCGCCTTTTACTCTTGCCATATTAAATACCTCCCAATAAGTTGTGTATAATTACTTCAAATTAGCGAGCTGCTGTTTCAAACGGTTAACGTCACCGGAATATGCCACAGGGCTGTTAGCCAATACACGTTTAGCACGTTTGGACTTATGGGACAGCAAGTGATTGCGATTCGCTTTGTAACGTCTTACTTTACCTGATCCGGTAATTTTGAAGCGGTCTTTCAGACTGCTATGGGTTTTCATTTTAGGCATAGTACTTCCCCCTCAAAATTTGTATGAGCTGTGATTAGTTTTTTGGTGCCAAAATCATAATCATGCTGCGTCCTTCCAATTTAGGAATACGCTCTACGGTTGAAATATCTGCAACCTCGTCTTTGACGCGATCCAGGATTTTCTTACCGATATCGGCATGGGTAATTTCACGGCCTCGGAAACGGACAGAGCATTTTACCTTATCGCCGTCTTTAAGAAATTTGACCACATTACGAAACTTCGTCTGGTAGTCATGTTCCTCGATATTCGCACGGAACCAAACTTCTTTGATATCCACTATCTTTTGATTCTTACGGGCTTCTTTTTCTTTCTTCTGCTGCTCGTAACGGAATTTACCGTAATCCATAATACGGCATACCGGCGGTTTAGCTGTCGGCGCCACGTTAACCAAATCCAAATTCAGATCGATTGCCATTTGCAATGCCTCACGAATCGGTGTAATTCCGATTTGTTCACCTTCAGCGCCAACCAAACGAACCTCTTTAGCCCGTATCTCATCATTGATCATGTGTTCCTTACTGATAATCCTCCACCTCCAAATAATCTTGTGTCCTACGACCGACGTGTTTCAAATAAAAAGGGATGCAGGTTAACGCCCGCATCCCGATTGATCATCAATTCATCATGAATATACCATTCATAAATCATCGGATCAAAACCAGCCAACGCGATGGTTGAACAGGTGAGAAGCCAGAGCCTCTGCTTGCAATCCAAACTTCTTACTGCAATACCTAGGTAATATATCACACCACATTTAAGCATGTCAAGCGCACTATAGGGTAAAGCTGCTTTTTTTAAGATACTCTCGCTTTGCTGCTTTGTACTTCTTCCAGACGCACGACACGAGTATGCTGTGTATGGCTCCACTGCTTGTTATTCTGAGTGAAGAACGCATAAAACGTGATTGGCCACCAAGAAATCAGATAAATCGGGAAGAAAATAAGATAAGCATATACCTTCTTGAACTTAACCTTTTCCAAAGCCATAGCCGCCAGAAAAATAAATACGTTGGCCGCAATTGCCGCAAAGGAGACCCACAATGGAAAATGTGCATACAGCGTTGAGAAGTTAGGTCCGCCCAGCAAGGACTGATCGACCCAAATTAGAGCCGTCAGCAAAAACGTTATAAGTACTATATAGACATTCACTCCATACAAGGCCATGTCCAATTTTACAAGGCTGCGTTCTTTAATGCTCTTCCACAAAAGCGGGAAGAAATAACGGCGCGCTACGGTAAAATGCCCTTGCATCCAACGCAAGCGTTGACGAGCCGAAGCCTTGAATGTAAGAGGCTTTTCGTCGAAAAGCTTAGCATCATAGTTGAATACAGGATAGATTCCACGTTCTACACAGCGCATGGTGAACTCCAAGTCCTCTACCAAGCTTGTTGCGCCCCAACCGATTTCCTTGAGAAGCTCTGTCTCAAAGCACATGCCTGTACCACCAAGGAAATTAGCCATATTCAAATTGTGACGGGATAGCTGCCACAAGCGATTGCAATACCAGTAAGAAATACCGTACGAAGCAGTAATCCATGAATCCTCCGGATTTTTCGTATCGATATAACCTTGAATAACACGCGCTCCGGAGCAAAGATCATTATTCATTTCCTTCAAGAAATCCGGATGAGAGAGGTTGTCTGCGTCGAACATAACGACAGCATCGTATTGGCGCGGCATCTTCCACAGTTGCTTCAGCATCCATTCAATAGCGTAGCCTTTGCCTCTCAGGTTCGGGTTCGTACGAACACATGCATTCATTCCATGCTGACGAACAATCTCCGCAGTGCCGTCCGTACAGTTATCACAAATTACGAAAACATCGTACAGCTCTTTAGGATAATTGAGGTTCGCCAGGTTCTCCATCAGAGCGCCTACAACTCTCTCTTCGTTATGCGCTGCTACCAGCACAGCGAAGGATTTTTCCGGAGCAAATTGCTTTTTGCTCTTCTTCCTGTACATTCCAAACAACGACAATCCGAACTGGTACAGTCCGATGATACCAAGCACAACCTGCAGCGATATCAAAATTACGTCGAACATAACTTTTGTTGCCCCCTTTTAACTCAGTCCCTTTGTTTTGTTTTATTTTTTTTCTCTAAAAAGACGTTGAGTTTTTTAAATTGACCCATTTTTTGTTCTTGTGAAAACAATCATTCTTTTTCATGCATTACGATTTTCCATGACTTTGACTCTTTTGTCAAAACCTCTTTAACGCCAACGGGAGTCAAATACGCCCCAACACACTCTATATCTGCATACGACACCGCCGCATCCTTTATTCCGTGCGGTTAGTTCTTATTTTCATCATTTTTTACACTTTTTATTTCATTTCCCTATCTTTTTTATCCCCCATTTCGAAGTAAATTTAACACTACACTAATAAATAAACGAAAAAAGACACTAAAAAGTTTACTTAACGACTTATTTTTTTTAAAACTTTTTTGCTATCATTTGAATCATTGATTAGAGAAAAATGAAAAATAACATTACTGTTCTTGAAATGGTCATGGAATCAAAATATGATTAGTCTAACCTGAAAATGCCAAGACACTTTATAATATTAAGTCTGAATACAGGCAGATTTAGGCCGTAATTCACGGCCAAACCAAGCCCGGAGGGATCTCATGACTCGATTACTACAAAAACTTATATCTCTAGACCAGCAGCTTTTTATGGGTATTAATGGCCGATTGCATAGAAGCTCTCTCAATTTCTGGTTGTATCATCTGACTCACTTGGGTGGTGCATGGTTCACGATTCTCTTCTCTATGTTCATGTGGTATTTTACACCTCAGCCATGGAGCCGGACCGGCCTTCAGGCTGGAGTAACCCTTGCGCTCAGCCATATCCCGGTAGCCATAGCAAAGAAGGCTTATCCTCGTCTTCGTCCTTACTTGACACTGCCTGGAACAAATACGTTTCCTAATCCGTTGACGGATCATTCTTTTCCATCAGGACATACTACAGCTATTTTCTCGATTACTGTGCCGTTCATGATAACGCAGCCGCTGCTGACCATGATCTTGCTCCCAGTTGCACTGCTGGTTGCTATGTCCCGAATTTACTTAGGTTTGCATTACCCTTCCGACACTCTGGCCGGGGCTGTCATAGGATCATCAGTAGCATATGCCACGGTTGCATTATGGACGTAAAGGGGATATTGTAGACTTAGGAAAACCTTGCAGGAAAAGGTGAAACTAACGTGCAAAAACAAAGAGTCTTGCTTTTATCTGAGGGGTTTGGAGCCGGACATACACAGGCGGCTTATGCGCTCTCCAGCAGTTTACGCAAAGTAGCACCACATGTGCAAACTAAGGTCCTAGAACTTGGCAGCTTTTTAAATCCCAGAGTAGCGCCGTTGATTATTACCGCCTATAAGAAAACGGTATCTTCACAGCCCCGTCTTGTTCGAATGATGTATCGAAGCAATTATAAGAAATCACTCAACCGATTTACGACACTTGCTCTTCATCGGATGTTTTATACGCGCACCATTCAAATCATCAAGCATCTTCACCCGGATGTTATCGTCTGCACGCACCCTATACCAAGCGCAATTATTTCGCGCATGAAGAGGCTGGGGCTTGATGTGCCTCTGTGTACGGTAATTACGGATTATGATGCGCATGGCACCTGGATCAGTAAAGAAGTGAACTGTTATCTGGTGTCTACTCCTCAGGTCAAGCAGATTTTATTGGATCGGGGAGTTGAGGAGCACAAAATTCGAATAACCGGAATCCCGGTTCATCCTAACTTTTGGGAACGCCATAGCAAAGAGGAAATTCGTGCGCAATTTGGGCTTCATAATCTCCCTACTGTGCTTGTCATGGGCGGAGGCTGGGGCTTTATGAAGGATGAGGCGGTTAACTCTTTGCTTGCCTCATATAGCGACAAAGTGCAAATCATTTTCTGCCTTGGCAGCAATGAAAAATCACTTGAGAAGATGAATAAGGACCCTAGATTCCTTCACCCCAACATCCATCTCTTCGGCTTTACCAAAGAGATCGATAAGCTCATGGAGGTATCGGATCTGCTGATTACGAAGCCCGGAGGCATGACCTGCACTGAAGGGCTGGCCAAGGGTATTCCCATGCTCTTCCACAAACCGTTACCTGGTCAGGAGGAAGAGAACTCCCATTATTTCACCTCGCAGGGCTGGGGGAATCTGATCAGCTCTCTGGATGATATTACAGTCTGGATTAAGCGTTTGACTGATGATTACGACGAGATAATCCGTAACCGCGAGCAAGTGTTGAACCAGATCGCCAGCTATTATCCGATGCAGAGCGCACAGACGATAATGGACCTTCTGAAGCATAACAAGATCCTGAACCAGGCTGCTGACCGCTAAACATTATCTTTGATGAGTTTCTTATCACTCATTTGAAAAAGCATATGCATACCGCTCGACGACATTTTTTCTGGCTCTAACTTCTACGCTAGAGCTATTAAGATGGGGTGAGCAGTTGACGATTTTAACGGGAAACGTCAGCTGCTCACCCCATCTCCGTTTTCTTCACTGCTCTACTTGGAATCTATTTCGAATCTATTTCGAATCTATTTCGAATCTACTTCAAATCTGCTTCAAATCTACTTCAAATCTACTTCGAAGTAGATTCCACAACACAGGATTCCTCCCAATTCTATGCTCTCCGTCCACTCTCCTGTGTAATAGGGCCATGAGGTATGATGGTTATGATGGTTATGATGGTTAGGTTATGATGCCTGTATGGCGGATCTACAATGAGGTATGATGATTATGACGCCTGTTTGGTGATCTACCATGAGGTATGATGCTAAAATAACTGCAAAAGTGCAGGCTTTCACCATGTAAATTCGCCAAATTAGTTAAATTGCTGCAAAAGTGCAGGTTTTTTCTAAGAATTCTTTTCAAATCAGCCATTTTGGGAAAAATTACTGCACTTTTGCAGGCTTTTGCTCATTCCCTTCATTTCGGATAAAAAGGCTGCATTTTTGCAGGCTTTTCTATCCTTACTCCTGATTTCAAATCTCTACTTCCTTCTAGTCCCTAATTCCTCCTGATTTCAAATCCCTACTTCCTCCTAGTCACTAATTACTCCTGATTTCAAACCTTAATTCCCCTAGTCCCTAAGTTATCCCTCCTAATCTCTAATCCCTAATTCCCAATCCTTAATTTATCTCGATTTATCATAATTCCACCCTAATTTCCCCTTCCCACTTCCTAATTCATCCTATCCTAATCCCCCTAAATTCCAAAGTTGCTGTAATAGTACCTACCCGCTGCAAGTACCATACTGGACACTCTATTCCATCAAAAATTTCACTTTCCAAATATAAAACAAGCGGCAATCTCCGCTTGCAAGAGCGAAATTTGCCGCTTATCCTTAATTAAACTATTCCTT
>RCUU01000975.1_pt1 | contig 14554 bp, 14 predicted proteins | sample 2166211 | NCBI WGS metagenome assembly RCUU01 (sample SAMN09932620, study PRJNA488358) | compost metagenome | feature: garden; material: soil; isolation source: compost soil in phenylacetic acid-enriched culture | place: Germany: Experimental Botanical Garden Goettingen | collected 2016-01-27
CGCCTTCATCGCGGGCAAGCCCGCTCCTACATGCCCCTGCTGTACCCGTAGGAGCGGGTCTTGCCGGATCGCCACGATGGCCACGCCGCGGTGCACCAGGCAAATCTTCCCGTAGCAGCCGCAAGGCTGCGTCAAAGGCCAGGTGCAACTCCGTTCAAAGGCTGGCCAGGCGCAGCTGCTTGGGCGTGATCCCGAACTGTTTGCGGAACGCCCGGATGAAGTTGCTCGGCTGCCGATAACCCAGACGCTCGGCGATACGCTCGATCGGCTGGTCACCGGCCGTGAGCCAGTGGCGGGCAAGTTGCAGGCTGTCATTGCGGCTTTCGTTGGGTGCAGCGGCCTGCCAATGGCCAAGCATGGTCTGGTGCAGGAATGGGTTGGCACCGAGCAACGGCAGGTCGAGCAGCGGCCGCGCCAGTACCAGGCATGGGTGGGCACCCTGCCCCACGGCGATACCAAGCTCACCCAACGGCTCGCCGGCCGCTTGCGCCGGGGCCAGGCAGACCCGGCTGAACACCTGCCCGGGCAGCTTGCCAAGGCGCCGCGAAATATTGCGCACCAGCGTCAGGGTCGCCGCATCCAGGGCGAAGTGATGCGGCTGCGCCTGAACCGGGCGCAGCAACAGGCACGCATGCTCATCGCCCTCTTCGAGTTCGGCGCGGACATGGTTGGTGACATGCGGCAAGTAACGGGTAAAACACACAAGGCTCGCCCGCAACGTCGCCGCCGAATCGAGGAGGATATTGAGCCCTTGCAGGCAACTGGTCGCCATGCCGTTGACCAGCTCGCAACCAAAATGACGCCCGGCCCCGGCCTGCTCGCACTCCAACCACAAGCGTTCGACCAGGTCGGCCGGGATCTGCTGGCGCTGGTCGTCGAACCATTGCAGGTCGATACCGGCACGCTGCAGCAGGTCGTCGGTGGGCAGGCCAAGGGCCCTGGCATGGTTGACGACGGTACGGGTAAAGGCACTGGAAGCGAACGTCTGGCTGTGCATGGCGTACAAAAAGTAGGGGATACGGTTTTACTTATGTCACGGCCTGTGCTATCGATCAATTGCATAATAGGTATGCATTAGATGCAGGAGGTGCATATTGGACTTGCGTCAGCTACGCCATTTCGCGGCACTGGCCGATCACCGCAGTTTTGTCCGCGCGGCCGAAGCCATCAACCTCAGCCAGCCGGCGTTCAGCCGCAGCATCCAGACCCTGGAACGCGACCTGGGTTGCAACCTGGTCGAGCGCAGCAGCCGCGAGTTTCGCCTCACCGGCCAAGGCCAGTTGGTACTGCAACACGCCCGGCGCTTGCTGGCCGGCAGCCAGGCCTTGCATAACGAACTGGTGCAGTACAACGGCCTGACCAGTGGCGAGTTGCAGTTCGGCAGTGGCCCCTACCCGGCACAGCTGCTGGTACCTGAAGCCCTGGCCGAATTCATCCAGGCTCACCCGGCCATCCGCACGGGCTTTCACCTGGGTGACTGGGAACAACTGGCACAGTGGCTCAAGGAAGAACAGATCGAATTCATCGTCGCCGACTCGCGTTACTTCAGTGGCGACCCGCACTACCATGTGCAACTGCTGCGGCCCCGCCGCGGGCGTTTTTTCTGCCGCGCCGACCATCCCCTGGTCAGCGGCAAAGCCCTCAAGCTCGCTGCCTTGCGCGATTACCCGCTGGCTGGCACGCGCATTCCGCCGATGATCCGCAAGATCCTTGCCGATATCCAGGGTGCCGACGATTTCGCCCCCAGCGTGGAATGCGCCCAGTTCGACACCATCCGCCGCGTGGTGATGCGCTCCGACGCCGTCGGCATCGCTACCGTGGAGGCCCTGGCCGAATGGGTCGAACAAGGCGCCGTCCACTTGCTCGGCTTTACCGATATACCTGCCGAGGACCCTGCCCTGCGCCTGCATTACGGGGTGATCAGCCGGGCCGGCCATTCCTTGACGCCGGCGGCCCAGGCCATGATCGATGCCATCGTCGCAGTCGATCAGCGCCTGGCCGATGCCTAGCGGACTAAGCGCGGCGGGCCAGTTCCATTGCCGAGTGGGGCTCGCTCAACGCCTGCAACAGGCGCTGCATGGCCTGTTCGCGGCTGCGCTCGAAGCGGTACTTGCTCTCCATGTAGAGCGCCAGCTGCAGTTGCACCGGTTCCTCGAGCGGCAACGGTGCCTGTTGCAGGCCAAGGGCACTGGCAACCCGGCTGGGCAGGCTCAGGCCAAAGGGCTGTTGGTCGGCGATCATTTTTGCCGCCAGGGTGCTCTGGGTGGTCACCGCGAGGGTGCGGCGCAAGCCTTTGAGGCCCAGTTGCAGATCCACCGGGCTGAGGCCGTCGCGCCGGCTGGAGACCTGGATCTGCGGCTGTGCCAGGTAGGCCTGCAGGGTGCGCGGTGGCGCGCTCAGGCCGGCGCCGTAGGCGAACACATAGTGGTCCGCCGGCAACACCTGCTTGTGCAGCCCGGCCAGGTCGGCCAAGGGCTGGTCCAGGTCGATGAGAATATCCAGGCGCCCGCTGGCAAGATCGAGCAAGGCGTCACGCCGGCGTGGCTGGAAATAACGCACCTGCCAATCGACGCGGGGCGTGTCGAGCAGGGCTTCAAGCAATATCGGCTGCAGGCAATCGGGGCAACTGATGCGCAGTACCGTGCTGTTCTGGCGGCTGGCCGGCGTCATGCGCAAGCCCTCGCGCAGGCTGTCCAGCGCCGTGCGCACATAATCGGCCAGGCGGTGAGCGGCCAGGGTCGGCGTCACGCCCATGTGGCTTTTGATGAACAAGGGATCGCCGCACAGGCTCCTGAGGCGGCGCAAGGCATTGCTCATGGCCGGTTGCGACAGGCTCATGACCTGCGCCGCCCGGGTGACGCTGCGCTGCTGGTAAATCGCATCGAAGGCCAGTAGCAGGTTGAGATCGAGTTGGCGTAAATCAAGCATGGACCCTTGCTCCGCAATATCACTTTGCGCAGACTACCGATTGTTTCGCGCCCGGCATTGAACCCCACATGACAAAAAGCGATCAGCCTGCCAACGCCTTTTATGCGCCGACCCTGTTGCCGGCCATCGAAGAGCTGCTTGCCCGAGGTGTGGACTGCGCACGCATCGAGGCGGTGTTCCGGCGCAGCCTGTTCGAATTGCGCACACCGTTTCGGCGCGTGCCGCTGTTGTTGTCGCGACGCTTCTGGGCCCTGGCGCAAGCATGCGACGACCCGGGCATCGGCCTGGCCGCCGGGCGGCGTTTCGTCAGCACCTCGACCAACGGCCTGACGTACCTGTTCGATGTTGCCGCGACACTGGAAAGCGCCTGCCGCTACTTCGTCGCCTTCTTTCCGTTTTTCAATGGCCACTTTCGCGCCGAAGTGGTGCGCACCGGCCAAGGGGTCGAACTACAACTGATCGATTGTGGCAGCTTGCGCGCCACCCGTGCCCTGACCGATTACATCCTGATCAGCGTCTGCAGCATGCTGCGCCGCAAGCTGTTGGCCAGTGGCCTGGAACAGGACCCGATCGAATCGATCGCCCTGGCCTTCCCCGCACCGGCCGACGGCCAGGCCCACCAGCAGGCCTTTCGCGCACCGGTTGTGTGGGCACAACCCCAGCATGCCATCCGCCTGCGGCCTGAACTGTTCGTCACGCCGCTGACACCCGGTAATCACCTGCTGGAACAGACCCTGGTCGACCTGCTGGAGCAAACCCAACGCAACAGCGAGGCTACCCTGCTGGACCAGGTCTGCGACCATCTGGTGGCGCACCTGGCCAACAGTGCCCGCTGGGAAGACTTCTGCACCGCCCAGCACATGCTCGAACGCACCGCGGCGCGGCGCCTCAAGGCCCTGGGCTGGAGCTTTTCCGAACTGCTCGATGAATACCGACGCTACCGCGCCGAAGACTTGCTGCTCGATGCCGACCTGGAGCTGGTGCAGATTTCCGACCAACTGGGCTACAGCGATGTGCAGAGTTTCAATCGAGCGTGCTTGCGCTGGTTTGATACGCCGCCCGGGTTATACCGGTCGCGAATTGCCTGGCAGTGAGGCACATGCGCGCGCCAGGCCTCGGCACGCTACGCTAATCCCCCGACGCAGCCTGGTGGCAGCTGCTACGGGGTGGCTGGAGCCGGGAAACGTTTTCGCAGCAACTGCCGTCAGGCTGCGTCCGGCTCAGCGCTGCCCCGTCCCGGTCAGCGCCGGCCGTTCCTCAAGCACTTGTACGGCGCACAGTGCCACCCGCCGGCAGGCCTCCTCCAGTTGCTCCGCCGGCAGTACCAGGCCCAGGCGCAGGTGCCCGGCGGCGCTGGGGCCGAAGGCCTCGCCGGCCAGCACCGACACCCCATGCTCTTCGAGCAGGCGATGGGCAAAGGCCTGGGCGCTGAGGCCGGTCTCGCGGATATCGACCATCACGAACATGCCACCGTCGGGCACATGCACCTCGATGCCGGGGCACCCGGCAAGCGCGGCGCACACCCGGTCGCGGCGCTCGCGATAGGTCAGGCGCATCTGCCGAACGTCTGGCAGGTCACTTTCGACCGCCACCTGGGCGGCGTTCTGGATGAAGTCAGGCAGGCCGTACACCATGCACAGGGACAAGTTCGCCAGGTGCTCGCTCAGCGAGGCCGGGCCGATCACCCAGCCGATACGCCAGCCCGACATGGCATGGGACTTGGACAGGCTATTGATGGTCGCGGTACGCCCGGCCATTCCGGGCAGGCTGGCGGGGCTGACATGTTCGCCGTCATACAGCAGGTCGCTATAGACCTCATCGCTGATCAGCCACAGGTCATGCTCGATACACAACTGCGCCAATTGTTCCCAGGTCGCGCGCGACAGGCTGGCGCCGGAGGGGTTATGCGGGCTGTTGAGCAGCAAGGCGCGGGTGCGCGGCGTGATCAACGCCGCCACTTGCGCAGGTTGCACACGAAAACCGTTTTGCGGCTTGACCGGCACCGACACCACTTTCGCCCCACAAGCGCCGAACACCGCCTCGTAGGTGACATACATGGGTTCGGCGACGATGACTTCGTCTCCCGGGTCCAACAGGCAGTGGGCCACCGCGTACACCGCGCATTGCGCCCCGGGGGTAATGATGACTTCGTCGGCACTCAGGGGCTGGCCGCCCTGGCGCATTTGCCGCCTGGCAATGGCCTGGCGCAAGCCGAGGCTGCCGCGCACATCGGAATAATGGGTGTCGCCTGCCAGCAGGCTGTCGATGGCCGCGTTGACGATGGGCAGGGGCGTATCGAAATCAGGGTCGCCAACCGACAACAACAGAACGTCGCGGCCTTGTTGGCGCAATTGCAGGGCACGGTGATGAATATCCCAGGCATCGGCACCCGCCCCTCTGATTCGGCGGGTCAGCGCGGAAAAACGCATGCGAGTCTCCTTGTCGGTCATGCGCGCAGTCGAATAGGCAAAAGAATATGTCGTCTGCTGAAAAACTTATAACGATTTATCGATTAATACCGAGTATCGATCAGCAAAACGTTTGCGTTGTTAACCCCCTCACAACAGCGGCACAGAACAGACAAACGGACGGAAAAAAAACCATCCGGATGATGTCCCAATGCTATTTTTAAAGTCTGTCTAGGTCAGGTGCAGGCCTGATCGCTCATGCCGGTCGAATCACAAGGTGGGGCCCCCATGAATAAACTGACGTTTCCCAACGCCTGCCAAGTCATGCGTTGGCATTTTCACCCGTTGGGCTTTGAAGGCAGCATGGATGCGCCCAGCAGTATGGTGGCGCGCCTGTTCGACCGCGCCACCGGCGAAACCTTGATTGCCATTGCCGGCATCCCCTGTGCGACGGTGATGAACGCACCGGATGTCGAGCGCATTATCGAGGCGGTCGAAGCGGAGCTCGAAGCATTCTCCCCGCCACAATTTTTCGCAGCCGTCGGCTAACCAATCCTTTCGTCCCCGAGGCCCGCTACTGGCGGGCCTTTTCTTGCCCGCGCAGATCCGCAAAATACGGCTTGTCGGCATTCACCTGCTGCGAGGCGCGCGGCATGTTCGCGGTATCGCCGTTGGTGGCATCGACGTACCAATAACAATGCTTGACGGTGCGCGTGATGGCGACATACGCCAGGCGCAGGATCTCGTCTTTCTGGGCATTGTCGAAGGGCTCCGGATCACCGCTACGCCCGAGTCCCGCCATGCGGTACACCTGGTTCTTGTACGGCGAGCGAGTCACATGCTGGCAATCGCCCAGCAAGAATACCGCATCGGCCTGCAAGCCCTTGGCGCTGTGATAGGTCAGTTGCTTGAAACGCCGCGCCTGCGAGTCGAGGCCCGATTCGTGGTTGATCAGTGGCTGTAAATGCTCGGCTATCAATAGCTTATCGCTGCTTTTTCGAAACAGCAGCAAGATTGAATCACCGCGCTTGTAGTGCTCGAGCAGGCGCTGGGCCAAGGCCTGATCATCACGATCGAGCACCGTGACAGGCACCGGCTCCTCTGCCGCCGGGCCACATGCCCTGGCCTTTTTGCCATTGATGGCCGGCGCACTTTTGACGATATGTTCGGCGGCATCGATGATGTGCTGGTGGCTGCGGTAGTTATCGCTGAGCATGACCTTGGTGGTCGCGGGCGCAGCAAACTCCTTGGCAAATTCCATGAAGTATTTGGGCGAGCTGCCACGCCAGCCGTAGATCGACTGCCAGTCATCGCCCACGCACAGCAAGGAAGAATGCTGGGCGGCGCGCGCCACATGCATAGACGGTCCGCGACGGCGAATTTCCCGCAGGCTCGCCCGCAGCCAAGAGACGATCTGCGGCGAGACGTCCTGGAACTCGTCGATCATCAGGTGCGAAAGCGGCCGCAGCAACTCGTCGCTCACCAGCATGAGGTTTTCCGGCGTGGTTTCACCGAACATCGCAAACATGCGGTTGTACGTCATGATCGGCGGCGACTGCGCAAGCAAATGGCTCTCGAAGGCCTTCCAATACAGGCTGAGAGCTTCGAAGTACCAGCGGTCGCTGTCATCACGGGCAAAACTCATCTGCCCGACCGCCCGCGAAACATCCAGCCCCAGGTTCTCGATGAAATTGGCCGCGGCCACAAAGCTGTCCAGCAACGGCGCGGCACCGAGCTCGCCCTTGACCTTGTAATCGAAGCCTGGCCCTGCCACTGCATCGGTGGCCAAGGACTGTACGAGGCGTTTGGCAGCGGCGTAGTTTTCCAGCCAAATCACAGGCTTATCGCAGAAAGCTTGAAACAGGGTGCGCTTTATCACCCACTCGGCCCAGACCGGCAGCTTGGCCCCGGGGCGCTTGTATTGCTGGTTTTCCGCTGGGTCGAAACCCAGGACAACCCAGGCGTCCATCTGTGCGATGTAGCCATGGAAGTGGAAGGCGCTGCCGTTGATTTCCACGGTCTGCCGATTGGGCTCGATGCCCTTGATCGGCCAGGCGCCGGCGCGAAACCAGAGGTCCTCAATGGTGTCGCACAGTTCTTCGTCGCGGCTGGCGGACAATTGCGTCACGGCCACGCGCTTTTGCACGTCGGGGTGATCGCGGTCCAGCTCCTTGAGCTGCAAGGCCTGGAGGCGCAGCAAGGCCATCAACTCGCGAAAACGCTCGTTGCTGGCGTGCAGGTCGCGATAACAGAGGTTGAGTTGCTGGCGCTGGGCGTCGTTGATGCGCAAGTCGAACGGGTTGCCCGACTCGCCGCCCTCGCCCACGGCCTGGGCATGATTGCTGAGGTTCTCGAAGGCACGCAGCTGGCCGAAACCGGGCAAGCTGCGTACCAGCGGCAAGATGCGCGAATGGAAGGTGCGCACCATTTCCCGAGCCTGCACCGGGCTCAACGTGTGGCCCCACAAGCCCAGCACATCGATCAGCTTGGCGATGAAATCCTTGCGCGATTCGCGGGTGAAGGTCACCACGGTCATGGAATCGAGCTCGAACCCCAGGTAATGGGTCAGCAAGAGGATGCGCAATACCAGCGAGGTCGACTTGCCGGCGCCGGCACCGGCAATCACATAGGTCGACGGCGTTTCGCTGAAGATCATCTTCCATTGCGCCGCGCTCGGCTGGGCATGGCTGGGCAGGCGTTGGGCAACATCGGCCTTGATGCGTTTCTTCAACTCGGCGGTGACTGGCAAACGCCAGTCGTCGAACAGGTTGTCGTCGACCCCGGGCACGGCATGGGCCTGCGGCCGGGTATCACGGATCAACAACACCTGCCGACCTTCCTCGATACCATCGATGCGGCCTTCGTCATACCCCTCGCGCAAGCCATCGGCATGGCCGGTGCGCTGGCCGACCACATGCCCCTGGAACCAGGAATCGCGGTGCTGGGCCCGCAGGCGACTCAGGCCACCGCCCAACATCCGCGCCACCAGGCGCTTGAGCAAGGGCAATTGGGCGGGGGGCGACAGTTCGGCAGGCAACTCGGGCACGCGGACTCCAGGGGCGGCGATGACAGGCGCCCATGTTCGCTCCATTCGCCCGCTGGCGCCAGTCAATTGCCTATAGATCAGATGATTAGGTGATGAATCGCATGAAAAACCCTAAGTGCAGGCCTCAATGTTCTATCTAATATTACGATCATCATGACGGATATTTTCGGCTTATTTTCGATCTTTTCTTGATAGATGATAGGCCCATCCAAACAACTACTCAGGAGATGCGCCATGCTGCAACTGCGACCCTTCCAGTCCCTTGGTGCTGCCAACCACGGCTGGCTCGATGCCCATCACCATTTTTCCTTCGCCGAGTACCACGACCCGCAGCGTATGCACTGGGGCAACCTGCGGGTCTGGAACGATGACGTGATTGCACCTGGCACTGGTTTCCCGCAGCACCCGCACCGGGACATGGAAATCATTACCTATGTGCGTGAGGGCGCGATCAGCCACCAGGACAACCTGGGCAACAAGGGTCGCACCGAAGCCGGCGATGTCCAGGTAATGAGTGCCGGCACCGGCATCGCCCATAGCGAGTACAACCTGGAGGCGATCCAGACGCGGATTTTCCAGATCTGGATCATCCCCGACCGCACCGGCGAAGCGCCCTCCTGGGGTGCACGGCCCTTCCCCACGGGCGAGCGCGGCGAAGGTTTCGTGACCCTGGCCAGCGGCAAGGCCGGTGATGAGCAAAGCTTGCGCATCCGTGCCGATGCCCGGCTGGTGGCGGCCAACCTCAAGGCTGGGGAAACGGCGGAGTACGCCCTCGATGGCGGCCGGCGGGCGTATCTGGTCCCAGCCAAGGGGCTGATCGAAGTCAATGGCTTGCGTGCCGCAGCGCGGGACGGGGTGGCGGTCGAGGATGAACGGACCCTGCGGGTGACAGCCATCGAAGACAGCGAGATCGTGCTGGTGGATGTGGCTTGAGAATGAAAAAAGGGCCTGGAAACCGGGCCCTTTTCTTGTGGTGGCTGTCCGGGCCTTATCGCGGGCAAGCCCGCTCCTGGTCTGTGGGAGCTGGCTTGCCCGCGATAAGGCCGGCATATTCAATCAAATATCAAATACTTAGAACACAAACCTAAACCAACACTCAAGCAATCGCCGCATCCACTAATACCTGCGCCTCAGCCACCAGGCGCTGCAAGTGCGCCTCATCGATAAAACTCTCGGCATAGATCTTGTAGATATCCTCTGTACCTGAAGGCCGAGCGGCGAACCAGCCGTTGGCGGTCATGACTTTCAGGCCGCCAATGGCTTGTTCATTGCCGGGGGCGTGGCTGAGGATCTGCTCGATCGGTTCGCCGGCCAGGCTGGTCGACTTGACCTGCTCGGGCGACAGCTTGCTCAACAGTGCCTTCTGCTGGGGGTTGGCCTTGGCTTCCACCCGAGTGGCGTACGGCCGGCCCAGGTCCTGGGCGAGCTTTTCGTAGTACTGGTTCGGGTCGAGTTTGGTCTTGGCGGTGATTTCCGCCGCCAGCAAGGCCGGGATCAAACCGTCCTTGTCGGTGCACCACACACTGCCGTCGCGACGCAGGAAGGATGCGCCCGCGCTTTCCTCGCCACCGAAACCGAGCGAGCCATCGAACAGGCCATCGGCGAAGAACTTGAAGCCCACCGGCACTTCGTGCAGGCGCCGGCCCAGGCGTGCGGTCACGCGGTCGATCAAGCCGCTGCTGACCACGGTCTTGCCCACGGCCGCGTCGCTGCGCCATTGCGGCCGGTTGTTGAACAGGTAGTCGATGGCCACGGCCAGGTAGTTGTTGGGCTGCAACAAGCCACCCGAAGGCGTGACGATGCCATGGCGGTCATGGTCCGGGTCGCAGGCAAAGGCCACGTCGAAGCGGTCCTTGAGGCCGATCAGCCCTTGCATGGCGTAGTTGGACGACGGGTCCATGCGGATCTGGCCGTCCCAGTCCACGCACATGAAGCGGAAGGTCGGGTCGACCTCGCTGTTGACCACTTCCAGGTTCAACTGGTAGTGCTCGGCGATCGCCGCCCAATAGCGCACGCCGGCACCGCCCAACGGGTCGACGCCCAGGCGCAGGTTGGCCGCACGGATGGCGTCCATGTCGATAACGTTGCCAAGGTCGGCGACGTAGGTATTCAGGTAATCATGGCGATGAGTCGTCGGCGCCTTGAGCGCCTGCTCGTAATCCATGCGCTTGACGCCCTTGAGGCCGTCGGCCAGCAATTCGTTGGCCTTGGCTTCGATCCATTTGGTGACATCGGAATCGGCCGGGCCGCCATTGGGCGGGTTGTACTTGAAACCGCCGCTTTGCGGTGGGTTGTGCGACGGCGTGATGACGATACCGTCGGCCAGGCCACTGCTGCGGCCACGGTTGTAACAAAGGATGGCATGGGAGACCGCCGGGGTCGGCGTGTATTCGTCGTCTTTGGCCAGCATGACGTGCACGCCATTGGCCGCCAATACCTGCAGCGCACTGGCGCCGGCCGGGGTGGACAAGGCATGGGTATCGACGCCGACGAACACCGGGCCGTCGATGCCTTTGGCCTGGCGGTACAAGCAGATGGCCTGGCTGATGGCCAGGACGTGATGTTCGTTGAAGCTCAGGTCGAACGCGCTGCCCCGGTGGCCGGAGGTACCGAAGGCCACGCGCTGGGTGGCGATCGAGGCATCGGGCTGGCCGGTGTAATAGGCGGTCAGCAGTCGCGGGATATCGACCAGCGTAGACGCTGGAGCAGGTTTACCCGCCAATGGACTGAGATTCATGCAAGACCTCTAAAAATGGTACGAGACTGAAAGCACGGCAGTTTACTGGCACTTTGACCTTGAGGCGACCGGTTCGATCCACGACCCGAAAAAAAACGCCGGGAAGCCATCTTTGACCCGCTAGCAGATGTGATATGTAGCAAAGGGTCAATTCGGCTGTTTGCGCTGACCAAACAGCATCTCGGAGTATTTCCTGGTTACGGCTCCACTGCGCTTACCCTCTGCATCGAAGTAGCGATCTTCGCGGCATAGCCGTTCTTTCACGTCGCAGAAGATGCCGTTGGCGAAAGTAAATTCCGTCGGATCGAAGTCGCCTCCTGCAACCAGTTTGCTCGCAGCGTTCTTGCCGACATGCTTTCCCGTCAGTGCGCGAGAAATCCCTTTATCATCGGCACATACATAACGGTCGCAAAGCACGCCCGGCTCAGGCGAGCACAGCGCGGACTGCCGTTCAGCAGAGGCTGGGGTCGCGTGCATGGCCATCAGCAGCAGGATAGAAAACGAAAGGCCGGTTTTATTCATAGGAAGTCAGTTTCATTTTTGATAAATGGTAACGGGTGAGTGGCGCAACCTGCGGATGAAGCGAACAATGATGCCAAAAGCGCCCACCGCGGTGATTACCCAGCCTAACGGCAACAATGCGAACGGCTCCTGCAAGCGACCCTCTGGCGCAATGGAGGGTTCGAGTAACGTAACTGGTCCAATACTTGCCGGCGTATTCGAAGTCGGAAAAGCGCATTGGGTTCATGGTCAGCTTGAGTCAAGCCGTAAGAGTGTATTTCACCACAGTGAAGTCTTTTTCGGAGATTACTTAAAATTGATAGCATTACGATAGCAAGCACTTGGTTTGCAAATTGCGATTTTACCGCTTCGGTCTCTAGCCTCTGCTCTACGCACCGGGAATGCGTCCTGAATAACAGAGGAGCGTGATATGACTTCGACCATTAGCCTGGGGCTAGTACAGTTTCCCGAGGTACGTTGGAACCTGCCGTTTCATCCAATGATAAATATCACGCTCATGATTTTTGAGCGTTTTTCACTATCTCGTGCAACCCATAGCCTGTAAAAATCCCGCTAAAACTAAAGTCTTTATGTGAACAATTCACACCAAGGAACGGTGCCCCGCCCAGTCCTGCTCCCGCCCGTTCACTGTCGAAGCGTTTCATTCGAACAACTACAGCTGCCGAGGGTTTGCCATGAAATGGAACGACGCATACATCATCTTGCTGGATGCGGAAGATGAGATGCTCCTAAGCTACTCAAATGCACTCAAATGCACTCAAATGCACTCAAATGCACTCAAATGCACTCAAAACACGATACGAAATCCCCAACGCCAAGAGCTACGCCAACGTTGCATGCCACGGATATACCAATTTCTCGCATGGTTTTCTAAAAGATGCGTCACTGTGAAAGTAGATAATCATTCCCTCGTCTGAATCAAAAAAAGCGATCTGCGTGAAGCTCATGGCGACAGCCGTTGCATGCCCTCCATTGGCAACAATGAAGGTCTTGATTGTGTCCGTGGAAAGGTACCTTTTTATCTCGCTCAGGCGGTCAATAAAGGTGAATGACAACAGGGTTCCATTGTATTCAGCGAAAAACCCAAGGCCCTGATAAGTAGCAATGAATCCAAATCCCTCAGCTGAGCGGTGTTTTGATCAGTTCACGAAAGCGCACTTCCACATAACCGAACGGGTGTTTGATCACTCGAAAAGGATGCTCAACCTTGGTACGCGCCTGGGCTTTGCGACACTCGATTTTGCGCTTGGCCTTGGAGAGCACGCCGCGTTTATTGAGCCTGGAGTAGGTGCTGCGCTGCGCTGCCAGATGACTTTACGATTTTCATGCTCCTCACGCTTCTCGACACCGGTGTACCCCGCGTCGGCATCGACCGAGTTTTCATCACTGTGAAGCAACTGCGCAACTTGGGTGACGTCGGCCACATTCGCCGCCGTGCCGCGAACGCGATGAACCAGCCCCGACTTATGCTTTTCCAATAAATACCGGAAATTCATGATCGCGGTGTCTTCAGGAATCGGCTCGATCAATGCCCGCAAGCTGCTCCAAGGCACGACCTGATCCCTTTCGGCAAGGAGTGGTTCGCGGCGTGTTTTTTTGCGCTTGCAAGCGTATTCGAAGTCGGAAAACCTCATCCAGCTCATGGGCGGCTCGATTCAAACGGTGAGGGTGTATATCACCAAGGTTGAAGACTTGTTCGGAGGCCCCCTAAGCACAGCTTTGGAGATGAGCTGCTGGATTAGCCAAACGTCGCCGTGCCGTGTGCTTTAATGTCTACGTTTTCTGAGTGACGAGAATTGCTACTCTAATCTTGCGATGCGGCGATATGGAGGATTGAGTAAGGAGGGCTGCGCAGTAGTACCATCAATTGCGTTTGCATGTCCTCGGGCATTAATGTCGTTCCAGGATGAAAACCGCTTTTATTGCTGTGTGTTGCTCTCGAGAAACTGTGAGAAACGTACGCGCCCTCCTTCGTGTTCAATGACGTTGATGAGAATTTCAATTGGACAAAATTATCGTTTAATTTTATCAAGGAAAACCCATAGGAATACTGCTCACTCAAATCATTTCTCATCATTACTGCTGTATGATGAGTTTTTCCAACTGCCCGGTCGGCTAACCAATTTCCCTCGGCGTAGGTTTCGAACGAGGTCATTACTCCACTTCGCTCCCCAGGAGCCCCCGAGGCGTACCTATTCATCCCCCGGGGAGATCTATTATTTAAAACATACTCATCAAGATTAAGCCCTCTCGCTTTAAATATATTAACCGGCGAGAAATATATTGCAAGAGGGAGCACGCTCATCACTCCAATAAACCATTGCCCGGGAAGCGCCTTCTTAAAGTCACCAATCTCAATTGGATTATATGCGTACATAACTATTTGAGCCTCAATGAAAAATCCTCTAAAGGATGGCTGCCATCTAAGTTTCCATCTGTTTCGCATCACCTGACGTTTGTGCACATCAGATTGGGCGCTATAGTTGCTATTGAACGTTTGAAGTCATCCAGCATCCTCCCCCTGTAAAGGGGTGTAGGTATATTGAAGGACCAATTTCATCCGCGCTCAAAGTGAAACGTCATCAAAAATATTAACTAATCAGGACTTCCTCCTGAAATCAGTGTTCGTCAGAAGCGGAATGTTCTCCCAGTGGGACAAGGAAATTTTGCGAGAAGACGTCATGCTTTTAGAGCAGCCAAATCGTCACCATTCTCATCCAGTGCGAAGCCCCTATCCCGGGATCCCGAGCTGTATCGTGAGCACGGCTTGGTATGGCCAACACGTGTTATTCTCGGGACTCCAACAGGATTTACACGCCCACGACAGCAAGAGCTCATTACGAAGTTGAAAATCCTGGGTTTATAGGGTTGGACAACGAAACTCGCGTAACAATTGGGCATCAACGCCGTGCT
>RCUU01000976.1_pt1 | contig 14543 bp, 10 predicted proteins | sample 2166211 | NCBI WGS metagenome assembly RCUU01 (sample SAMN09932620, study PRJNA488358) | compost metagenome | feature: garden; material: soil; isolation source: compost soil in phenylacetic acid-enriched culture | place: Germany: Experimental Botanical Garden Goettingen | collected 2016-01-27
CGAAGATATATCTTTGAAGGAAGAAATACAGAATGACAGTAGGCAAAAGAATGAGTAAAATCGCTGCACTAATTAAATTCCAATCAGCAACATTTAATCCTTGGAATCTCATCAATACGGTGGTAACAACGCCCAAACTTTGCTTTGGCATGTAGAGATAAGGGGTATACATATCGTTGTATATGCTGATAGATTTCAAAATAATTAGTGTTGCTGTTGCAGGTGTCAACAATGGGAAAATAATCGATCGATATATACGGAATAACGAAGCACCTTCTACCATCGCATTTTCATCGAGATCAAATGGAATGTTACGTATAAATTGCAAATATAAGATGATCTGAATAACGTCTGCGCCAATGTACAGAACGATAGGAGCGCCGATTGTGTTGTACAGGCCAAGCGATTTGATAATGCCAAATGTGGCAACTTGTGTTGTAATGCTCGGGATTACCGTGGCAAACAGATACAAACCAAAAACGACTTTTTTAAGTTTAAAAGAGAATCTTCCCAGTACATAAGCAACCATTGTTCCGAAAAGAATGTTAAAGATCAGGGAAATGCAAATGATTAATATGGTAAGACCGAAGCCGCTGATCAATCCGCCGCGTTCGAATACGATTTTGAAATTTTCAAAGTTGAAGAAGCTTTTTGGCAGAGCCATAGTGCTTACCGAGTTAAACTCTTCACTGGATTTGAAGCTGTTGACGATGATGACATAAGGAGGAAAGAGAACAACGAATACTCCAATGACAAGGGTAAGGTACTTCAGGACATTCACTACGCTTAGCTTTTTCGTATTCATTTGTCACTACCTCCTCTGCTGAGAACCAGTTGTTGTATTCCGACAACGAGAATAACAAAAAACAGTAATATAATGCTCATAGCGGATGCCAGCCCATAATGGTTGAATGCAAATGCCGTCTCGATGACGCGTTGAACGTAAGTCTGACTCGCTCCGGCAGGTCCGCCTTTGGTTAATACGAATGGCAGGTCGAATACTTCCAGAGCACCGGTAACGGTGAGGAACAGGTTTAATTGAATGACCGGCTTCATGTTTGGCAATGTGATGCGCCAGAAGGTTGGCCATGCACCGGCTCCGTCGATTTTAGCGGCCTCATAAATATCACGGGGGATGGCCTGCAAGGAGGCAATATAGATAACCATGTTATACCCCATAAATCTCCATAAGCCTGTTGAAGCAAGTGAATAGTTAACAAGACCTTCCGTGCCGAGCCAGCTCGTCTCACCGAGCCCGGTTAATCCAATGCTTTGCAGGAACATGTTAAGCGAGCCCTGGGTCGTATCAAATACATAGCCGAACATAAAAGCTACGGCTACGCCGTTCATAATATAAGGCAGGAATAGAAGAAGCCTAAATCCGTTTTTACCGCGCAGTTTGGTGTTTAGAATGACTGCAAAATAGATCGCAATGACGTTCTGAATGAGACCCATCACAAAGTAAGCGAAGTTGTGCTTGAATACTCCAAAAATATCGGGGTTGGCGAACACTTCTTTATAATTTTTTAGGCCAACCCAGGGCTTTTCCGGACTATATCCGTCCCAGTCTGTAAAGCTGTAGAAGACAAGTTTTGCTGCAGGGTAATAAGTAAACAACAGCAGCAGAGCCACTGGGATGAGCAAGAAGGAGAAGATGACGATATTCTTTTGTTTTTTATATGACCATGATCCAAACATACTAGATCCCTTCTTTCAATCTGCTTTATTGAAAACAGAATGGATTATCGAGCTTCCGATAATCCATTCTGCTTGATTTTATAGGTATGATTAATACCCGAGATCTTGCTTCGCCTTTGCCCAAGCTTTATTCCATTTATCGAGAACAGTTTGCGGGTCTTTAGCTAGAACGAATTCCTGTGCAATAGCCGGAAGATCGACTTGCGCTTGGTTACGGATTTCAATCATTTTAGGATCATCAGGAAGACCTTCTTGCAAGACAACACCTGTATTCTGGAATTCAGCAAGCTGTGTCAGCTTGGATTCACGGCCTTCAAGCGGAGACATAAAGCCTGCGAAGTCTTCATAACCCGATTCTTCGATCATCCATTTCAGGAACACCTTGGTAGCCTCGAGGTTCTTGCTGTCTTTGTTAACGGCATAGAAATAGTCAGGGTTGTATGCAGCTCTTATTACACCAGAGTTATCATATGGCAACGGGAAGAAGCCGATATTTTCCGATGCTCCGCCTACACCGATAATTTGATTAATTACCCAGTTGCCGAGGTAATACATTCCGATCTTTCCGTTAGCGATATCCTTCTTGGATTGCTCCCAGTTTGTAGAGTTGATATCTTTCTCCAGGTAACCTTTTTCATTAAGGGTTTTCAAGACAGTCATCGCTTTTCCATAACCGTTATCCATAGTGAACGGAGCTTCACTATTCAGTGCGGAGTTAGGGAAGCCGTTGTTGTCTTCAATAACTCTTGGCAGGTCGTACACTACAGGTTGAAGCGGCCATTTATCCTTGAAGTTGGAAGCGAGTGGGATAATGCCGCTTTGCTTCAGCTTCTCGCATGCTGCAAGGAATTCGTCCCAGGTTTTAGGGGTTTCTGTAATGCCTGCGTCAGCAAATGCTTTTTTGTTATACACGATACCCGAAGTAGAGTTCCCTGTAGTGATTCCGTACAGCTTGCCATCGTAGGATTTGAAATCTTTGAAGGTGATCTCACTGCTGAATTCGATATCATCCAGCGGTGCATAATATTTAGGCAAATCCGAGTTTGGAATATCAGGAATATACATCAAGTCAGGAAGCTCGCCACTGGCGATACGAACTTTAGCCTGCTGGTTGTAATCGGTCTGACTACCCTCGAATTCAACTTTGATATCCGGATATTTTTCATTAAAGCGCTTTAAATACTCGTCATACTCTTTGCCGATCATATCTGTTCGGTTGGTCAAGAAAGTAACCTTGCCGCTGATCTTGTCGGTTTTGTCTGTTCCTTGGTTTTCAGACGTCTGCTCTGTCGAGTTCTTCGTTCCGGAGTTAGCCGTATTGTTCTCCTTGCCGTTGTTGCTGCCGCCACAACCTGCCAATGCGGAAGATAATGCGAGAACCACCAGTGAAGTCATAATTAAGCTCTTCTTCATTCTTGTATCGCCCCTTTTTTTATTAATTGTTAACGCTTACACCCTTTATTTTATAGTTTTGTTAGTTTAATTAAAGGGACTGTGTTATTATTTATTGTCTTTATTTTGCCTATTTTAATAGGAATTTTCATTAGATAATTAGATGAAAATGAATGGGGATATTGACATGGTTGTATTTTTATAGTGCTATTATAATAACAATAGCTAACAAAATGAAGAAATTACAAAACACAATTTCTTACTACTGGAGGAAATATGGCCACTTTACAACATGTATTGGATAATTGGGTTTTTAAGGCTTGTGATGAGCAGGAATGGCTTCCTGCAACGGTTCCGGGCTGTGTACATACAGACCTGCTGAATAACGGTCAAATAAATGATCCTTTTTATGGTACGAATGAGCATGATTTGCAATGGATTGATAAGAAGGATTGGGAATACAGGACAAGCATTGAACTGCCGAAGGGCTGGGACGAATTATCACGGATTGAGATCGTCTTTGACGGTCTGGATACGTATGCCGAGGTTAGAGTAAATGGGCATCTGGGGTTGTCCGCGGATAATATGTTTCGTGCCTGGAGAACTGATATTAAGTCGTTTCTTATAGAAGGAACCAACCATATAACGGTAAAATTCCGGTCGCCAGTTTCAGAGGATTTGCCTAAGCTGGAGAGTTTAGGTTACCCTCTTCCTGCCACTAACGATCAATCAGAGCTTGGTGGTATGGGCGAATATAAGATCAGTGTTTTTGCCCGCAAAGCGCCTTATCATTATGGCTGGGATTGGGGTCCGCGCTTTGTGACCAGCGGTATCTGGCGTGGGGTTCGGCTTGAGGGCTGGTCTGGACCGATTATCCGTGATCTGTTTATCCGTCAGGATCAGGTATCGGCGAAGCTGGCACAGTTAACCGCTGTTGTGGAGGTAGAATCCACGTCGTCGTGGAACGGTTCCTTGCGGATCGCGACGGATTCTGGTCATGTATGGAGTCAAGAGCTTGAATTGGTGTGTGGCGAGCAGACGGTAACGCTTGATTTGGAAATGGCTGATCCCAAGCTGTGGTGGTGCCGTGGATTAGGCGAGCCTAATATGTATTCTTTTCATGCGGAATTATTGCAAGGGGAGCGCAAAGTCGATAATTATTCGGTTAAGACGGGACTGCGCCAGATCAAATTGATTCGTGAGGCTGATGAGGCTGGGGCAACCTTTTATTTCGAATTAAACGGATTGCCTGTTTTTGCTCGAGGAGCCAACCATATTCCGAATGACAGCTTCGCATCTGAAGTGACTTATGAGCGTTACAGACACGAGATTGCTTCGGCGGCTGAGTGTAACATGAATATGCTTCGTGTGTGGGGCGGAGGGATTTATGAGGAAAATATTTTCTATGATCTCTGCGATGAATACGGACTTTTGGTTTGGCAGGATTTCATGTTTGCCTGCAGCATGTATCCGGGAGATAAGGCGTTTCTGAACAGTGTCGCCATGGAGGCGGAATATAACATCAAACGTCTGCGCAATCATCCTTGTATTGCTTTGTGGTGTGGAAATAATGAGATTGATTCCGCTTGGTCGCATTATGTGGAGAATGCGGGCTGGGGATGGAAAGAGAAAGGACCCTACACCCCCGAAATTCGGGAACGGATATGGAATGACTATCAGGCTGTGTTCCATGATATTCTGCCCAATGCAGTGGCAGTTGGAGCCAACGGTGTAGCGTATTGGGCATCTTCTCCGCTCAGAGATTTGACCGGGGACGAGAAGCAGCATGCTTATAAAATTTTCGGCGAAGGTGATGTGCATTATTGGGGAGTATGGCATGCCAGTGAGCCATTTAGCAATTATAATACGCAAATCGGGCGTTTCATGAGTGAATACGGATTTCAGTCGTTTCCTGAGCTCAAATCTGTCATGAGTTATGCTGAGGAGAGCGATTTGGAACTGGAATCCGAAGTGATGCTGGCTCACCAGAAGAACGGTCGTGGCAACCAGCTAATCAAAGAGTATATGGATATGTATTTACCGGAACCGAAGGATTTCAAATCCTTCCTGTATATGAGCCAAGTGTTGCAAGCCGATGCGATCAAGATCGCGATTGAAGCACATCGCAGAAATAAGCCATATTGCATGGGATCACTGTACTGGCAAATGAATGACTGCTGGCCGGTTGCCTCCTGGGCAGGTATGGATTATTACGGACGCTGGAAGGCCCTGCAATATATCGTTCGCAGGAGCTTCCGCGAGGTGATGCTGTCCATTGATGACTCGGATCAGTCAGGTGAAATCGCGGTTCATATCGTATCGGATCGGCCTGAGAAGATAGAAGCGGAACTCATCCTTGGACTTTATAATTTTAATGGAACCTTGCTCCAGCAGCAGACGCATCAAGTTTTTGTTGCTGCAAACTCTTCTTCTAAGGTACTCGCCGTCCAGACTAAAGAACTGTTAGGCAATCGAGACCCACAGAGTGTCGTTATCCATGCAGTTCTCAGAGGTCATGAAGAGGTGCTTGACAGTAAGGAATTTTACTTTGCTTCATTCAAGGAGATCAAGCTGCCTCAGGTGCAGATTTCTGTTAAGGAAGTTCCGGGCAGTGCAGGGTCGGCATTCCTGCTTGAAAGCAATCAGCTTGCCCGACAAGTGTGGCTATCTTCTGAGGAAGAGGGAATCTTCTCTGATAATTTCTTTGACCTCATTCCCGGCATTCCGGTCACTGTTCATTTCCGAGTGCGCAGTAATGGAGAGGAAGCTTTTGTATCAGGGGCTCCGGGCGAAATAACGGTACATTCGATGGTGAATTTTGTGGGATCTGTGCACTAAACTTCTTTACGGGTTGTCATAAAGGGGCAGTCTCAAAAGGAGGCCTGCTCACTTCATGGGACAGTTCGCCCATAAAAAGGCGCGTTAAACTGGAAGCAGCGGTGCAAGGGAGATGATCTTTGCACCGTTTAAGCTGTGTGCAATAGAGTCCTGATGTGGAATTCCACTAAATTCCTGCAAAAGTGCAGGTTTTGATCATGTAAATACTCTAAATACCCTAAATTGCTGCAAAATGTGCAGGCTTTCCGCAAGGACTCTTCTCAAAATAGATCATTCCGAACCATATTCCTGCACTTTTGCAGGTTTTTGCTCATGCTTTCAGGGCTGCGTTTAAAAAACTGCACTTTTGCAGGCATTTCCTGATAACGAGTAATATCCATTGCTAATGGCAGGGCGTCCTACATTTCTACTCTCCGGTAAAAGTTATATATTTTCGATCTATTAAAAAGAGCTGTCCCTCAAAGTTATCTTAGATGACTTTTTGAGGGACAGCTCTTATTTTGCCCGATTAAAGGGTATAACGTTTATATACACTTTCTTTGATAATTTCGGGAAGTTCATTCATTTGTTCTGTGTAGGATTCGGATGACAGGTTTCCTTGCCTGTAGCGCTCTGTTAACTGTTTTTGCAGTTGACTCACTTGAAGCTCGACAATGCCATCGATATCCTGTTGATGGGACTCAGCGATATCGGCTAAGGAATTGCCGTTCAGCAGAGCATTGTAGACTGCCTCGTCAGTAGAGACGCCAAGGGCCTCGGTAAAGTCGTCATTTTCAGATTCAGGTGAGTTGTTACTGTTGAGATTAGATTGTTTGATTGGACATGCGGAAGCCGAGCCGCCAATCCAATGACCTGATATGCCCGGATTTAGTGTAATGACAAATGCCATTGTCCCAACAATAACTACTTGTTTTATATTCATATGGATAAATTCCTCTCTTTTGCAGCGTAAGTTACTTTAATTAATACGTTTGAGTGTTTTATTAAGTTTCAAATGGATATTCTGTTAATCGGTAATGTTAAAATATAAAAACATGAGACAAATACTGCATACAGAATCTGGAATCGTGTATTAGAATAATAAAAATACGCAGCGTGCTGACGTACATTTACAGGTATAGGTGGTGCAGAGTGATGATTATAGGAGTACCCAGGGAGATTAAAAATAACGAGAACAGAGTCGGAATGACACCGGGTTCAGTTGTTTCTTATGTTCATGCGGGACATGAGGTGAAGGTGGAGAGCGGAGCTGGCAGCGCCATCGGATTTAGTGATGAGGATTATGTATCTGCTGGAGCAAGTATAGTATCCACAGCGGAAGAGGTCTGGAATTCGGAAATGGTCGTCAAGGTCAAAGAACCGCTTCCGGGGGAATACAAATTTTTTCGAGAGGGACTTATTTTATTTACGTACCTGCATTTGGCGCCAGAGCCTGAATTGACACGGGTCCTTGCGGATCAAGGTGTCATTGCAATCGCCTATGAGACAATTCAACTGGAGACGGGTAGTCTTCCGCTCTTGACACCGATGAGTGAAGTGGCAGGTCGGATGTCGATTCAGCTGGGAGCCCATTTTCTAGAGAAGCCTAATGGTGGGAAAGGTGTGCTGCTGAGCGGAGTGCCAGGGGTTGAGCCTGCCAAAGTGGCCATTATTGGAGGAGGAATCGTTGGGACCAATGCGGCTAGAATGGCGGTTGGTTTAGGGGCAGATGTCAGCATTCTGGACACTAATCCTGACCGTCTGCGGCAGCTAGACGATTTGTTTCAAGGGAGAGTCAGAACAATCATATCGAATCCTTACAATGTAGGGCAAGCTGTACAGGACGCGGATCTGCTTATTGGAGCGGTTCTGATCCCGGGTGCGCGAACACCACGCATTGTGACTGAAGAGATGGTCAAAAGCATGACCCCCGGTTCGGTAATTGTAGATGTAGCTATCGATCAGGGTGGGTCTATAGAGACGATTGACCGGATCACCACTCATGATCAGCCTACTTATGAAAAGTATGGCGTTATTCATTATGCAGTCGCCAATATGCCAGGAGCTGTCGCGCGTACTTCAACCCTGGCATTAACGAATGCAACGACCCCATATGGGCTGCAAATAGCTAATAAGGGTTATCGCCAAGCGGCTCTGGATAATCCTGCGGTTGCTAAAGGAATCAACGTAATGAAGGGGAAGATAACGTGTTTTGCAGTGGCAGAAGCACAGGGAGTTGCCGGTGTAAATGTCTATGAATTATTAAAATCAGAAGGATAAAACAACGTAATAATTCCCAGGAAAATGGATATATTTTTATGAATTTACTTTAATTTTAAAATGATTCGAGTGGAGATCCATGTTACGATTTGGACGTACCAAAAATCAGGCCGAAGCTTATATGAGCGCGGGGGAACCATTTTTTTGGGGTGCAGTCGTAAAATTTGCGACAGGGGAAATCCACTTTGTCCCGAACCCGTCAGCTAACCTCGTAGGCTGCAAAGGGAGAGGTTTACAATATGAAAAATGTTTCAAAAAAACTTGCTATTGCAGGAGCAATCGCTCTTTCGCCAGTTATAGCAGCAGCCCCTACGATGGCTGCATCATTAAATTATACTGACCAGGCTTCCAAAGTATATGTGGTCAATTTGTCACAGCAAAGCAACAGCCAATATGGACAGAACCTGTCGGATCTGCTGAACAAGCTGTTGAATAATAGCAATGTGTCAGAATCTACAAAACCAGCACCAACAAAACCAGCACCAAAGCCAACGCCAGCGCCAAAACCGGCACCATCACCAAAACCAGCACCATCTCAACCGGAAACAGCAACGCAAGAAACTCAAAAGAATACTTCTAGCCAGGATGAGAATAATAAATCCGATTTTGCTCGGCAAGTGGTCGATTTAGTGAATCAGGAACGTAGCAAAGCAGGGCTTCAACCCCTGAAAAGCGATGCTGCGCTTACTAACGTAGCGATGATCAAGGCCAAAGATATGTATAACAACAATTACTTTGACCATAATTCGCCGACACTAGGATCTCCATTCGACTTGATGAAATCGAAAGGTATTCAATATCGCACAGCCGGTGAGAACATTGCTAAAGGGCAGCGCACTCCCGAAGAAGTTATGAATGCATGGATGAATAGTGAAGGCCACCGCCAGAACATTATGAACCCAAGCTATACTTCCATCGGGGTTGCTTACTACAACGGCGAATGGGTGCAAGAGTTTACTGGCTAATCTTTATGTAATTCTAAGCCCGCATTAATGGAGGCTTAAGCTTTACAATATATTATAAAGATACCCCTTTAATATATACGTTTTCGAGAGGCTCTGCTGGAATAGGCAGAGCCTTTCTTTTTATTCATCCATACTTGAGTTTGTGTGTAGGTATTCACCTAACTATCTTCCGTTGAGTATTCTATCTCAGAATAAGCATAAAGCGGAGGGGATCGAATGGGATACTATGTGAAGGTGGAGCCTAATGTCAAAATCTATGTTGAGGATCTGAACCCCGATGGGGAGAAGACGATATTATTTGTTCACGGTTGGCCATTGAATCACAAACAATATGAATATCAGTTCAATGTACTGCCTGACAAAGGTTATCGGTGTATTGGCATGGATCTGCGAGGGTTCGGTAAATCTGATAAACCTTGGCACGGGTACTGTCTGGATCGGATGGCTGATGATGTTCGCGGTGTAGTAGAGGCTCTGCAATTGAAAAACTTTATCCTTGCCGGTCATTCCTACGGTGGGGCTACCTCAATCCGATACATGGCGAGGCATGCAGGTTATGGTGTACACAAGCTGGCTCTATTTGCTGCTGCGGCTCCCAGTGTAACACAAAGGCCTAATTTTCCATATGGACAACCAAAAGAGAGCATTACCGGGCTTATAGAAAATTCTCTTAATGATCGGCCCAATATGCTTCGGGAGCTTAAGGATATGTTTTTCTTTCAGAACGTCTCTTCAGCACTAGGTGATTGGTTCTTTGATTTAGGACTCGTCGCTGCTGGTTATTCTACTGCAAAAGTGGCACAGTCGTTCAGGGATGAGGAGCTATTCTCGGATCTGGGCAAAATTGTAGTCCCTACCCTGATTTTGCATGGGATTCATGATAAGATATGTTATCCCGAGCTGGCTCTGGCGCAGAAGCAAGGAATTCCGAATGCCAGGTTAATATGGTTTGAATTCAGTGGGCATGCGCTGTTCTATGAAGAACGTGATAAATTTAATAACGAACTCACGAAGTTTATCGAGGCATGATGAAGTTAAGTGCTGAATGATCGTTATGAAGGGTCAGCCACAAATTATTTTTTCGCCATTTTCGGGCGGCCCTTTTGTCCTGTTCAGGTAACAAATGACAGCATAAGGACTTTAGTTGAGAGAAGGATATCTATATAAAGTTCACGAATATATCTAACATTATGCGATCATTTCGAGAAAAGCTGGGTGATAAGTTGATGATGAAATACAGCAAAGTTTTTCGAACATTGGGTATATTTATATTGCTGCTTGGAGTGTCATTGCTGGCATACAGCTGCTATCCGATACCTATTATATTTGGATATTACTTTCAAGTATCCAGTATGTTCATGATCCTTGCAATTACTTTATTAGGTAGGAAAAATTCCATTGCATTGGCACTCATCTTCGGCGTCATTATATGGGGATTATTTAAGGAGCCGTTCATCGTATGGGTATTGGTCGGAGAGATTATTTTTCTAAGCCTTTGCTACAATAATCAGCGCAGGGGGTCCTTTTTGCTTATTGATGTCATTTATTGGCTGTCCCTTGGCATCCCTGCTGTACTAATATTAATTCATATGGAAACCGGCAGATTGGAGACAAACTCCATTCTGTTAATCCTGACCCTTATAGTAAATAGCCTGACCAATGCTCTTCTTGCAGAAGTACTTCTTACATATATTCCTGCCTTTAGCTTGATGAAACAAAAAAGACGTTCTATCACATTGCACAGAATTCTTTCTAATGTTGCCATCGTATCTGTCACATTGCCGTTTGTTGTCTTTGCCATAATTATGGGGTGGTATCAGAGCGATATGATCGTCCAGCGAGCATCCAAGCTGACTACGTCTATTGCAGCAGGAATAGAGGGTCAATTACAAGGCTGGAACTCAGAGGATTACAATTTGCTTCGGCTGCATTCAATTGTTCAATTAGGAAGGCTGCAGGATATCACAGACAAATACGTAGAGAATGATAAATCAGTGCGTATTATAATCGCAGATTCAGAGGGATATAAACTTACAGTTCCTTTTTTATACATGAAGCGCCAGTATCCAATCAATTTTTGACCATCCACATTGAGGTTCCGTTCCCTTATTTTGCTAAGGATATCTATTATATTTATACCGTCAACTTCGCTTTTATTCTGGGAAGTATACTGGTAGCAGCATTAGTCTGCTTTATAATCAGTAAACTTATTGTTCGGCATTTGATGAAACTTATTCATTCTACAGTCAATCTTCCGGAAGAAGTGCGAAAGAACAGGGCGCTCAATATTATGGACAGTCCGATTTATGAGTTCAGTTGGTTGAAGAAGAACTTTGATCATATCGTCTACAAGCTTTCGGTCATGTTTACAGAATCGGAAGAAATGAATAAAAGCTTGGAGGAAAAAACGGTAGAACTGATTGAATCGGAGGAAAGACTCCGGAAACTAGCTTTTACAGATAGCCTTACTCAATTGCCTAACCGGCATTATTTCATGAAATTTCTTCAGTATTTGGAGAGTACCACTCAACCAGATTCATCCGAGATCACCGCATTGTTGTTTATCGATTTGGACAAGTTCAAAGAAGTGAACGATAGTTTGGGTCATGATGCAGGCGACGATCTCCTGCGGTATGTTGCTACAACATTAACCATGGTGGTTGATTATGGAACAGTATACCGCCTGGCTGGCGATGAATTTGTGATCATCATTAACGATACCAGCAAGCAAGAGGTGGATCAGACTTGTGAAAAACTTTTGCTGGCATTTGAGAGTCCAATCCTGATCAAAAATCAGCCATGCGAGGTGAATTTGAGTATTGGTGTAGCGTTGCATCCTATAGATGGACTTAATTTCAGTCATATTTTAAATTTGTCAGACAGAGCTATGTATAAAGCTAAAGAAGGTGGGGGCGGCTCGTTTGTCTATTATTCAGACTTGCACCAAAAACCGGAATGGATGTGATCTGCAATGCGCGTATTGACTGCTGTTCTAGTGCTCTGTTCGATATGTCTGGCAGCATGCAGCAATGGCCTTATACAGCCGTATTCTGTACAGCCTGATAAAATACCAAGCCAGTCAACGATTTCTGAACAGGACGAGAAGCAGGATGAACTTACAGTCTGGTCCTATTATGATACAGCACCAACGAATCAAATTTTCGAATCTCAGCATCCTGGCATTAAAGTGACTACTACATTGTTTGATTATAATGAAATAGTTGAAGTCTATATAAAGGCATTCCTTACTGGAGAGGGTCCGGATATCGTTGTGTTTGATGGAAATCATATTAGCAACTTTAACGGGATCAATGGCCTGGCAGATTTATCGGCACAACAGTTTAATAGTGGAGACTTTTTGGATAACATCCCTGAGAAATATGTTCCTTTATATTCAAGCTTTGGTCAAAAATCAGTGATTGCAATTCCAACTGAGATTAGTACGGCCTTTACTTTTTACAGAGCAGATATATTGGAAGAGAACGGATTCCCGTCCGACCCGGACGAGCTGACTGAATACTTGAAAGATCCCGATAATTGGATATACATGGCCAAAGAATTAAAAAAGAAAGGTATTTATATATTTCAGTATTACACAGATCCATTCGAAGTTGCCTCGATGAGCTACAGCATGTTTGATCGAAATTTGAATTTCAACCGTTCCGGAGAGGATTATCAGAAAACCCTTTATACAGCAAAAGAGATCAGAAGGTCGGGCCTCTACTTGCGAAGCTCTATTTGGGATTCCTCGGGTCAAGCTGCATTGCATAATGACCAGCTTGCAATGATTTATATGGGCTCCTGGGGAGTGAATAATCTCAAGAGCTGGGTGCCCGAGCAGGAAGGCAAGTGGAGAGTGGCTCAACTTCCGCTAGGCTTATCAGGATTTCAGAGCGGGGCTGCTGCCGGAATCGTCAGTACCTCCAAAAACAAGCTGTTGGCATGGGATTATCTGAAGCTTATGTCCAGCATTAAAAAACCTTCTGTTGATCAATCCAGTGTGCATTTTCTTGGTGGACAGGATATTATTGCGCAAGTGAATCAGAGCATCAGGAAGCCGTCTTATCTGTTCCCTACTCCTTTGGATAGAGAATTGGCTGATGTATGGAGTACAAGGATCAGATTAATGGTTGAATCTGACGGCTCGGATGTCGAGGATTTGCAGCAGGCAAGAGAATATATCGAGCTGCTTACAAAATCTGATCGTGAACAGCTCATGAAGTTTATTGAACAATAAAGTTATTTTATTGATATACGTATTTGCGCTGCGCCCAGTAACTGAACAGGAACAACGTGATCTCGGTCAATAGTTTGGCCGGGATTATCTTCATTCCGATCATTTCATGATACAAGTGCATAAAGCCGTAATTCAGCAGAAGCACCACGATTACAAGTGAGAAATATTTAGGCATAGAGCGCTGGATTTCAACCGCGCCACTTTGTCTGCGGAAGACTACTGCTTATATGCTGAATGACCAACAGCAACCTGAAGTCTAATAAGGCGGAAATGATGGATGATGCGTTGAATAAAATAATCGGCAAATATACCCGGCATATTCTTCTTGATATACAGATAACACGATAAAATGATGTCGATAAGGTATCATAAAGGATAACGATGGAGCCGGAGTGGAGGTTAAACGGATGATGGATTCACAGGGTGTGCAGAATATTGTCAATCGGCAAAAGCAGATGGTTAGGTCAGGGGCTACCCAATCGGTTGCTTTCCGTTTAAAGCAGCTGGAGGTTCTTAAATCTGCTATTAAGAAACGCGAAAAGCACATTATGGAGGCGTTATTTGCTGATTTAGGCAAAGCGGAATTTGAAGCATATGCCACGGAAATCGGGACGGTATACGACAGCATTAGCCATGCTATGAAGCATCTTAAAAAATGGGCAAAGCCAAAGCGAGTGCCGACACCGATCGTCCATTTTGGATCGGGCAGCTATATTTTTTCTGAACCGTATGGATCGATTCTTATTATCGGTCCTTTTAACTATCCGTTTATGTTAGTGCTGGACCCGTTAATCGGTGCGATATCAGCAGGGAATTGCGCGGTGGTGAAGCCCTCTGAATATACACCGCATGTATCTGCAATCATTGCGGAAATATTAGCGGATTGCTTCGATGAGACTTATATAAAGACGATTGAAGGCGGTAAGGAGATTACTTCGATATTGATTCACACCCCGTTTGATCTGATATTTTTTACGGGCAGTATTGGGGTTGGAAAGATTGTTATGGAAGCTGCGGCGAGTAATCTGGTACCGGTGATATTAGAGCTTGGGGGTAAAAGCCCATGCATTGTTGACCGCGAGACTAATCTCGATCTGGCTGCTAAACGTATCGTTTGGGGCAAATTTTTGAATACAGGACAAACATGTGTTGCT
>RCUU01000977.1_pt1 | contig 14529 bp, 10 predicted proteins | sample 2166211 | NCBI WGS metagenome assembly RCUU01 (sample SAMN09932620, study PRJNA488358) | compost metagenome | feature: garden; material: soil; isolation source: compost soil in phenylacetic acid-enriched culture | place: Germany: Experimental Botanical Garden Goettingen | collected 2016-01-27
GCAGGATCACCATAATAAATGGGTTCCTTCATTTCCTTTTGTACGGACAAAGCACTATCCCCTTTTCCAGTTATTAACTGGATTATAGTATGATCCACGAATTTGTGCAAACGTTTGGACTAAAAATAATCAGATCATTTTCACAGGGTAATTTCATGGCCACATCACGATGAAGTAGGCGTTTCCAAAATATTCATTCCCACCATCGTAATCACCTCTTTATTCACAAAATATGGAATGCGTCGTTCCTTACAAAGAGCAACCTTACCGTCCTTATATCTCACACCATTATCCTGAACAATGAGGATCGGGCGATCCCCGTGATCAGGTACCTCGTACCCTATGCCTAATACCCAGTGGTAGTCGTACGCAAATTTCCCTCTCCACCGGAAATTAAACCACTTATCAAATTTAACAGCTACTGGCCGACCTGCATCAATCTCCGCTTTATACACATCGAAATCGTTAAAAGTAGAGACGGATAGCTTATGCTCCCCTTTCGATGAGATTGGATCGTTGATATAAGCTATCAGCCCCTTTACAAAACGACGTGCACTCATGCCTAAGGGAGTCCCTCCATGCTGGCTGTATATGTAATTAATATGAGCTGCTTTGGAGTGAAAATGACCTTTTCCACGAATAAAGTCCATTCCCAGCTGGGTGTTCCAATACTCGGTTAAAGCTGCCATTGTTGCCGGCCCACAAGCAGAAGACGGGGATGTTACCCCAGCCTCCCACTGTGTATATGGATCTACCGGTAGTTTGTTACTGAGACCAGATCTTCTATCCTTGCTCAGGATGGATCACCTCTTGAAGGTTCCGGATTAGGAGCAGAAAGGGTAGGGCCTTCCGGGAGTAATATGACATTTGCACCTGCATCCATCTGTACCTCTGAATCAGATGCTGAGTGCATTTCCTGTGCCGGTTCACACTCGGTCTGAGCAGCTTTTTCCTCATTGCCCTCATCTCTGCCCTCGGGATTAATCTGTAGCGTGAAATAGAAATTAGAGCCCTCTCCTTCGCTACTCTCCACTGCAATGGCTCCACCCATGAGTTCGACGAGCTTCTTGCAAATGGCCAGTCCTAACCCTGTCCCGCCATACTTACGATTAAACGAGGAGTGCAGCTGGTAGAACGATTGAAACAACTGATGCTGATTTTCTAAAGGAATACCTATCCCCGTGTCTCTGACATTAAACTTCAATGTCGATTTTTTGGAATTTGCGGACATTTTCTGCTCCACGTAAATACAGACATACCCTTGGTCCGTAAATTTAATCGCATTGCTGACCAGATTGACCAATACCTGACGCAGACGCCCTGCATCTCCCATAATGAACGTTGGAACCTCTGGCGCCATCCTGTAAGACAGCTCAATATTGTTCTCCAAAGCCTTAGCCATAAATAAATCAGTTACATTGTCCAGCACCTCTCGAAGATGCACAGGCTCATGAACGATCATCATTTTTCCGGCCTCAATTTTACTGTAATCGAGAATTTCATTCAGAATATATAGAAGAGAGCTACTGCTCTCCTTAATAATATTGGTGTACTCCCGTTGTTCTTCATCTAGTTCGGTCTCTGCAAGCAGATCAGTCATCCCCACAATGCCGTTCATAGGCGTGCGTATTTCGTGACTCATAATAGCCAGAAACTCTGATTTAGCTTGATCCGCTTTTTCCGCAGATTCCTTCGCTCGGATGATCTTCTTCTCATCCGTAATATCCCTGAACACGACTACAACACCCTTAGGCTCACCATTATCAAAAAGAGGGGTGACCTGGTACTCCGCAAGAAAGCTTGTACCATCTTTACGCCACAAGACTGCATCCTTACTATGATAAGATCCCCCTGATCGAATGGCCTTGATAAGCGGGGACTCCTCAGGCCTGTAATGGATCCCATCAAGAGCTGTCTGCTGAATATGATCCAGATAGGAATGGCCCCTGATCTCATCATGTTCATAGCCGAGCATATGCAAACCTGCGGGGTTGATGAAGGTCACCTTTTCCTCCATATCGAGTCCAAAAATCCCTTCCGAAACCGCATTTAAGATAAGGGTGTACTCATTGCTGAGCTTTTCAATCTGTTCTGTGTATCGTATACGTTCTGTAATATCACGGGAAATACCATACACACCAACCACTTGATCGTCTACAATGATCGGAATATTAGTGGTGTTAATCTCTATAAAATGACCGTCTTTATGAATAAGCGTCAGATCATAGCTTTGGGGATATCCTTTAGCGGCTAAGTTAAAATGATACAGTGTCTTCTCCATATCCTTCTCATGCACAACAGGACCAAAGTACATTCCGATCAGTTCATCCAGCGAATATCCAGTCAGTTTCTCCAGATTCTCATTGGCTGTTAAATAATCTCCCTGCAAATTCATTGAGTACACAGCAGAGGGATTGTATTCGAATAAGGATTTATAGCGCTGTTCATTCTCCTGAAGCCTGAATTCGAACTGTTTACGCTCTTCCACTGCATGGCGTGAGATTAAATCCAGCGAGTTCTCGGACATCAATCTATAATTACGTTCACTTTGAAGTATCTGTTCCTCTAGCTCTCGATGATCTGCCATTTGCTGATCTGCAAGCTTGTGGTCCGTAATATCTTTGGCATACACAATAATATAAGAAGGGGTATGTCCTGCTGCTCCAAATCGTGAGAACGTCAAGGAAAGCCATACCGGTTGAGCTCCTTTGTTAAAAAAGCGCTCTTCCTTCTCCCAGCTCCCTGTTGGAGAATTCTGAAGCTCGTCCATCACCAGTTTATAGGAGAGCTCTTTCGAAGACGTCTGTTCATCTCCCATTTCTGTAAAAATAGCCCCAGCAAGAAACTCGGCTTCCGTAAAGCCAAGTAGATTGCAAAAGGCTGGATTGACCTTTAGCCAGTTGCCATTACCATCGTTTAGAGATAGTACGGCCATTCCCTCTGGCGACCTCATAAATGCATGTTCCAACATTGCGCTATATTCTACCGAGTTATCCACCTATGCCAGACCTCCTTTGTTGCGAACATTACACTCTTTATTCCCTTCTCAGTTCAGTATACGATAAGAGGAGTACGTATAGAAATGTCCTGCGCATCAATTTGAATGGAATTCATTTGATTTTAAATATTGACTGGATGGTCTGAGACAAACTATGATTAGACATAATATATCGCTTGTGACCTATTACGCTGGAAGCACCCGTAATAAAGGCTTTTGCCTTTGCTACGGGTGCTTTTTTTGTTTCCATTAGGTTACAGAAATAGGAGGAGAACAAATGAAAATATTAAAGGTATTGCCTTTACTACTGCTGGCGACCCTGCTACTGCTAAGCACATCATCAGAAGCTGTTGCTGCATCCACAACAGAATTAACCCCATCTATTAAAGCGGCTTTTGATCTAACGGCCGCGACGGCAGAAGGACCTGCTAGAGTTAAGCTGCATTCTCTGTATAATGATTTATCCACCTTAAAGCTGCAATATGATCAGCGTGAGAAGCAGATCCGAATTCTTCACTACAATAATGAACAGTCGCTAGTGGTGGTACGTCAACAAATTAAAAGCATTGATCTTGAAGCTGTCACCCGATTGGAAGCCTCCGTTAAGAGCTGCAAGCAGCGCTACCAGCCCTTATTCGACCAGTATAGTGCACTCAACAAACGTATTAGTATCGCCAAGGCGCTTAAGGACAAGACCTTGAATACCGTACTACGTGCCCAAAGCAATGCTATGAAAATCCTGGTTCAGTTAGCACGCCAAGAGATCAGCAACAAGCAGAATCAGCTAAACGCTGCGAAAAAGACACGTACCCAAAAGATAGCCCAAGCTCGCACAACCTTATCTGGCATTGAAAGTCCCCAAATCTCGATCAAATCTAACAAGCGTGTGATTTCCTCGTTAAACAAACGTGTCTCGGCAGATTGGACTGACTTTAAAGCAGCCATTCGCAAACGAAATGTTACGCTAACCACCCAGTCCCTAGTTTCATTAGGCTACGGTTATCGTCAGATCGCAACCTGCAAGCAAAAAATAATTGAGCTCGAACAAAAGATTTCCCTTGTTATCGCGAATACGCAGAAGCAAATCAGCTAGTGGACTTCTTCTTCTTCTCAATTGCTCTGCGGTAAGCCATTACTTTGCGATACATGCTTTTATTAGGGAGCTGTTTGAAAATATATGGATCTGGACTAGTATTTACTTCAATAATCCAAGGCGTCATGCGGTTATCTAATCCTACATCTACGCCGATCTGTTTGAAACCAGGATATTTCTTATGGTAAAAACGTCCGGTATCCTCTCCTAGCTTTCTCAATATCCTAAGCATCTCAGCTTGTTGCGCCTCATTTAAATACGGTGACAGCAGCTTCTCTATAGCCGTTAGCTTTCCGCCGTTATGATAGTTGGTAACGATCTTGCCTTTCTCCGCTACCCGGCCGATCAGCCCGGTAGTTTCCCATTTACCACGCGGACTGAGCTGGACCATAACACGGAGATCAAAGCGATGCTTTCCGTGCTTCAGCAAAACAATCCCTCTCTGAATCAAGTAACTACGTCCGCGTGTCGTTTTCTTGAGGGATGAATAAAAGCTGTCATAGACTCCAAAGGTCTTTATCCTGGTTCCACTTTGGTATTTGTATTCTATTCCTTGAGAAATCTTACTCTGTTCAACCTTCATCACACCATTACCATAGGTGCCATGCTCTGGTTTAACGTAAATCATCCCATATTTCAACAGCATCGTCTTTAAGTTTGCTTTACTAAACTTCACAGTCTCTGGAATAAGCGGTGAAATCTCGGAACTTTGCATGAGCACCTTGGTTTTAATCCATTTGCTGGTCAATGCAGACTTAAACTTCTTTCCCAATTGCCCTCTCCCCTGTCGCTCGAATAGTAATCACAGCCTTGCTTAACCTTAGTATTTTATGCATCGACTATGTGAATGGCATGGGTTGAACGCCCTCTCCGCTTTCAGATGTATCTCCAGATCCTTAAGCTGCATATGGTGGGAAGAGGATAACCATTAGCGGATCAGAGGAGGCATGAACCATGCATATTTGTATTATTGCACCGGAACGTCTCCCGGTTCCGGGAGACGGTTCAGTAGAAATCTGCATTTGGGCCATTGCCAGAAGGCTGGCTGAGAATCATAAGGTTACCATTGTGAGTCGGAGAGTGCCGGGACTGCCCAATGCCTCCATATTAGAGCAGGTCAGAATCATTCGGTTACCCGCAAGTACGCACGTCCATTATCGTACTTCGGTATTAGACTACATTCAGAATGAGTCATTTGATATAGTTCAGATCGATAATCGTCCCCATCTTATGTCTGCTGTAAAGAAACGATTCCCTCAACTTCCGGTATTTCTGTTTCTGCATTCTCTTACATTCACACCAGACACAGATAAGACTGCTAAAGCCTTGGCTAGAGCAGATCTGATTATTGCGAACAGCCACTCTCTACAACGAAGACTGACCCGTCGCTTCCCTCAATTGAACAATGAAATCCGTATTGTCCTGCTCGGAGCAGATCTCGACCAATTCACTCCTGTAGCGACACAGGACAAATACCATCTTCGCAGACTCTACAGACTCCCGAAGGCCTTTACTGTCTTGTTCGTCGGTCGAGTCATTCCCCGCAAAGGGGTGCCCGTATTGATACGTGCGATGTACCATTTAAATAAACATCTCCCCGCTCATCTTGTCATTGCAGGCAAAGGGAAGGCAGCGTATTTGCGACAGCTGAAGCTGCTTGCACGGCGACTAGGCGTATCCGTCTCCTTCCTTGGAAATGTAGCTCATGAAGATATTCATACTCTTTATCAAGCAGCCGACTGCTTTGTATGTCCTTCTCAGAATCATGAATCCTTTGGACTTGTTAATGTAGAGGCCATGGCCTCGGGAATACCCGTCATCGCTTCTAGCAATGGCGGTATCCGCGAGATTATCGACTCCGGGCATAACGGATATCTGGTGGAAAGATATCGCGAAGCCTTGCCCTTTGCTAGAAATTTGCTTCGACTAGGCCGCAATCCGGAGCTAGCAACAACCATTGGGAAACAAGGAAGAGCGGATGCTCTTGAGACCTTCAATTGGCAACGTACGGCAACTGATCTAGAGCAGCTTTATCAAGCTGCCTTAATCCAACAATAGATTCCTATAACAAGCACAAACGCCTTCGGTGTCCTTGCAAGGATGGTAAGCGTTTCAGCCAAAAAAAGTAGTCCGCCTCCAATCACTGGAGAGGGACTACTTTGATTTAAATAAATTGAACAATCGTAAGGACAAGCCCTACAACAAAACCGCATAAGGCACCGTTCACACGAATCCACTGAAGATCTTTACCTACTTTATCCTCCAGCATATTCACTAGACTAGCATCGTCCATGCTATCCAGATTCTCTTTCACCAAAAGACCGATTCGGAAGTGGTTAGCCTCTACAAATGCAATTAATGAAGCGCGAATCCGCTCCTCCCAGCTACCGATCCACTCTTGTTCCTTACTGATACGGCGCACAAGCATGGCGTATAGCGCAAACAACTTATGTCCGCCGGCTGCCTGATCCTCTTCCAATAAGGAAAGTGCCTTACTACGAACGTTCTCCAATTGAGTATGCAGAAAAGCCGTTGCCGCTTCTCCTTCAAGCTCATGAACTGCCCATTCTTTTAACGAAGCCAACCTAGCCTCATCATTAACAATCTGGAACAGCGCCACCCGAATTTCTCGGATAACCTCTTCACGATAAGGGCTATCCTCTTCACGAAAATCGCGAATACCGGACTGTAGCATGCCTTGCAGCATTTCACCGAGCATATCCGCATCCATAAACCCAACGAAAGCCTGAAAAGCCATCCCCTTAAGTCCACCGAGCTTCACTTCAGCCAGTTTCTCACTGGCGATCTTACCCAGCATGGCTTTCGTTTCAGGACGACCGCTCCAGTTAGATACCCCTTCCAGCGCATAATCCAGAGCAGCTACATCTTTTCCATCGTTCATTAATTTAGTGATAATTTTATCAGCCGCAACCCCAAGCTCCGCTTCACGAATATAATCGGAAGCTGCCTTTTGAAGAAAAGGTACAGCTTTCTCTACCGGAAGACGTGACACGAATTCGCTAAGCTGCTCCAGAATCTGGGCTCTCACCTTCTTCTTGCTAAAGAACTTGGTCAACAGCTTGGAACCCATAGACATAATGCCAAACTTGCGCAGCTTGTTCTCAATACTTTCTTTGTTCAGCAGCTCAGTCTCCATGGCGGTAATTAACGATTGGATAATCTTATCCCGATTCTTGAGCAGCAGTGAGGTATGTGGAATACGTAACCCCAGCGGATGGCGGAATAACGCGGTTACCGCGAACCAGTCGGCAATCCCCCCAACCAACCCGGCCTCAAAGCCGCCTCTTAGTAGAATCACAGCAAGATTCTCAGGCAGAAATAGTGTAATCAGAAACCCACATGCCATAAAAGCTAGTGACATGGTGGCCAAGTTTTTGGATCTCACGATTAGTCCCCCTTACATACACAGTTACCGATGTCTTTACGCAGGAAAAATATCGGCGGATCACGTCCCACGAACATGAACTGACGATAGACTCGGCTAGTCGATTAGTTTAACAACTATTGTACCACGACTGAACTATTTTCTAAAAATATACGATGAGAACGAAAATGAAAAGGGGTTTTTGGTTTTCAAAATATTAATGATAAGATACAAGTAACGTTCTCACTGGCTCGCGAAAGGGACAACTATGACTGGATAAGGAGATCATACAAAATGCTGATTGCTTTAGACATGGATGGTACATTACTTAACGAAGAAGGAAAAATCAGTCCAACAAATCGAGAGGCGATTATAAACGCTCAGAATTTAGGTCACATTGTAATCATTGCTACGGGACGCTCTTTTATGGATGCGGAACGACAGCTGCGGTTGGCGGATCTGGAATGTCCTGTAGTCAGTCTGAATGGCGCAGTAGTCACACTGTCTGACCGCACGCTCGCAGCAAGCACACCACTGAATAAGGAAGACATCATTCCTGCATTACGCTGGATGAATGAAATTCCGGATTTGTATTACGAGGTATACACAGAGGACAACGTATATGTAGAATTAAACAAACGCGTAAGATTAGAAAAATTATCTGCACAGAGCGAAGAAGAAGTACCCGAGGAAGTCAGCTGGCTGCTTAAAGCAATGATCGATCAGCAGTTTCAACAAGCGGCTGTAACTTACGTCGAGAGTATGGAAGAAGTGTGGAGCAAAGAGGACAATGTCATCTATAAAGCATTAGCTTTTTCTCTAAACCGGGAACTGCTCAAAGAAGCCTCCACCCGCTTCGCCGCGATCCCTGGCTTAATTATTACTGCCTCCCATGTCAATAATATCGAAATTAACCATGAGGACGCCAACAAAGGCTCCGGTGTAACTATGCTCGCCGCCCACTATGGCATCCCGCTAAAAGAGGTAGCCGTAATGGGTGACAGCTATAATGATCAACCTATGTTCGAGGTGGCGGGTTACCGAATTGCCATGGCTAACGCAGCACCCATTCTGAAGGAAATGGCTGAGTTTGTTACCGTCAGTAATGATGAAGATGGGGTAGCGGTAGGAATTGAGCATCTTTTGGCTAAATCCTGAACAAACTTGCTTGGCTTCATCTTAAACTGCCCAAATAACCTCTAACAGCATCCTGTGGATGGGTTAGAGGTTATTTGGGCATAAACTTTATTTAATTACAGCTACAGCTTAATACAAGGGTGATTATCCAAGCTTAGTGGCTTAGCAAACTCCACGTCTTTTAACAACTCGTGATTCCGTTCATTGTTCATAACACGTAATTCACTCCGCTCGGACTGAATCTCCTTGAGCATTTGATGATTGTCATCATATAAGGTAACTGCCAGTATATGATCCTCTTGTCTTACAACCAGCTCCATATTTGGCTTCACTTCAAGCGATACCGTTTCAAAAGGAGACACATCGATCATAACTTCCAGTCCTACATTCTTGAATGTATAGGAGTATGTGATTTCAAGTCCTCTGTTATAGGTGGCTTCAATACGTCCATTCCCTATATTCACATCATAGGCCAGGGATTCAAGCTCTTGCGGAATTCTCGGAGCAATGGTGAGAGTATTGTTGATCAGGTCTGGACGGATACCTAAGAAATATTGGTACCACACACGCAGCTGCTCAGCATTGGACCAGGCTTGCAGGTATGCACCCGTCAACTTCGCCCAGCTCTCCCCTTCCTCAGGATAAGCATCCATATTCTCACAAAGTCCACCAACCACACCTAAATGCAAGGCCTGCCAGTTCATATTCTTGAATAGCTGATAGGCGGTTTCTTCCTGTCCCGCTTCAATCATACGCTGCATCGCAATACCATTTAGCCAAATCCAAACCGCACCATTATGGTAAGCTTCGTCTTTCGGATAATGAGGCGTTAAATGAAACGGGCGGAATAAGGAATGATGTCTATCTAAAGAAGCAACGCCCCAAGGGTAGACCAACTCTTCCCATGCCGTACGAATCGCTCTAGCTTTAAAGTCATTATCATCAAACATTTCAAAGGCAAATAACTGGTTTGGCCGCAAGGAGAATTCCGGCTTGTCCTCTGCGTCCAGTCTGTCTGCTAAATAAGGATGAGCTTGATCACAGAAATCCAATTCAAAATGGTGCTTTAAGGTTTCAGCAATACCCTTCCATTTATCAGCATTCACCTTGTCATTCATATATTCAGCAAAGTAAACACCAGCAAGCAATTGGTTATACCAGAGTGCCTGAATGTCATTGGCACGGGTATCGCGAGGAGAATAAGACTCCAAATTGCCATCCCGGGCATCCATCCAAGTCTCATTATCTGCGTGCTTTAAGTATCCTTTATCATCCACCCAATATTTAATGGAACCTTCAATACTATTTTGTACATGGTGATAAAGCTCTCTAATGATCGCGGTATCTCCTGAATATTTAACGTAATCCTGCAACTGGATAATAAATCGCGGTGTACCATCCGTTGTATGGTAATCCACCTTTCCAGGAGACAAGATATTTGGGATTCTACCGAAGTATTTAGAATCTTCGTCCGTATTCTGGAATTCTGCGAATGACAGCAAGATATTTCTAGCCGTTTCGAATTGCCCTGTAACTAACACGGCGCCCGGAAGAGCTATGAATTGATCCCGTCCCCAATATTCGTTAAACCATGGCAGTCCTGCATAGATACCATCACCCTGCTGTCTAGTAACCAACTGATCCATTGTGATGTTCAACCAATTCATAGCTAAAGTAAACGAATCATCACTGCTGGTTAGATGAGCATTGTGGTGTAAGAAATCTTCCATCCGCTTAACACGTTTATCTTTCAAAGTGTTTATATTTTGCCTGGCTTTAAGAACTAAGCTTACTGCTTCTTCGGTTGTCTTCCCTACAGCGATATAATAGCCTCCAGCGTTTGCGCCGGCAATCAGAACTTCATTCTTCATGTGCAAAGACGAAGGGTTAATAGCACTAACTGCAATCACCCAATCTCCTTCGATAGGGCTAAAGAACGCGATATGATCCTGTTGGTTTATATAGCTAACATTCTCTCCCCTTAAAGTAATGCCTATGGCTTCCTTCGTATTAGCGAGACTAATTTCTAATAGATTATGATAGTCCAACAACCAAAGCTCTTCTGTCAGATCCGCATGCTTACGTACCATTTTATAAGGATAAGCCCAGACTTCAGATTGCCGATTGTCTAGCTTCTGCTCACCTGCGAATAAAGTATATCCACCGAAAATTCTATTCTTAGCGATATTAAATCCCTCAAAAAAGGCATGTTCCACATGATTCGTATGATGAGATTGCGTAAAATAAAAAGCGGCCTCTTTATTCGTAAATGAAATACTCCGATTGGCTTCTTGCGAAACAAATATCTTCATTTCATCCAGAATTGAGGTATGAGCTTGATTATTCATTATAATCCTCCTACTTGATAATAATAGACCGCTATGAAACCTCATAGCGGCTGTCTACTAATATTTATTCTTTAACCGAACCAACGACGATCCCTGACACGAAATACTTTTGCATAAACGGATAAATCAACAACAATGGCAGCGTGGAAACCACGATTTTAGCAGCGTTCAAAGTCTTATTCGAAACTTTTGCTAATTCCATTAATTTCTCAGGATCTGTAATGTTCTGAACATCAACGCTGAGCTGTTGGATATAGGTTTGCAATGGATAGTTCGCCGTTTTATTAATATAAACCAAGGCACCAAAGTAATCATTCCAATGGCCCACAATAGTAAAGAGTGTAACGGTGGCAAGTGTAGGTAATACTATCGGAAGATAAATTGTACCCAATATTCTCCATTGTGAGGCTCCGTCTATATTCGCAGCTTCCTCTAGCGATTTCGGTACAGCCCGGAATGCATTCATCAGCAAAATAACATTCCCTATTGGCACGGCACCCGGCAAGATCAATGACCAGATGGAGTCTAAAAGATTAAGCTCTTTGACCACCATAAATGTTGGAATCAATCCGCCTGAGAATAACATCGCAAAGATAACGAGATTCATATAAATCTTCTGACCCGTGAATACTCGTGAGCTTTTAGACAATGGATAAGCTGTAAGAATCATCAGTACCATATTCACCAGCAGACCTAACACTACCCGTTCAACAGAGATCATGAATGAACGCCAAAACTGGCTGTCAGACAATAATTTTTCATAGGAGCTAAATGTCGGATTAACCGGGAATATACTTACCAGATTTGCAGAAGCCGCCGCATTATCACTGAAAGAGATGGCTACTAAATTGACTAACGGTATAAGACAGGACAAAGCGAACGCTAGAACAAATACCCAGATAATAACATCTGCAATACGACCCTTGATGTTAGATGCGTAAATGGGAGAACCCCCCTTTCTTTAGAAAATACGATAATCCGTAAGTTTTTGGGCCAATTTATTCGCAGAAAGAATCAGTACGATTCCAACGACCGACCGTAATAGGCCAACTGCTGTACCTAAGCTGTATTGTCTTTCTACCAGACCCACCCGATAAACGTAAGTATCAATAATATCCGAAGATTCATACACCAAAGGATTATACAGATTGAAGATCTGATCAAAACCAGCATTTAATACATTCGGTAAGTTCAAGGTTGTGACGAGCAAAATGGTTGGCATCAAACCTGGCAACGTGATATGCCACAGCTTCTTAAACCGGTTGGCTCCATCAATGGAACCCGCCTCATAAAGACCGGGATCAATAGAGGTCAGAGAAGCCAAGTAGATGATTGAACCGTACCCAAAACCTTTCCAAACATCTGTTAATACTAGCATCGGTCTAAACCAGGTATTGCTGGCCATAAACAAGACCGGGTCAATCCCAAACCAACTTAACATGGCATTAACGGGACCTTCATAAGAGAAGATGTTCATGACTACAGTAGCCAAGATCGCCCATGACAAGAAGTTGGGCAGATATACAACTGTCTGTACAAATCGCTTAGCAAACTTCACACGAATTTCATTTAATAACAGGGCAAACACGATGGATGTAAAAGTACCCACAATAATTTTCCATAACGCGATAACGATCGTATTACTGAAAATCTGTTTGCTGTCCGGAATTTGGAGCATAAATTTGAAATTATCAAGACCTACCCAGGATGAACCACTCATTCCTTTAGCCGGAATATAATTTTGAAAAGCCATTATAATTCCAAACATTGGAATAAACGAAAAGATAATTAGGAAAATCATGCCTGGCGCCATCATGAGATGGAATGCTGTCTGATCTTTTTTATTTTTCATTTACGGATCATCTCTTTCAACATCATTTGGTTGCTATCGCTTCGTTAACTTCCTTAGTAATTACTTCGCCGCCAGTTTTATTCCAGCTCTCTACAAACTTATCAAATGCGTCAGGTGTCTGCTCACCTGTAATGATCTTCAAGTACATTTCAAGCTCCATTTTAGTAAGTGTTGGCCATTTCAAAGTCATGGATGCTGTACTTCCAAAGAATAATGGATTTACTTCTTTAATATTCGAGGCTTTCACCAAACTAGCTGTCGTAATACTGGAAGTGTAGCCAGCCCATGCATTAGAGTCTGGTGTTTCTCCATTCTTCTCACTATCAAGATATTTCTTATAGGAGTTATAAGCCGTCAAATCCTCATTGCTAGTCAATTTACTTGTATCGCCTGTTTCTAATGCTTCTTTCATGATGTCAACATTACGATAGAAAGCGTCATAATAATCGATATTAATGGCCAGCGGAGATCCGCCAACATTCATTTTCTTATAATCTTCAAATTCTTTCAGAGCTTTTTCATCTTTTTCTTGGTAACGCTGATAGTCATATTGAACACTCACTAGCTTGGCTGCCAGTTCTGGATGTTCAAAGCCTTTGCGAACCACCAAATAACTGCTGGAAGGATTTCCAGTGAACATTGTAAGCGAGCCGTCCTCTGATTGCGGGGCAACATAAGATACCCATTTCGCTTCTGGATTCAGCTTAAGCGTGTCAGCCACAGTCCAGCTTCCCCACCAGTTATCCATGAACGATCCACTTTTTCCGCTGGTAAGTAGCGCCTTACGGTCATCACCAGTACGTACGGCAAACTGACGATCAATCAAGTTATTCTTGTACATTTCGGACAACTTGGCCAGTGCAGGCTTCATCTCTGGTTGAACAGATCCGTATACAGCCTTTCCACTTCCATCATCAATCCACTGTTTTGGATACGCACCATATAATGAAAAGATATTATTAAATGAGAATTGTCCACCAGACACACCGGCAACGTTCTCATTATCGACAATAAGACCTAGCGTTTTACCCGGTCCGTTACCACCCGGATCTTTTTCTACAAATTGCGTAATAATGTTCTCGACATCAGCCATTGATTTCGGCTCAGCAAGTCCCAACTTGTCCATCCAGTCTTTGCGAAGCCAGAGGATACCAGGACCATGTGAGATTTCAGTAGTTGGAATAGCCATTAGCTTGCCATCAAACTTTGCACTATCCAGAACACGTCCACCGTAGGAATCAAAAATTTCCTTAATACGGTCACTAGCCGTATTCTCATAAGCATCCGTCAGATCTGCAATCAGATCGTTCTCATAAAGCTGCTGCAATGTCGCGTAGTCAGGAACCACCATAAGATCAGGGATTTCACCACTTACAATCGCCATCGAAACTTTCTGACTATAGTCCGTACCATCATTTGATTCAAATGATGTTGTATTTTGGATGTTCAGCTTATTCTTGAAATATCTTGTCCATACATTGTTTGTGGAATTATCTTCCTCATACGGCGTTCCTGAAAGTGCTGAATAGCTCGTTGCCACTTGTCCAACAGAATAAGTAACCGTTTCAGGATATGCACCAAACGGAGTCGTCTGTGCTTCTTGCCATGCAGGATCACTCGCATCTATTTTTGTGGTAGATGATGCAGAATTATTTGAACTCGAACAACCTACCATAGCAACAGCTAATAGTGATGCTAATATTATGGAGCTTGATT
>RCUU01000981.1_pt1 | contig 14446 bp, 12 predicted proteins | sample 2166211 | NCBI WGS metagenome assembly RCUU01 (sample SAMN09932620, study PRJNA488358) | compost metagenome | feature: garden; material: soil; isolation source: compost soil in phenylacetic acid-enriched culture | place: Germany: Experimental Botanical Garden Goettingen | collected 2016-01-27
ATGTTTATGCGGCAGAACAGGAGAGCGCTATACGTGTAAAGGACGGCAAAATAGAAATAATGGGTCCTGTATATTTAATTTCCCACTCAAAGATTCAGAAATTGGTTGAGACGCTCTAATTAGGCTTACAGCGAATCATCTCAGGTTTTTAATATCCCCAGGACTTATTGTTGGGCAGAAATGATAAATTTTTTAGACCGCCTTCAATGGCGGTCTTTCTATGTCCGGCAGATGCTAGCTGCTCATTTGATTGAACTAACGCGAAACGCTAGTTTAATACATCAGGCAGAACCTCTCCTTAGAAGCAAACTAGATTTAATAGCTTCTAAAGGAAGGTTTTGTTATGAACTTAAATGAGTTGTGGAGTTTGTATGAGGCTGACAAACGCATTCAAGGGTTTAGTCCAAAAACATTAAAAGCATACGCCTTACAGCACAAGATGTTAGTGCTGGAGCTAGGCAATCTTGATGTCACAGAGGTAACGTTAACCATACTGAAGGATTACTTGGCAAAACAAGCAGTTCGTTTGAAGCCAAACAGTCTTGGTCATCGAATTCGTTTTGTTCGTTCTATTTTCCGATATGCTTATGAAGAGACAGAGAACCCAAATTGGATAAGCGCATTCCTAAGTTTTTGATTGAGGAAGACGTCATACACTTGAAAATTTCATGTAAGTCACTCAGGGAAAGAGCACTGCTTGAGTTTCTCTACAGCACCGGCTGCCGGGTTGGGGAGGTAGAAAAGATCAACATCGAGGATCTTAACTGGGAGAACTGCTCAGCAATCGTTAATGGCAAGGGATCGAAGCAAAGAGAAGTTTACTTTACGACAGAGTGCAAAGTATGGTTAAAGAAGTACTTGACCAGCCGTGAGGATTCCTGCAAAGCCTTATTTGTTACATCCAACAAAACGAATGGCTATACCTACGATTAGGTGGGCAATAAAACGGCTTGCAGATCGGGGAGGACTTGAAGTGAACGTGTACCCGCATCGCTTTCGACATACTTATGCATGCCAACTCCTTGATAATGGTGCTCCATTGGATTTTATTCAAGGAATGCTCGGTCATGAGAAGGCATCGACCACTCAAGTCTACGCACAACTCCGCGGCGAACGTCGGAGAGAACTTTATCGACGATACTTTTAGTTTGTAATGGCGACGGACCAGCTTTAGAATCCGTCGCTATTCAACTAATGGGTTTACGACAATGATCTTGGTGACATAAAGATTAGATTATGTCATGCTTATGGATTCGCTATTTCGGAGAAGCCTTAGCAATGTGCCATTGTAGGGAATTTGACTATTGGATTCGCCGAAGGCTGCTCCGCAATTGCCTTTGAAAACAGTGGGAATAGATTCGTATTCGAATCGGCGAACTCTGAGCATTCGGGGGCATAAATTTGGGTTGTCTTGTCATGGCAACTATATGACGGGGTGCATCGGGAATGCTCGAAACACAAACAATGCCATTTCGACTTCTTATTGGGAAGCTAAAGGGCTGGAAAGTCTGCTTTCTCTTGTGCAATGCTATAAGAGGAAAGGGGGTTAGCGCCGCCCCTACTCGATTAAACTATCCTTCTATCGACTTAATCATTGTTATAGCCTCCTAACTTTTTTAATAATTATTGCGCAATTCCAACCAACTCGTGCGTTAATGCGTGGATTCAAAGAAATTGATGATTGAAAACAATCTGTTTCCTTATTATATTGTACACATGGGAGAGATAATACAATACCACGCATTATTACTTTTGTGTGTATAATGGTTGCAAAACATGGTTTCTGCTACAAGTATACAAGTGGTCAAAAAGTAGCCCGTTTTTCAATAGTGAAGTTAGAACATGATTGAATTTGGTGATAAGGAAAGAATCGCATCAACGATAAAAAATTGCACAGAGTATTGCAAGCGAGTTGCATCTATCAAAATAGAAGTAGAGGAGAAAAGAAGGATTAAATGACTAAAAAATTAAGCGCACTTAACAATGGGTTCAAACCCGAAACCGTCGAGTTCCCCAGTGGGGATGGCACTGTCGTAGGTCATCTCTACCTACCGAAAGACTATGACTCATCAACGAAATATCCAGCTATCGCTATGGGCGGCTCGTTCTCTTCGGTCAAGGAGCAAATGAGCGGTATCTATGCTGGCGAAATGGCTCAAAGGGACATCATTGGTCTGGCCATCGATTATCGTAATTATGGTGAGAGTAGTGGAACCATCCGTCAATTTGAGGACCCTGATAGCAAGGCTGCTGACATGTTGGCGGCACTACGGTACCTACGGAGTCGGTCCGATGTATCAGGAACGGGACTTCTGGGCATCTGTACTTCTGGAACAACTGCAATTCATGCCGCCGCTGAAGACCCGGGTGTGGGTGCGGTCGCGACGATCGCGGGTATGTTTGTCGAGCCGGGTATGATTGGAGGCGCAGAAAGAAAGCGTGCGGCCGGTAAGGCGGCAAAAGAAAAGTATGACAAAACAGGAGTCGTTGATATGATTCCGGCGTACCACCCCTATAACCCTAAAGCGGTCAACACTATTCCTATGCCGTATTACTTATCAAAAAAGCGTGGGAATTTACCTCAGTGGCGCAACGAGTTTGCGGTGATGGCTTGGGATGTCTTCCTGAGAACGGACGCCGTTTCTAAGGCGTCGCGGGTAACGGCACCAACACTTATTGTCCACTCGAAAACAGCCAGCTTTCCTGCTCAGGCTAGAAAGGTATACGAGCGTCTCTCAGGACCAAAGGAGTTGTTTTGGGGGAAGGGGCAGCACTTTAGCTTCTACGACCACCTCGAACAGGTGCAAAGAACCGCAGACCGAGTCGCAGAGCATTTTAAGAAATATCTTAGCTAAATCCACTTTTGCAGCACCAAGATGAATACCCTACAGGGCTAATTATAGAAGCCATGTGGGGTATTCATCTTGGTCCCCGGCATAAGCGATAACTTATCGATGAAAGTCCGCTACAGGCTTGGCAGTAGGAACTGTTAGCCCAAACAAGGGTGACCGCCGCGAGGTGGAGTTTGAAGGGAGTCGGAAGCAAACCAACGGTCTGACGAATAGAAGTCACATACAAGACTTGTTGGTACAGACGAGCTGGCCAAGCAAAGTAAAGTCCATTACTGTTCGAATTCCAGGATGTAATAGAACCGGGAGGAAGTAGGCTTTCCTGATTAGCATCATCAATTATTGGTTGCAGAACAAAGTTGATTGTTAATGAATTATTTAGTGCTGATGGATTTCAAACTCCAAAACCCTATAAAATGAATACATTCAGTCCATAACTTTATTTTCTTTCTATACCGTTTGTAACTATAGATGTCTTTCTAATAGCATCCCCAACTGTTCGGCTAAAACTTCAAGCGGTTCAGGAATTCCTTTCATAAGATAATTCTCAACTACCCCAACCATAGCGGAGCCGAGAAAGGTAAGAATTAGAGCCTCACTGATCCCCTCATTTTTCCCTTTGAAGATACTATCGTCATGCTTCAATTCTTCGATAATTAAGTCAAAGAAGTGTTTACGAAAAGCAAATGCTCCTTGTCCGACTAACATCGTCGAAAAAAACAAATAATGTTGATCTAGGTATTCAAACCAAATCATATGAGCTTCTTTAAAGCTGATGTCCGCTTGAGGATCACATAACTTTCTAAGCTCATGCATATGTCCTTCAATGAGTTTATCCAATAAATCATATTTATCATGATAATGAAGATAGAACGTTCTGTTCCCCACATTGGCTTCATTACAAACATCTTTTACAGTAATTTTATCAAAACCTCTTTCCGACATAAGTTCGACAAATGCGTTTTCTATAGCTTCTTTAGATTTCAAAATCCTTCTATCCACTTTACTCATGATTATGCCTCCAAAAAAGATGAAATTTATTGCGCGATTCAGATCATTCCGTGCGTTAATGCATAGATTCAACAAAAGTGACGATTGAAACGCTCTGTTCCTCTATTATATTATATAGACAGAAGAAATAATACATTGTCGCGCATTAATTCTTCCGTGTATACGTTTGGTTTAACAAATTGTTCTTGGCGGTGAGTAGATGAATCTGTTCCTGTTCACGATATAGGTGATCAGTGCAGTTGCACGTTTCTAAGTTGAGTTGGCAGTAGAGAATACATTTTAGGAAAGAAGGATAAAAATGCGAAAATTTACATTTGAATTAAATGACAGTGTTGCAAGAACTGAAATCCGTTTTACAAACCGCTTTGGTATCGAATTAGCTGGTGACTTCTATTTACCAAAAGATGCAGGCGACAAAAAGCTTCCTGCACTTGTAATCGGTGGACCGTTCGGAGCAGTCAAAGAACAAGCATCTGGGCGTTATGCCAATGAGATGGCATCTTTGGGATTTGCTGCACTGGCTTTTGATGGTTCATACACGGGTGAAAGCGGTGGGACACCCCGTAATGTTGCTGCACCAGACATCAACACCGAAGATTTTATGGCAGCTGTTGATGGAATAGGTCTTCAATCGAATGTGGACCGTGAACGTATCGGTGTAATCGGTATATGTGGTTGGGGCTCTATTGCTCTTAATGCAGTTTCTATTGATAAGCGTGTCAAAGCGATCGCCACCGTATCGATGTTTGACAACTCAGCCGGCTTGGGAAGCCTTCCATTAGAACAACGCACACAACTGCTCGAGTCATTAAGTCAGCAACGCTGGGCAGATGTAGATAGCGGTACGTTTGCACCAATGGCTGATCAATTACCAGCAGAACTTCCTGAAAATGCAGATATGGATACTAAAGAAACGGTTGAATTCTACCGCACACCGCGGGGCTTCCATGAAAATTCAATTCTCTCCAATGGTCGCTGGAATGCAACGATGCCATTTTCGTTTATGAGTACATCAGTTATGAATTATATTGATGAAATTTCGCCACGACCTACTCTATTTATCGCGGGGGAACAGGCATTCTCGAAACCGTTAAGTGAAACAGCTTACGAAAAAGCAAAAGAACCAAAAGAATTAGTCATTATCCCGGATGCATGGCACTCAACCTTGTATGATAATATGAAAAAAATTCCGTTTGATAAACTAAAACAATTCTTTGCAAAAAACCTCATCTAAACACTCCTCGAAGTCCTGTCAGCAGACGGGACTTTTTTTAAGGACTTATTAGCATATGCAGTATTTAGATTAGATAAGGAGAAGATTATGAAGATTACCATATTTGGAGCGAGTGGTACGGTCGGCAGGTACGTTTTGGAGGAGGCCATCAGTCGTGGACATCATGTGGTAGCCGCAACGCGTAGCGGTAACATTTTAAGTACAAACCCCTTAGTTGAACATATTGCCGTGAATTATGATGAATTAGCAGATATTGAACGTGCTATAGCAACTAGCGATGCGGTCCTTATTTTATTTGCAGGTTCAGGTGGGGTGGCCAAGTCTACTGCAACTATTATTCAAGCAATGAAAAATCAGCATATCACACGTCTCTTGCTTCTAACGGCTTTTGGAACAAGCCCTGAAGCACGCAAACAGTTAGGTCCGCTTACAAAACTTGCACTTTTACCTTTTAGTTTCATGTTTGGTGAAATGCCAACACAAAACAAAATGGTCAATGAATCCGGGCTAGATTATACGATTGTTATGCCTCCATGGATCACCTATGAAGAAGGGAAGACGCCGTATAAACATGGCGATTTCAAAAGTAAATCTGCTATAGGTAAGATTCGACGTGTCAACCTAGCAGATTTTATCATTGATAATCTAGAGCAAAATGCCTATATCGGTGAAAGTGTTTATATCCAAGAGTAAGTGAGAAGATAGTGCCAAGAAAAATGTACGGTAAAAGATGATGTCTCGATTTAGATGGGAGTGAGAATAATAAAGGTCATCATTTTTGGGGCTACAGGTATGGTTGGCCAAAGTGTACTGCGTGAATGTATAGTAGACGATACCGTTCAAGAAGTACTTACTGTTGGTCGTCAAGGCACAGGACAGCATCATGAGAAATTAAAAGAGATTGTGCTTGAAAAGGTAGCTGAATTATCTTCCATTGAAAGTGAAATTATTGGCTTCGATGCCTGTTTTTTCTGCCTTGGTGTATCTTCAGCGGGAATGAAGGAAGAAGAATACAGAAAAATAACGTATGACATCACGCTTTCTGTGGCAGAAACTTTAGTAAGATTGAATTCTCAAATGACATTTATCTACGTTTCTGGTAGTGGTACGGATAGTAGTGAAAAAGGACGTATAATGTGGGCGAGGGTGAAAGGAAAGACTGAGAACGATTTGTTACGGTTGCCCTTTAAGCGTGCTTATATGTTTCGACCAGGCGGCATCATTCCCATGCACGGTGTAAAATCAAAAACAAAGTGGTACCAACTTTTTTATAATGTAATGAGACCATTTAATCACTTATTCTTGAAGTCCAGCTTATTTATTTCTTCAGAGCAATTGGGGAGAGCAATGATAAAAGTTGCAAGAGACGGTTATTCTGAATCAATTATTGAGAGTAGTGAAATTAAAACATGTTTAGAGTCAAGTATGTGAAGAAAGGGATTACGAGAAAAATAATGATCTATGCATTCATATTGTTATTCATTTTAGGTATTGCCGCTACCTTGTTTATCAACTTGCATCCGGCCTTCGGTGGAAATCCGACGAAAGAACAGAAAGAACTGTACAGTACACTGGATAACTACGTTAATGGAAAGTTTGTTAATCAGGAGCCGGTTAAGGTAAACGTGAGTGCAGCTGATTACTTCTCAATGACTAAGGATTCTATATCAGGCGGCAAAGACCGCAATCCTGCTGGTCAATTACCTGTTTCTAAAATCGATTGGAATAAAATCAAAAGTGAAGAAGATAGTTTAACTTGGTTTGGTCATTCTGCTTTTTTACTTAGTCTTGATAATAAAAAGATACTTGTAGATCCTATGCTTGGGCCTGTGGCCTCGCCCGTTTCTTTCGTAGGAAGTAGACGCTACAGTGAAGATATGCTGCATATAATTGATGAAATGCCACCTATTGATGCTATTTTTATTACCCATGATCATTACGACCACTTAGATTATCCATCTATACGAAAGTTGAAGGACAAGGTTGGCCACTTCTTCGTTCCTTACGGCGTAAGTGTACACTTGGAGCGTTGGGGAGTTGCAAGGGAAAGAATCACAGAATTCAATTGGTGGGATGAAGCCGATTTCCAAGGTTTAACCGTTGCCTTTACTCCATCCAAACACTTCTCTGGAAGGGGGATTTTTAATCGAAATACGACCTTGTGGGGTGGTTGGGTCATACTTGGGACACAAACCCGTTTCTATACCAGTGGAGATGGTGGTTATGGTGCCCACTTTAAAGAAGTTGGGGATAAATACGGACCATTTGATATCGCTTTGATTGAGGGAGGCCAATATGACCGGCGCTGGTCCTGGGTTCATATGACACCTGAAGAAGCTGTACAGGCTCATATAGATTTAAAAGGGGGAAATATGATGCTCATTCATTGGGGAGCTTTTACTCTTGCTTATCATGGTTGGACAGAACCTATAGAACGTGCTATAACAGAAGCTAATAAAGCAAAGGTGAACCTCATTGCTCCACAAATTGGCGAGACAATCGCATTAAACGGAGAGTTAAAATCTTCAAATTCTCCTTGGTGGAAATAAAACTCTCTCCGACATAGTATCAGTGGCTCGTTATGCTAACGAGGAACGTTAGTTTAATGACAACAGCGGCAGTCTAAGACTTTATTTTTCAAGTCTTGGTCCGCCGCTATTTCTTTTAATGGATCAGTCTAATACTTTATTTTCACCAAACAATATAGCGAAGCCGTTTCTCCTTGCTGAACACATTTATTGTGCCGGTGTCCCGGCAGTCTCCTTGGCAAAAAAGTTCGGCAAATACTCCTTGTTCGCTTCCAGCATTTCGTCGAGCATAGCGATGGCTACCTCCACGGAAGGCACAAGCGGATGATGCGCCAGTGCCTGGATCGCCAGGCTGCGGTCCCCGGTGACTGCGGCATCAATGGCGAGCTGCTCATAGGTTTTGACGGCATGGATCAGTCCCTTGGCCATAGGCGGGATCTTGGTCAGCGGCAGCGGCAGCGGTCCGGTCTTGGCCACCACACAGTTGACTTCAATGCTGGCATCTGCCGGCAGGAAGTCAAGGATGCCGCGGTTCGCGACGTTCAGCGTCTGGATATCGTTCGTGCCATTGTGCAGGGAACGCATCAGATTGACTGCAGCCTCGGAATAAAAGGCTCCGCCGCGCTGCTCCAACTGCTTCGGCTTCTCGCTAAGCTCCGGATTGCCGTAGATTTCGAACAGTTCTTCCTCTACGCGTTTGACGACCTCAGCACGGTTGCCCCCCTGTTTGAAGGATTCCAGCTGGTCAGCGAGCATGGCATCGGTCATGTAGAAATATTTCAGATAATAGGAGGGCAGGGCACGCAAGGATTGCAGGAACTCGGGATTCCATTCCCGGGCCGGAACGTTCTTTGCGCTGTAGCCTGCAGTATCAGCCAGCATGTCACCCAGCTTGTCTTCGCCCTCCACGTCGATGCGGGTAATCCAGTGCAGATGGTTCAGGCCGACGAATTCGGCATAAATCCGGTCAGGTGCGGCATTATATTTGGCTGATACCTGCTTGATCAAGCCGATCGGTGCATTGCACAGCCCTACACTCTTCACGTTCGAATATCTCAGCACGGCCTCGGTAACCATGCCCGCCGGATTGGTGAAATTCAGCAGCCAGGCATTTGGGGCCAGCTCCTCGATATCCCGGCAGATGTCCAGGATTACAGGGATCGTGCGCAGAGCTTTCAGCATTCCGCCGGGGCCGGTGGTTTCCTGGCCGATCACACCGTATTTCAGCGGGATCGACTCGTCACGGGCGCGGGCGTCCAGCATGCCGACACGAATCTGGGTGCTTACGAAATCTGCGCCTTCAATCGCCTTGCGGCGGTCCGTTGTAAGGTGGACCTCAATCGGAAGCCCGGATTTTTCTACCATGCGTTTGGCCAGACTGCCGACTATATTCAGCTTGCGCAAGCCCTGCTCAATGTCCACAAGCCATAGCTCGCGGACTGGAAGCTCCTTATGATGAAGAATGAAGCCTTCGACAAGTTCGGGTGTATAGGAAGAGCCGCCGCCGATCACGGCGATTTTGAGACCTTGGTTAGCTGCCAAGATAAATCACTCCTGTCTGGTTGTGATGGGAATTGCTTCGAAATCCTGAAACACACGCATTTTCTCATGAATATCGTTATTTACGGTAATGCCGTCCTCCTCCAGTGCCGACCATACGGCACCAACGACAGGTTCCGTGGTTAAGGTGACTACCGAAGCGTTAGGGGCTGCATTGTGAACCGCTTGCTCAATCGGGCCGCGGATCCAGCCGCGGTCACCCCGTGTAAGCAGGCTTCCGGCCAGGACCACATCAAACCCATCGTTTTCCATGCCCAGCCGATGGATGACGGCGGCAGCAGCTTTGCCCAGCTCCACACCCTGGCGGTACAGAATAGCAAGCGCGGCGGCGTCCTCTTCGGCCGCCGCCGGGAACAGCAGGCGGGCGGCATCCAGCGGCACAGACTTCCCGTGATCGAGGAAGTCATTGAACATAGCTTCCACCTGCGTATAGCCGAGCAGCTTCAAGAGCGGCTCTGTCAGCAGAGTGGGCGCTTCGCGCCCGTCCCAGGCCCGGAGCACGGTGCGGAATACCTCGATGTTCAGCGCTCCGCCGCCGCCGAAATCGCCATACATGTAATCAAAGCCGCCGCATTGATAGTGCCGGCCCTCGCGGCTGCGCCCGGCAGCGTTCGTGCCGGTGCCGCAGATGAGGGCCACGCCGAAGGGACGGCTCGTGCCCGCCCGTAGACCGATCATCGGATCGCCGCTGATCGTATAATTCGTAAATCCGATGCCGCGGATCATCGGATGGAGGATATCATAGTCGGTCTTGCGGTCAGCACCGGCAAGCCCCAGGTAAGCATGTCTTACATCGCTAAGCTGGATTCCGGCCTCCGCAAGCGCCGCAAAGGCCGCCCCGCTGATGCTGGCGGCGGCCCGGCGGGCTCCCGTCTGGTGGTTGCCATTGCCGCTCCTGCCTTTGCCGAGCACATTACCGTGCTCATCGCAGAGCAGGGCGTAGGTTTTGCTTCCTCCGCCATCGATGCCCAAGTAGTAAGCCAATGGTCGTCACTCCTAAAGTTTGGTTAGCATTCACATCCTGAGTTGCTTCGTACAAATATGTCTACTTGGACGAGGTAGACTCCCGTACGATGAGCTCCGGATCAATTCTTACATTGGCACCGCGCTTCATGGTCCCACCGATGCGCTTCAGCAGCATATCGGCGGCGGCCACCCCTATCTTGTCTGCCGGCTGGCGCAGGGTTGTCAGATGCGGACGAAGCTGTGAGGCAATGTAGTGGTCGTCATAGCCGACGATGGCTACTTCTTCCGGGATGCGGACTCCCGCCTCCATCAGGGCATTGATTACCCCAAGCGCGATATTGTCATCGCCGGCAAATACGGCCGTAGGCAGTTTGCTCTCGGCCAGCCAGCGTTTTGCCGTATCGTAGCCTTGGGCGATTTCGAAATCGCCATGAACGACTTCGAATGGTGTCAGCCCTTCTTCCTCGAGCGCTTTCAGGAATCCCGCACGCCGTTCTCTGGTACTGCGGAACATCTCATGTCCGCAGAGATGGGCAATAGAGGTATGTCCTAGCTCCAGCAGGTGACGGGCTGCGGCATACCCGCCTTTTACGTTATCAATAGTAATCGAATAGCTGTCATTCTCCGGCTGCTGGTTATCGATCAGCACATAGGGAATGCCGCGCCGCTTCAGCTCCACAATATAATTGTCCTCCTGCATCGGCGAGAGCAGAATAAGGCCGTCCACCCGGTCCTCCTGGATCAGGTAGTGGCTCTCGTCGGAGCCGATGCCGGTAGAGATGGAAATGGCCAGAAAATATCCATGCAGCGCCAGCACCTCATTCAGCTCTTTGACCACCGCATCGAAGAAGGAGTCCTGCAGGGTGGTTACAACCAGGCCGATGATGCCGGTCTTGCCGCTTGCCAGGCTGCGGGCCGCCGCATTGGGGCGGTAATCCAGCTCTTTGATCGCCTCCAGCACCTTCTGGCGGTTTTTCTCGCGAACCGAGCCCGCGCCGTTGATAACCCGGGATACCGTGACCACGGATAACCCGGATTTTTTGGCTACATCAAAAATACTCACTTTCATCTCAAACGCTCCTTGCAGCGGATTTTCCGAATCTAACCTTACCTTTTCAGTATACAGGGCTTGCCGGATATCCGCTAAACGTAGGGACTTATCTCTTAATAATCTCGGTCACTTTCTTCTGGATTACCGGCATAACCTCTTCCAGCGTCTTGTGTCCGGTCTCGACTGGCTGCAGCTCGTTGATGAACATATCGTTGATCTGCGAGTAGTTGATAATCAGATGGTTGTAGGATTCAAAGCCGTATTTGACCGCACCTTCGTAGACCTTTTTCACATCCTGCGGATCAATGCCTTCAAAATGCTTATAATACACTTCCGCGGCTTCGGTGTTGACTGGAGGATTGCCGCCGCTTAGCTCGATGGACTTCTCCTGGATTTCGGTGGTCACCAGATACTTAATCCATTCAAATGCTTCCTTCGGATGCTTGGAATCCTTCAGAATCAGCAGCGGATCAACGAACAGTGTGCTGCGCACCTTGTCGTTGCCTCCCCAAGGAACGGCGGCTACGCCGATTTTGAATGGAAAATCATTCGCTCCCGCCAGGTTCCACGAGCCGCCGATGGACATGCCGATTTTGCCTGCAACGAAGGGATCGCCGTTCTGTCCGGCTACACTTTTGCTCCATTCGGAGGTGGGAGAAACTTTATCCTTGAATACCAGGTCGAACAGCTTTTGGTAAGCCGCAATCACCTCGGGAGAGTCAAAGTGGGTCTCGGAAGGCACGCCCCCGTTCGTCCAGGTATCTTCAGAATAAGGCTCAGCTCCAAAATAAAGCGGCCGCATATCGCGCTCAGCCCAGGTGAAGTCCACGCCGTACTGCGTTTTGGCAATATCGTCAGAGACGACGGTCATTTTCTTGGCCTCTTGGGCCATTTTTTCAAAAGTCCAGCTCTTGTCTTCATAATCGCTTGGCGGATAGGAGAGCTTCGCCGCATCGAACATGTCTTTGTTGTACAGCATCAGAGTGACATACATGTTAACCGGAATGCCGTAGGTGCGGTCCTTGACGGTGTAGATTTTCATGAGGTTGTCAGGGATGTGGTAATCCTCCGGCTTGAACCCGTCTTCCTTAATCAGATCGGTCAAATCAAGCAGCATGCCCTTGTTGTAATATTCGGCAAAACCGCCATATCCATAATGGCTCGTGACATCCGGCGATTTGCCTCCGGCAATGAGTGTCTGCAGTTTGCTGTCAAACTGCTCGTAAGGCGCTTTTTCCACCTTGACCCGGATGTCAGGATGTTCCTTTTCGAAGTCGGGAATCAGCTTCTCGACAAAAGTCCGGTCCTCTGAATCAATGGTATAGTAGGTAATCGTCACTGGTTCGCCTGAGCCGCCTTCACCTGCAGCCCCATTGTTCCCTGTGGCCGCGTTGCCCGCCGATTTGCCTCCGCTGCAGCCGGATAAGGCTGTCATTACGGTTAGACCGGCTGCAAGCAGCAGGGTGGATGTTTTTCGGTTACGGTTGTTCATCAGCTAATCCCTCCATGATTTCACGTCGTATTGGGCCGCCGGATTAGGGCGGAGATTACTTGATGCCGGTTAGTACAATGCCTTCGACAAATTGCTTCTGGGCAACTGCGAACAAGGTAACGATGGGAAGCATCGCCAGCACGGAGGCAACCATCAAGAGATGCCAAGGCGGAATGCGGAAGCGCGACGAGGTGAGGGAGGCCATGCCGACAGGCAGCGTGAACTTCTCCGACGAGCTTAAGTAGAGCACAGGCGTAAGCAGGTCATTCCAGCTGTAGATAAAAGCAAAAATCGCAACCGTTGCCAGTGCCGGGGCTGACAGCGGCAGGGCGATCGTCCGCCACATCCGCAGCTCACCGCAGCCGTCGATTCGCCCGGCATCGAATAATTCCTCGGGCAGGGTGGAGAAGAACTGCCGCAGCAGGAAAATGTTGTACGCCGAGCCGAAGAATGCGGGCACGATCAGCGGCAGAAAAGTATCGATCCAGTTCATGTGGGAGAAAAGCACGAACTGCGGGATCATAATCGCCGGATATGGCAGCATCATGGTGCTGAGCACCAGGATGAACAGGAACTGATTACCTCTGCCTCTGAAGCGGGCGAACCCGTAGGCGACCAGCCCCGAGGAAATCAGGGTGCCGATGACCGACAGCACGGCGATGACCAGGCTGTTCTTGTAGAGGGTACCGAACTGCAGCGTATCAAAAATATCCCGGTAGTTGCTCCACGCCCAGCTCTCAGGCAGAAAGGTCGGCGGAAACTTCAGCATCTCCTTTTTGGATTTCAGCGAAGTGGAAAGCATGAAGAACAGCGGCAGCAGCATTAGAAAAGTGGTAATCAGCAGCGTGATGAAGCTGACTGCCTTCACGGGATCAATGCTCCGGCGGTGCGCAGAAGCGGGTGCGCGGCGGTTGGCTGTTTTGACAATACTCATCGGCGTCCGCCCCCTTCATAGTGCACATAACGATTCGACAGCTTCATAATAATGGCCGTTAACACCATAACGACGATCAGCAGCACCCAGGCCAGGGCGGAGGAGTAACCGGCCCGGTATTCCTTGAAGGCGCTGGTATACAGATTGTAGACATAGAACCAGGTAGAGTAGTTCGGGCCGCCTTGGGTCATGACAAAAGCCTGGGTGAATACCTGAAACGAATCAATCAGGCCCATAATGAGCTGGAACAGCAGCACCGGGGAGATCATCGGCAGTGTAATGTTCAGGAAAATCCGGAACCGGCCCGCCCCGTCAAGGTTGGCCGCCTCGATTAGACTGGCAGGCACACCCTGGAGTCCGGCCAGGAAGAGGATCATGCCTGAACCGGCGGTCCAAAAAGACATGATAATCAAGGCATACAGCGCAGTGTCCGGATTCATCAGCCAGGCCGGCCCGTGGATGCCGAACCAGGAGAGCATATAGTTGAAGAGGCCGATCTGCGGGTTGAAAATCCAGTACCAGAGGAGTGACATGGCCACCCCGGACACCATGCTCGGAAAATACATCGCCGTACGGAAAAATCCGCGCAGCGGGATCGTCTGGTGCAGCAGTAGGGCGAAGCCAAGACCCAGCAGCAGCTGGATCGGCACACTGACGAAGGTGTACCTCAGGGTAACCGTGACCGATTTCCAAAACAGCTCACTCTGGAACATCTCCGTGTAATTCGCGAGTCCGATGAACTTAGGCGGGTGAATGATGTCATAATCGGTGAAGCTGTAATACAACGACGAAAGAATAGGATACAAGGCAAACACCAGAAA
>RCUU01000983.1_pt1 | contig 14442 bp, 13 predicted proteins | sample 2166211 | NCBI WGS metagenome assembly RCUU01 (sample SAMN09932620, study PRJNA488358) | compost metagenome | feature: garden; material: soil; isolation source: compost soil in phenylacetic acid-enriched culture | place: Germany: Experimental Botanical Garden Goettingen | collected 2016-01-27
AGGCGCGCAATTACTACTTCAGCCGCGACTATTCCGACATCGTCGGCGCCAACCAGCAATCGAAGGCTGAAGAGTGGGCCCAGGGTTTCATCCTCAACGTGAAGTCCGGATACACCCAGGGCACCGTCGGGTTTGGGGTGGACGTTATCGGCTTGCTCGGTCTCAAGCTCGACAGCGCTCCGGACCGGACCAATACCGGTTTGTTGCCGGTGCAGGACGATGGCCGCGCGGCAGACAACTACAGCCGTCTGGAAGGCGCGTTGAAGATGCGCTACTCCAAAACCGAGCTGAAAGTCGGTGAGTTGCAACCCAACCTGCCGGTATTGGCATTCAGCGATATTCGCCTGCTGCCACCCAGTTATCAGGGCGCAAGCATCACCTCCAACGAGATCAATGGCCTGACGCTGCAGGGTGGTCACTTGAGTTCAACCAGCCTGCGCAACGAGGCTGGCGACGAAAAGATGCAAGCGATGCTGGGTCACGTGCCGCAGCGCCAGGTCAGCAGTGACGGTTTCAATTTTGCCGGCGCTGATTATGCCTTCAACGACAAGCGCAGCTCGGTCAGCGCCTGGTACGGGCAACTGGAAGATATCTACAACCAGCGTTTTCTGGGTTTGAAGCACAGTGAGCCGATGGGTGACTGGATCCTCGGCGCCAACCTCGGTTACTACGATTCGCGCGAAGACGGCAAAAAACTGCTGGGCAACATCGACAACCAGGCGTTCTTCTCGTTGCTGTCGGCCAAGCGTGGCGGTCATACGTTTTACGTCGGCTATCAGGGCATGTTCGGCGACAGTGCATTTCCACGGGTATTTGCCAACATCTCGCCACTGGGCAACGAGGTGCCGACCTACGAGTTCGCCTTCACCGATGAGCGTTCCTGGCAGGCGCGTTACGACTACGACTTCGCGGCGCTCGGCGTACCGGGGCTGACCAGTACCGTGCGCTACATCAGCGGCAACAATGTCGATACCGGCAAGGGCTATGAGGGCAAGGATCGCGAACGTGACCTGGACCTCGGCTATGTGTTGCAGAGCGGCAGCCTCAAAGGTTTGGGCATTCGCGTGCGCAATGCGATGGCGCGTTCAAACTACCGCAGTGATATCGACGAGAACCGCTTGATCCTCAGCTACACGTGGACCTTGCTGTGAGCCAGGTGATCACAGGTTGCTGGTGCAATCACCCATGACGTTGTAGGTCACACGGTGGGTCTGGCCTTGATGATCGACATACACCATGGTCGCCGGTACGACCCCGCACGCTGTCGCGGTGTTCGACACAGAAACCACGCTGGCGATGTCCAGTGGCTGCGCCGGGTTGTACAGGACTGTGAGGGGCTCGTTGTCAGCGGCCATGGCCGAGGTGGCGATGACGGTCAGCAACAGGCTGATCAACGTTTTCATGTTGGCGTGCTCCGTGTCGGTTTTGATGTCTGAATTTTAGTCTTTGCCACCGACGGATAAAGGGGCGAACGGCGGATGCAGCCTTACATAAAACGTAACAGTCATCGCCCGAGGGGGGCTTATGGATGTGCTTAACAACTTGCGCGTGTTCATCCGGGTGGTGGATTGCGCCAGTTTCACCGGGGCTGCCGATGCGCTGGATCTGTCGACCGCGCAGGTATCCCGATTGGTGGCGGATCTGGAGGAACATGTACAGGCGCGTCTGCTGCAACGCACCACGCGGCGCTTGAGCCTGACCGACGCCGGCGAGCGCTTCCTGCTGCGCAGCCGGCAAATCGTCGAAGCCATGGATGAGGCGACGGCCGAGGCCCGTGGCGCTCATATCAATCCGGCCGGACGCCTGCGGGTGCACAGCATGAACGGCCTGGGTGTGCTGCTCACGCCGTTGATCGCCCGCTACAGCGAGCTTTATCCCGATGTGGTGTTCGAGCTGACCTTGTCGCAGCGCAATCCCGATCCGCTGGAGGAGGGGCACGATGTGGTGATTTCGATCGCTCCGGAACTTGCCGATTCGCAAATGGTTGCGCAAGCCATCGGGCAGATCTACAGCGTGCCCTGTGCCTCCCCGGCCTATCTGCGACGCCGGGGTGTGCCGCAGCAGCCGCTGGCGCTGAGCGATCATCAATGCCTGCGCATGCTCGACCCGCTGTACGGCGATCAATGGCTTTTCCAGGACCAGGACGGCGAGCACGCCGTCAGCCCGGCCAAGACCTTTCAGTGCAATGTTGCCGAGTCGATGGTCAAGGCTTCGGAGGCGGGCATGGGCATCAGCCTGCTGCCGTTCTACACCGCGACGCGGCCCTTGAGCGACGGTACTTTGCTGCGTGTGTTACCTGCATGGCGCCTGCGCGAACGCAATGTGTATGCGCTGTATCCTTCGCGACGCTTTCTCGATGCCAAGGTCCGCACCTGGGTGGACTTTCTCAAGTCTGAGCTACCGAAGCTGTTCGCCGAACATGACGCGGTGATGAACGATCCGCGGCATTGGGCTTGAAGTCGAAGGGCATGCGGGCGGCAGTGTAGACTGAGTGCCTGTTGTTCTTCGCCTGGGAGGCGCACGTAGCCATGATCGGTGCAGAGTTGCTGTCATCGCAAACCCTTGCGGTCGGCTGGCTGATCTATGTGCCGGTGTTGATCTGGGCGATCTGTCGCGCGCCGTGGGTTGAACTGTTCACCGACAGCCGTCGTCAGCATCTGCTGTTTGGAACGGTGTTTGCGCTGTTTCTGTTGTGGCTGGTGCGGCGCGACTTTGATACCGGCGTGTCTTACCACTTCATCGGCATGACCGCAGTGACGCTACTGCTGGACTGGCCGCTGGCGCTGGTGGGGGGCCTGGTGGCGCAAACGGGGCTGGTGTTGCTCGGGCGACAGGACTTGGCGGCGGTCGGGGTCAATGGCGCGCTGTTGATCGCGTTGCCGGTGCTGGTCACCGAGTGCTGCGCCATTCTGGTGGAGAGGGCGCAGCCACGAAATCCCTTCGTGTATATCTTCGTTTCCGGATTTTTTGCCGCCGCGCTGTCGGCGTTGCTGTGTCTGCTGCTGGCGCTTTGGTTGTTATGGTTCGACGAGCGTTTTGCCATGCCGTACTGGCTGGAAGATTTTGTCGGATATCTATGGCTGATCATTTTTCCCGAAGCGTTTATCAACGGCATGATCGTCAGTGCGCTGGTCGTGTTTTGTCCGGAGTGGCTTGAGACGTTCAACCGCACGCGCTACCTCTCGGCTCCCTGGAAGGACGACGATCCCAAGTCCTGATCTGCATCAAAACCTGGAATCGCCCACTCGATGGATCAATGGCGCGGGTCGAAGTCACCGCTGAACATCTCGTCCTCGGCATCGGGAGCCACTGGAATCTTGTGTTCTTCGGACGCCCAGGCGCCCAGGTCGATCAGTTTGCAGCGATCGGAGCAGAATGGCCGGAATTTGCTCTCGGCGGTCCATTCCACGGGGGCGCCACAGGTTGGGCATTCGACGGTTGTTGGTTGGCTCATGACTGGCCTCCACGCAAAGAAAGATAAAAATGATGCAGGCGTTCGACCTCGCTGTGCAGCCAGGCAAGGTCGCGGTCGTTGACCACGACGTCGTCGGCATGGCTCACGCGATCCTGGCGACTGGACTGGGCCTTGAGGATCGCCTGGACCTGCTGCTCGCTGGTCTGGTCACGTTGCAGGGTACGTTCGATCTGCAATTGTTCGGGGGCATCGATCACCAGCACCCGTTGGGTCATGGCGTATTGCCCGGACTCGATCAGCAGCGGCGAAACCAGAATCGCATAAGGCGATTTTGCCAGCGCCAGGTGGTGAGCGATCTCCTCGCCGATCAGCGGATGCAGGAGGGCCTCCAGCCAGCGGCGTTCTTCAGGTACCTCGAAGATCAATTTGCGTAGCGCGGCGCGGTCCAGTTGCCCGTCGGCCTGCAACACGCCGGGGCCGAAGTGTTCGGCGATTTGTGCCAGTGCCGGGCGGCCGGGTTCAACGACCCAGCGAGCGGCATGATCGGCGTCGACCACATGCACGCCCAGATCGATGAAGTGTTGGGCGGCCGCGCTTTTTCCGCTGCCGATGCCGCCGGTCAGGCCGAGAATCCAGGGTTTTTCCACAGGGGTATTCATTTCAAACCGACAGACTGCCAATAGAAGTCGGTTATTTGACCACCCCAGAGCAACGCAATCCAGCCGGCAATGGCCAGATAGGGACCGAAAGGGATCGGCGTCGAGGTTTTTGCATTGCGCCAGCGCAGCAGGATCAGCCCGATAATGGCACCCGCCAGCGAGGACAGCAGGATGGTCAGCGGTAAAATCTGCCAGCCACCCCAAGCGCCCAGCATCGCCAGCAGCTTGAAATCACCGTAGCCCATGCCCTCCTTGCCGGTGATCAACTTGAACAGCCAGAACGCCGACCACAGCAGGCCGTAGCCGGCGATCGCTCCCCAAAGCGCGTCGTGCAACGACACGAACAGGCCGAAACTGTTGACGATCAACCCCAGCCATATCAACGGCAGCACCAGTACGTCCGGCAATATCTGATGCTCGGCGTCGATCAGGCTCATCGCCAGCAAACCCCAGCTCAGGACCAGCATCAGGCAGGCGGGCCAACCGAAGCCGAAGTGCCAGGCAACAAACGCCGACAACAGGCCGCAGGCCAGTTCGGTCAACGGATAGCGCGGGCTGATCGCTGCCGCACAGGCTGAGCAGCGGCCGCGCAAAAACACATAACTGAGCAGCGGGATGTTTTCCCAGGCGCGGATGCGGTGACCGCAGTGCGGGCACTGGGAGTGGGGCAGCAACAGGTTGTAGGTCGGCAGCGGCGTTTCGCCAGGCAGCCCGAGAATGTCATGGGCCTGCTCACGCCAGTCGCGTTCGAGCATTTTCGGCAGGCGCCAGATCACGACATTGAGGAAACTGCCGACCAGCAGGCCGGTGATGCCTGCGAGAAGGACAAAGGCCAGCGGAGAGTGAATCAGGATTTCATTCAAGGGCATGTCAGATCGCTGAGCCGAGTTGGAAGATGGGCAGGTACATGGCAACTACCAGTCCACCGACGATAACACCCAGCACCACCATGATGAACGGCTCCATCAGGCTGGTGAGGTTATCGACCATGTTATCGACGTTGTCTTCGTAGAACCCCGCGACTTTGTCGAGCATAGCGTCCAGGGTGCCGGACTCTTCGCCAATTGCAGTCATTTGTATCGCCATGTTCGGAAAGACGCCGCAGGTGCGCATGGCGAAATGCAATTGCATGCCGGTCGAGATGTCCTGCCGGATGCGCAATACCGCGCGCTTGAACACGCTATTGCCGGTCGCACCGGCCACTGATTCCAGAGCCTCCACCAGCGGCACGCCGGCAGCGAAAGTGGTCGACAAAGTACGGGCGAACCGGGCCACGGCGGACTTGTGCATCAGGGTGCCCACCAGCGGCAGTTTCAGCAGCCAGGTGTCCATCCGGTCACGCAAGGCCGGGGATGTCCTGAGGGCGTGGCGTACGCCGAAGGTCATCGTGATCAGCGCGCCAAGGACCACCCACCACCAGGCCTGCATGAATTGCGACAGGCCAATGACCATCACGGTGAAGGCCGGCAGTTCGGCGCCAAAGCCTTTGAACACCGATTCGAACTGCGGCACGACATTGACCAGCAGAATCCCGGTGACAATCGCCGCGACGAACACCACCACCAGCGGGTAGGTCATGGCTTTCCTGATCCTGGCCTTGAGGCTTTCGCTTTTTTCCTTGTAGGTCGCGACCCGCTCCAAAAGGGTGTCGAGGGCACCGGCCTGCTCGCCGGCATCCACCAGGTTGCAATACAGCTCATCGAAATACCGGGGCTTCTTGCGCAGGGCGGCGGCGAAGCTGCTGCCTGCTGCAACTTCCTGTTTCAGTTCGTCCACCAGTTTGCGCATGGCCGGATTGTCGAAGCCTTCGCCGATGATGTCGAAGGACTGCAACAACGGCACGCCGGCCTTCATCATCGTCGCCATTTGCCGGGTGAACAGGGCAATGTCCTGGGCCTTGATGCGCTTGCCCATGTTGAAAACCGAAGGGTTTTTTTTGCGGACTTTGCCGGGAGTGATGCCTTGCTTGCGCAGCTTCGCCTTGATCAGCGCCGGGTTTTGAGCGCTGAGTTCGCCGGTCACTTTTGTGCCTTTGCGGTCGATGCCTTCCCATGCATACACGCTGATTTTCGCTGCCTTGACCGCCATGTTCAGTCCTGGGTATTCCGATTGAATTGCTCTTATAGCCTAGTCAAAGGATGGGGCCAAACCCGCAAGGGTGATGTGACAAAAAACGTCAGATAGTACTGATCCTGGTAGCAAGTAAGGGCTTTGCGGCCACCATGCCCCCTGCCAACAGGGGCTTCTGGCCTTGGCACAGGCTGTGCTGCCATGGGGCAGGTCATGAGCCTTCGACTCATGCATGGAGCTTGTACATGAACAATCAGAAAGGTTTTACCCTGATCGAGTTGCTCGTCGTGGTGGCGATCATCGGGATCCTGGCAACCCTGGGCCTGCCGATGTATTCCAAGTACCAGGCGCGGGCCAAGGTCACGGCGGCGATGGCCGAGCTGACTGCAATGAAGGTGCCGTTCGAGGATGTGATCAGCCAGGGGGAAACCCCGACAATTGCCAACGTGGCGCCCGCTGGCAAGACATCGACCAACCATTGCGCCCTGTCTGTGACGGCTACAACGCCGGGGGCGGGATCAATCGTTTGTACGTTGCACAATGCCCCGGGGGTGGTCCAGGGCAAAACCGTCACCCTGACACGGGACGAAGCCAAAGGCTGGTCATGCAAGAGCAGCGTTACCGAGGACTACTTGCCTAAAGGGTGTTCCGGTTCTGCGGCATGAATTGCTGAATCAAGTCCCCGCTTTTGCGGGGATTTTCCTGTTTGTCGACCCGTCGTCAAATGTTGCAGATAAAGCTCAGAAATTTCAGCATCTTAGGAACTTTCCATAAACCCGCAACTTGCATGCAGTGTTTGTGCTTCTCGTGCATTTTGCATGATTTCGAAAGTTGGCTGGTTTTGTAACTTATTGATTAATAAGGTTTTAGTTCATTTTTCAAAGTTGGCACAGCGTTCGCAATATCCTTGGTAACCCTGCCGACAAGACATCCGGCAGACTTTCCGAAAAACAGGAGTTACTCGTATGAAGAAGTTCGCTATCACTGCCGCTGCTGCTACCGCGCTGACCCTGACCATGGCCAACGTTGCGTTTGCTCAAACCACCCAGGCAACCCAGTCGCCAATGGTGCTGGCTGCCGGTGAAATGACCGAAGTGAAAGAAGATACTTCCGATACCTGGATCACCACCAAAGTCAAGGCTGACCTGATGACTGAAAAAGGCATTCCAGGTAGCGACATCAAAGTTGAAACCAACAAAGGCGTGGTATCGCTGTCGTCGACCACCGCCGTGACCGATTCGCAAAAAGAAGCGGCTGTGGCCATCACCAAGAAAATCAAAGGCGTCAAGGCGGTCTCCGCTGACGGCCTCAAAGCCGAGTAAGGCAAGGCTTCTCGCCTGGACCGGGAGAAGGCGCGACAGACGGGCAGAGTCATACGTCTGTTGCAACCTGAGTGTTCATGCGAAGGGCCATAAGGATGTGGCCGTCACAGGCCCCGCGCATTTATTGCCGGGGCCTGTTCTATATGTAACGCTGAAAACCCAATGTGGGAGCGGGCTTGCTCGCGAAAGCGGTGTGTCATTCAACCAATAAGTTGACTGATCTATCGCCTTCGCGAGCAAGCCCGCTCCCACATTGGATAGTGCTAATCAATTGCCGCGTTTACTGGTGATCTGTTTCAGCCGATTACCTTCGAACCGCAAGTATTGATACATCCCGCCATTCGGTCCGTAGGTCCACTCCTCGACCTGAAACTCCTCGCGTCGATCGGCACTGCGCTTGTACCCCAGCAAGTCGCGGCTGACCGGCTCACCGCATTTCTGCACGACCTCACTCGAGCGATCGCCGACGCTGATCAACTGGCTGCCACAGCGCAGGGTATCGGCCGCCCAGGCCTGACTGACGGAGAGCGCCAGAGCCAGGCCTGCCAGCTGCCGATGCATCACTCGGCATCCAGATGCATCGGCGTCACCACGCGGCCGTCGCTTTGCGCCTCGCCCAGATTGGCATCGATGAAGTACACCCGGTCATCTTCCAACTGGGCCTTGTCGACCAGATAATCTTTGATGCTGCTGGCGCGTTCCTGGCCCAGTTGACGCAACAGTACGTCGCTGGCACTCCAGAACTTGATCACCTCGGCACGCATTTTCGCGGTGCGTTCTTCCTTGCCCAGGTCCTTCCATTCGGCAGGGGGCTGGGTTTTCAGGCGGGTGCGGTAGATACCTTCGAGCAGCGGGCCCTTTTCTCCGTCCGGCACTTCCAGCAACGAAGCCTGGGCCGGGACCTTGTCACCGCGGCGCTGGAGCATTTTGTAGTAGTTGTATTGGTATTCACGTTCCAGGCGTTGTTCGGCGATCAGCGGGCCATCGCTGCTCTGGGCGGCGGTGCCTTCGATTTCCAGGCGCAGGGCCGGGCGTTCCTTGAGCGCCTTGGACAGTTTGTCGAGGGCGCCTTCGGCGTCCTTGCTCAATTCGCTGGAACCGGCTGCGAATGAAACGCTGCCCAGGTCTTCCGAACCACCACCGTTGACCAAGCCGCCAATGAGTTTGAACGGTGCTGCCGCGGCCTTGACGATCAGGTTGCGCAGGGTCTGCCAGATAATCGGCATGACGCTGAACTGAGGGTTGTTCAGGTCGCCAGTGACCGGCAGTTCGATGGAGATCTTGCCGTCGACGTCCTTGAGCAAGGCAATGGCCAGTTTCAGTGGCAGGCTCACGGCATCCGGGCTGTCGACTTTTTCACCCAGTTGCAGTTGTTCGACCACCACTTTGTTTTCAGCTTTGAGCTGACCCTTGGTGATCTGGTAGTGCAGGTCGAGATTGAGCCGGCCCTTGCGGATACGGTAGCCGGCGAACTTGCCGGAGTAGGGGGTCAGCGTGGTCAGTTCCACGCGTTTGAAGCTGGTGGCGATGTCGAGGCTGGCCATCGGGTCGAACGGATTGACCGCGCCCTTGATGGTCACCGGTGCGTAGCGATCGACCTTGCCCTTGACGTCGACACTGGCCGGTTTCGGCCGGCGGCTGTCGATGGTGCCGATCTGCCCGTTGAGTTGCTGGATGGCGGTGGCGAAGTTCGGGGTCAGGCTGAAGTCGGCAAAGTTGGCCGAACCGTCATTGATGAAAATGCCGCCGATGTGGATGCCCAGCGGTTTTTCGTTGCTGGCCGGTTTGTTCGCCGCCGGTTTTGCCCCGGAATCCGCTGGCTGTGGAATCAGCAGGTCATCGATGTTGGTGGTGCGATCATCGTTGATCATGAACCGCGCATAGGGCTGGAACAGGTTGATCTTGTCGATCGACAGGCTGTCCCCATGCTGATAGTTCAGGCCTTCGACCACGACCTGCTGCCACTTGAGGAAGTCGCGGGTTTTCAAGGTGTCCAGGGTGTGCAACTGATCGACCTGGGCACGGCCGGTGACGCCGAAGGCCAAGGGCTCGGTGCTTTTCAGGTCTACCGCCAGATCGCTGCCGAGCATGCCGCTGCGCAGTTCCAGGCGAATGAACGGCGTGATGTAGGACTGGGCAACCCGCAGGTCGATGTCCTTGGTCTGTACCTTCAGCCTGGCGCTGACCGGGGCCAGGTTGACCTCGCCGTCGGCCATGATCTTGCCTTGCTTGCCTACACCGGTATCGAGCTTGAGGGTAAAGGGGGAACCGTTGAGGCTGTCGAAATTTTGCAGGTCGAGGTTCAGCGGACTCAGTTCCAGGGCGACGGCGGGTTGTGCCTTGCGGTCAGCCAGATGCACCTTGTAGTCGCGCAGTTGCACATCCTTGAGCAGCACCTGCCAGGGTTTGTCTGGCGCGGCCGGTTCAGGTTTCGGTGAGTCTGCCGCCGCCGGAGTGCTGGCCGGTTCGGCATCCGCCTTGGCTTTGGCAGCGGGTTTTGACGGTTGGCTGGCGAACAGTTTCTGCCAGTCGAGTTGGCCGTCCGATTCCAGCGCGGCCCAGGTTTCCAGTTTGTGGCTGCGGATCTTGCCCACCACCACTTGCTGCTTGGCCAGGTCCACGGTGGTTTCGCTGACGTCCAGGCGCTCGAGCTTTACCAGCGGCCGGCCATCCGGAGCCTTGATCGCGAAGGGGGCGATGCTGACCGCTACATTGCTCAGTAGCAGCTCGGTTTCCTTGGCCAGGTTGAGTTTGTAGTCGGTACTGATGCTCATCACGCCGTTTTCAAGGTCCAGAGGCACGGCATCGCGCACATAGGGCCAAAAGGCTTTCATCTTGCCATCAGTGATTTTCAGCTTACCTTCGGAGGCGATCGGGATCAGGCTGAAGTTGCCGGTCCAGTCGATCTGTCCGCCATTGGGGCCGATGGCCACCAGGGTCATGTCTGCGCTGTCATCGGGCAGGGTACTGAGGTTCTTCAGTTCGAAATCGAGTGTGTCGTAGAGAAACTCGATGGGCTCGCTGGGCCGGGCATCTTCAAAATGCACGGCGCCGCCCGCCAGTTTGATCCGCTCGATGCGCAGTGGAAACGGCTTGGCATCCGGGGCGGCCGGCGTGGGTTCGCTCTCTGGCAGTTTGAACAGCCCGAGCAGATTGAGTTTGCCGTCCTTGCTGAACAGGATTTCGGTCTTGGGCTTGGTCAGTTCGACATCAGACAGGTGCACCGCCTTGGTCCACAGGCTGTCGAATTGCAGATTGGCGTACAGGCGCTCGAAACCGACCTGCTCCTTGCCGGGTTCGCCGATGTTCAAGCCCCAAAGGGTCAGTTCAAGGCTGAACGGATTGAATTCGATCCGCTGGATGGTCGCGGGTGTGGTGGCGTAGTTGGCCAGTTGCTGGTTGGCAACGCGCAACGCGACACCCGGTAAAATCAGAAAACCCAGCAAGCTGTAGAGGGCCAGAGCAGTCAACAAGGCGCCGATGGCGCGAATCAATCCTTTGTACATGTGCGGCTTCATCTGTCTGGATCGGAGTGCCTTGGAGTATGGCACGCGTTTCCGGTTCCCAAGTGATTGGCCTGATCAGTAAGTTTCAGATTTTTCCCACAGCGGTCAAAGCTGCAGAATCAGGGTTTTCAGCGGTGGTTGCTGATCCATCGACGGGAAGTCGGCGCCCGGTTTCATCACGGTCCATTCACGCACCGGCCGCCCGGCCTTCTCTGCACAACGCAAAACCTGTTCGCGCCAGTCGTCCATGCTGACTTTCGCCAGGTTGTTGCAGCAGATCAGCACGCCGTTGTCGGCGGTGGTCAGCAAGGCCGGTTTGAGCAGGCTCTGGTAGTCGCGCAGCAGGTCGACGGTGCCGAATGCACTCTTGGCCCAGGCCGGAGGGTCCAGCAGCACCAGATCGTACTGGCGCTGTTCCAGGCGCTGATAGCTCGGAAGTTTTTGCCCGCGGCGCTGGCTGATCGGCAGGCCGGCCAGTTGGCGAATGGCCGGGAAGTAGTCGGACTGGATAAATTCCATGGTCGGCAACTGCGGGTTGAGCTGCCCGTTCTCCCGACCGACCGCCAGGTTGCCTTCGGCGAAGTCCAGGTTGCACACCTCGCGTGCGCCACCGGCGGCGGCACTGAGGCCGACACCACAGGTGTAGGCAAACAGGTTCAGCACGCTTTTGTTCTTGCTGTGATCCTTGACCCAGCCGCGGGTGTTGCGCAGGTCGAGGAACAGCAGCGGGTCCTGTCCGGCATGGCGACCGCGCACCCGATAGTTCAGGCCCCATTCGTGGCCGACCAGGTCTTGCAGGGCGGCTTCGTCGGCGCGGTAGACGATGTCATCGCGATCGATGCGCGAGTTGCCGCGGGAGCGGTCGTTGTAGACCAGCAGGGTTTCAAAACCCAGGTGTTGATTGATCGCTTCGTGCAGTTGCAGCAGCGTCTCGCGCTCCAGCGCCTGGTGGAAACTTTGCACCAACAGCTGCGGGCCGTAGCGGTCGATGGTCAGGCCACCGGCACCTTCCTGGCTACCGTGGAAGAGGCGATAGCAATCGGTGCCCTGCAGGTGCAGTTCGGCGAGCAGGTCCTGGCGTTGATCGAGGGCGGCGCGCAGCGCCTGATTCAAGGAAGACATGCTGGGCGCCTTGCAGGAGGGAATTGGGCGCGGGAGTTTAACAGTTTTGGCGCGGGACCGAGGCGCTGCCTTCGCGAGCAAGCCCGCTCCCACATTGGATTTTCTGTGAACGTAAAACTTGCGATCGACATAGATCCAGTGTGGGAGCGGGCTTGCTCGCGAAGCTTTTGACTTTGTTCTTTCTAAGTAATCCCCATCCGCCGCTTGGCCCGCTGCACCGACCCATTACGCACTGCCCAGCGCAGCATCGGCGCACTGCGATTGACGCTGGCGCGGATCAGCTTGCGTTGCAGCGGGTTCTGGCTGACGCCGAGCATGTCGCTGGCCCAGTCCGGCAGCAGGTCGATCCCGGCCTGCATCATCAGACCGCCGAAAGGCTTGGCCAGGCGGCTGGGGGAAGGGGCATTTAGCAACAGGCGCAGGACTTCCCGACTGCGTTCGTCGCACAGCAACTGAGGGCGCATACGCTCAAGATAGTCGGCAATTTCCTGCCGCGTACGGGGCACATCCCTGGCTCCGAGCCGCTCGGCAACCAAGGCGATTTCAGCGTAGTAGCGATCCTGATCGACCGGGGACAGGTGCGGGTTGCGATAGCGCAAATGCGCGGCGAGGAAGTTGCTGACTTCCGCCACATGCACCCACGTCAGCAGTTCGGGATCGCTGGCGGCGTAGGCACGTCCGTCCGGCGCTGTACCGGTGATCTGCAAATGGATGGTGCGGACTTTTTCGATCAGCCAGTCGGCATCCTGTCGAGAGCCGAACGTGGTGCCGGATATGAACTGCCCGGTGCGGCGCAGGCGGCCGAGCATGTCTTCACGAAAGTTCGAATGGTCCCAGACCCCGGCCAATGCCAGCGGGTGCAGGGCCTGCAGCATCAGGGCACTGATGCCACCGATCAGCATGCTGCTGAAATCGCCATGGACTTGCCAGCTCACCGAGTCCGGTCCGAACAGCCCGGGGTCGCCCTTGGGGTTTTCCAGGTCGAGCTTGCCCAGGGACAAACCGGTCAGGCTCATGATCTGGGTTTCGATGCGGGTGCGGATGAATTCCATGGCCACTCTGTAATTTTCTGTAGGAGCGAGCCTGCTCGCGATGGACGTTAACGATAACGCGTGTTTCCTGAATAAACGCGGTATGTCGGAGTTCATCGCGAGCGAGCTCGCTCCTACAGAAGACAGAACGTTATTGATTCAGGCGTTTATCGATCAAGCCTTGTACCACGCTTGGATCGGCCAAGGTCGAAGTGTCGCCCAGATTGTCCAGTTCGTTGCAGGCGATCTTGCGCAGAATGCGCCGCATGATCTTGCCTGAGCGGGTTTTCGGCAAGGCCGGCGCCCACTGGATCAAGTCCGGTTTGGCGAAACTGCCGATTTCCTTGCTGACCAGGGCCAGCAATTCTTTCTTCAGTTCATCGTTGGTTTCGACGCCGTTCATGGGCGTGACGAAGACATAGATGCCCTGGCCCTTGATGTCGTGGGGGTAACCGACCGCGGCAGCCTCGGCGATGCTCTCGTGCAGCACCAGGGCGCTTTCCACTTCGGCGGTGCCGATACGGTGGCCGGATACGTTGATCACATCGTCGATGCGCCCGGTGATCCAGTAGTCGCCATCCTCGTCGCGGCGCGCGCCGTCGCCGGTGAAGTAGTAGCCGGGGTAGGGCTTGAAGTAGGTGTCGACCATGCGTTGCGGGTCGCGATAGACACTGCGGATCTGTGCAGGCCAGCTGGACTTTATGGCCAGTACGCCGCTGCCGGCGCCCTTGATTTCCTTGCCTTGCTCGTCGAGCAGCACCGGTTGCACGCCGAACATCGGTTGTGTCGCACAACCGGGCTTGATCCGCTGGGCACTGACCAGCGGGCTGAGCATGATGCCGCCGGTTTCGGTCTGCCACCAGGTATCGACGATCGGGCAACGCTCTTCGCCGACCTCATGGAAATACCATTCCCAGGCTTCCGGGTTGATCGGTTCGCCAACCGTGCCGAGTAGCCTGACGCTGGCGCGGGATGTTTGCTTCAACGGTTCCGGGCCTTCGCGCATCAGTGCGCGCAGGGCCGTCGGGGCGGTGTAGAAAATGTTCACCTTGTGCTTGTCGATCACCTGCCAGAAGCGCGAGGTACTCGGGTAGTTCGGCACGCCTTCGAAGATCAGCGTGGTCGCGCCGTTGGCCAGCGGACCGTAGACGATGTAGCTGTGGCCAGTGACCCAGCCGACGTCGGCGGTGCACCAGAAGACTTCGCCGTCGCGGTAGTCCAGCACGTACTTGAAGGTCATCGCTGCTTGCAGCAGGTAGCCACCGGTGGTGTGCAGCACGCCTTTGGGTTTGCCGGTGCTGCCGGAGGTGTAGAGGA
>RCUU01000984.1_pt1 | contig 14442 bp, 8 predicted proteins | sample 2166211 | NCBI WGS metagenome assembly RCUU01 (sample SAMN09932620, study PRJNA488358) | compost metagenome | feature: garden; material: soil; isolation source: compost soil in phenylacetic acid-enriched culture | place: Germany: Experimental Botanical Garden Goettingen | collected 2016-01-27
GCCCTTGGCTGATCACGGTGCCGGGCAGCATCTTGTCCGTTACCATCGCCCAAAGCTCAATAGCGCCTCTGCCATTATATACGGTCAGCTCGTCGCCGTCCGCAATTCCCCTTGCCGCTGCATCAATAGAATGAATCTGCAGGGTCGGCCGCTTCTCCATCCGCTGGTGTTTCTCCACATTGGAGAATGTGGAATTCAGGAAATTATGGTTCGGCGGCGAAATGAACATCAGCGGGTATTCCGTTTCCGGCTGGGGACGCCGCTGGCCGTCATAGCCTTCCTTCAGCGGCGTATAGGTTGGCAGCGGGGGCAGCCCAGCCAGCTCCATGGCCTTTGAATACAGCTCGATTTTGCCAGATGGAGTCGGCAGGTGTTCCAGGTAATCCGCCTTCGGCGACATATCCAGCTTCACGAACCGCTCGTCCATCAGCCGCTCCAGCGTTACCCCGTTCATATAAGGGTTGCGCGGGTAATCCAGCGCCTGACGGATCATATCATATTCGGAGTCGCTGAATGCCTCTGCATCAAAACCCATCGCCCGCCCAAGCAGCGAAAAGACCTCCATATTGCTCTTGCATTCTCCCGGCGCATCCACCACAGGCTCCTGAAGCTGCATATAGTGATGCCAGTAGGAGCCGTATAAATCCACATTCTCAAATGTGGATGTTGCCGGCAGCACGATATCGGCATAAAGCGCCGTGTCGGTCATAAACAGATCATGCACGACCGTGAACAAATCCTCACGGGCAAATCCCTTCCGCACCCGCTCCGCATCAGGAGCAACTACCACCGGATTGCAGCAGTAGACGAACATCCCCATCACCGGCTGCTCTTTCAGCTCCAGCGCTTCACCGATCCGGTTCATATTGATCGTGCGTGTCCGGCGGTTCGGGCGCAGATCAGGACGGGTCAGCGCCCGGTCATTCGTGGAGCTGTAGCCGCTGTTCCCCTTGAACGCTCCGCCGCCGGTCTTCAGCCAGGCACCGGTAAGTGCCGGAAGACAAGCGATCGTGCGCACGTTCATGCCGCCGTTATCGTGATGCTGCAGGCCGTTGCCGATGTGGATATGCGAGACATTGGCTTCGCCGTACAGCTTGGCCAGCTTCTCGATATCCTCCGCCGCAATGCCTGTGATCTCCGCGACCCGCCCGGGCGGGTAGGCGAGCACATGCTCGCGCAGCTCCTCATGGCCCGTTGTATAACGCTCGAGAAAAGCCTTGTCTGTCATTCCGTCCCGGAACAGGATATGCATCAGCCCGAGCGCAAGCGCCGTATCCGTGCCGGGGTACAGGGGTAAGAACCAGTCAGCCCATTGGGCCGTGCGGTTGCGGTGGACATCGATTACAACCACCTTCGCTCCCCGCTTGCGGGCCTGCTCGGCATAGACGACCTGATGCATGTTCGTACTGACAATATTGCCGCCCCAGACGATGATCAAGTCGGCATTCACCGTATCCTCGGGGCTTGTCCCGCCGTTGAAGCCCATTGTATATTTCCAGCCTACATTGCCTGCCGCGCTGCAGATGCTCTGCTCCAGACGGCTTGCGCCGAGCGCGTTAAAAAACCGCCGGTCCATCCCGTCTACGCTGAGCACACCCATATTTCCGTAGAAACTGTAAGGAAGAATGCTCTCCGGCCCGTATGTTCCGGACAGCTCCTGGAAACGCCCGGCAATTTCGCCAATGGCCTCTTCCCAGCTGATCGGCGCAAAAGAACCGCTGCCTTTCGGGCCTACACGCCGCAGGGGCTGCAGCAGCCGCTGCGGGTGATGCACCCGCTCGGCCATATGCCGCACCTTGTTGCAGATTGCCCCCTTGGTCACCGGGTGCTCCGGGTTGCCTTCCACTTTGATGATTTTGCCATCCTGCTTATGCACTAGAAGTCCGCATGTGTCAGGGCAATCCAGCGGACATACCGCCGGAAAAACCCCATCTCCGCTGTAACTCATGAGCAGCAGTCCTCCTTTGTCGCTTGAATATGTATATTCTATAACCGCACTTGTTCTACGTAAAGAAAATAGGCGGGAACAAACTGATTCGTTCCAAGTGTGCCCGGGTAATAGAGCATATGAAACACTCCCTATGGATTCGCCGTGAGCCCGATTTCGTTCCCCCGAGTCGGATATGCACGGCGAATTTTGTTGTGCACCGGGTTGTGGACCGGTATGAGAATAACAAAAAACACCCCCCGGAACAATTCCGGAGAGTGCTTGATATGCCGCCGGGCCTGAGCAGGCCGGGGGGTTATGCGTGTTTTTTGACACCGGCAGCGCCAATGCTTTCAACCGGTTGAACAGCCGCCGGCGCTTTGCGCAGGTAAGCCATCCAGTAAGCGAATGCGACGAAGATCGCGCCGCCCGTGAGGTTCCCGAGCCAGACCGGGGCAAAGTTGCCGAAGTACTGGGACCACGTGAAATGTCCTTCAAATATGGCAGCAGGGATAAGGAACATATTGGCTACAACGTGCTGGAAGCCGATGGCCACAAACGCCATGGTCGGAAACCAGATCCCGAGGATTTTACCACTGAAATTATCCGCTCCGTAAGAGAGCCATACCGCCAGTGCAACGAGCCAGTTACAACCGATACCGGAAATAAAAGCCTGCAAAAAGGTGGCATCAATCTTGTGTCCGGCCATATCCACCAGTTTATCCAGATACACGCCGTCAGCGGTGAGGCCGACAACGTGGCCGAAGAAATAAGCGACGAATAATGCTCCTGCGAAGTTACTGATGGTAATCAGCACCAGATTCTTGAACATTTCCCAGAATGAAATCTTCTTCGACATAAATGCCAGCGGCACCGCCATCATATTGCCTGTGAGCAGTTCCCCTCCGGCCAGCAGCACCAGGATCAGACCTACCGGGAACACAGAAGCCCCGATAAAGTTCGCAATGGAGCCCCATTCCTTCGGTGCGCCCGCAATTACGCGAATGTCCAGCAAAAATCCGAGCGCGATGAACGCTCCCCCCAAGAAGCCAAGAATAAGTACGGTGCTGAGCGGATTATGTGCCTTCTTGATTCCGTTCTCCACCGTGACTTCGGCAATCCCCTGCGGTTTGTTATAAGCCATGATTCCTATCCCCTTCTAATTACTTAAAATTTGTTCCTTTATGCCATTGTAGCGTGTCAACTACCACATTTACGTGATGAATATCACTCCTGCAGAAACTAAGTGAAAGTTTTCACTGACATGTCAAATTTACCACAAAAGCATCCGCTGCGGAATATTTTTATCCAGAAAAAAGTGTAATGGTACCTGGCAGCATTCTTCTGCTACCTGTCCCGGGGATTTGGTCATGGCACGCTGAATTCATTTAGGCTGGTCACTGAAGGTGGTTGTGAAGGCGTGAAAAAGGGGAATGGTCGGCAAGGTGTTTAAAGCTCTAGGTTTGTCTCAAATTAATCCGTCTTATGCAGAAGACGCGGCGGCTGTATAAGGTAAGTTTGAGAAAAGTTAAGTTAGCAGGAGTTACAGCTACTGCTTTTTCGTGGAACGAAACGGCTGCGCAGCCTTTCGCTGGACAGTGTAGCCGTTTTAGATTCTAGGATTTTGCCGGATAACCCTGTAATCCGCTCCGCAAGGCGAAACGCTCCGTTCGTCCAGCCTTCCTGCTTGGATCGTACCAAACTCAAGTGGAAAAAAGTTAACTAATTTGCCCCAGCACCCTGTTCTCCACAAATTAAGTGGAAAAAGGATCACTAATTCAGCTTATTTCGCCCCTGACGAAGCAATATTGCCCAATTAAGTTTCCTTTTTCCACTTAAACCTGAAGATTGTTGATTTTGGGGAGAAATAAGTTCCCTTTTTCCAACTAGCGCTTGTTCAGAACAGTATCAACAGTAGGAAATCATAGTTTCCTTAAAAACGAAAAACCGCCCTCATGTGAGGGCGGTGTAAAGGGAATAGTAAACCTTGTTAGACCGTTACAGTTTCTTTATGGGGAACTGTAGCAGGCAGGGCCTGAAGACCGGCGGTGTTCAGGAAATTCCACGGCTTGTTGTAGTGTGGCTGGAAGAAGAAATCAATAAAGGCCAGCTGGTCTACGGTCATTTTATTCTGAATGCATACCGATACGGTATTGATCGACTGCGTCAGATCCATCTTGGACATAATCTGGGCGCCGAGGATGCGGCGGTTCGAGCGGTCATAGACCACCTTTAACTGCACCTGCTCGAAGGTTGGCATAAACTCGGGACGGTAGTTGTCGGTCAGCAGTACGCTTTCAACATCCATTCCTTCCGCTTTGGCCGCGTCTTCCGTCAGCCCGGTTCCGGCGATATTGTCTTCATAAATTTTGATTCCCGAGGTGCCCTGCGTGCCCATATAGGCAATTGTCGGCGACACCAAATTCCGGGCTACCAGTGTTCCCATGCGCACTGCGTTGGTCGCCAGCGGAATGTAAGCATTTTTACCGGTCGGGTTATAGTGAATTGCGCAGCTGTCGCCGGCAGCATAGATGTCCGGGAGGCTGGTCTGCATGTAATCATTCACGATAATCGCACCGTTAGGAAGCATATCCACTTTGCCCTTCAGCAGCTCAGTATTCGGACGGAAGCCAATGCAGAGGATCACCAGGTCTGTCTCGTGTTCGCCTTTGCTGGTGATTACCTTGGTTACCTTGCCGTTCTCTCCTGCGAATGAGCTGACCTTCTCGCCGAGCGCCAGGGTGATTCCGTGATCCTCCAGCGATTTTTGAATAGGTGCGGTGAATTCTTCATCCAGATATTTGCTCAGAATACGCTCTTCGCCATCGATCAGTGTGACCTGCTTGCCGTTCATTTGAAAAGCCTCGACCAGCTCGACTCCGATATATCCGGCGCCGACTACAGTGATTCTGTCCACCTGCTGCGCTCTTTCGATGATGGTGTTGGAATGGCGATAGTTCTTCGACAGGAGAATACCGTCAAGCTCCATGCCTTCCAGCTTAGGAACAATCGGCCATGAGCCGGTGGTCATGATCAGCTTGTCATAGGAGTCATCGAATTCCTGGCCTGTCGCCAGATTGCGGGCACGCAGGGTTTTGCGGTCTGTATCCACCTGGATCACTTCATGACGCATGTTCGTCTTAACGCCAAGCTCAGCCAGTTTTTCCGGCGAAGAATAGAACAGGCCCTGCGGGTCCTTGATTACTCCTCCGACATAAAGAGCGATCCCGCATGACAGAAAAGAAATATTATCATTGCGTTCATACACTGTAATCTCGGCTTCAGGGTAGAGCTGGGCGGTGTTGACAATTGCTGCGGTTCCGGCATGGGTACATCCAATGACTGCTACTTTCATGGTTTCTTCCTCCTCCAAATTGGGCATTCATTTATTTTCTCTATAGTTGTGATTTATTTCACTTTATGACCTGATTATATTGTGATATTTGTCACATTACAAGTCTTTTTGTGATTTTTCTCACAATGTTCACAAATGTAGCGGATTTTAGTCCCACGGTTTCTCCTCTGCGTCTGCATTAGTTTTCCCTGGAGCGGGGACTTTATGTCTGCTGAACAGCAGGAAGGAGCAGGGAACAATCCACGCAGCAAAGCCCCCATACCTCTGCATAAGCTGCAGAGATACGGGGGCTGAAGTCCTCATTCTATATGACCGTTTTATTCCAAACCGTTAATGACGCCGTCCTCGTCTACCTGTATACCTTCTGCCGCCGGTTTGGCCGGAAGTCCAGGCATAGTGACGATATTGCCGGTGATGACCACGGCGAAGCCTGCGCCAAGCGACAGTGTAATATCGCGGACACCCATGGTGAAGCCCTCGGGGGCTCCCAGCAGTCTTGGCTGATCCGAGAAGGAGTACGGTGTCTTCGCCATACAAACCTGAAGCTGCTGCAGACCGTGCTTCTCAATAATGCTCAGGCTGCGCTTCGCTGCCGGGGAGAAGGCCACCTCAGCACCCCGGTAGATTTCGGTGACGATTTTATTGATTTTGGCCGGGATATCCAGATGATCCTCATACAAAGCCGCAAATGTCGAGGGTTGGCCTTCTCCCCGCTCCAAAAGCTTCTTCAGCTCCATCGCCAGCTCAAGACCCCCGGCGCCGCCTTCCGCCCATACCTTAGACACGGCTGCGGGTACACCGAGACGGCGGCAGGCCTCCAGCACATCATTTACCTCCGAAGGTGCGTCGCCCTCAAAATGATTAAGCGCCACAAGCACCGGAACGCCGAATTTGCCCAGATTCTCAATATGGCGCTCCATGTTGGAGATGCCGGAGAGCAGGGCAGCCCGGTTAGTTGTATATAGCTCATCTTTACGTACACCGCCATTGTATTTCAGCGATTTCACGGTTACCACCAGCACCGCTGCAGCAGGGGTTAGCCCGGCTTGGCGGCATTTAATATCCATGAACTTCTCTGCGCCGAGATCGGCACCGAAGCCTGCTTCCGTCACCACTACATCCCCCAGCTTCAGTGCATAACGGGTACCAATTACACTGCTGCAGCCATGGGCAATGTTGGCAAAAGGCCCGCCATGCACAATCACCGGTGTTCCCTCCAGTGTCTGCACCAGATTCGGCTTCACAGCTTCCTTCAGCAGCGCGGTCATGGCTTCCACTGCTCCGATATCCTTTGCCGTTACCGGCTGCCCCAGATGATCATACCCGACCAGCATGCGGCTTAGGCGTTGTTTGAGATCGGCAAGACCGTCGCACAGGCACAGCACGGCCATAATCTCGGAGGCGGTTGTGATCTGGAAGCCGCTCTCCCGAACGGTACCGTTGCCGTCCCCGAGACCGGTCACAATACTGCGCAGACTGCGGTCATTCATATCCATTACGCGTTTCCAGACAATGCGCTGCGGGTCCAGCCCTAATAGATTACCCTGGAAAATATGATTGTCGATCATGGCCGACAGCAGATTATGCGCCGAAGTGATCGCATGGATATCGCCTGTAAAATGCAGGTTGATCTCATCCGCCGGAACAATCTGGGCCTTGCCTCCGCCGGTGGCTCCGCCTTTCATTCCTAAGGTCGGGCCGAGCGAAGGCTCGCGCAGCGCAGCTACGGTCTTGACACCCGCCGCATTCAGCGCCTGGGACAGGCCGATGGTCGTCAGTGTTTTGCCTTCGCCTGCCGGAGTCGGATTCATCGCGGTGACCAGAACCAGCTTTCCGTCCTGCTTATGCTTAAGCTCATCCCAAAGGGATGGCGACAGCTTGCTTTTATATTTGCCGTACAGCTCCAAATGCTCCTCCTGAATCCCTGCTGCCGATGCCACCTCTGTAATTAACCTCATGCCGTTATAAAACCCTCCTGCCGTTATTATCCTGCTTCACCATGCTCTTTATGCAATTCTCCAAGATGTGCACATTCCTCTTCAAAGGATACAGTGTCTTTGAAAAGCGTCAAGGACTATTTTCATATATCTCCAACGGAAAAATCCCCCCAAACACAGCAAAGGCCGCCGTTCGGGAGGAGAATACATGTATTTATCCGCTAATAAAAATAGCAAACCCGCATCAGACCTGCAGGACCGTGTTTTCTAGAGCAAAGCTTCAATCTGTTCCTTCATGCTTTCAGGTGATTCCTTTGGTTCCACACGGGCTGTCACATTGCCGCTTCGGTCGACGAGGAACTTCGTGAAGTTCCACTGGATATCACTGCTCTCGCCTTCTCCCGGCTGCTGGCCCTTCAAATATTGAAAAAGCAGACTGGCGTCCGGTCCGTTCACATCCACTTTGGCAAAAATGGGGAACGTAACGCCATAATTAATCTGGCAGAACTCCTCCGCTTCTTCACTGGTTCCCGGCTCCTGTCCGGCAAACTGGTTGCAGGGAAAACCCAATACAACAAGTCCCTGGTCTCCGTACTGCTCATACAGCTTCTGTAAATCCCCGTACTGTGGTGTAAGTCCGCATTTACTGGCCGTGTTGGCAATCAGCAGCACCTTGCCTTCATATTCCTTGAAAGGCACTTCCGCACCGGAAGGCTTCACCCCGGCAAAACTGTAAATAGACATTCCGCTTCCTTCCCTTCATCCGTGGATTTATCTAACGGCTAAGCACTGTTCCAGCCATTCTTCATCTTACCGTATTGCCGCAGGAATACAAAATTACACACCGTGCGGGACAAGCTAATTCACCCGGCTGTTCGGTGCAATCCACAAACGTCGGCAATTAACCGGAGGGACCTGAGCTTGTCCTCATAGCGGTGCATGAGCGTAGCGAACATAATTTCCTCGCATTGGTATTCCTCCATAAGCGCTATAAACTGCCGCCGTACTTTCTCCGGTGATCCAAGTACCATCCGCCTGCGGTTGTCCTCGATCCGAAACCGGTCGTACGGCGTGTATTTATAGCCCAGTGCCTTTTCCACAGAAGGCGTGCCGGTCGAGACATGCCCCTTGTCCAGCTGAACCAGAGACAAATCCATGCTGGCCGCCAGCCGGTCCGCTTCTGCGGAAGTCTCGGCGCAGATTGCAAACACCGATACCAGCGCCCGGGGAGCAGAAGCTGCAGGAGACGGGCGGAAGCTGTGGTGAAACGACTGCACCGCCTCCCGTCCGCCGTCACCGTTAATGAACCTGGCGTATGCGAAGCCGGTGCCCAGCCTGGCGGCAAGAGCGGCGCTGTCCCTGCTGGACCCGAGCAGCCAGAGCTCCGGCGCAGTACTGACCTGCGGGCTCACCTCCAGCCCGGCAAAACGGTGACCGGCACCAGGCTCGCCATACAGATAGCAGAGCAGATCTTTGATCTGCAGTTCATAAAGCTCTGCGCCGCCTGTCCGGTTCTCCTGGAGCGCTCTTGCAGAGAGCGCTCCGCCTCCTGCGGCTCTGCCCAGCCCAAGATCAATCCGGCCCGGATGTAAGGCCTCCAGTACACGGAAATTCTCGGCCACCTTATACGCGCTGTAATGGGGGAGCAGCACGGCTCCCGAGCCGATGCGGATTCTTGAGGTTACCGCAGCCAAATGTGCCATCAGCACCTCGGGGCTTGAGCCGGCCAGCCCGCGAGCAGCATGATGCTCGGAAACCCAGAAACGGTGATAACCCAGCCGGTCTGCCTCTCTGGCGAGGCTTGCGGTCTCAGCTAAAGCCTCGGCGGGCGTGCTGCCCTCAGACACCGGGGATTGATCCAGAATACTTAATTTCATAATCAGTGCATCTCCAAGTCATGAGATTTCAGAGTGGAAGTATCCAATTGTATACATTTGCTCCCTCCATTATAGCATCCGGAATAGCATCCAGACTTTTGGTGTTTCCGCTCTTTCCGGCAAAAATCCTCCCCCGGCCACCCGGGGAAGGATTACGGTCAAAGCCTATGCATTTAGATGGCGCTTGCGTATAGCCCGCCCTATTCAATACTGGGCCAGCTTGACCAGCATATGCGCCAGCCGGTGGCGCTCCTCCTTGCTGCCGACCTTCCACAGCTCCAGCAGCAGCTTCTCCTCGCTGTTACGTGGCTCTTCATGTGCGGCCAGATAATCAGCGATTTTCTCTGCCGCTACCGCCAGCTGCTCTTCACCAAGGCCAATTTTCTGTGCCAGTTGAATGCGCTTTCCCAAATAGGTCCTGAAGTCCTCAAAATTATTCAGGATAACTTCTTTTTGCTCCGGATCAATCCGGTCCAGGGCATCACTCACTTTACCGAGCGTCACATTTCCGTCCTTATTCACCACATGATTATGTTCCGACATCTGAAATCCCCTTCCGCTGGAAAATTCATGGTTTCCCACTACTTAACCAAGGGTCAGACTGATGAACCAGCGGGGATCGGGGGCTTCGCGGGTAAGAAGCGGTTAGAGCAGCTGCAAGCATGCTCTGCGGCATAATGCAGACCATGCTCGCCCCTTATCCGGCCTAGACAGCTCCGATAGACGGCCACTCCAGCTCAAAACCGTTATTGCGCAGACGGGTCTGGAAGCTGCTCAACTGCTGTGGTGAGTTTCTCACCTCACGGGGGCGGATTCCGTTATCCAGGCAGTATGCCGCCAGCATGCCTGCGGCCTCTCCGATGTTCCATTCCACCGGGTGAAGCCGGTAGCAGCCGTTGGTGATATGCGTGGTCCCAATGTTTTTGGCAGCAGCGATCAGGTTGTTCACCCGAACCGGGATCAGCGCTCCCAGCGGAATCTGGAATGGCAGCGAAGGAATGTCGATAAAGGTCCGCAGCGCCGTGCTGGGGTGAAGATCAATCCGGTAGCTGCCGATGCCAACCGTATCCGGGTATTTTTCAGCCCGGCCGTCCGGGCGGTCGGCCGGACTGAGATGCTGCTCCAGGATGGTGAACTCCGCGCGGATACGGCGTCCTTCACGAATATACGGAGCCTGTGCAAGGCCATCCGGTGCGCCCGAAGCATCCGGGCGTGGACGCAGGCCGGGATAACCAATGCCGCCATCCTTGCGCGGTGCCTCCGTCTGCATCCAGTACAGCAGGGAAAGGCTGAGCTGCTTCGCTCTCTCCAGGTGGCGGTGCCTTTCCTTTGGGGACACGTCAATGATTGATCCGAGCCAGTAGTCATTCTGCGGCCAGTTGACCACACTGAGGTCTGTCTTGTAGGCCCCTGGCTGAAAATTGTTGTGGTCTGCCAGTCTACGGTAAGTAAACAGAGGATTGGCGCCCTCCCCGGGTAAAAGCACATAGGTTACCGGCGCAAGCGTCGAAGGGGAGGGAACCGTCCAGCTAAGCTGCGGAGCCGGCCAGAAATCAGCCTGATAGCTCTTCCAGAAATCATAATCCCGCGGTTTTGCAATCGTATAATCTTCGCCCTCGGTATAGTCCAGGACCAGACAATGCGTGAATGCCTGAATATCCTGGGGATTGGCCGGACCTGCAAGCGCGTGCTTCTCCCCGGTCTCGGCAGCTGATTCCGCACCGGTTACATACTCCACGCCTGCAAGCGGCAGCACATCTCCTTCCTCAGTCGCATCCAAAAAATAGCTGCCGGTCAGCACCAGCCTGTCTCCATCCTGACCACATACCGTTACCGACACCACTGCATCGCCGTCGGTCTCGGCCTGCACGGGCTTGTATCCTGTAAATATCTGCAGCCGCCCGCTATGAACATAGGGGGCCAGCATATCCCGGAGTACCGCCAGCGCGGTGCGCGGCTCATGGGAGAGGCGGCTGACCCAGGCATTTCCGGGATTGAGTGCCGCCCGGGCGCGCGCCTGCTCCGTGAGCGGGAATAATCTGCGGTAATAGTCGCGCACTGCATTCCGGTAAGTCCGGTAGCTTGCCGTGCAGCCAAATTGCTCGATCCAGCGGTTCTCATCAGGCGGGACCACCTGGCTGGTGAGCTGTCCGCCAATCCAATCATAGGCTTCGGTCATCACCACCGACCGTCCTGACCTGGCAGCACCCAGGGCGGCCGCACAGCCTCCCGTTCCCCCGCCTATAATCACGACATCTGCTTGAATCTGCTTGGTCATTTCATTTCTCCTCCATAACTGAATGAAAATGAGTTCTGCTGCGCACTGTTTTCCCCGTCTCTTACTTATATGTGAAGTTTAGAGATAATTTTACAACTTAAAATTCTCAGGTAGCCGAAAAAAAAAGGAACAACAGAGGTTTGGGCGATGTAGCACAGGCCCGTGGCCTTGCTAGAAGCACAAGCCGTTCTAGCCCGTTTCTCGGCCGAATCAAAGGTACTTTTAGCTCTCATTTCACTCAGTCGCCCACTTCTGGCTAAATCAAAGGTATTTATACCCCCAAGTGATCCGCATTTTATTACACTGTATACTCCACACCATAAATGTAATCCCCCTATACCTATACAAAAAAAGCACTGCCCTCCACCTTGCGGGGAATTGCAGTGCTTTAATGATTCAGCGGACAATTATTTGGATACCGGAACAGCGTCATAGTACTCTTCCAGCGTAATGCCTCTCTCCGCGATGGATGCAGCAATATCCTTGCCTACATAACGGACATGCCAAGGCTCGTACATATATCCGGTGATCGCCTGCTTGCCCTCAGGGTAACGGATAATGAAGCCGTACTCCGCAGCGTGGGCTGCCAGCCAGTTGGCTTCCTCTGTTCCGGCAAAGCAGCTCTCGGCCGCGCATGTGCCATCCGTGCCGGAAAGGTCGATCGCCAGGCCCGTCTGATGCTCGCTGTGTCCAGGCACGGCGCTGTAGGTACGGGCTTTTTCTTCACCGTCTTTTTTTACGTAATTATTGAACAGCTGGGTCTGCGTAGCTTCGGAACGGTAGCCTGAAACCCCGGCCAGATGTACCCCGTCTTCCTTCGCTCCTGCGAACATTTTCTCCAGTGCATCAGCAGCCGCTTTCCGCAGCATCCGTTTCTCAATCTTTTCCGAGAAAATAAACGGTACATCCGGATAGACCAGATCGGCTGGTTTGTAGCCGTCCGGCAGCTTGTACTGCTTATTAATCATGGCCGTTATACTATCCGGCTCGGCAGCGGTAAGCTCTGCTTCAGGATCGGCTGAACCGCCGCTGCCTGTATCGGAAGGCTTATCGGTTGGGGAAGGCTCATCCCCCCCTGTATTCGCGCCTGACTCCTCTGGCGCACTGCTGGCTGCGGCAGAGGGCTCCGGCTCCGTGCCAGGCTGCGCCTGAAGCTCATCGCCCGCTCCGGCAGAAGCTCCCTCCTCCTGTGAAGCTGAAGGCGATGGGGAGGTATATTTACCAATTGCCCAGCCTACAGCAATTACAATAATGAGTAAAATGACGATTTTGGCAGTCTTAGACATATGCTGTGTTTCCTCCTAGAATGTTCATGAATGCTCCAGACAAGCGGCGGATATGCACAAACGCAAATTTTGCATCGGCTCCGTTATCCGCATTGGACCCGGAATATCCCCACCTATTCGCTATAGGCAGTACTTATGAAATCTGAACTTCAAGTTATATTATAGACAAGCTTCGGGGCCAAAAGGTTTCAAAACCTTAAAATTATCCAAACAGTCCCCGCTGCAGACGAAAAAAAATGTTACCACAGCACGCCAGCCTGTGGGCTGACCGTCCTATGGTAACAAGTTTCAAAAATAAAATCCAGTGCCTTTATCTGGATGAGCCGCGGCCGCCGCGCGGGGTCCCGGAGCTATTGCCACGGCCGCCACGCGACGAGGCATTGCCTCCGCTGCTGCGGCCGCCTGAGCCGAAGCCGCCTTTGCCGCCTTTGGAGCCGCCGCGTGCGCCGCCCCCTTTGGCTGGTGCTGACGGGCTCCAGCCCCCGCCGTCATTGCTGCGGGCTACGTTCGCTCTATGCTTCGGGCTGGCCTCCGCACCGCCCCGATTATACCCGCTGCCGGAGCCTGCCCCTTTGGAGGCTCCGTAGCTGAAGCCTCCGGCTTCAGCGCCACGGGAGACGTTGGCGCTGTAGCCGCTGCTCGGGCCGCCTTTGGAACCGGCGGCCCCTTTGCCGCCGCGCTGGCCGGCGGCGTTCCGTCCGGCTGCTTCATAGCCTGCAGCCGGGCTGGCCCCGCGGGCGTCGAAGCTGCCGTAGCCGCCGCCCGGTCTTGGCTTCGCCGCGCTTTTGCCGGCGGGCCCGCCGTCTCTTGGCGCAGCCTCGCCATAGGCGCTGCGCTTGCCGCCAGCCGCCGGCCCGCGGCTGCGCCCTTCTGCAGGCGCGCCCCAGCCGCCTGCTTCCTTACCGCGGCCGCGTCCGCCCGGCCGCGCCCCGGCTTCGGCGCGCGGAGCTCCGCCGCTGCGCCCCTGAGCGCGCCCGCCGCGTCCACCGCGGGCGCCTTCCGGCGCGGCGTTCTGGCGTCCGCCGCGCGGCGAGCCGCCGCCCTGCACGGAGGTGAATTCGCCTACGCCGAATTCATCCTTCTCGTACCGGCGGCGGTCCAGCCGCTGGGAAATGCCGTGCTCGATCAGCTCGAGCCCGGCGCGTTCGCGCGGCGAAGAGAACGTGATCGCCAGCCCCTTGCCGCCTGCGCGTCCGGTCCGGCCGATCCGGTGAATGTAGCTGTCCGCATCCAGCGGCAGATCATAGTTGAAGACATGGGTGATGCCCTCGACGTCCAGCCCCCGGGCAGCGACGTCTGTGGCCACGAGCAGCTGCAGCTTCGCTTCGCGGAACCGCTTCATGACCGCTTCGCGTTTGCCCTGTGACAAATCGCCGTGCAATTCGTCGCAATCGTAGCCTGCAGCCTGCAGCGCCTCATTCAGCTTCGAGACCCGGCGTTTCGTCCGGCAGAAAATAATCGCCAGGTAAGGACGATCCCGCTCGATCAGAGCGATCAGCGCTTCCTCCTTGTTGCGGTCTGAGCATTCCACAACCTGCTGGCGGATATTATCCAGCGGAATAGGAGAGCCGCTCTTAATAATGATATCCAGCGGCTCTTTCATATAGTTGCTGGCCAGCCGCTTGATCGGGTCCGGCATCGTCGCGGAGAACAGCATGGTCTGGCGGCGGTAAGGCACAGCCGTAATGATCGTCTCCACATCCTCCAGGAAGCCCATATGCAGCATTTGGTCGGCTTCATCCAGCACGAGCATTTTGACGCCGCCCAGATCCAGTGTTCCCC
>RCUU01000985.1_pt1 | contig 14430 bp, 13 predicted proteins | sample 2166211 | NCBI WGS metagenome assembly RCUU01 (sample SAMN09932620, study PRJNA488358) | compost metagenome | feature: garden; material: soil; isolation source: compost soil in phenylacetic acid-enriched culture | place: Germany: Experimental Botanical Garden Goettingen | collected 2016-01-27
CACCCTTCGGGGTAGGGGCCGTTCTTTTTAGCAATGTTATAGTCGTCTTCGCTTGAAATAATTAACGAAAACACAGGATAGAAGAAGTACAACTAAAGATATGCCAACGATCAGTGCTTCCTTTGTACTGTCCTGGGTATTTGGGGCTCCACGATTAACTCCGTTGTCTGCTCCACCCATTGGGCCACCGCCAAAGCCGCCGCCACCGAAGTCACGGTTGCCAAAATCTCCTCCGCCGCCAAATCCGCCACCGCCACGACCGCCTTGAGGCATGCCTTGATCTGCATTCCCTTCAGTTTGATCATTGTCGGAGGCGCCTTGCTGCTGCATTTGGTCCTGCGTATTCGTCTGCGGCGGAGCTCCGGTATTGCCATTATCTCCCGGGGCACCACTAGGCGGCTCTGGTGGCTGGTTGCCGTCCGTGCTCTGCATTCCCTGACCTTGGGCGTCTTGAGGAGGCTGTACGCCTTCAACAGCTTCAGCACCTGGAGCAGCCAGAGCAGGCTGAAGCTGCTCACCGTCTTGACGATTACCCATTTGCGCTCCACCGCCCATTCCTCCGCCACCAAAGCCGCCTCCGCTGCCTGAGCCATCACCCGAGGAAGCGATTGTTCCATCAAGCTGCTGCGTGATGTTGTCCGCTTGCGACGCGTTGATCGAAATGAGCTGTGTTACAGCTTGCGTATACTCGTCATAAGTATAGAAGGCAGTTGGATCTGCTTTAACATAAGAATCTATCATGGAAGCTACCTCTTGAACGCGTGCTGTAAAAGCATCGTTCGAGAGATATCCTTCAACTGCCTCGCTAATAATGTTATGATACAGTTCCTTGTATTCATCAACAGCCAGCAGCTTGGCTACGAGCGGGCGATCCGCAACCGCTCCTTGAGTTGGCTCATCAATCAGCAGGCTGGTACGGCTGCTGTTACCTTTTGCATTATTGGCTGCTGTTTCAGTTTCTTTCAGGTTGCCGTTTGCACCATTTGTATTAGCCGCGTTTTTGTTTTCATCTGTAGCAGTGGATTTTGTCGGACCGGCTGTTGAATCACTTACTGAATCACTTATTGAATCATTAGGTGCAGCGTCATTTGATGTCTCGGTATTGCTTGCTTGCTGTCCGCGCCCGAAGCCACCGCCCATGCCACCACCGCCTCCTAAACCGCCAAAGGCCATATTATAGTCCCATGGAAGTACAGAGAAAACACCGTCATCCTCATATAGATAATAATTTTGTTTGTTGCCGCCAATGTAGCTGTCTGTGTTATTGGTAACGACGTTAAGAGCGACGTATTTCAGAGCTTCTTCAACGTCTATATATTTTTCATAGTCAGAGCCATTGTTCAGTTCGTTGATCATATCAATCAGAATATCGTCATTGGTTGTTTTCGATTTCAGCGCTAGTCCTGTATAGGAATCGGGATTGTCATCAATCCATAACAGATCACTGCCGCTTCCTGTCATTTCGCCTTTATATAGGGCACCGTATGAATTTCCAAAATGACGTTCCAGATAAGAGTCACCGATTTGCTCTATCGCCAGATAAAAGCCCCATAGCTTATCGTTTACGTATACATTAACAAAAGAATACTTAGGCGTTGGAAGTCCCATTTTCTCCGCTAACTCGTAGGTTAGAAACTCCCTCATATAGGAGGCATCGCTATAGTTGTTGTTCAGATTGATCTTGCTGATGCCCCCTAATGTCTGGCTAACATATTCATCAAAAGAAAGCTTGAAGCTGTAACGGTCCGAATCACTCATTTGCACTACACTGCGCAAGCTTAAGTTGCCTTTTGTACGGATACCGATGTTGCTGAAATGAATTCCGTTGTAATCGACGGATGCTTCTTTATACTCCTCTGCGCTTGCGTTGTCGAGCATGTCCTGAAAATCATCCTCGTCGATCGTAATTTTTACATCAACGACCTTGTCTTTTGGAAAAACCGACTCATCCAGATATTGCTCTTGTTTTGAGACAGTTGTATTGTCACTACTCTCTGTGCCCGTCTGGTCAACCGCCTTGGTTGTGGAATTACAGCCGGTAAGCTGAACGACGAATACCAGGCAGCACAGGCATAGAAGAAGAGTAGAAAGTTTTGACCTCATTCAAATACACCTCCAAGCGGTATTAGGATACGTAGTCACCGTTATAGCTGATCAGAACAGCATTTTTGACTCCGCCAAGTTCTGAAATCTGGTTAACAAAACGGCCCTCACCGTCACGAAGACGTACCTCGAGCGTCATTTCAATATTGCCATGTGATACTGTCTTTTGCTTCACGTTATAGCGTTTCACTATTTGATTCATTTGACTGTGAACCAGCTGCTCACTTTCATCACTGTCACAGTTAACTACGAGCAAATAAGGAGTTTCAACTTTAGTATTTTTAATAAACAGGAACAGAATTAGACCGATCAAGACAGAACCAACCGCAGCAAGTGTAAAGAAACCGGCTCCTGCTACAATGCCTGCAGCAGCAGCCCAGAACAAGAAGATGAGGTCAGTTGGATCTTTAATAGGTGTTCTGAAACGAACGATGGACAATGCGCCGACCATACCAAGCGACAGCACCAGGTTGGAGTTGATAGCAATAATGATCATTGCAGTAACCATGGTCATACCGATCAGAGAAACGTTAAAGCTCTTGGAGTATAGAACACCACTAAATACCCGCTTGTACAGAATGAAAATAAATAGCCCTATAATAAAGGATATGCCCAACGTGATTAAAATTTTGGACAGGCTAATGTCGGAAACAAAGTTGTCCATGATTGAGTTCTTGATAATATCACTAAAATTAGTAGTGGAATTGCTCGTTGTCGTCGTATTCATAAATCAATAATCCTCCCAGGAATTCGTTTTGAGATATTTACGGCAAATCACATATTTTGAAGCTGATTGCTGATTAAGTCCTTCTAGCTGAAGAGCGGCTTTGATATATTCCGGAAGGTATTCGTCATACTTCACTTCAAGGATAATCAACCCGTTGTCGAGCGCCTGTACAGGCTTTAGCTCGGAGTCAAAAATATCTATGGCATGAAGTCCGGTTCGAAGCTCCTTGTCAAAAGTAATGCGGACGTTTCCGTTGTGACAAACATAAGGCTCACGAACATAATCGACGATGACCTTTGGGCGAAGCAGATTGTGCCTCAGCTCGTTGTACAGCTCCATGCAAAATGCTTTTTCGGGCTGGCGAAGCACCTCGTAATTTCCTGCCAGGATAGCATTGTACATTTCACGCGTAAGAGGTTCCTTCAGCTTGGCGATAAAGTTGTTAAACTTGATTTTTTTTTCGAAATGGATCACATTATCTTTACCGTTATATATACGGATTCGGTATTTGCTCCGATCCCGGATGCCGCCTAATTTATCATGTAAAGCGCTGTTGTCCATATCATCGAAATATAAGCTGCGAATGTGATAATTCCCGTTGTCGCCTACATGCTCATCTTGTTTGACTAGATTCCGCAATCTTTGTTTAATAAGGAAGTATTGATGCTGGTTAATCATAAATTTCAGCTCATGACGGTATTTCAGCTTCTTGTTCACGTATGCACCTCTTTTCTTCTCTGCATCATTTACAAGACTTATACTAGCAAGCCAAACTGATTTTTGACTTAACGCAAACTGAATATAAACTGAAAGTTTTTTACACAAATTTTACAATGCCTTAACAAATGGAAATAGGAGGAAAGCTTAATGGGTAGACAGCAGCATGAGATATGGTGGATCGTAGGAATATGCATTATTCTGCTGGTTGGGGCTCTTATAATACAGTGGATAAAGCACGGAGAGAATATTCGAAGGGACAAGGCTCCTTATAATATAGTTTCAACACTTAAAGGAAATGGACAAAACTCCAGAGCATTCACATGGTTTACGGTTGATCCTAAGGCAGCAGGCCTTGTACAAATTGCTGAAGGCACGGACCCTGATAAGCTGAACAATACAGCCTCACAAATGACAACATTTCAAGCTGCTTCTTCGGAAACTACATATACAAGGGACAGCAGAAGAGGGGTTCATAAAGCCGAGGTTACCGGACTGAAGCCCGGAACAACTTATGTATATCGTGTAGGAAGCGGGAAGGAAGAGGAATGGAGCGAGGCATACACTTTTACTACAGAAGGTGAGCTGGAGGACCATTTTACGTTTATAAATGTGACGGATACGCAAGGGGAGACCAAGGCAGATTTTACTCTATGGGGACGCGCATTGGACAAGGCGGCTGCTACCTTTCCCAATGCGAGGTTTATTATTCATAATGGAGATTTAACGGAGGACCCTGAGGATGAGAGTGCATGGGATTTCTTTTTTGAACAGACAGAAGGACGTTTGGCTCAAATTCCGCTTATGCCTGTAGTCGGCAATCATGATGAAATAGATGGAAATGCGGATCGTTTTGTGGAGCACTTCAATCTGCCTGATAATGGGGATGAAGGCTCTATTCCCGGAACATCGTATTCTTTTGATTACGGCCAGGTTCATTTCGCAGTTCTGAACACCGAGTCCAACATCAGAGGGCAATTAAAGTGGCTGGAAAAAAATCTTCAGAGTACAGACCAGCTATGGACCATCGTCGCGATACACAGGCCGGCATACGGGGGAAACTCCTATGACAAGATTGAGAAATGGATTGAAATTTTTGACGAATATGATGTAGATCTTGTTCTCCAGGGCCATAATCATGAGTATTCAAGATCCTATCCACTGCGTGACGGAGAAATTGTTAATGAAGGTGAAGGTACGGTATATGTCACGACGAATGCAGCAGGACAGAAATTTAATGACATGAAGAGTGACAAATTCTATCATGCTGTGCATTTTCAGAACTATAAGCAAATGTTTGCAGGCATAACTGTGAACGGTAATGTGCTGACCTATCAGGCATATGACGCAGATGGAAAGAAGCTGGATGAGTTCGTGCTCAAGAAGTAAATTGCCCCTTTCTACCCTTTATCAATAGGGTTAATGCGAGGGGGAGCAGGATGATCATAATGAAGAGACTCCATGCCAGATCTTGTGAGGTAACAAGGTGATCTGAAAATAAACGGTAATATGCATATAACGAATAGGGCAAGACCGGACAAATTGCAGTAACAACGCCCGGCGTATATGCTTTTAAATAAATAGATTGACCGACATGTGTGAACACATGCAAAAAATAGACATGAAGTATTGCGAGAAATAGCAGGTACGAATGGAAGAACACCGCCAGCAAAGTAATGACGACAATCAAGCTGTAGACCCAGAATACATCCTTGGCAAAATGGAGCGTATCCATCCGAAAAGAGGAGTTATACAACCTCTTTGCGAAACGCGGAAGCGAAGCTTCCACACGATGGCCGTGGCGCTGAATCCATTTCTCGATCGTAGCAATTTCTTCAAAGTCGTGAAACATAAATGTAATAGGAAACAGCCATAGCAAGCTAATCAGATCAATATGATCATTCAGAAATTGAATCATGACAGATACACTCTCCTTTAATGCTGCATGCTTATTGATTAATAAAATGAAGCACTAGTCATTTTTAAACGTTCGTTTAATTTGTTAGTTATATTGTATATAATTTTTTCAATAATTCAATAGATGTAAGAGGCTGATCTTTATAAATTCTTGACTTTGGTCAGTTGAAATAGATACACTTATCTAATAATGATAATCATTATCACGAAATGATATTGTGAAGGTTACATTGATCAATATATCTATACTGAGGAGGCGACATTCATGTTTATTATGACCAGAACCATTGTTGTGGAAAAGGGAAACAGCGATAAGGTAATCGCTAGATTTAGCAAAGAAGGACCTATGGATAGTATGGAAGGGCTTGTTGATATCAGCGTTATGGTGAACCGAAAGAGCAAGGAGCAGGAAGAGGTCGTAGTGGTTATCCGCTGGGAATCGGTAGAGGCATGGAAAAACTGGGAGAAAAGCGACGCGCATCTTGAAGGGCATCGTAATGCAAAGGGACATCAGCCGCCAGAGTATGTGATCAGCACAACGGTTAATTTGTATGATGCTGAAGTGGTAAAACGCGGAAAAGCGTATCACCAGGTTTAACTGATATACTATATAATATGTTAACTTTGACTTATAAATATTAATATGGAAGTATTGTTGATTTAGTAGGTTAGGGGAAGATAGACAATGAAATTAGTATCCTGGAATGTAAACGGACTTAGAGCTTGCGTTAATAAGGGCTTCTATGATTATTTCAAGTCAGCCGATGCGGATATTTTCTGCGTGCAGGAGACCAAGCTTCAGGAGGGACAAATAGCTCTTGAGATCGGTGAGGAATACGAGCAGTATTGGAATTATGCCGAGAAAAAGGGTTACTCCGGAACAGCAGTATTTACGAGAATAAAGCCTCTGTCTGTTCGTTACGGAATTGAGGAGGATAACGAGCCTGAAGGACGAATCATAACGCTTGAATTCGACTCATTTTATCTGATTACTGTGTACACGCCAAATGCCAAACGCGACCTGACCAGATTGCCGTATCGACTGGAGTGGGAGGAAAGGTTCCGTGGCTACCTTCAGCAGCTCGACAGCATGAAGCCGGTTATCATCTGTGGAGATTTTAATGTAGCTCATCACGAAATTGATCTGAAAAATCCAAAATCCAATATGGAAAACTCCGGCTTTACGGCCGAGGAACGGGAAAAAATGACAACGCTGCTTGGCAGCGGGTTTGTGGATACGTTTCGTCATTTATATCCTGACCGTGAAAATGTATACAGCTGGTGGTCCTACATGCCGAAGATTAGAGAGCGGAATGTCGGCTGGAGAATAGATTATTTTCTGATATCGTCGCGTCTGGCACCTGGCTTGCTTGAAGCGGAAATTGACTGTCATGTTATGGGCAGCGATCATTGCCCGGTTCGCGCAACTTTATCAACGGATTTTATAAGCGATAAATGATCGCAGTTAATTATTTATTAAATAAAGGGCGACGCATATTAGTTTTCATAATATGGTCGTCCTTTTGCCTTTTTGGGATAAATTATCGTGCGATTGACAAAGTATATAGTGAGAATTATCATTCTATTAACCTTATAAGATTAATGTAATTAATCTTTAATGCTATAATTGCGTTGTACAAGATCTAAATAATATATATTAGAAAGCTGAGTTGAAAATGATATGTTTGCTTCTATAAATGGGGTACGTATTTATTTTGATATTGAGGGAGCAGGCTATGTACCGGAAGGTGCTTTTATGAGACATCGCCCGGTCTGCTTTGCTATTCACGGTGGACCTGGCAGCGATCATGCCGACTTTAAGCCGTGGCTTACTCCGCTTGCAGAGCATATGCAGCTTGTGTATATGGACCTGCGTTGTAACGGACAGTCCGAAAGAGTTGATCCGGCAACATGTACTTTAGAGCAGCTGACAGATGATATTGAGGGACTTCGCCAGCATCTTGGCCTTGATAAGATCACTTTATTGGGACATTCCTTTGGAGGGATGGTAGCACAGGTATATGCAACGAGATATCCTGAATCACTGGACAACCTTGTTCTGGTATGTACAGCGCCAAGCCATGAGTTTTATCCGGCAGCCCTCAAATTTGCCGAGCGTATTGGTACACCTGAGCAAATCAAAGTAATACCTGAGCTGTTCGAAGGAAGAATCGAGGATGATGAGCATTTAGTTCGTTGGTGGGACATCTGTTACGATTTGTATTTCCATACTCATGATGAACAATTGATGTGGGAGACAGGCAATCGCCCGATCGGTTCTCTAGCGGTAGCAAATTATACATTTAAGCATTTCATTCCACAATATGATGTTCGGCCTAAGCTGCCTTCCCTGGAGGTCCCTGCATTAATTGTTGGAGCTGATTACGACTGGATCACTCCATTGTCTCAAGGGGAGGAAATTCACAGTCTGATTCCTAATTCCAAGCTGGTCGTGTTTCATGAGAGCGGACATATGCCTTTTATTGAAGAGCATTCGGATTTCATTCAAGAGCTCATCGATTTTTTGATCAGAGTGCCCCGGCATGAAGCTTGGAAAAAGGAGCGTGAGCAGACAGTTGCCGATTTTCAAGGAGATCTTGCACTGATAGCACTTCATTCGATAACCGAACCTAAGGAAGTTGAAGGGATTGCCGGACAATGGGCTCCTCTTGAGGCTGATCAGCCTGGACTTACCTTGACGGCATCGGCTAGCGATGGATTGACGATAGACGGACTGGCAATCGATGGGACGATTACATTAGAAGCAGACGTTACTTCCGTCCGTATATCTGATTCGATTACTGCCGTGGCAACGACCCAACCTGGCTCAAATCACCTGCTGTCTATTTATGATGCTAAAGCAGAGGCTATTCAAGGCTTTAAGGGGATCGATTCCTTTCCGTATGATCGAAAATGGGTCGTTAAAGGCCGGTTTGTGCAAGAGGACAACAACCGCACGATGGCATTTTCCCATATAGATGATGCTGAAGGGAATTTAAGATATCATCAGTCGCCAGGCGATATTTCCTTTACTATAGAAGATCAGGCATTTACGTTTACACCATTTCTTTCTTCAGGCTCATTGATTGTTGTGTTTGGCGACCAAAGCAATGGCAAGAGCACTTACGGCTTGGGGCGGATGCTGGTCGTTACTCCGGAATCAGACGGCGGGGTAACCCTTGATTTTAATCGAAGCTTTTTACCACCATGCGCTTTCTCGCCGCATTTTAATTGCCCGTTCCCTCCGGCTCAGAATCGCTTGCCGTTTGAAGTGAATGCTGGAGAGAAGCAAGTCATTGAAGAATAATGAAACAGTAGAAAAATACAGCCAGTATCGTTATAATAAAAAGATTGTGATAACGACAATTTGAGACAACTGTTGACAAAATCCCGGATCAGTAGAATACTGTTAAAACAGGGTTAATTACTAGGAATTAAAATAAAAGGAGTGGGATTTTAGAAATGAAGGCCAGAGTTAAGCTATTAACACTAGTCCTAATTGCAGCTCTAATGGTGTTGTCTGCATGCGGGAAGACGAATACGGCTACGGAGCAGCCGAAAACAGATACATCCAAAAAAGTCGTAAACATCGGAGTAACGTACTCCCCTAATACATTAAATCCATTATCACCGGTGGGTCTTGTATCCTCTTATGTTACTGGACTTATGTTTTTGCCGCTGGTTGAAATTGATGAGGATTTGACCTTCAAGCCAATGCTGGCAGATTCCATCGAAACGACAGACAATCAGACCTTTACCATTAATCTGAACAAGAATGCTAAATGGACGGATGGCAGCCCGGTTACTGCGGATGATGTTATTTTCACATTTAAATTGATGGCTAATCCGAAAGTAGCTTCTACTTATGCATACATGTATGCCATGATCGAAGGGCTTGATGATACCGGCTATTTGCCTGAAGGGACCGAGGATATTTCCGGTATTACAAAAGTGGATGACCACACGTTGACTGTTAAAACGAAGGCTCCAACTACACTTAGTATTTTCCAGGATTCGGTCGGCAGATATTTGCTCACAGTGCCTCAATCCGCTCTGAAGGATGTGGCTCCTGAAAATATCAACAAGAGCGAGTTCATGCAAAAGCCTACCGTAACAAACGGCCCCTTCAAGCTTGTCGAATACAACCGCGACCATTACGTGACGCTTGAAGCTAACGCTGATTATTTTAAAGGCGCACCTAAGCTGAACCAATTGAACTTTAAAGTGCTGCAGTCAACAGCTATTTCCTCTCAGCTGCAAAGCGGCGAGATCGATATGAATATCCCTTCTGCCGGCGTAATTCCTATCGCAGATTATGATAAGGTTAAGGGACTTAAGGGCATTAAAACAACTGATGGTCCTGCAATCGCGACACAATTTATGTACATTAACGAGAAATCCGTACCTGATGCCAAACAAAGACAAGCCATTTCTTATGCAATTAACCGTGATATGATTGTAAATAATCTGCTTAAAGGCTCCGGCGAAATTGTTGACGGCTTCTTCACCAGCTACAGCCCTTACGTGGATTCGAGCATTAAGCCGGTAGCCTATGATCCTGAGAAGGCGAAGAGCCTGCTGCAGGAATCAGGCTGGGATTCAGGAAAGACCTTGACATTGACCGTTCTTTCCGGGGACAGCACGCTGGAACAGGCCGCTAATATTATGGCAGAAAACCTGAAGGCAGCTGGAATCAATGTGAAAATTCAAATGGCGGACCTTGCTACTTTGATCGATAAAATCGTTGGCTTGGATTATGACTTAGGTATTTTGACTGTATCTATGGTTCCGGTTAACCCTCTTCCAGACATCGCTTATTTCCTGGGTGAAGGTAATCCGAACGGATACAGCAATCCTGAAGTGAACAAGCTGTTGGCGTCACTCGGAACTGAAGTGGATGAAAGCAAGATCAAGCAATATTACAGCGAGCTGCAAAAAATCGTAGCCCAGGATGTACCGATGCCTTCCATTTATGCAACTCGTGCTTTAGGTGCAGTGAATGAAAGAGTATCTGGTGCAGCCTCTAAAGATTTCGGTATGTTTATTAATGTAAATGAATGGGATGTTAAGTGATAGAGATGAATGATCTGCTCAAAGTCGACCATCTGAAAACCGGATTTGAAAGTGATTATGGAACCATTGTCAGTGTGGATGATGTAAGCTTTCGCATTAAACCGGGAGAAACCCTTGCGATTGTAGGGGAATCAGGTAGTGGAAAGAGCGTTACAGCATTGTCCATCATGCGGCTGCTTGGATCAGGCAGCCGTATTATGGGCGGTCAGGTATTGTTTGAGGGAAAGGATCTTCTGAAGCTGAATGATCAGGAAATGCGCGAAATTCGGGGCAACCGAATATCAATGATTTTTCAGGAGCCAATGACTTCGCTTAACCCGGTGCTGACGATCGGTTATCAAATGTGTGAGTCTATCATGCTTCATTTGAAGCTGAACAAGAAAGAGGCCTGGGCCAGCGCGGTTGAGATGCTGAAAAAGGTCGGACTACCAAGACCTGAGGCCATTATGAAGGATTATCCCTTTGCCCTGTCAGGCGGAATGAGACAGCGTGTCATGATTGCTATGGCCATGGCCTGCAAGCCGAAGGTGCTCATCGCTGATGAACCAACGACAGCGCTTGATGTTACGGTACAGGCCCAAATTATGAAGCTGATGAGAGAGCTATGCGAGGAATCAGGCACAGCTATATTGCTGATTACTCATGATCTTGGCGTAGTTGCGGAAATGGCTGACAGAGTTATCGTTATGTACGCCGGACAAGTCGTGGAAGAGGCTGATGTGTTCACCTTGTTTGAGCAGCCGAAGCATCCATATACGCAAGGCTTGTTAAAATCAATTCCACGTCTGGATAATGACGACGATGCTAAGCTTGAAGCAATACCCGGTTCGGTTCCGGCCAGGTACGAATCGATCGTAGGCTGCCGTTTCTATAACCGTTGTCAGTATGCGACTGAGAAGTGCCGTCAGGAAACGCCGCTATTAACTGTAACCGGTCAAGATCATTTCACAAGATGCTGGGAAGTCCAGCGTGCTGAAGGTGGAGTAAAGGAGGAGGCTTATGAGTAACGATAATAAGGATCATCCTGTTCAAGCTCAACTCCATGATCAAATGAATGACACTCCGGAGCACGACAAAGGAATTCAGCCGCTTCTTTCCGTGGAAAATTTGAAGAAATACTATCCGATCCGTTCCGGATTAGCCTCAAAGGCTGCCGGAGAGGTAAAAGCTGTAGATGACGTGAGCTTCAGCATTTATCCCGGAGAAACGTTAGGGCTCGTTGGTGAGTCAGGCTCTGGCAAATCGACGATAGGCAAAACCATCGTGGGTCTCGAGCAGCCGACGGAAGGGCGAATTTTGTTTGATGGGAAGGATATTTCAAAGCTATCTTACAAAGAGATGAAAGGTCTGAGATCAGAGCTTCAAATCGTTTTCCAGGACCCGTATTCTTCTCTTAATCCAAGAAAACGTATTGCAGATTTGCTTGCCGAGCCACTTAAAGTTCACCGTGTTGTTCCTGTCAAGGACATCCCCGGCGAAGTGGATCGGCTGCTTGAGCTTGTGGGCTTGCCAAGAAATAGTCGCAATCGGTATCCGCATGAATTTTCAGGTGGACAGAGACAAAGAATTGGTATAGCGAGAGCGCTCTCCTTAAAGCCTCGGCTAATTATCTGTGATGAGCCTGTATCCGCACTGGATGTGTCGATACAAGCGCAAATTTTAAATCTGCTCAAGGATTTGCAGAAGGAACTGAATCTGACTTATTTATTTATCGCGCACGGCTTGGGTGCGGTAAAATATGTGAGTGACAGAATCGCGGTAATGCATCAAGGGAAAATTGTGGAGATCGGCAGCAAAAGTGAGATTTTCCACGAGCCAAAGCATCCTTATACTAAAGCCTTACTGGATGCCAGTCCGATTGCAGATCCGAGACTCAGAAATAAGAAGAGGCTGACGTTGTCCCAGGCTGATTAAGATCCGAGGTGTTTTTTCTTGCTTAAGTACGTTATAAGACGGCTATTGATTGCAATCCCGGTTCTGCTGGGAGTTACCGTCATTAACTTCATTATTATGAAAATGGCTCCGGGTAACCCGGTAGATATGCTCATCAGTCCGCAGATTCCTGCGGAGGCACTGGAAGCAAAAAGAATAGAGCTTGGTCTTAATGCTCCGGCCTATGTACAATACTGGAGCTGGTTCACTCATTTGCTGCAGGGGGATCTGGGATATTCTATGGTGACCTATCAACCGGTAGGCGAAATGATCATGTCAACCATGGGACCTACACTGCTCCTGATGGGAATTTCGTTAATTCTGGGTGTTGCGATAGCAATCCCGTTAGGCATTTTGAGCGCCAGACGCCAATATTCCAAGCTGGATTACGCAGCGGTTACCGGTTCTTTTCTCGGCATATCGATTCCTAACTTTTTCCTGGGTTTAGGACTTATTTATGTTTTCTCGATCTGGCTGAACATCCTGCCATCAAGCGGAATGGTTACATTAGGCGGGGACGGGGGCTTTGTCGATATCTTGCTCCATCTTATTATGCCTGTTATCGTGCTAACGGCTAATGTGGCAGGAAGAAACATTCGCTATGTCCGTTCAAGCATGCTGGAGGTTTTGGAGCAGGATTACTTAAGAACCGCGCGAGCCAAGGGACTTAAGGAGACGCTTGTGATTAACAAGCATGCGGTGAGAAATGCCTTGATTCCTATCGTCACAGTGCTTGGCATGGAGATCCCGATCCTGTTCGGCGGTGCCGTCGTAATCGAGCAAATCTTCTCCTGGCCGGGCATAGGTCAGCTGACGATGTCCTCGATCATGAGCCGGGATTACTCGACCATCATGGGGCTCAATTTAGTAGCAGCCGTGATTGTTATCCTGGCAAACTTGCTGACGGATGTGGTGTACGCTCTGGTCGACCCAAGAATCAAATACAGCAAGTAGATGAAGTCAAAAAATCAGCTTTTGATCCCGACTTGTTTCGAAGAAGCGTTTTTACTAAATTAAGAGCGGCGGTTAGTTAAAATGAATCTATTGAAGAGATATTTTAATGGGCGTGGAGAGGCGGAGGATGAACCAGCCAGCATGTGGCCTGAAGGGGATGAGAAAGCTACCGTCCTTTTCTGGCGCAGGTTCAAAAAGCATAAGCTGGCTGTAGCAGGACTCGTGGTTATCGGCTTTCTTACGCTCTGTGCGATTTTTGCCCCTTTTCTAACACCATATGAGCCTACGACAGTAACCGAGAGCTTTAGTGCGGCACCCTCCATGCAGCATTGGCTTGGTACCGATCAAGTGGGGAGAGACCAATTGACCCGTATTCTGTATGCCGCCAGGGTATCCTTGGCTGTCGGAATAGGGGCCATCCTCATCTCGGCAATGATCGGCACGGTGCTTGGACTAGTATCCGGTTATTTTGGCGGATGGGTAGATAGCGTTATTATGAGACTAACCGACATATTCATGTCATTCCCGTACATTATGCTTATCCTTGTTGTTGCCAGTATTGTAGGACCGGGACTTGTGAATATCATTCTGATTTTAGGTGTGCTTGGTTGGCCTGGAGTGGCACGGCTAGTGCGGGGGAATGTATTGTCAGTAAAAGAGAGCGATTATGTGAAAGCAGGCTACGTGCTGGGCTACAGCCACATTAGAATGCTTTTCTCGCACATACTGCCTAATGTTGTGGCACCTATTTTAGTCTACGCTACATCAGGTGTAGCCGGCGCGATTTTGGATGAAGCTGCGCTTAGCTTTCTTGGCCTTGGGGTGCAGCCGCCTACTCCGAGCTGGGGCAACATGCTATCGAGTGCACAATCGCTAACAGTGCTTACATCACAGCCGTGGCTTTGGGTACCACCGGGATTGATGATTATTTTAACCGTATTGTCCATCAATTTTGTGGGTGATGCACTGCGTGATGCGCTTGATCCGAAAAACACTAAGTGACGAGT
>RCUU01000986.1_pt1 | contig 14429 bp, 4 predicted proteins | sample 2166211 | NCBI WGS metagenome assembly RCUU01 (sample SAMN09932620, study PRJNA488358) | compost metagenome | feature: garden; material: soil; isolation source: compost soil in phenylacetic acid-enriched culture | place: Germany: Experimental Botanical Garden Goettingen | collected 2016-01-27
TCCTTGGGGACATGCACGATAATCGGGAAGGGTCTACCGGCCACCGTTTCAGGCGTCAGCTGCTGCTTGCCCCAGATGACCTGAATGCGGTCAAGGCTTCTGGCGTTTTCATAGCAGTCGATTTCGACCGTCACGCCCAGGATGGCGTCCTTCAGGTCGATCGGATCATCCTTCGTGGCCAGGGGCACGCGAGGCACCTTGAGGTCCTCCGGCAGCGCGCCCAAGGTGATGTCCAGTGTTGCGGTAATCGACAGCCGACTCTTGTTGCCCGCTTTGTCCAGCAGGTAATAGACGATGTAGAAGCGACCGTCTCCCAGATCTCTGACCACCTCTTCAGGGATGAAGACGGTTCTGGTTGCAGGCACGGCCTGGCTATGGGTCGGGTTGTTGTATACCGCGCCATCCTGAGGCCATTCGCTGAGGTAGAAGATCTCGTAGATGTCACCGGGGGCACTGAAGGGGTAAGGGGGCAGGGTGCCGAAGATTCCTTCATTGTCGAGCAGGTATTGTTCATCGATGACCGGGCTGGCGAACTGCACGGGGGTAGGCTTGTCGTGAAGCCCCCAGGGCGGCAAGCTGTCGCAGATCAGTTTGACCGGCGTGGAGCGGGAGTCGCCGGAGTTATCGACTTTGTGATATCTAACAAACAGTGGGCCATTGGCTACCAGTTCAATTACTGGAATACTCAGGCGTAGAGGAAAAATCGAGGGATCGATAATGCCTACGTGATGCCAGTTATCGACCCGGTGGTAGTTGCCCGCTTCGGTTTTCGACAGTTCGAGACAGATGTCGACGTTCTCGTCCTCTTCCACCGGCAAGAACGTCCATTTCGGGATCTTGATTACCAGCGCGGCGTCAAGCGCCTTGCGGTCCAGAGTGCCGTCGTTGGGGTCGATGATCGCATCGACCACGACAGGTTTGAGGTCGTTGTCCATGTCGGCGGAGGCGAGTTGACGGCGTTTGTTGCGATAGACTTGGCGGACGTGTTCGGCGATTTCGCGTGAAGATTTCTTGCTCATGTTGAAACCCTCGATTTAAGTTGGTTTACTACAATTGGTGTGGTTTTCGAGATTGGTTAATTCAAGGCTGTCGGTGTTTGGCATATTTATTTAAGTCTGAAGAGGGTTCGGTGGATTTCGTTCTCTATTATAGAATGCTGGTAGATAACACTGGTTGCTGTTGGTGCGTGAGGTGTTGTCGGCCCAGAACTCGCGGCGGCACCTTCTAATACGCTGCCGCCGTTGTTGGACCCCGGGCCAATGGATGTAGCATCTGAAGCTTTAGTTGCTCCAATTGCCTTTTGAAAAACCGCCTTCCACGATCCCAGCTCTTTATATGAAGTCACCAGTGACTTGACCCCGGATACGGCCCCATACCCCACTGAAAGAGCAATGGCTGCAAGCCCGGTGATCAAGCTGATCTTCCCCGACTCCGGGTTCTGATTGAGTACAGCGTCAAAACCATAGGCAGCGGACGTCACGTACAGCGCCGCGGTCGTAATTGACACTACGGCCTTTGCCACTTTGGCGGCTGAAATCGCGGCGATCACTGCCGTAGCGCCTTTACCCCAAGCCGCGTACAACGGCGCCGCGGCGCCGTATGTGGCCACGGTCGCCACCGTAATGGCGACAAACGAGAACGCCACCGCAACGCCTGCGGCGATCCACTCCCACGGTGAGCTGCCGCCACTGGCGGCAGTCCCGTTGTTCGGGTCATCTTCATACACTTCGCGTAACCGCCCACTCCAGCCGATGGCGGCATGTCCGGTGGGGTCGCGCAAGTTGATCGGATTGCCCAGGCAGTAGGCGTAGTAGTTCAGCCCGCCTTCGTCGAACGGGCTCAGGGCATCGGGGCTGTGGAAGCGCATCAGCACCGGGTTGTAGGCCCGGTAACCGTTGCCCAGCAAGTACCAGCCGTTGTCCGCCTCAAGTGCTTCGCCGTTGTAGCCCAGGCCGCCACGCAGTGGCTGCTCTTGCTCGTAGGGGCGTGCGCCATAGGCGCTGTAGGCCGCTTCGCGGCGGTCCGCAGCCAGGCTTTCGGCAATCACGCTATGGCTGGCGCTGGTCTGCCACAACAGGGGAGGCTTGCCATCGTTGCTCTGTTGCCCCAGCGGGCTGTCGTCGTGGTAGCAGTACAGGCTTTCGAGGCTGCCGCGCACCGCCAGGTGCAGGCGATTACCTTCGAACAGCAGCAGGGTCTCTGTCCCGCTGGCATCCTGGTGGGCCAGCAGGTGGCCGAAACCGTCATAGCGGTAATGGCTGGCTGCGACCGCCAGCAGCCGATTGCGGCTGTCGTAGCTCAGGGTCTGGCCACGCTCGTCCCTGAGCAGGTTGCCATTGGCGTCGTAGTTGAACACCGGGTTGCCTGTGGCACGCGCCGGCGTGTACTCGATCCGTTGCAACTGGCAGGGGTCGTTGGCGGCATAGGTGTACCTGGCCCGCTCCAGTGGAGAACCATCGGCATAGTGGGTGATGGTCAAGCGGATGTTGTCGTAGGCGTCCGGCGTGAACAACTGCGATTTGATCGGGCGGTTGAGTTCGTCGCGAGGTGCCTGCGGGCCGTCACAACTGTGGCTGGTCAGGCGGCTGCGCGCGTCGTAGACGAAGGTTTCCTTCAGCAAGGATTTGCCACCCTCGCTCAGCTCACGGCTTTTGAGCAGTTCGTCAGCGCCCCACTCTTGGGTCTGCGTACGCTCCGTCTGGCCGGTCTGGCGCCAGGACCTGCAGATTTCGCGATTGCGCCGATCATAAGTGATTTCTGTCTGCAGGCTGATGTTACTGCTGCGATCGAAGGTCGTACTGCGCCATTGCCGACCGAAATCATCATAGTCATGGCTGACGTGCAGAGCCCCCTGTTCGGTGGTTTTTACCCGGCCATAGCTGTCGTACTCATGCCGAGTCACGATGCCGTTTGCCTCGGTACTTTCCAGCACTCGATCATCCAGCGAACTGAGGTAATTGCGCGATTTCTTCGTACCGTTGCGCAGGTCGTGCCAATGTTCGGCGACCATCTGGTTGGCGAGGTTGTAGTCGTAACTGCGATCGCTGTCGGCGTTGCCGGCGTAGGTCAGGCGAGCGCTCACGTCATTGAATGCAAATACGTTGCGATCTTCCCCGATCTGGGTGAGGGTCGGCTCCGTGGTCAGCGCCATCTCGTAGTCGAAGCGGGTCGAAACTCCGGCGGCACTGATGTGTTGCCGGGGTTGGGTTTCGCCCTGGTCGTAGCGCAAGTACTCGGTACGTGGGCCGGTGCGGGTTAAGCTCAGGCGGTCGAGTCCATCGAAGTGGCGCTGGCCAATTTCGCCGACGGGCTCGTTGGTATTGCCCGGTATCACGGTGATGCTGTTGGCCAGCTCTGCCTGGGTATGGGATGCATAAGTGCGTAGGAGGCGGGTGCGGTCAGGCAGCAAGGTGCTGGTCAAGCGTCCCCAGGTGTCGTAGCTGTAGGTGGTGGCGTTGTTGCGCTCATCTGTCTCGCGTATGCAGCGCCCCAGGCCGTCATAAGTGTAGGTAGCAAGCGTGCGCTGTTCGCCGCTGGAATCAAGCATGAGCGTACGCTGCGGTTTTTCGAACAGGTTATGCCAGATCTGAAGCTCGTCACTGACTGTCGCAGCTTCGCCCGTGCCGACCTGACGCCAGCGTCTGACCAGCGGCCCGTCCGGATGTTCGCGGCTGCCGAGCGGGTCAACGACTTCATACTCGCGTAATGCGTTGGCCTTGATCTCCAGGCCATCCACGCCGACAGGTCCTACGGTGCAGTTTTGCTGGCCCCACTCGTCGTACTCGAAGTGCTGGGTCAGTGCGCGTTCGCCCTGGCTATGCAGCCAGTCGTATCGGGTTTCCGAACTGCGCCTGCCCCAATCGTCATAGCGAATGACCTGGGTGGTGTGCAGGCGCTGTGGATAGCCCTCGTAGACGTTGTCACGTGCCTCGTCTACCGCTCGTGCAAGGCCATCGAGCCGAGTCACCGTGCGGATGCCCCGGGCATTGGTCAGTGTCTGGCTGCTTTGGGTGTTTGCGCCTGTGTACAAGGCGTATTCATACTTGCGCGTTGCTTCGAATGCGCCGCCCGGTGCCACGGTTTCTTTGCTGACGCGCAACAGACGGTCGTACTCGTAGGTGGTGTCCACACTGTTGGCATCACGTACCAACAGCTGTTTGCCGTGAAGCAACGAGCGTTGGTCCAAGGTGCTGCGACGGGTATCGTCGTAACCCAACAGCACCTGTTCGGTCTGCAGGACTGTCTTGTCCAGACCTGGGCCGGCTACCCGGTTGTAGTGCCACTCGGTGGTGGTTTGCAGACCGTTGCAGACCAGTTGCTTCAAGTAACGCCGGCCATGCAGGAAGGGGACTGCGACGCAGTTTGCATATTGATAGTGAGTCTGGCGTAGCACCTGTTCGGTCTGGCCCTGCTCGATCATTGTCTCACTGCGCACGGCGTGCCAGGCTTGTTTGTGCCAGTCATGGTCGGGGTTGCCTACCTCATGCTCCGGGTCATTGAGCCTTGGTAGCGTCAAATAGCGATAGCGTTCGCACTGGGGCAGGGCACTTGCGTCCTGACTTGGGGCCGGTGTGGTGAGCTTTTCCTTGAGGTGGCGAACGAAGCCTTCCGGGTCGGCGGGGCAGCCCTTCTCTCCTTCGGCGGCGTACCACTGATACTGTTCCAGCACACCGTTGGCCAACTGGCTGGTGCGCAGGTTGCCGTGGGTGTCATAGGAGTGTTCAACGTACTCACTGCGTGGCGGGCGCGTGTTGTCCTGCAGGCGCCAGCGCCGAGTTTCTTTCAGCGGCAATTGGCAAATAGCGGGTAGATCCCTGAAGTGACGGTCGCCAATGCTGGGGTACTCGGTGAGCAGCTCGGCCACTGAATTGCCTTGCCGGGTGATCTCGCTGGTCTGCAGATGAATACGGTTGAAATGACGCTCGATACTACGCACCGACTTGCCGTCGACCCACAGTTGCTCTTCGCTGCGATACTCGTAGTCGCCGAGGTACTCGTAGAGGTTGTCGCGGCCGTCGTTACTCCAGCCGATATCGGTGCCGCTGCCAATGAAGCTGTGTTGACGGTAGACGCCGTTCTGGTCTTCGAAGGCATAGGTGAAGCGCACATCGATGGGTTTTTGCTCAAAGCGCGGTTCGGTGAGGTGTCGGGTAACCCGCGGTAGGTACTTCATTTTGTCGTGTGGGAAGGGGTGGCCGTTATCCTCGTAGAACAGTTGCTCAATGGCGCCGGTCGGTGTGGAAATGGTCTGCAGGCACAGATGGTCTTGTACCATGCGGTAGGCGAATTCCCATTTCGCCGACTCCTCGCCTGGCAACGTGATCTGTTTGACCCAGCTGTCCGAGCCTTCCAGTACCATGCTGTATCGTGCCAGCGGCTGAGTACCTCCATCCGCCAACGGGTGCAGTAAAAACTCGACCAGACTGTTGCTGCGGGTGCACTGAAACAGCAGTTCGCCATCACCATCCTTAATGGTATCGATGATGTAGTCGTCGGCCACAACGTGTTTGTAGGTCAAATACAACTTGTGGCCCTGAGGTGAATGAATTTCCACCGGTAGGGCTACGCCTCGGCTTGGCTGGCCTTCCAGGTAGTCCTGGAACTCAAGTATTTCCGCTACACCGGATCGGTGCATGACCCGCAAGCGTTTGACCTTGTCCAGGCTGTGTTTGCCTTGCTTGTAGACATTGAAACTCAGTAGTTTCTGTTCGCTGACGAACAATTTTTGCCCACTGCCACTGTCTTCCAGCCTGAAGGATTCTCCGCTACTCAGCGACAGCACTTGATTGCTGGCCATGTACTGAGACAGGTTCAAGTTCCAGCCGTAGCCGTATCCCGAGTCATTCCGGTTCAACGGGTTGAAGTTGAGTTGCAACTTCAAGGGGTGCTCAAGTTGCGCATTGCCGAACACGTCTGGCAGTTCGATGGATAACGTATATTGCCCAGTGCGCGGGTCGACGCCATTTTTCATGAAACTCAGGAAGTTCATGGCGTTGGAGTGCAGAGACAAGTTGGAAGCCATGCGCAGCGGCCCTCTCATGAATTAAGTAAAGGTCTCCGGATATCGCGAAACGCATCGGATGCATGGCTGCAACATAGCGCCACTTGGCGGGGCTGACACCTATCATTTTTGCCAGTTCTGGAAGAGACGTGCGCTTGCTAGAGTTGCGCCATCCATCGGTATGGCCGCTCAGCGAGGGCGTCATCATGCGAGAAGACGAACACGGAAAAGTAGCGCTCGATTACCCTTTCATTTCGCTGTTGAACCCTGAAACGGAATCTATCGATCTTGACGAATTGGGCGAACTCGACCTGCATACACAGCTGAACTCGCCCACAACGTCCATTGGTGATTACATTCATGTTCACTGGCGCGGGCGCAATGCCGTCGGCGTACCGGTGGATTTCGTCATTCCATTTGAGGTGCTGGAGTTCGATCATCAGGGGCGTATCGTCGTCGAGATTCCCAACAGAGTTCTGCAGGATCTGGCCGGTGGAGATGTCTTCTACTCGTTCGCGCTCGATGCGGGTGGGGTGCCCGCAGAGGAGTCGCGGCGCCTGGCTTTTCGGGTCCATCGCCCCGTGCCGGTGGGCGCGCAGGCGTTGGGCATTGCCCAGGTTCGACAGGCACATGATCTGTGGATTGCTTATAACGATCTGAACAGCGCGCCCGCAACGGTGGTGACGCCACCTTTCCAGGCCATGGCCAAGGATGTCGAGCTGACCCTGCATTGGCAGGGGTACTTTGAAGACGACGACCCGAACGTTCCTTACGAGCCATCCTACCGTTTGACGGCGGCAGACGTCGGTCGGTCTGTGGTGTGGTCAGTGCCCTGGGCTGAGGTTGCTTCCCTCGAAGGAGGGTTCGTCGAGTTGTACTACAGCATTCGCTATGCCAATGGAGAGGTCAGCGAATCACAGGTGCAGCGCTATGACATCGCGGACGTCATGCCTCCCGTCAGCCCGTTGTTGCCGGTGCCGAGCATCAAAGGGCACTCGGGAGGATCGCTCGACCCCGATCGCTACCCGGATGGCATTGAAGTGATGATTCCCCCTGATCCCGATGGGAAGCTGCATGTGGGTGATCAATTGATCTTGTATATCGAAGGAGGCGAACCTGTGGTGTATGCCGCGCGTGTCGATCTGACCACGGTGGATAGTCAGTACATGGCGCTACACGATCGCCAGTGGGTGCAGGACAAGGATAACTTCGACAAGCCGTTCTCCCTCAGTTACCAGTATGCCCGTCGAGGCATGGCCAGGCATTCGCAAAGTCTGGATCTGGCATTGCGCAGACCGTTGCACCTGCCGGCGCCGATCGTTGTCGGTGCAGACCCTGAAGAGGGTGACAATCAAGGCGTGGTGTACCCCGGGGATATTCGCAGCGGCTTCGAGGTACGCATACCTGATGATGCAGTGATCGATGGCGGTGCTGTCTGCCTGATCTTCCAGGGGCACGGAGCAGCCGTGACGTTTGAGCCGTCGGTAGGCGACCCACGCTTGTTCAAAGTCCCCGTTCATGTGATTCCCGCCAATCTAGGTAAGCGGGTCCTCCTGCATTACACCGTGACGCCCCCCGGCGAATGGGGCTATCCATCCGATACGTTCGACTTGCGCAAAGCCGACTATGCCATGGGCAGTTTTCCCTTGATTCAGGGGGCCCAGGTGCGCAATGGCCAATTGTCATTTTCCGAGGTCACGGACCCCAAAGGCTCATTGTTCACAGTAGCCAGCTGGCCGTTCATGGCAGCGGGGCAATTTTTGTACATCGAGGCCACGTACGAGGGCCTGGTCACGCCATTGCCGATGCGCGTCGCCGAGGTGACCGTGGATGAATACCATGCGGGCCGCGTCGAAGGTCGTTTGACATGGGAATTCCTGAAACAGATGCGGGACAAAAAGCTGAAAATGTTTCGCGTACAGCCACGCGTTAGTTTCGACGGTGAACACACTACCAAGAACTTTCGCTTTGTTGACATCCACCTTGTTGACTGATTGATCCTAAAATTCACAGGAGGATTACTATGTTTTCCCGATCCCTTGCAAGTATTCTGCAGTGGCTGCGCACGCGTTCTCGTTTGTTCGGGTGGGATGCGATCATCGCGATCGATCGGTCCAAAATCAATCGCCTGTTGAAGCAGGAGTTCATACGCAGGTTCAATACCGGTAGTTATCTGCCCCCGGTCAGTGGTGAAATAGCGATCGGCAATGAAGCAAAGATTTTCATTCATGACTTCCTGCTCGCTCACCCCCGTCTGTCATTCGAAAACTCCGATCTCAATGATTCCAAGGCACGCCTGCGCATGGCGGTGGCTGGCGGAAATCAACTGGCGCTGCGTAAAAATGTCGACAGTTGGTATGTTCAGCGGTTGGATTGGATTGGCCCCCTGGCTGGGCCGGAGTTGCACCTGGATCTGCACTTGGATGACGCGCCGGGCCATGTGTCCAGTGACGGTCGTATCCTGGTGGACTTGAGCAGAAGCGACAACTTCTCGCTGACCTTTTCCAATGATGAACAGGAGCGTGAACTGGGTGGAAAGTTCTTCAAGGAGCTGTTCAATCGACTGCCTGCAGAGCAGCGAATTTGGTCGCTGGGCGAAATTTCCCACGGCACGCGTCCTCTATTGAGACCGAAGACGTTCAGGTTGCGTACCCAGGCCAAGCCACCGTCGAGCCTGGTCCCGGCGGCGGCCGGAGACGAAGAGGCGGACGGTGCGCTGTTGGCGTTCATCAATATGAAGGCCAGTCATGATGGCAGCCTGCCGGATGGTAACTCGGACTTCCGCTACCTGATTCCAGACGACACCAAGCCAGCCTGTTCGGCGACGGTGCTTTTCAATGCGCGGCGTTTGATTATTCAACAGCTGATCGAGCGCTTCTCCGGATTCATCAAGAATGCAAGTTTTGTCGTTGAGTATGATGGCCAAGGGCGCGAGGTTGGGGCCTACTGTGACGTGGGCCATATTGATGTGCCCGTAACGGGGAGATACCACAGCAGCGAGTTTGCATACAAAGGCGTCCACTTGAAAATGGATATGCTGGCTGTTGTGGAAAAGACGATTATTCAAGCGGGTAATGGCCAGTTGCGTATCGATTTTTCTGGCGATACAGGTGTCAGGGTGTCTTGGCTATCCACTAGCGAAATGGAAGTTCGCCTGGTGCTGATGAATTTCTCTGGCAGAGTGTATTACCCGGAAGATTTTGAAGGTACGTTCCCGGCGCACAGGAGTGTTGCCGCCAATTGTTTCATCGACTACGAGTTGGTTGATGGATTGGGCGGTGTTCTTGAAATGACTCGCTTGGAAGTCAATGGGCTGGACATCGAGATCACACCGCCTGAAGTTTCCCAGGCGCAGATGGAGCAAGCCTGCGCGCTCTGGACGGGTGAAGCGCTGCCTGCGGATTCCTCGACAAACGCTGACGGCCTGAATCCTGTCGAGGCGTTCATGATCGTGCTGTTTGTCATACCCGCAATGATAATGATGCCGCCATTCGAGGCGATGCGAACGGCGGTGGAGAATCCGTTGCGCGAGACCTTGGGTCGCGCTCTTCAGCTTGAAGAGGTGCTTGAGCCGCTGGTCAAGGAAACGCTGCGGCTGAGCTTCGGCAACATGCTGTTGAGCGATCAGGTGCGTGGTCCAAAGGATATCGCCATGTTCGGCAGGGTCAACCCGGACGGTGGCAGCTTCGAAGTCGCGCCTTCGGACCCTGTGCTTGAAGCAGGCGGCAAGATCCAGTTTGAGGTCGAGCCCTCGCGTCACGTGGAGTGGCGAGTCGAGGCGTTGCCGTTCGCCGGCGAAGATGTCGGCACGATCGATCCGAAGACGGGCTGGTACAGCGCGCCGTTGGCCAGTGCTATTACTGCCGGATTCGTGCAGGCCCGCATCACCGCAGTGGACCCGCTCTCCAAGTTCACCGCTTCGGCCCTCGTGACCGTGGTCGATCACGCTATTGCCCTGAGCCCGATGCTTGAAGTCGTGGCGCCAGGAGGGGAAGTCCAGCTGACGGCCGGCACCCGGGAGACAGCGGATGTCGAATGGTCATTCGTCAATCCAGCGCCCCACGGGTCCCTGCGCGAGCCTGGCGCTACAGGTCGGTTCAATACCTATGTCGCTGGTGCGGATTCGCGCAGCGAGGCCTTCAAGCTTGACCTGGTGAAAGCGCGCAACAAGGGCAGCCGTGATGGACCAATCACCTGTCTGGTGACGCAGATGAAGAAGAAGAAGCCGATGCCGGTCACCGCCGAGGAATGGGGCAGCAGTGCAGAGCACGACTGGGTCCGTCTTGCCCTGTGGGTTGGCAGCGTCGAGCAGGAAGGGGTCGAGTGGTCGGTGCTTCATGGGCCGGGGGAGATAAAAGGTGACCAGTTTCAGGTCAGCCGCAACAGGCGTGACCGGTTCGCAGTGGTGGCCGGGCGTCTCGAAAACCCGGATTGGGGGGTGCTTGAGGGCTTCATGATCCTGCCGTTGCCGCTTGAAGGGGCGGTCGAGGCGTACAAAGCACAGTCTTCACTTGACAGGCGCTCGCGCCTGGCCAACCGAACAAGCCGCCTGGCCGATTCGACGCCTGCCTCCCAACCGTGAAAGCACTCGAGGACATCACCATGTCAGACAACTCATTGTTGTCACTGCTGGACTGGATGAAACGCAACCCGCACTTGTGGGAGTGGGATTTCATCCTTGCCGTGGCACCGGCCGATATCTACACCCTGATTCAGCGGCACCATATGTGGCAGAAGAGCAAAGGGCGTGACATCGCCTGGGAGCGACTTGAGATCCGGATCGCGGCCGGAAGGCAGAACCATGTCCTGAGCCATTACCGGCTGGGCTCCCCCAGCCTGAACTGGAGTCATGCATCCCACGACACCCCCCGGGTGGGCTTCAGCTTGCAGGCCGACGGTGGCATGCATGTACTGAAGGATGATGACTTCGATGTGCTGGCCATCTCTGTACATGATGCGCTTGACAGCCTGCAGCTGCGCGGTCGAACCCGTTTGACCCATGAAGACCTGCAACTGGGCCTCGACCTGAAAAAGCCCGAAGCGCAAAGCCTCGAGTTCGACCTGGGCGACAACCTGCAGGAACAGTGGGACGGCGGGGCATTCATGGCTGACTACCTGCAACACGAACTGGAGGCTGACCAAGGGCTCTACACGCTGGTAGATGTGTCGACGAAAGGGCCAAACCCGTTCTTGAACACCAGGGCCATTGGGGCCCGAGTCATGTCTGGTGGTTCCGACGAGCGAACCGCGCTGGTGCTGTTCGGCTCCCTGCAGCGGGGGCCTGTGGGTATCTATCCACCTGTCGAATCGGATTTCCCTTCCCTGCTGCCCGAGGAAATGGCCGAGCGTGCCCCGGCGACGTTGCTGCTTTCCAGGCGCGTGTTGCACCGTGCGGCTTATGCCTACGCCATGGAAACGATGCTCGACAAGCCGGTATTTGATTACCGCAGTACCCCCGAAGGGGCTTTGCAGTACATGCAGGCCAAGGCCGGCACGTTGCAGGTATTCGAGCTTGAACATTGGGCAAGTCATTATCAGTTCAAGTCCGCGAGGTTCAGCCTGGATGCCAGCGCAGGGGCGATGCCGCTGAGTGCCGAGTTCGATGAAGAAGAGGTCCAGCTGCAATGGCAGTCGCAATGTGCTTTTACCTTCATGTACAAGCTGCGTGACGCAGAGGGCTGGTTGCCGTTATCAGGCACGTTCGAGTTTCGCCTGCAGCATCGCTTCTACCTGTTCCGTCCTTCCATGGCGGAGTCCGACGGCGGCCTGATCATGGGAGAGGTGACCTGGCCTTGGGCCAAGCAGCCCGAAGTGACAGTGCTCGATGGGCTCGCTGCAAACCTTGCAGAGGAATTGCATGAGGAAATCGAGCAGTTCGTCGGGCTGGTGCTCAAGCAAGCGCTGCTCGAAGGGTTGGCCGGCAAGCTCACGGCCCGCGTTCCGGAAACACTGATGCAAGGTTTGACGCTGGCGCAAGGCAGCACTTTTGTGGCGCACGAGGTCGAGTACCCCCACGGACTTGCTGTGTTCGGCACGCTCGCCAGCAATGCGGCTGGCATTCAGATTCGTGACCAGGACGTACAGCTGGCGCCTGGACAGGAGCACGCCTTCAAGGTCGACTCGCCGTTTGCATCGGTGACCTGGAGCCTGGAAGGCCTTTCCGGCAATGCTGGGGACATCGGCCACATCGATGCAGACACTGGCCGCTACCGAGCGCCGCCAGCCCACGCGTTAGGTTATCGCCAAGCGCGCATGTTGGTGGTCGCCACCGATAGACAGACCGGTGCGCGCAGCACGACGCTGTTGACTGCGCTGTCGCAGAGTATCAACGCCAACCCTCGAGTGCGTGTTTGTGCATATGGTGATCGGCTGACCTTTCGCGCCGGTGCGCTGGGCGGGCATCCGCAATGGCGGGTCGTCGAGCAGCAAGGCAGTGGGCGAGTGGCACCCAATGAGGACGGGACTCGTTGCACTTACACCGCTGGTGGACAACTGGATGAGGGCAGCTACCTGCTGGACGAGATCGAGGTGACCAACAGTGAGACAGGAGAGCGCACCCAGGTGCATGTATTGGTCATGCAGGAATGGCCAGACCTGTACCTGATGGCCGAGGAGCCTGAGCGAGACGGCAGCGTGCAATTGAAAGCCTACTTCAACGGCGAGGACAAGACCGCGCAGGTGCGTTGGCGCCAGCTGCTTGGCGAGGGTGATCTGGAAGGCCAGGGACTGTATTGGCCTGCCGATGAAAGTCCGACGCCGTATGCACTGTTTACCGCCTTGCTCGCCGACACGCCTTTTGGCGACCTGGAAGGGCACCTGTTGTTGCCCCTGGATCCGCGGTGCCGGGATCGTCTGCCTCAGCGGTCGACTGCCGATCATTCCACTGTTTGCACCTGATGCATCATCAAGAGGATGAAGCCATGTCCAATTCCATCGAACACGTGCTTTCGCGCATGAGGGAAGCTTCGGTCACCCTGGGCTGGGGAGCGGTGGCAGTCTACAGCCGCGGGCGGCTCAACCGGTTACTGCAGCAGCAATATTTCGAGCGTCTGGGCGGCAGCCGTGACTTGCCGCTGCTGTCGCTCGACCTGACCACCAGGCCCCGACGCGGCGCGGCACTACTGGCCGGGCGCAATGAGCCGGCCAACTTGACCGCCGTCAGTGTCAAGCGCACAGCTGAATCCCAGTTGCATGTGGCGATGGATATCCAGGTCGACAACGCTCTCGACAGCGAATGGGTGCCAGGGCCATCGAGTGCCGTGCACTTGTCGGGTATCGAGTTCGGCACCCCCCTGTTGTCGTTCAGCAATGCCTCTATGAATAACTCCAGGGCGCGGCTGACGATGAACATCATTGCCGGGACCTGCACCAGCACCAACAAGGATGGCGGCAAACTGTTCTCGGTGTTCAATTTCAGCGAATCCACGAACGTTCAGCTGGAAATCGATGTAAACCTGGCGCTGGTCACCGGTTCGGTGGACCGGCGTGGCAGGGTGCTACTGGATATCTCCAAGGGCAGCAAACTGCGCTGCAACCTGTTCGCCAAGGACTTTGCGCTCAACCAGCAACTCAATACCCGTCTGGCCGATTGGTTTTCCGAACTACCGGCGCGTTGCAGCGTGTTCGAACTGGGCAGCATCGATCTGGAGGGCTACCAGCCACTGACGCCAACCCATTTCATCCTCAGGACCCAGGCAGCGCCCGGGGCAGCGCTCATGACTGCAGCAAACCACGGTGATGGCGCGGTGTTGGTGTTCATTCGTGTACGTGCCGATGCCAGCGATGGTGCAAAGCCTACTAGCGAATTCCCCTATCTGCTTCCCGATGGCGACTATTCCGCGACACTTGTCGTTGCCGAACACTTGCGAGACAAACTCAGCGAAGTGGACCTGGTGCTGCTCAACAGTCTGCTGTTCCCTGCCTCGCATGAATTTGTCGAGCGCGTGCGCCATACACCGAGGGACCTTGCGGTGTTTGGCAACATCAACCCGCTGCGAACCACCCTGACCATTCAGCCGAGCGGCAGGGTCGTACATGCAGGCGAGCAGGTGCAGTTCACGCTGTACGACGGCCAAGGCAAAAAAGTGAATGCCAGCCGCTGGCGCATCGCTGGCCTGACCAATCACACCCTTGCCACGCAGGGCAGCATCAGCGCGAAGGGGCTCTACAGCGCGCCGGACATCAACCAGATCGGGCATGAAAGCCTGACTGTCATGGTCACGGCAGAGTTTGACGAAGGTGGCAAGACCTTTATTGCTTCCGAGCGGCTCCAGGTGAGCTTCGAACGGCTGCAGCTCATACCGAGGGTGGTGAGTTTTTCCCCGAACGAGCAGGAAATCAGCCTTGGTGCCTGGCAGTCTGGTGATGGGGGGCGCATCGACTGGTCATTGGTTGGTCCGCAAGAGGGGCAGCTGGGTGTCTCTGATGG
>RCUU01000987.1_pt1 | contig 14411 bp, 8 predicted proteins | sample 2166211 | NCBI WGS metagenome assembly RCUU01 (sample SAMN09932620, study PRJNA488358) | compost metagenome | feature: garden; material: soil; isolation source: compost soil in phenylacetic acid-enriched culture | place: Germany: Experimental Botanical Garden Goettingen | collected 2016-01-27
CGGTGAAGACAACCGCAACGTGGCGCGCATGGCGCTGCTGCTGGCCGGCCTGCCGCAGAGCATCCCGGGCGTTACCCTGAACCGCCTGTGCGCGTCGGGCATGGATGCCATCGGCACTGCCTTCCGCGCCATTGCCAGCGGCGAAATGGAGCTGGCGATTGCCGGCGGCGTCGAGTCGATGTCGCGTGCCCCGTTCGTCATGGGCAAGGCCGAAAGCGGCTATTCGCGCAACATGAAGCTCGAAGACACGACCATCGGCTGGCGTTTCATCAACCCACTGATGAAGAGCCAGTACGGTGTGGATTCCATGCCGGAAACCGCCGACAACGTGGCCGACGATTACCAGGTTTCGCGTGCTGACCAGGACGCCTTCGCCCTGCGCAGCCAGCAGAAGGCAGCTGCCGCCCAGGCCGCCGGTTTCTTCGCCGAAGAGATCGTGCCGGTGCGTATCGCGCACAAGAAGGGCGAGACCATCGTCGAGCGTGACGAGCACCTGCGCCCGGAAACCACGCTGGAAGCCCTGACCAAGCTCAAGCCGGTCAACGGCCCGGACAAGACCGTCACCGCCGGCAACGCCTCGGGCGTGAACGACGGTGCCGCGGCGTTGATCCTGGCCTCGGCCGAGGCGGTGAAGAAACACGGCCTGACCCCACGTGCCCGGGTACTGGGCATGGCCAGTGCCGGTGTTGCACCGCGGGTGATGGGCATTGGCCCGGTGCCGGCAGTGCGCAAGCTGACCGAGCGCCTGGGTGTGGCGGTGAATGATTTCGATGTGATCGAGCTCAACGAAGCCTTTGCCAGCCAAGGCCTGGCGGTGCTGCGTGAGCTGGGTGTGGCCGACGATGCGCCGCAGGTGAACCCCAACGGCGGCGCAATCGCCTTGGGCCACCCGCTGGGCATGAGCGGTGCGCGCCTGGTGCTGACCGCGCTTCACCAGCTGGAGAAGAGCGGTGGGCGTAAAGGCCTGGCGACCATGTGTGTGGGCGTAGGCCAAGGTTTGGCGCTGGCCATCGAGCGGGTTTGACCTGTACCGGCCTCTTCGCGGGTAAACCCGCTCCCACAGGGAACCACGCATCCCCTGTGGGAGCGGGTTTACCCGCGAAGAGGCCGGCACATGCGACTCAAGGCTAATTGCCAGCCAGATAGCGGAACGAGTGTGTTACCAGGTGTGTCTAGAATTACCTGCGACCCTCCAGGAGTAAACTCACCATGACCTCAGCCTATTACACCGGCGAAGAACGCAGTAAACGCATCTTCGCTATCGTTGGTGCCTCTTCAGGCAACCTGGTGGAATGGTTCGACTTCTACGTCTATGCCTTCTGCGCGATCTACTTTGCCCCGGCTTTCTTCCCCTCCGACGACCCCACCGTGCAGTTGTTGAACACGGCAGGCGTGTTCGCCGCGGGCTTTTTGATGCGCCCCATCGGTGGCTGGATCTTCGGCCGCCTCGCTGACCGCCATGGTCGCAAGAATTCCCTGATGATCTCGGTGCTGATGATGTGCTTCGGCTCCCTGATGATCGCCTGCCTGCCCACCTATGCCAGCATCGGCACCTGGGCCCCGGCGCTGCTGTTGCTGGCCCGGCTGATCCAGGGCCTTTCGGTTGGCGGCGAATACGGCACCACTGCCACCTACATGAGTGAAGTGGCCCTGCGCGGCCAGCGCGGCTTCTTCGCCTCGTTCCAGTACGTGACCCTGATCGGCGGCCAGTTGCTGGCGGTGCTGGTGGTGGTGATCCTGCAGCAGCTGCTCACTGAAGAAGAACTGCGCGCCTGGGGCTGGCGCATTCCGTTCGTGGTCGGCGCCATTGCCGCGCTGATCTCGCTGATGCTGCGCCGCTCGCTGCATGAGACCAGCAGCGCCGAAACCCGCCAGGACAAGGACGCCGGCACCATCAAGGGCCTGTTCCGCGACCACGCGGCGGCCTTCATCACCGTGCTCGGCTACACCGCAGGCGGTTCGCTGATCTTCTACACCTTCACCACCTACATGCAGAAGTACCTGGTCAACACCGCCGGCATGACCGCGAAAAACGCCAGCTACGTGATGACCGGCGCGCTGTTCCTGTTCATGGTGCTGCAGCCGTTCTTCGGCATGCTGTCCGACCGTATCGGTCGGCGTAATTCGATGATGCTGTTCGGCGCCTTTGGCACGCTGTGCACCGTGCCGCTGCTGATGGCGCTGAAAACCGTGACCAGTCCGTTCATGGCCTTCGTGCTGATTAGCCTGGCGTTGTGTATCGTCAGTTTCTACACCTCGATCAGCGGCCTGGTGAAGGCCGAGATGTTCCCGCCGCAGGTGCGCGCACTGGGTGTGGGCCTGGCCTATGCGGTGGCCAACGCGGCGTTCGGCGGTTCGGCCGAGTACGTGGCCCTGGGCCTGAAGACCCTGGGCATGGAAAACACTTTCTACTGGTACGTGACGGCGATGATGGCGATTGCCTTCCTGTTCAGCCTGCGCCTGCCGAAGCAGGCGGCGTACCTGCACCACGATAATTAAGGACGTGGCATGACCAACCAACTGTTCGACGCCTACTTCACCGCACCGGCCATGCGCGAGATCTTCTCCGACCGTGGCCGCCTGCAGGGCATGCTCGATTTCGAAGCAGCGCTGGCGCGGGCCGAGGCGGCTGCCGGGCTGGTCCCGCATAGCGCGGTAGCGGCCATCGAGGCGGCGTGCCACGCCGAGCGCTATGACGTTGGCGCGCTGGCCAATGCCATCGCCACTGCTGGCAACTCGGCGATCCCGCTGGTGAAGGCGTTGGGCAAGGTGATTGCCAGTGGCGTGCCCGAGGCCGAGCGCTATGTGCACCTGGGCGCCACCAGCCAGGACGCGATGGACACCGGGCTGGTCCTGCAGCTGCGTGCTGCCCTCGACCTGATCGAAGCCGACCTCGGCAAGCTGGCCGATACCTTGTCGCGCCAGGCCTTGCAGCACGCCGACACGCCGCTGGTGGGGCGCACCTGGCTGCAGCATGCCACCCCGGTGACCCTGGGCATGAAACTGGCCGGTGTGCTGGGCGCCTTGACCCGTCACCGCCAGCGCCTGCAGGAGCTGCGCCCACGCTTGCTGGTGCTGCAGTTCGGCGGCGCCTCGGGCAGCCTGGCGGCTTTGGGCAGCAAGGCGATGCCGGTGGCCGAAGCCCTGGCCGAGCAGCTCAAGCTGACCCTGCCCGAGCAGCCCTGGCACACCCAGCGCGACCGCCTGGTGGAGTTTGCCTCGGTGCTGGGCCTGGTCGCCGGTAGCCTGGGCAAGTTCGGCCGTGATGTCAGCCTGCTGATGCAGACCGAGGCGGGGGAACTGTTCGAGCCTTCCGCGCCGGGCAAGGGTGGGTCTTCGACCATGCCGCACAAGCGCAACCCTGTCGGCGCCGCGGTGCTGATCGGCGCCGCGACCCGCGTGCCGGGGCTGGTTTCGACGTTGTTCGCCGCCATGCCCCAGGAGCATGAGCGCAGCCTTGGCCTGTGGCATGCCGAATGGGAAACCCTGCCGGACATCTGCTGCCTGGTATCTGGCGCGCTGCGCCAGGCCCAGGTGATTGCCGAGGGCATGGAAGTGGATGCCGCGCGCATGCGCCGTAACCTCGACCTGACCCAGGGCCTGGTGCTGGCCGAAGCGGTGAGCATCGTCCTCGCCCAGCGCCTGGGCCGTGACCACGCCCACCACCTGCTGGAGCAGTGCTGCCAGCGCGCGGTGGCCGAACAGCGCCACCTGCGCACCGTGCTGGGTGAAGAGCCGCAGGTCAGCGCCGAGCTGTCCGCCGAAGAACTCGATCGCTTGCTCGACCCTGCCCATTACCTGGGCCAGGCCCGCGTCTGGGTGGCGCGCGCCGTGTCCGAACATCAACGTTTCACTGCCTGAAGGAGACCGCTGTGGCGCATTTGCAACTGGCCGATGGCGTTTTGAATTACCAGATCGATGGCCCGGAAAACGCCCCGGTGCTGGTCCTGTCCAACTCGCTGGGCACCGACCTGGGCATGTGGGACACGCAGATTCCACTGTGGAGCCAGCACTTGCGTGTGCTGCGCTACGACACCCGTGGCCACGGTGGGTCGCTGGTCACTGAAGGCCCCTACAGCATCGAACAGCTGGGCCGTGACGTGCTGGCCCTGCTCGATGGCCTGGACATCGCCAAGGCGCATTTCGTCGGCCTGTCGATGGGTGGCCTGATCGGCCAGTGGCTGGGCATCAATGCCGGCGAGCGCCTGCACAGCCTGACCCTGTGCAATACCGCCGCCAAGATCGCCAACGACGAGGTGTGGAACACCCGTATCGACACCGTGCTCAAGGGCGGCCAGCAGGCCATGGTCGACCTGCGCGATGCCTCCATCGCCCGCTGGTTCACCCCGGGCTTCGCCCAGGCCCAGCCAGCGCAGGCCCAGCGCATCTGCCAGATGCTGGCGCAAACCAGCCCGCAAGGTTATGCCGGCAACTGCGCGGCGGTGCGTGATGCCGATTACCGCGAGCAACTGGGCCGTATCCAGGTGCCGGCGCTGATCGTTGCCGGTAGCGAGGACGTGGTGACCACTCCGGAGCACGGCCGCTTCATGCAGGCCGGTATCGCGGGTGCCGAGTACGTCGACTTCCCGGCGGCGCACCTGTCCAACGTCGAGATCGGCGAGGCGTTCAGCCGCCGCGTGCTCGACTTCCTGCTGGCTCACTGAGGATACCGCCATGGACGAGAAACAACGTTACGACGCCGGCATGCAAGTACGCCGCGCAGTGCTTGGCGATGCCCACGTGGACCGCAGCCTGGAGAAGCTCAACGACTTCAACGGCGAGTTCCAGGAGATGATCACCCGCCACGCCTGGGGTGACATCTGGACTCGCCCTGGCCTGCCGCGCCATACCCGTAGCCTGATCACCATCGCCATGCTGATTGGCATGAACCGCAACGACGAGCTGAAGCTGCACCTGCGTGCGGCGGCCAACAATGGTGTGACCCGTGACGAGATCAAGGAAGTGCTGATGCAGAGCGCGATCTACTGCGGCATTCCGGCGGCCAATGCCACCTTCCACATGGCTGAGTCGGTGTGGGATGAGCTGGGCGTGGAGTCGCGACAGCAGTAATGCCTGTACCGGCCCTATCGCCGGCAAGCCAGCTCCCACAGGGATTGCATCAGGCTTGAGGGCAGTGCAGTCCCTGTGGGAGCTGGCTTGCCGGCGATAGGGCCATGGAATGTTTACATGGCCGCATTCTTCTGCCGCATGGCCACTGGGCCGGCGTTGCTTTCGACGGCGCGTTTCAGGGCCGGGCACAGGCCGAGCATGAATGCCGCTTCTGCCACCACGAACAACGGCCCGATGATCAATCCGCTGACATCGTCGACAAACGCCGGCTTGCGGCCTTCGTAGTAATGGCCGACGAACTGGATGATCCAGCCCACCACGAACGCCCCCAGCCCGGTGCCGAGCCACAGCGCTGTCGTCTGCATCGCCAGCACCTGGCCGACCCACAGGCATAGCCCAAGCAACAACCCCATCACCAGGCCGAAGCGCAGGTCCAGGCGCAGGTAGAACCAGACCGAGGCTGCCGCCGCCGGCAGGGCAGGGGACAGCCACATGCCGGCTACCTCCCAGCCAGGGCGCGACAGCAGGATGGTGACCGCCAGCACGATCATCGGGATGCCGACGAAGTGGGTGGCGATGTTGCGTGGGTCGCGGTGGTAGCTGGCGTATTGGCTCAGGTGGTCGACGAGGGTTTTCATTGTTGTGCCTCCCTGGTTTGCCTGGTCGGGGTGTGTTGCCTGTTCTGGCCTCTTCGCGGGTAAACCCGCTCCCACAGGGTCACCACAACTCCTGAGGGCTGCCCTGTCCCTGTGGGAGCGGGTTTACCCGCGAAAGGGCCAGCACAGGCGACCGATATAGCTCAGGATAGCCCGCAGCCACCACCATCATCAGCTCAGCGAATGGCAGCAGCCCGCACTGGCATATCCAGCCCCACCAGCGTCTCGATCATCGCTCGCGCCGCCGGCGATAGCCGGTAACCGCTGCGGCTGACCACGCCACAGCGCACGCTCAGCACTTCCAGTGCCGGTGGCAGGTTGCGCCAGTGCAGGCGCACCAGGCGGCCGCTGGCCAGGTCTTCGGCCACGGCTTCTTCGCTGGCGGTGCCGATGGCATCGCTGGCCTGCACCACGCTGCGCAGCACGGCCAGGTGCTCGGTTTGCAGGTGCGGGGTGAAATCGCTGCGCCCGCTCAGGTTGGCCAGGCGCTTGCGCACGCCGGGGGCGAGCAGGGCGCTGGCCAGCGGGTAGCTGAACAGGTCGTTGGTCGACAGGCTGTCCTTGGCCAGCAATGGGTGCCCCGGGCGGCAGAAGAACAGGCCGGGGCGCGGTGAAAGGGGCTCGGTGTGGAAGTTGGGGTCGGCTTCGAACGGGCGGATATCGTCGACGAAAAACTCGATCTGCTCGCGGCGCAGGGCCTGGCCGAGGCGTTCGGCGTTGTCCACCAGCAGCGCGGTGCGGATGCCCGGGTGGCGTTCGATAAAGTGGCGCAGGGCATCGGGCACCAGGCGCACGGCCAGCGCCGGGCCGCTGCCGAAATGCAGCTCGCCGGCGTCGAGCTTGGTCATCTGCAGCACTTCGTTGCTCAGCTGCGCGGCACCTTGTACCAGGCGCCGGGCATGTTGCAGCACCACCAGGCCTTCGGGGGTGGGCGGCAGGGCTTTGCTGGCGCGGTCGACCAGTGGGCAGCCGAAGCTGTGTTCCAGGCTCTGGATGGCACGGCTGAAGGCGGGTTGGGTGATGCCCATGGCCTCGGCGGCACGGACGAAGCTGCGGTATTCGGTGAGGGCGATGAAGTAGCGCAGCTGACGGAGGTCCATGTCACGGCTCTGGGGCGGGGATCAGGGGCCTATTCAAGCGGTTGCTGCATATGTCGTCAAAGAAGGTTTATTGATTTGTTTATAGCTTATGGTTATTTGTTGTGGCTTCTGGCCTCTTCGCGGGCATGCCCGCTCCCACAGGGACCGCACAGGTTTCAAGACTGGTGCGGTCCTTGTGGGAGCGGGTTTACCCGCGAAGAATTCAGAGGAGATTCAGCGGGTAACTCACGATCAACCGGTTCTCATCGAACGAGTTGGTGCTGAAGTCCCGGCGCATGGTGGAGTTGCGCCACTTCACCGACAGGTCCTTGAAGCTGCCCGACTGCACCACATAGGCCAATTCGGTTTCCCGCGCCCATTCCTTGCCATCGTCCACGCCGCCTGCGGTGACGTTGTCACCCTTGATGTAGCGGTTCATCAGGGTCAGGCCTGGCACGCCGACGGTGGCGAAGTTGAAGTCATGGCGCACCTGCCAGGAGCGTTCCTTGGCATTGTCGAAGCTGGAGTTGTAGCTGTCGTTGGCCAGGGTGCCGCCGCTGGTGCCGTTGACCCGCATCCAGGCGTCGTCGCCGCTGACTTTCTGCAGGCCGACGTAGAAGGTGTGGCCCTGATAGCGCGCCGAGAGCATGGCCGAGGCGGTGCGGTTGTCCAGTTCGCCAGCGCGTTCGGCGCCGTCTTCCTTGCCGATGAAGTAGCCCAGGTTGGCGCCCAGGGTCCAGTCGCCCAGGGGTTGGCTGTGCACCAGGTTGAGGTACTGCTGGCGGTAGATGTCCTTGAGCTGGGCATCCCACAGGCCGATCATGGTGCGCTTGTCGTTGAAGGTGTACTCGCCGCCGCCAAAGTTGAAACGGTCGGAGGTGAATGCTGCCTTACCGTTCAGCGACATGTCTTCCATGCTGGCGTCGTTGCGCGGGCTGTTGCCGCGGAACTGACCAGCGTACAGGGTCAGGCCGGCGATTTCCTTCGAGGTCAGCTGGCCGCCGCGGAAGGTTTGCGGCAGCGAGCGGCCATCGTCCGAGCGCAGGATCGGCAGTACCGGCATCCATTCACCCACTTTCAGCTCGGTTTCGGACAGCTTGGCTTTCAGTGCCACGCCCAGGCGGCCGAAGTCATCGGCCGGGCGGCCGTCGTCGTGCACCGGCAGCAGGTGGGTGTTGGTGGTGCCTTTGCCGCCGTCGAGCTTGACCGAGTACAGGCCCAGTACGTCCACGCCGAAACCGACGGTGCCCTGGGTGAAGCCGGAGCGGGCGTCGAGGATGAAGCTCTGCGTCCACTCCTCGGCCTTGGCCTGCGGGTGGGCCGGGTCGACGAAGTTGCGGTTGATGTAGAAGTTGCGCAGGTTGAGGGTGGCCTTGGCGTCCTCCAGGAAACCACCTTCGTCGGCGGCGAACACGGGGAGTGCGCAGGACATGGCCAACAGGCCGGGCAGCAGCTGGCGTGCGGGTTGCAAAGTGCTCATCTGTCGTGGATCTCTTGTTTTTATGGGCGAGCCGGTACGCTGCAGGGTGCGGCCTGCAGGTGCGGGTCTTTTGGGATGAACCGGGGCAACGTTGCGTGGGGAGGATGGTGCGGGGTAGGGCTGGGGTGAGGCAATTCGCCACAAACGGAAGCGGGCGATAATCGAACAGAATGTTCTGGTTGGTTAATTGTTCTCCTGCACTGGCCTCTTCGCGGGTGAACCCGCTCCCACAGGTACTGCACAGCCTTCAGCATTTATGCAAAACATTGTGGGAGCGGGTTCACCCGCGAAGAGGCCTGCACAGGCAACCGACAAACAAAAAGCCCACCGCTACAGGTGGGCTCTTTGCTATCACAGGGCTGATCAGCCTTTCGGTGCTTCCACCGATGCCTGCTGGTTGGCCTGCCCGGTCTGCTCGTACCAGCCACCGCCAAGCGCCTTGTACAGGTTGACCTCGCTGGTCAGCTGCGACAAGCGGTCGCCGATCAGTGCCTGCTGGGCGCTGAACAGGTTGCGCTGGGCGTCGAGGAAGGTCAGGTTGCTGTCGATACCGATGCGGTAGCGGCGTTCGGCCAGGCGGTAGTAGTCCTGGTTCGCCTGCACCAGGTCGCGTTGCGCCTGCAGCTGCTCTTCGAAGGTCTTGCGCGCCGCCAGGCCATCGGAGACTTCCTGGAAGGCGGTCTGGATGGTCTTTTCGTACTTGGCGACGTTGATGTCCTTCTGGATCTTCGAGTAGTCCAGGCTGGCCTTCAGGCTGCCGGCGTTGAAGATCGGCAGGTTGATCTGCGGCTGGAACAGCCAGGTGCCCTGGCCGCCCGAGAACAGGTGGCCCATGTCGGGGCTCAGGCTGCCGGCATTGGCGGTCAGGCTGATGCTCGGGAAGAACGCTGCGCGGGCCGCGCCAATGTTGGCGTTGGCGGCCTTGAGCAGGTGCTCGGCTTCCTGGATGTCCGGGCGACGCTGGAGGATGTCCGACGACAGGCCGGCCGGTACTTCGGCCAGCTGGTCGGCATTGAGCTCCAGCGGCTTGGCCAGGTCGGCGGGAATGCCGGTGCCCAGCAGCACGGTCAGGCTGTTGACGTCCTGGGCGACCAGGCGCTGGTACTGCGAGTACTTGACCCGGGCGCCTTCCACGGCGGTACGCGCCTGGCTGACGTCGAGTGCCGAGGCTACGCCGACTTCGTTGCTGCGACGGGTGAGGTTGTAGCTTTCCTCGTAGGTCTTCAGCGTTTCTTCGGTCAGCTTGAACAGCGCCTGGTCGGCCTGCCAGGTGTAGTAGGCGTTGGCCACGCTGGCCACCAGGGCAATTTGCGTGGAGCGACGCGCCTGCTCGCTGGACAGGTAGGTTTCCAGGGCCTGCTCGGTCAGGCTGCGCACGCGGCCGAACAGGTCCAGCTCATAGGCGCTGACGCCCAGGGTGGCCGAGTACTGGCTGGTGATGCCCGCTTCGCCCGTCTGCGACATGTTCGCCGGTACGCGCTGGCGGCTGCCGCTGCCGGTGGCCGAAACCGCCGGGAACAGGTCGGCACGCTGGATGCGGTACTGCGCACGGTAGGCGTCGATGTTCAACGCGGCAACGCGCAGGTCGCGGTTGTTGACCAGCGATGTCTGGATCAGCTGCTGCAGTGCCGGGTCGTGGAAGAACTGGCGCCAGCCCTGCTCGGCGGCGGCAACTTCCGCCGATTGCGTCGGCGAGTACGCAGGGCCTTGCGGCCACTGCGCAGCCACCGGCGATTCCGGGGTCTGGTAGTCAGGGATCAGCGAGCAGCCGCCAAGAATGAAAGCGGTTACCGCCAGGGACAACAAAGACTTGGTCATTGCCCAGCCTCATAACGTGGAGTTTCAGGGGTGACGTCTTTTTCCGGCTCTTTGCTGCCGAACAGTGACGACACTGCGACGAAGAACAGTGGTACCCAGAAGATAGCCAGCACGGTCGCACTGATCATGCCGCCGATCACGCCAGTACCGATGGCGTGCTGGCTGCCGGCGCCGGCGCCGCTGGCGATGGTCAACGGTACCACGCCGAGGATGAACGCCAGCGAGGTCATGATGATCGGGCGCAGACGCATGCGGCACGCCTCGATCGCCGCGTCGTACAGGCTGCGGCCTTGCTCGTGCAGTTCCTTGGCGAATTCGACGATCAGGATGGCGTTTTTCGCCGCCAGGCCGATGGTGGTCAACAGGCCGACCAGGAAGTACACGTCGTTGGACAACCCGCGCAGGCTGGTGGCGATCAGGGCACCGATGATACCCAGCGGTACTACCAGCACCACGGCGATCGGGATCGACCAGCTTTCGTACAGGGCCGCCAGGCACAGGAACACGAACAGTACCGAGAGGGCGAACAGCGCCGGCATCTGCGAACCGGAGAGTTTTTCCTCGTAGGACATGCCGGTCCAGGAGAAGCCGATGCCGCTTGGCAGTTCGCCAGCAATGCGCTCGACCTCGGCCATGGCTTCACCGGTACTGTAGCCCGGGGCCGGAGCACCGAGGATTTCCATCGCCTCGACGCCGTTGTAACGCGACAGCTTCGGCGAACCGTAGGTCCATTCGCCTTTGGCGAAGGAGGAGAACGGCACCATCTCGCCTGCGCCGTTGCGCACGTACCATTTTTGCAGGTCTTCCGGGCTCATCCGCGCGCTTGGTTCGCCCTGGATGTACACCTTCTTGACCCGGCCACGGTCGATGAAGTCGTTGACGTAGCTGGCACCCAGGGCAATCGACAGGGTGTTGTTGATGTCGGCGATGGTCACGCCCAGGGCGCTGGCACGCTCGTCATCAATGGTCAGCTGGTACTGCGGCTCGTCGTTCAGGCCGTTCGGGCGCACGGCGCTGAGGATCTTGCTCTGCGCGGCCTTGGCCAGGAACTGGTTGCGCGCTTCCATCAGCTTGGCATGGCCGACACCGCCGCGGTCCTGCAGGAACACGTCGAAGCCGGTGGCGTTACCCAGTTCGAGCACCGCAGGCGGGGCAAAGGCGAACACCATCGCATCGCGGAAGGTGAAGAAGTGCTGCTGGGCGCGCTGGGCAAGGGCGAACACGCTGTTTTCCTTGGAGCGCTCATCCCACGGCTTGAGCATGATGAACGCCATACCCGAGCTCTGGCCACGGCCGGCGAAGTTGAAGCCGTTGACGGTGAACACCGAAGCCACGGTGTCGGCCTCTTCGCTGAGCAGGTACTCACGCATCTGGTCGACCACCACCTGGGTGCGCTCGGCACTGGAACCGGCCGGGGTCTGTACCTGGGCGAACAATACGCCCTGGTCTTCTTCCGGCAGGAACGCGGTAGGGATGCGGGCGAACAGCCAGATCATGCCGACCACGATCAGCGCGTAGGCCAGCAGGAACGGTACCTTGTTGCGCAGGATGGTGCCCACGCTGCGCTCGTAGCCGGTTACGCTGCGGTCGAAGTTGCGGTTGAACCAGCCAAAGAAGCCACGCTTGGCCACATGGTGCTCGCCCTTCTTCAGCGGCTTGAGCATGGTGGCGCACAGGGCCGGGGTGAAGATGAGCGCCACCAGCACCGACAGGCCCATGGCCGAGACGATGGTGATGGAGAACTGCCGGTAGATCACACCCGTGGAGCCGCCGAAGAACGCCATGGGCAGCAGTACCGCCGACAGCACCAGGGCGATACCCACCAGGGCACCCTGGATCTGCTCCATCGAGCGCTTGGTCGCTTCCTTGGGCGGCAAGCCTTCCTCGGACATCACCCGCTCGACGTTCTCCACCACGACGATGGCGTCGTCCACCAGCAAGCCGATGGCCAGGACCATGGCGAACATGGTCAGGGTGTTGATGCTGAAGCCGGCGGCGGCAAGGATGCCGAAGGTACCCAGCAACACCACCGGTACGGTCATGGTGGTGATGATGGTGGCGCGGAAGTTCTGCAGGAACAGGTACATCACCAGGAACACCAGGACCACGGCTTCGATCAGGGTGTGGATCACGCCGCTGATCGATTCGGTGACCACCGGGGTGGTGTCATACGGGAATACCGCTTTCACCCCAGGCGGGAAGAACGGTTCCAGGTCGGCGATGGTCTGGCGCAGGGCCTTGGCGGTGTCCAGGGCGTTGGCACCGGTGGCCAGTTTTACTGCCAGGCCGGAGGCCGGCTTGCCGTTGAACTGGGCGCTGACGGCATAGTTTTCACCACCCAGGCCAACCTGGGCGACATCACCCAGACGCACCTGCGAACCGTCGCTGTTGACCTTGAGCAGGATCTTCTCGAACTGCTCGGCAGTCTGCAGGCGGGTCTTGCCGATGATGGTGGCGTTCAGCTGGGTACCCGGCATGGCCGGCAGGCCGCCGAGCTGGCCGGAGGACACCTGCACGTTCTGCGCGGCCACGGCGGTCTTGACGTCGACCGGGGTCAGCTGGAACTTGTTCAGCTTGGCCGGATCGAGCCAGATACGCATGGCGTACTGCGCACCGAACACCTGGAAGTCACCCACACCAGCGGTACGCGAGATCGGGTCCTGCATGTTGGAGACGATGTAGTTGGCCAGGTCGTCCTTGGTCATGCTGCCGTCTTCGGACACCAGGCCGATCACCAGCAGGAAGTTCTTCACTGCCTTGGTGACGCGGATACCTTGCTGCTGCACTTCCTGCGGCAGCAGCGGGGTGGCCAGGTTCAGCTTGTTCTGCACCTGCACCTGCGCGGTGTCTGGGTTGGTGCCCTGCTCGAAGGTGGCGGTAATGGTCATGCTGCCGTCGGAGTTACTTTCCGACGACACATAACGCAGGTTGTCGATACCGTTGAGCTGCTGCTCGATCACCTGAACCACGGTGTCCTGCACGGTTTGCGCCGAGGCGCCCGGGTAGGTCACGGCGATGGCGATGGCCGGCGGCGCGATGCTGGGGTACTGGTTGATCGGCAACTTCAGGATCGACAAGGCGCCGACCAGCATGATCACCAAGGCGATCACCCAGGCGAAGATCGGGCGATCGATAAAGAACTTCGACATGGTTTACTCCGCTTTGGCGTCTGCTTTCGCCGCGTTGGCCTGATCAGGGCCGGCCGGCTTCTTGACGTTGGTGGCATCGCTGACCTTCACCTCGACGCCTGGGCGCACGTACTGCAGCCCTTCGGTGATCAGGCGGTCGCCTGGGTTGAGGCCTTCCTCGATCAGCCAGTCGCTGCCCAGGGTACGGCTGGCCTTGAGCTGGCGCAGTTCGACCTTGTTCTCCTGGTTGACCACCAGTGCGGTCGGCGCGCCTTTCAGGTCGCGGGTCACGCCCTGTTGCGGGGCCAGGATGGCGTTGGCGTTGACCCCGGCCTTGAGCCGCGCATGCACGAACATGCCTGGCAGCAGGGTGTGATCGGGGTTGGGGAACAGGGCGCGCAGGGTGACCGAGCCGGTGGTCTCGTCGACCGCGACTTCGGAGAACTCCAGGCGGCCTTCCTGCTTGAACAGGCTGCCGTCTTCCAGCACCAACTGCACCGAGGCGGCGTTGTCGCCGGCCTTTTGCAACTGGCCGCTTTCCAGGTCACGGCGCAGCTTGAGCAGCTCGGCGGTGGACTGGGTGACGTCGACGTAGATCGGGTCGAGTTGCTGGATGGTGGCCATGGCGTTGGCCTGGCCATTGCTCACCAGTGCACCTTCGGTGAACGAAGAACGGCCGATACGGCCGCTGATCGGTGCTAGGACCTTGGTGTAGCGCAGGTCGATCTGCGCGCTTTTGAGCGAAGCCTCGGCCTGCAATCGTTTGGCATTGGCGTCGTCGTATTCCTGCTTGGAGACAGCCTGTTCGTCGATCAGCTGCTTGTAGCGCTCGGCCAGCGAGCGGGTGGCCTGCAGGTTGGCCTGGGCATTGGCCAGGGTGGCTTCGTACACGGCAGGGTCGATCTGGTACAGCTGCTGGCCTTCCTTGACCTCACTGCCTTCCTTGAACAGGCGCTTGAGGATGATGCCGTTGACCTGCGGGCGCACTTCGGCGACGCGGTAGGCACTGGTACGCCCCGGCAATTCCGAGGTCAGGGTGAAGGCTTGGGGCTGGATGGTCACGACGCCGACCTGAGGAGCCTGCGCCGCTGGCGCTGCTTCTTCTTTCTTACAGCCACTGAGCAGGGTTGCCAGGGCGACGGCGGAAACCAGAGCGGTAACGGCTGGCTTGAATTGCATG